>Ga0194133_10000710_pt1 | contig 64136 bp, 65 predicted proteins | sample TA2KigOf40mmetaG_FD_155448 | JGI IMG/M metagenome (GOLD analysis project Ga0194133, IMG submission 155448) | Freshwater microbial communities from Lake Tanganyika, Tanzania - TA2015055 Kigoma Offshore 40m | ecosystem: Environmental > Aquatic > Freshwater > Lake | place: Tanzania: Lake... | reverse complement strand
AAAGAGCCCGCAAGCGAGTGGCAGACTAATACGTAACTTATTAATTATCTTACTTATTATTGACTTCGCTAATAGCATACAGGCCCTTGTATATTAAATCGGGGTCTGCAAATATCTTGTTTTTAAGGTGGGCGGCCAAATAGGGGATATCCCCCCCGGTTAAGACCACGTTAAAGTTATCATAACGGTCTTTGTACAGATCGATAAACCCGTCCATCTCAAGCGCCATTCCCAAGATAACGCCGGAGAGAATATTGGTGTTGGTATCATACCCGATCAATGGCACATCCACTACAGGGGCCACTAGCGGAAGCAAGGCGGTATGTTGATGCAACGATCCCAATCGCATGGAAAGGCCGGGAGAAATGCCACCTCCTAAGAAGGCACCGCCTGCACTAATAAAATTATACGTGATGCAAGAACCCAACGCGATGATCAGATTATTCATTCGCGGGTAGTAGTGCATGGCCGCGGCACAAATGGCCAAGCGATCGGCTCCAATAGTTGCAGGCTTGCCGACGGGGGTGGTAAAAGCAAGCTTTGTGGTATGATCGAGCTTATGAAATTGTGTGGCACTGGACAATAAATTTTCCAATGATGGATCATGGGCGATCACCGAGGATAGTATCGATTTTTGGGGCTGGTAGCGACGCAGCAACTCAGTAATGGTAGGTTCCTTATCATCGGTCAATTGAATGGCTTCGCGCAAGACAGCCCCATCAAAGACAGCCACTTTCTTTCGCGTATTGCCAAAATCAAAGCAGAGCGTTACAGACATAGGTGTAAATTAAAGATTAAAACCACTCAGGTTCTTGAAATGACCGTTGAGCTGAATACGTTGCTTGAGTTGTTCTACTCCCGATAAAAGAGGAATCGCCTTGTGCAAATGTCTTTTGATAAATTCCTTTCGTTGCTTTTCCGAAAAAAGTGTCAAGAGCTCGAACTCTTGCTCCACTGTAAGTCCGACATGATGTGCAATGGCATAACTATCGAGAGCCTCATCGGGTCGACCAAACTCTTTATTGATCTGTAAGAGTCGATGTAGCTCACGTACTTTACTCATGAGTCGCTTCATTACCGTCTTGTCGTGCGTAGTATCATTTTCAGGATAGGAGACAATGGCGCCGCTATAGAGCTTATCAGGTATCTCACGCACCAACTCTAACAAGCGGAACACCGATACACCCCGGGTATGAATATCCATTTCTCCTCCCTCGTATTCTTTGGCAATACTCAAGATCTCGACGATGGTACCGTACTCTTGCATTTTTTTATCGAGCACGACAGGGATACCGAATGGTTTTTTTAACGCAAAACATTCCCTGATCAATTGTTTGTAACGCGGTTCAAAGATGTGAAGATTCAAAGCCTCTCCGGGATACACCACAATACCCAGCGGAAAAATGGGCGTAAAATTCGTCATAGATCAAAGGTATTGCTTTTGATACGCTGCATAATACGCAAGCAGGGTGCTTACCGATCGATCCCATTGATAGCGGGTAGTGATCCATTGTCGTCCTTCGGTCGCCAGCCGACAACGAAGGGACTCTTCGTTAAAAAGCCTTGCCGCGGCAGCGGCCAAGGCCGTCGCCTCTTGAGGCGGCACCAATAAAGCGGTTTGCTCTTGAATGGCATAATCAGCATGTCCACCAATGGCCGTACACACCACAGCACAACCGCTGGCCATAGCTTCGGCAGGAGGAAGTGCCCATCCTTCGCCAAGACTAGCCGACATAAATACGGCATGCGCATTGTATAGCGTAGCCAAGTCTTGAGGGCGCTGGTGGTAGTCGATCCAGTTCGGGAGCTGTGGCGGACGCGTATAGACACCGAATAAGGTCGCCTGCAGCGTGGGAAATTCTTGCTTCAGCTGCTCCAGGGCAGCCAACAGAAAGACCGATCCTTTTCTTTTTTCTTCGGAGTACAAAGCGATCACAGAGAAAGGGAAACGCTCGGCAGGTGCCGTTCGCTGGTAAAATCGATCGGTATCGATGGCGAGCGGCAATAACTGTACGGGCTCGCCACGCTCAGTTTGTATCAATTCTTGCAACCACCGAGAGATGGCGACATGATGAAGAGGTAACCGATAAGAATCCTTTACAGATTCTACCGACCCACTCCATTGCTCAAAATCTTGGACCAGGTTGATACGAACCCCTTTTTGTGGAGAGAGGGTTGCCACGGCATAACTCATTTGCCACCAGGTAGACAAGACCAGGTCCCCATCGGGCACAAACGGGTCGATGATCTCCTTTACGATCAACGATCGACAAGATGCATGCAAGGGAAACCAGCGGGGACGTTGGGCCCCTCTAATCCAAAACAAAAAACGCTTGAACCAAAGTGGTGAGCGCATTGTCTTAAAAGGTCGTTTTAAACTATGCAATACCGTTACCTGATGACCCAGGGCCTGCAAGCGGTTGGCAAATTCATACATCACCTTGGCCCCGCCAACGGGCTTGGTAACTGGAAAAGGAAGGATAATATTGATACGAAGAGATGGCATGCTCAAAAAGGCTTGACCGGTCTAAAGAGTATTGCGGCAAAGGCGGCCCGCCAATTGATCCGTAAAAAAAGCCAGTGATGATCTTTTCTTTTTTTGAGGATCCGAAACGGGATCACGAAGAACTGTTTGATAATAGCCGACCAAAAGGAAAGCTCTCCTCTCCAAAGACGTCGACAATAGAGATTATTCCGGATCCCGTAAAAATGTTTTGTGGCCTCGCTGGGGGTGGCATGATAAAGATCCGAACTATAATTTGTTTTCGTCTTGTGCACCACGACACTGCTAGGTACATAGCCGCCGAGCAATCCGGAACGGGTCATTCGCGTGGTATACTCTATATCATCCGCCCAAATAAAAAATGCTCTGATCGGATAGCCGCACTGTGCAATGGACTGTCTGGACACAAGTAAAGAAACAAAGCTGGCCGAACGGGCAAGCAGTACTCCTTGCTCCTCAAAAAAATTGAACGGTAATACACCTTGCACTCGATTGATCTCAGGTAAATTCATCCAATGCGGATGACCATCTGTCCAAAGGGCCCTACTCACCAAAAAGCCAAGTGGATATTGTGGATGAGCTTGCCGCATAGCCTGCAGGGAATCCACTAAGCGTAACAGTGTATCAGGGCGAGCGATCGTATCATCATCCATTATCCATACCCAATCGGCTCCTTGCTCATACGCTGCCGTAAGACCGGTATAAAATCCACCGGAAGCGCCTTGGTTTTCTTGCGTAATAACATGTAGCGCGGGTTGTGTAGCCAACCAATTCGATGTATCGTCGGTAGATCCGTTATTTACGATAATAAGCTGCTGTGGTAATAAAAGTTGCTGCCGGATAGCGCCGACCGCTTCTTGTAGAAGAGGCAAACGATTATGCGTAACAATAACGGCAATAATATTCATAGTGAATAATTCTTGGCTATAAATTGGCGGACCCTTACACGGGCAGAGGCGATCACCTGGTGCATATCATAATATTTATAATCAGCCAATCGCCCGCCAAATACGATGCGGGTTTCCTGATCGGCCAAGTGCCGATACTGTGCAAACAACTTATTATTGGCCTCGTCATTGACAGGATAATACGGCTCCAATCCCGGTTGCCATGCTTGCGGGTATTCCCTGGTAATAATAGTGTGCGCTTGAGTACCGAATGCAAAATGCTTATGTTCCAAAATACGCGTAAATGGGATGCTCTTCTCCGTATAATTGACAACCGCGTTACCCTGAAAATTATCGGTGGCTAAGCGTTCTTCTTCGAAACGAAGGCTGCGGTAGGCCAATGGCCCGAATTTAAAATGATAAAAAGCATCAATGGGTCCTGTATAAACGATATGATCGGCCATAGCACTGAAATAGTCCCGCTCCGCTAAAAAATCGCGGTTCAATTGCAGGTCTACCCCTTGGAGCAGACCTTCCGTCAAGCGGTTGTATCCTCCAATGGGAATCCCCTGATAACGGTCATCAAAATAATTATTATCGAAGGTAAAACGAACCGGCAGCCGCTTGATAATAAAGGCAGGCAACTCCTTACACGATCTGCCCCATTGCTTTTCGGTATACCCCTTAATGAGCACTTCGTAAATATCGGTCCCTACCAGACTAATGGCCTGTTCCTCTAGATTGTGCGGCTTTGAAATACCCGCTCTTTTTACCTGCTCGGCGATCTTTAGTTTTACCTGTTCAGGGTCACGCAACCCCCATAGCTGGTAAAACGTATTCATGTTGAACGGAAGATTATAGACCTTGTTACCATGAATAGCCAGCGGAGAATTGATAAAATGATTAAAAGGCACAAAGGAGTTCACAAAGTCCCAGGTATCCTTATCACTGGTATGAAAGATATGAGCGCCATAGGTGTGCATATCGATACCCTCTTTATGCGTACAGTATATATTGCCCCCTGCATGCGAACGACGATCAATGACCAAACAACGTTTGCCGATCTGTCGTAAGGCATGTGCAAACACGCTACCGTACAGACCAGACCCCACTATCAATACATCGTATGGGCGCATGTTATCGTTTAAAAATTTGAATTTGCTTCAAGGACAATGCGGCAGTGATCCGTAAAAAAACAGTAGATACGGAATCCAATGGCTTACCCGGCTGCAAGTTGCGTAAAGCACGGCGGCTTTCGCGCACCTGCGGACGCTTTTTTATAAAATCAATATAGGATAATAATAAGCCGGGTCTTAAGGTGAGCATCCTGAATACCATCTCCACGACCAACTGAATACCCCAGCTGATACGAGCCGGCCCCTTCAAGTGAATGGCATGCAAGAAAAACTTGTTCCGATTATATATCCGGTTAACGGCTCTTTTTTTGCGAGTCGATAAAATCGTGGCCGCATGTCGATGTCGGCAAATAGCCCGGTGCTCATAATACGACGCGTAACCACATCGCCAAGCCCGCAAAGAAAGTTCGGCATCCTCTACATAAAATGGTGAGAATAGTTCATTGAATTGCCCGATACAGTCAAAGACCTCTTTATTAATAAAGGCATTTGCCCCCGAAAGATAAAAACAAGGCCAGTGGTCTTGTGTGTTCGTATCGCGTGGAATAAAATCATAGCCTGTTTTGATCTTGGCCCCTTGCAAAACCGGGAACTTTCCTCCTTCCTGAAGGTGGTCATCTTCCCACCCAACGATCCGGCCCGATACGCCGAACAAATTAGGTACAGTGCGATACGGAAGTATATGATCAAAATAATCCGGGGTCAAGATCACATCACTGTTAAGCAACAGGACCCACTTGTACCGGGCCGCACGAATACCTCGATTGGCCGTTGCCGAAAAGCCGCTGTTATGCGGGGTCTCTATCAAGATGATGTCCGGATACGTTGCGGTAAGCCATTGCCTGGAATCATCTGTCGAGCCATCATCCGACACAATAACCTCGTTCTCGAGCCCGGTTTGTTGTAAGGCGGTAAAGACCGAAGGCAAGATCAATGGCAACAGGTTGCGCCCATTATAATTGGGAATGACCACCGATATTCCTTCCATGGGTTGCATGCGTTAAAATTAACGCTATCCCGCTTACCTTTGAAATGAACCGCTTGATCGGATCCGCTATGTGGCAAGAACAGTTTGAACAATTAAAGAAAGGTGATCATAAAGCATTGGCCCGTTTACTCTCGTTTATAGAGAACGAACAGCCCGGATACGAAGAATTATTGGCTTCGCTTCCTGCTGCAGCCACTCCTGTGATCGGGATCACGGGGCCTCCTGGTGCCGGTAAAAGCACCTTGGTAGACGCCCTTATCAGTATCTGGACAAGGCAAGGCAAAAAAATTGCCGTGCTCTGCGTAGATCCCTCCTCGCCTTTCCATCAAGGTGCCTTGCTGGGCGATCGCATCCGCATGAACACTTGGTATGATCATCCCGATGTATATATCCGATCGCTGGCCACCAGGGGATCAATGGGTGGATTACATCCAAAGATCATTGAAATGACCGACCTGCTTCGCCAAGCCGGATTTGATTGGATCTTGATAGAGACAGTAGGAGTAGGACAAACCGAGGTCGAGATTGCAGGTCTCGCCGATGTAACGGCTGTGGTGTTGGTACCCGAAGCGGGTGATGAAGTACAAACGATGAAAGCAGGTTTGATGGAAATTGCAGATCTGTTTGTGGTCAATAAAGCCGATCGTCCGGATGCGGCCGCTTTTGTAAAGAATCTGCAAGCGATGCTGGCCCCTGCCTTTAGCAGAAAGCAAACGACCATACCCATATTACAAACCGTTGCTACGCGGGCAGAGGGGGTACAGGAATTGGCCGTCGCCATCGAATCATTACATCAACACCCAGAACAGCGAGAGAAGAAAAGCTGGCTCCTGGCCGAAAAAGCATACCAGTTGATTCAACGAAAAAGAATGCACGATATAGCAAGGCCGGCCTTGCAAGAACAAATAAGGATGGCGTTAATGCAAAACGATTTTAATCTCTACCGCTTTGTAAAGGAGGCTACTTGAAGCCCTTTAATCTCGGTTGGCCTTGTACCAACGATAGGCGATATAGCCGATAATTGCAAATGGAGCAAAAGCGAGGTACAATATGCCCGTGTTCATCCCCTCGGCCGGACCTTCTCCCAATTGCTGGGCCGTTTTGGTGCATATAGAACACTGAGAAAAGGCGGCGGGCATTGTCATGAGCCAAATGGCGATCAGCACTACTATGGAAAGAAATAATGACTTTTTCATAGCGATCCAAGGCAAGATTACAACATCAATTTCAAGAGGCTTCGGCCTCCATTTTCTTTTGCACCTTCTTGCGCTCATCTTCGTTGAGCACCACTTTGCGCATCCGAATAAAATTAGGCGTTACTTCTATACATTCATCTTGTTGAATGTATTCCATACATTCCTCCAGCGTCATCAAAGTGCGGGGAGCAATACGGGTAGCATCATCACTGCCACTGGCCCGGTGATTGGTCAATTTTTTCGCTTCGGTAACATTCACGACCAGGTCGCCTGGCTTAATATTTTCCGCTACGATCTGTCCGGCATAGACCTCTTCGCCCGGCTCTATAAAGAAGGTGCCGCGGTCTTGTAATTTATCAATGGAATAGCCCGTAGAGCGTTCTTGAAATTTTGATACCAATACCCCGTTATTACGACCGGGGATAGGCCCCTTCCAGGGTTTATATTCACTAAATCGATGTGCCATTACCGCCTCTCCTGTGGTCGCGGTAAGCATTTGGGTACGAAGCCCGATCAATCCACGCGAAGGAATATCAAATTCCAGATGTTGCATTTCGCCCTTCGTCTCCATTACCAGCATCTCTCCTTTACGACGACTCACCAGGTCAATTACTTTAGAAGCGAACTCCTGTGGCACATCCACCACCAAGTTTTCATAGGGCTCCGATTTTTTGCCATCGATCTCCTTGACGATCACCTGAGGTTGACCAACGGTCAGTTCATATCCTTCGCGACGCATGGTCTCGATCAAAATTCCTAAGTGCAGAATTCCCCTTCCATACACTAAGAAACTATCGCCCTCTTCGGTATCCACTACACGAAGCGCCAGATTCTTTTCGGTCTCTTTCAGTAAGCGATCGCGCAAATGACGAGAGGTCACGAACTTTCCATCCTTTCCGAAAAAAGGCGAATTGTTGATAGAGAATAACATATTCATGGTAGGTTCATCCACACTGATCACTGGCAACGCCTCAGGATTTTCCGCATCGGCGATGGTATCACCAATGTTAAAATCTTCGATCCCCACCACCGCACAAAGATCACCTGCGATCACCTCGGTAACTTTCTTTTTACCCATGCCTTCAAAAACATAAAGCTCTTTTACTCTCGACTTTTTGATAGATCCGTCTGCTTGCATCAACGCAATAGGCTGGTTCTCTTTGATCGACCCACGCGCTACTTTTCCTACGGCGATACGACCCAAGAAAGATGAATAATCGAGCGATGTGATCTGCAGTTGTAAGGGACCCTCGTTTACCTTAGGAGCCGGTACATATTGCAAAATACCATCCAACAACGGGTTGATATTGTCGATCTGTTGAAGCGAATCGTTGAACCAACCATTTTTACCGCTACCATAATAGGTAGGAAAATGTAACTGCTCTTCGGTCGCATCCAGATTAAAGAATAATTCGAAGACCGCATCGTGCACTTCATCGGGGCGACAGTTAGGCTTATCGACTTTGTTGATCACCACAATAGGATGCAAATTCAATTGCAAGGCCTTTTGCAATACAAAACGGGTCTGGGGCATGGGTCCTTCAAAGGCATCTACCAGCAAAATAACGCCGTCTGCCATTTTGAGTACGCGCTCTACCTCACCACCAAAATCGGCGTGTCCGGGCGTATCAATTACGTTGATCTTGACATCTTTGTACGTTACCGCCGCATTCTTGCTAAAAATGGTGATGCCGCGCTCTCTTTCCAGGTCGTTACTATCCATGATCAGCTCGCCGGTCTCTTGGTTATCGCGAAAAACCTTGGTGGCATGAAGGATCTTGTCTACCAGGGTAGTCTTTCCGTGGTCTACGTGGGCGATAATGGCAATGTTACGTATTTGCATGAAGGGTGTTTTCAAAGACGCGCAAAGGTAGTTCAATTCTTGCCAATAATGGGTTAATTTAGAAGAAATTAAAGGATATGAAATTCCTAAAAGGCCTGGCCATCATTGTGTTAGCCCTAACTATGCTCTATCTGGCCGGCCCCCGACCTGCCGATCCCGTGTATAAGACAACGCTGCCCGAAGTTCCTGCTGAGGCGGGGGCGCTGGAACAATATATCCGCGACCAAGAGTCACAGCATAAGATCAAACCCAATAACGAGGCCCGCATTGTATGGGCTAACGATAGTTTGCGCACTCCCACCGAATATGCGCTGGTCTATCTGCATGGTTTTTCTGCCTCGCAAATGGAGGGCGATCCCGTGCACCGAAACCTGGCCGCTCATTTTGGTATGAATCTCTACCTGAGTCGACTCCAAGATCATGGCATTGACACTACGGTACCACTGGGTGGCATGACAGCACAGGGGTTGTGGGAATCTTCGTTGGAGGCATTGGCCATTGGAAAAAAACTAGGAAAGAAAGTGATATTGATGTCGACCTCTACCGGAGGGACCCTTTCACTAAAATTAGCCACTGAGTTTCCAGAAATAGCAGGCCAAATCTTGTTGTCGCCCAATATCGAGATCAACGATAACAAAGCCTGGCTGCTCAATAACCCCTGGGGATTACAAATCGCACAGGCGGTTGCGGGAACCTACAGAGTGGTGGACGATACTACGGCCCTCTATGCCCGTTACTGGAATAATCGGTACTTGATGACGGCCCCCGTGGAATTAGAGCAACTGCTGGAGACGACCATGACCCGCTCAGTCTTTGAGAGAATAAAGCAGCCCTTATTGATGTTGTATTATTATAAGAATGAGCAAGAGCAAGATCCGGTCGTAAAAGTATCCGCCATGAAAAAAATGTATGATGCGGTCAGTACACCCGACTCACTAAAAAGAGCGATCGCCTTACCCAATACAGCCAATCATGTACTAGCCTCTCCGATCAAATCCAAAGATGTAGCCAGCGTAGAAAAAGCTTGTATGGATTTTATAGAACAGATATTACACCTTCCTCCCTTTACCCAATAGGGTGAAAGGTATCCAGTCGACTATTCTTTTTACGGTAAAAGGTAAAATGAAGTATTGACAGGTTTACTTTACTTTGTAGTCTCAACCTTGCTATTATGATCCGCTCCCGTATTGCCGGCATCGGCAAATACCTGCCTGAGCAGGTAGTTACTAATAATGATCTGTTACAATACATGGACACCAGCGATGAGTGGATCCAAGAAAGGACCGGCATCAAGGAGCGTCGGTTCGCCCACCGAACAAAAGAAACCACCACTACTATGGGAGTAGAGGCCGCTCGCATGGCTATTGAGCGGGCAGGCATTACGGCGCAGGATATTGACTTTATCATCTTTGCCACCTTATCGCCAGATTATTACTTTCCGGGCTGTGGCGTCTTATTGCAACGCGCCATGCAGATGAAAGAGATCGGAGCACTCGATATCCGCAATCAATGCAGTGGCTTTGTCTATGCGCTCAGCGTAGCAGACCAATTTATTCGGACAGGCACTTATAAAAATATTTTAGTGGTAGGCTCCGAGAAACATTCTTTCGGATTAGATTTCAGTACCCGCGGCCGCAACGTATCGGTGATATTCGGAGATGGTGCCGGCGCCGTCGTTTTACAACCCAGTACCAACGAGAACACGGGCATTCTCTCTACTCATTTACATAGTGACGGTGAAAGTGCCGAGATACTAGCCATGTACAACCCAGGCACGCATGCCAATCATTGGAAAGAAGAACGCTATGCCGATTTTGACGAGGCGCCCATTGGCCAAATGTTCATGAGTCAACAGATGATCGACAAGGCACAACTTTTTCCTTACATGGACGGGCCGGCCGTATTTAAGAAAGCCGTTGTGAAATTTCCGGAGGTGATCATGGAGGCGCTCTCAAATAATGGACTATCCCCGGCAGATCTGCATCTGCTAATACCCCATCAGGCCAATCTTCGTATTGCTCAATTCGTGCAACAAAAATTAGGATTGCGCGATGACCAGGTCTATAATAATATTCAACACTACGGTAATACGACTGCCGCTTCTGTGCCCATTGCTCTTTGCGAAGCGTGGGAAAAGGGGTTGATCAAAGAACAACAACTCGTTTGTCTGGCGGCTTTTGGAAGTGGCTTTACCTGGGCGAGCGCCTTATTGCGTTGGTAATTTATGCATTAACCGATTAGCTTGAACAGAAAATTACTCTATATCATCAACCCCATTGCCGGAAAGGGTTCGCGTGGTTCGCTGCGTAAACAGATAGAGGCACGCACAGTGGAGATCGGATTTAAATTTGAATGTCACGATTCAGCCATCGATGGAAACTATGAACCGATAGCGCAGCGAATTCAGCAGGGTCGCTTTACCGATATTATCATTGCCGGAGGAGATGGCACCATCAACCAGGTAGTGGGATCACTTCGCCACTTGAATCTTCCCTTTGGAGTAATACCCTGTGGATCAGGGAATGGCTTGGCTCGATGTGCCGGACTCTCTACCGACCCACGAATAGCATTAGACGTTATTTTTAATGGTAAAGCGATCGCCACCGATGGCTATACCGTCAATGGTCAGTTTGCCTGTGAGCTCACCGGACTTGGCTTTGATGGGGCCGTGGCGCATGCATATGCCAAAAGCGGTACAAGAGGACTCAATACCTACATACGACATGCGATAAAACAATTCAGATCGGCCCCCTCCTATAAATTTAACGTGCGCGTGTTGGAGCGAGAGATAGCACTCGATGCTTACATGATCACCGTTGCTAATGCTAATCAATTCGGCAACAAGGTCACCATTGCCCCCCATGCTTCACTAACCGACGGACTACTCGATGTGGTCATCGTTAAAAAACAAAATAAGATACCATTGCTGTGGCGCGCGTATCAACAACTCAGTGGACGCAATCTTCCGATGCAAGAAGAAGAGCTCTTCTTGTCACTATCGAAGGACATTACACAACAAGACATTCTTTATTGGCAGGTATCATCCATAGAAATTGAAAATCATGAGGGCGCATTGATCCATGTCGATGGAGAGCCCACCCCAAGGACTAGTCATGTAACCATAGAGGTAGTTGGCAATGGCTTTCGATTAATTACCCCAGCCGTTTTGCATTGAGCCTATAAAAGTGAAATATCTTTTTAAACGGACGTTTTCAAAGAACAAACTAGAATCGAGTTCTATCGGCGGAAATAGTCGCCGCTCCTAATCACCAAAATAATTGCGCATAGCCAAGGTTATGTTAGCGCTTTGACTTAATGACAGTATTTTAAATTGATAATGCCCGGTCGACCTTTTTATTAAAACAATATTATAAAGATCGGTGCTTATTGAGTCAATAACTTTTCGATGAATGTAATGAGAGGGAATATTTAATCGGTTACAATTGGTGTCATTCAAAATAGGAAAACTGGACACATATTTATAATCTTCATTCTTGAGGTTATTAATAGCATCCACGAAGCAACCACACCGGGTGCATGTTACAAGAACAATCTTGTCTGCAACCATATATTTCTCTAAAACTCCGCCATTATAAAATACCCTATCCTCATTTACTGAATTTTTTATAGAGCAAGTAAAAAAAGGCATGCAACTTAAAAAGGCCAACCAAATTAAAAAACACCTCATAGAAAATATATAGGATAAACCATTGGCTTGAACGTTACTTCAAAGAATAGATATAAGCGGATTTCATATCAATAGAAAGCGATAGAAAGCCTCTTTTAAATTGAATTACATTCCTTGGAATAACCGGCTTAACAATTGAAGTCAGTCTGGAAACTCCGTCTTGTGTAAAATAATTGCAATAATATGTAGGCGTATCCTCTACATGCTTCGTACCACCCCTCCTAAATATAAAAAAACCAGAAGTATCAAGCGGAATAACGCCAAGATTCAAATCACATGTATTGACATACTTACGCACATAGGCTGCATTAAGCTCCTTGTTCTTTTCAAACTTCCGAACCCGCTCAGGGTTAGATGGTAATACTTCGAAAGTAATATGACCTAATGTATCAAAACATTTTATTACATCAGTGTAGTTGTAACAAAAAATCATCTTGTTTTTCGCTACAGGTCTGAAATGCGTATTTTCAAGATAAATGACACTATTTCGATAACAAGATGGATAGGGATACTTCAACCGTAACTGATGTGAATTGACGTTAAATACACCCGCCGAATAGGCTCCAAGAAAATTAGGATCCCTTACATCGCCGATAGAAAAATAAAGGTTTGAATGATCGAAAAAGAACTGACTGGCAGCATAACTAAAATGAATATACAGAGAACGGGGAAATGAAGGCGAAAGATCGACTTCACTAGAAATGACATACCGCTCAACAGAATCCTTTGCTAAAATGTAAAACTGCTTATTTTGTCCATCTAGCAAACAAAGTGAGTCACCCAGCACAGACATATCAAGTAGTGACTGCTTAATAAAACGTACAGGGTATATCTTTGTTTTAGTAGAATCAAAAAGATCGATTCGAACCAAATTACCATCCGATGAAATATAATTAAGCAAAATAGTATTGGAGTCTGCAGATAAACAATACATAACCCATGAACTAAATGGATGCTGCTTTAAAACCTTATAGATAAAACCGGTATTCAGGCTATCATCGATTTGTATACTCCCTTCAAAAGGCCGAGGACGATAAACGATGGTGTCACAATCGGGATTATGAACCTGACACGCAATGGCCAGACAAATAACCAAAAAGGAAATCAGTCCGGTTATATACTTTTCCATGTATTAACGCTTACTTGTCAGGCGAAATCAGAAAAGTATATCTCATCGCTGCCATAAATTCAGCCTGTCGATCAAGGGCATTTAATGGGTGCCTGACCAGAATATTACCCGCCTTATCAAATCCAATTGTGTATAATCCGTTGCGGAGACTATCTACTAGCATTCTTTCTCTCTGCAATGAAGGGAATATTTTCTGCCAGTTCTTGTAGGTGAAAAAGTAATTTATGCTATCGTGATTATACATCCGCATAAATTCATCCAATAATATTCTGTTGTCTTGAGCATAAGGATAAAGACTGGCACAATCATTACCCGGATTAGGACAAATCACTACACCATAAGGTCCAATATTCCCAATTTGAGCCTCGGCCTTCAAATTATAAACGGGAGGTGGGATCTCATCCCCGCCACAAGACAAAATAAGAATAGAACAAAAGATAACAGACATCAATACCAAGAACATTTTCCTCAACCTGCGTGGCGGACTTATCATTTTATTTTCAAAAGAAGTAGTGAATAAAGATTTAAAAATGTAAAAATTTGATTTTCTCATAAACCTAATTTGGGTTATAAAAATGAAAATGCTAGATAATCACTATCTAATATGTACATCACAATCTCGTCAGGAAAAAGACATTAGAAAAGAGTAAAAACCCTAAATTTTTTGACTTCGGAAAATACGGTCGGGTGACTACAGTAAAAAAAATGAAGAGTATAGTATTTTTACTAATCGAAACCTACCCCCGCTTCCCCGTCAGATAGAGCAACAGCACCAGCGATAATAATAACAGCATAGCCACCAATTGATGCAACTGCGCCATCCATTCAAACAGACCCCATTGCCCGGGAATGATCGCCGTGCTGTATAGCACCGATAAGATCCCCAGCAACACTTGTAACAATACTAAACTAATAGGAAACCAGGCCGCACGCTGCAACCAGCGACTGCCATGTGGTCGATGCAGCTGTAATGTCAACAGCACAATGGCGATCAATAAAAGATAGGCTAAGCCCCGATGTACAAAATGGATGGCGATCTTATTCTCAATCCAAAACATAATACCACTGCCGGTCCGTAGCAGATCAGGTACTATCTGTCCGTTGATATCGGGCCAGGTAGGCGCTGCGGTGGCTGCTTTGTGTCCAGCCATAAAAGCCCCGTACGCCAATTGCACTACTAATAACGTCAAGATAAAAATCACGCGCTTGCGTACCGATGGCAACCCCACCCGCTGATCAGCGGGTACTAATAATTGCAACGCAAACCAAAACGTATACGATAGTAATCCAAGCGCGAGTACAAAGTGCAAGGCTAACCGCGTCGGTTTTACATAAATGGCATCTCCCGTAAGACCACTGGCGACCATGATCCAACCAACGGCTCCTTGCAAGGCGCCCAGTAAAAACAAGATCACCAAGGGCCTGACCATAGAGGCCTTGAACCGACGTGTCCACAAAAAATAAATAAAGGGAATAATAAAGACCACGCCGATCAAGCGAGCCCAAAAACGATGAAACCACTCCCAGAAAAAAATAGTCTTGAACTCTTGCAGGGTAAAATCAAAATTGAGCAGTCTGTATTGCGGGGTCTGTTGGTATTTAGAAAATTCTATAGCCCACTCGGCGGCATCAAACGGAGGCAGTGTTCCCGTAACGACATTCCACTCGGTAATGGAGAGTCCCGAGCCGGTCAACCGGGTAATTCCCCCCAAAGCGATTTGAATAATGACCATGGCTACCCCCGTGAGTAACCAAATTGCCACCGGACGCGAAGTAGCTTCCATTTTCATGGGGCAAAGGTACAGTCTCTTGTTGCCGCAACCCGATTTTGTTGAGCATAATTTTGCATCTTGCAGGGTATGTTGGCAGCGTACTTTACTAAAACCAAGATCGAGGCGGGATGCGACGAAGCCGGTCGGGGCTGTTATGCCGGACCTGTGGTGGCAGCTGCGGTAATACTGCCGAAGAACTTTAAACACCCTTTGTTGAACGATTCTAAAAAACTCAGCGAAGCCCAACGCGAGATCCTTCGTCCGATCATCGAAGAACAAGCCATTACCTGGGGCATCGGTGTTGTCGATCACGAAGAGATCGATCGGATCAATATCCTAAAAGCTAGTTTCAAGGCTATGCATAAAGCCATCGATCAACTGACCAAGCGACCAGCTCTGCTCTTGATCGATGGTAATCGTTTTACCCCTTACTCCCAGATCCCGCATCAATGCTTTGTAAAGGGCGATGGCCGCTTTGCCTCTATTGCCGCTGCCAGCATATTAGCCAAAACGCATCGGGATCAATTGATGCAAACACTACATATAGAGTTCCCCCAGTACGGCTGGAACCAAAACAAAGGATATGGCACCGCAGCCCATCGAAAGGCAATCGAGATTCACGGGCTATGTCGCTATCACCGAAAAAGTTTCAGACTATTGCCGGAACAAGGCAAACTGGATTATTGAATGGTCCAAACCTCATTGCCGCGTAGCAGCTTGTCGAGGTCGGCAGGCTTACGGGCACTGGCTTCTTCTAATTGCGCCTTCATTACATCTTCGTAACAAGGTCGATCAGTCTCATAGAAAACACCAAAAGGACGAGGGAGATGACCTTCTACATGTACATCATCAAATATGCGGGAGAGAATTTGCGCTTTGTAAATATCTTTTTCATCATGAACCCAGCAATCGTCAGCCGAGTACCCTTGCGTCAAATCGACCACCACCGGTTTAAAGCCATCAAGCTTGATCCCTTTCTCATGGGTGTTTCCGAACAACAACGGCTTGCCGGTCTCTAAAAATAATGTCTCAACAGGCTTGGTCCCCTTTTCGGTAAAGATCTCAAAGGCGCCGTCGTTAAAAATATTACAATTCTGATAGATCTCCAGAAAAGATGACCCCTTATGTGCGTTTGCACGTAGCAACATGGCCTGCAAATGCTTGGGGTCGCGATCCATCGATCGGGCTACAAAGGTCGCATCGGCTCCCAGGGCCAGCGCCGCCGGATTAAAGGGATGATCGATGCTTCCCATCGGCGTACTCTTGGTCACCTTCTTTTCTTCTGAAGTAGGCGAATATTGTCCCTTGGTCAATCCATAGATCTGGTTATTGAACAGTAAAATATTTACATCAAAATTGCGGCGCAATAAATGAATGGTATGATTACCACCAATGCTCAAGCTATCTCCATCTCCGGTAATGATCCAGACACTTAATTCCGGACGACTAGCCTTAAGTCCGCTGGCCACGGCAGTCGCACGACCATGAATAGAGTGCATCCCGAACGTGTTCATATAATACGGAAAGCGACTGCTACAGCCGATGCCGGAGATAAAAACGATATTCTCCCTTGGAATACCCAGCGTGGGCATTAGCTTTTGTACCTGTGCTAAAATAGAATAATCACCACAGCCCGGACACCAACGCACTTCTTGGTCGGTAGCAAAATCCTTTGTGGTCAATACCGGGGCTGTCTTTGTTTCGCTCATGAGGAGATATTCAGGTCAAAATTACTAAAATCTTAATAGCGGTAGCGTCCAGCTTCGATCATCCTGTCGGCAATACGGCGACGGGCAGCCTTACTGTTAAAAGGCTCAGCCTTTGTAAAGCGCTTAAGTCCCATCAGGATCATCCGGCCCTCATCGCCATCGGCAAATCCGTTGATCGCATCCTTGCCCGACTTATTGATTCGATCAGCCGCATCGTAGAGATAGGTCCTCATGATATCGATCTGGTCGGTCACGGCCTGCTCCCCTTGTTTAGCAGCAAGTTTCATTACTCGCAGCAAGGTGCTCTCTGCATTGAATACCTCAATCGCCATATCGGCGATATTCATCAAGATCTCTTGCTCCTGCTCGATCTTCATCATCAGTTTTTGCACAGCAGCTCCGGCTGTCATCAAAATAGCCTTCTTAAGATTGACGATCAACTTCAGTTCACTGGCAAATGGCGTGTCTTCGCCGGCACCGAAATCGGGGATACTCATCAGTTCCTTTTGTACCGCCATGGCAGGACCCATCAGGTCGAGTCGCCCACCCATGGCACGTTTGAGTGTCATATCAAGCGCCAACAAGCGATTGATCTCGTTGGTGCCTTCATAAATACGATTGATACGACTATCCCGGTAGGCACGCGAAATATTATACTCGGCACTAAAACCATTGCCCCCATGAATCTGTACACCTTCATCTACCGAAAAGTCGAGCACTTCACTTCCGAATACTTTTAAGGCCGCGCACTCAATGGCATATTCTTCGGCACCGGCCAATAAAGCTTCTGCAAAAGGCTTACCCGCAGCCAATAATTCCTCTTCTTTTTCTTTGATCCACTCGGCCGTACGATATAGAGCCGATTCGGCGACAAAAATGCGAATACCCACTTCGGCCAGCTTATGCTTGATAGCGCCGAAATTTGAAATGGACTGCTTGAATTGCTCGCGTGTTTTCGCATACGTAACAGATTGGTTCAAGGCCATACGCGATCCGCCCAATGTAGCCGCGCAAAGTTTTAGTCGTCCAATGTTCAAGATATTAAAGGCAATCTTATGTCCCTTTCCTAATTCGCCCAACAAATTCTCGGCAGGGATCTTACAATCCTGAAAATAAAGTTGCACGGTGGAAGACCCCTTGATCCCCATTTTATCTTCTTCGGGCCCTTGTGTAAAACCGGGTGTACCCCGCTCTACAATAAAAGCAGTGAACTTATCGCCATCCACTTTGGCAAAGACGGTATAGACATGAGCAAACCCGCCATTGGTAATCCAGCATTTCTGTCCATTCAATATATAATGTTTGCCATCGGGAGAAAGAACGGCCGTTGTCTTAGCACCCAGCGCATCACTACCACTGTTTGGCTCGGTCAGACCATAGGCTCCCGCCCACTCTCCCGTAACCAGCTTGGGCAGGTACTTGAGTTTTTGCGCCTCGGTTCCGAAATACAGAATCGGTAACATACCAATACCCGTATGCGCTGCTACCGCAACCGAATACGAATAACCGGCCCCCAAGTACTCATTCACAATCGTAGAGGTGATAAAATCTTTTCCCAAGCCTCCATAAGGCTCGGGGATAGAGGTCGAAAGTAATCCCAACTCTCCCGTTTTGGCCAAAAGGGCTGGCATCAAGCCAGGCTCCATTGAATCAATGCGCTGAATAACCGGAAAGACTTCGGTTTCGAGCAACTGATTGCACATATCCTTGATCATTCGTTGCTCTTCTGAAAAATCCTCAGGAATAAAACACTCCTCGGGCAACGAAGCGGTTGTTAACCACTGGCCTCCTTTGATGGCTTTTTTTACTTGGGCAGTCGCTGACATACTGTATGGATTAATTTGATGATAGATTGTTAACTAAGATTATCATATACGATTTGTAATACCTGTTTACATACCTCTACCTTATCGCCTGGAACGGATTGCAACGCTTCGCTTAAGGTTTGATCGGCCAACTTCATTGTTTGTTCTTGCAATTGCTGTCCTTCTTTTGTCAAATAGATCAGATTGATACGACGATCGGTAGCGGCCGCAACGCGTTTGACCAGTTGAGCACGCTCCAGATTATCTACTAATCGGGTGATGCTGGGTTTATCGCGAAAACTGGCATTACAAAGATCTTGCTGACTTATGCCATCTTTTTTCCAGAGATGATACAGCACACTCCATTGCTCGATTGTTACCGGCAATTGATGTGTATTGAACTTTTTCTGCAGCCTTCTTGCGATTGCCGTAGACGCCAGCCCCGTAATAAAACTGTAGAGTTCTCCTTTTTTGAATTGGTTGTTTGGCATATAGTTGTTTAAGCAACTATCAAATCTACAATTTCTTTTTCATTAGCCCAATGACCTTGCTGTTAAAAAACTGTACCCCCCGAATTGCCTTGTCATTGTTTAGTTTTGTTCACCATGCTATTGGCCCTGACCATCCTTATTTTATTACTCTCTGCCGTATACGGACGATTGATCAGTCGATTTTTACTGGATTGGAGGGCCATTCCCTTGACAGAGCCCACCCCTATCAAGGCCTTTCCGACAGAGACAAACCCCAATACCGATCAAGGGGGTGAGCTGGCCCCCTCCGATACTGCCACGTGGCCGACTGTATCGGTCTTGATCCCGGCCCGCAACGAAGCGGCCAGTATCGAAACCCTTCTAACCGCACTGCAAGCCCAGCAATATCCAGCCTCTCTGCTCGAGATCATCGTTATTGACGATCATTCCGAGGATGAAACAGCGGCTATCGCTCAAACTTTCAACGGTGTTACCCTGCTATCCTTGCAAGAGACGGGGATCAACTCGTACAAGAAAAAGGCACTGGAAAAAGCCGTTGGCCATGCTAAGGGAGAATTGATCGTATGCACCGATGCCGATTGTATTCCTGGACCACATTGGATTGCGCAACTGGCTTTTTGCTATAAGACAACACAGGCCAAATTTATTGCCGCTCCTGTACTGCTCCTTTATAAAAAAAATGGGCTTGGCTACTTACAGGCGCTTGATTTTATGGTCCTACAAGGAATAACCGGAGCCGGACTACAGAGCGGCAAATTACTTATGGCCAACGGTGCCAATATGGCTTATCCCAGATCGGTGTTTAACGAGGTAAATGGATATGCAGGGGCCGATCATATCGCATCGGGCGACGATTTTTTTCTTTTGCATAAGATCAGTGATCGCTATGCAAAACAGCTCATGTACCTTAAATCGAAAGAGGCGATAGTAAGCACCCCCGCCCAAGAAAGTTGGGGTGGTTTTTTCCAACAGCGAATTCGGTGGGCCAGCAAATCCACTCATTATAAAAAAGGGAGATTACAAGCCGTGCTCCTCCTGGTGTGGACATACAACCTGCTGCTGCTACTATCGGCAGCAGGGGGATTGTTCGAAATCCATTATCTTTTTCTATTTCTGCTGGGCTGCTGTCTTAAAACCGTATTGGAATGGGATTTTGTAAAAGAGGTCGCCATCTTTTTTGGTCACAAACACCTGCTAAAGATCTTTATTTGGCTACAGCCCATACATATTCTCTATACTGTGATCGCCGGCATGCTGGGGCTCAAAGGAGGCTACCGGTGGAAAGGAAGAAGCGTGCGATAAAAAGTAGTATTTCCGTTACTGGAATTTGATAGATTTGCGCAGTCCGTAGCATTGAACATGAAAAAAATTTACCTCGTTTTTTTACTGACTGTTGCCACCGGCTTACAAGAGGCGATCGCACAAGATGCCGTTATCCGGCGGCTGCAGACCGAATCTCTTCGCCCCGTAAAAAAATATGTACCTGATTCCCTTATCAAAAAATGGAAAGCCGGCGGTAACTATACGCTGACCGTAGGCCAGGGCACCCTGAGCAACTGGGCTGCCGGAGGAGATCAGTTCTCGTTTACCGTCAATACCATCTTACAGCTTTACTCCTACTATAGAAAAGATCGCAATAGCTGGGACAATACCCTCGACATCTTTTTTGGCTATATCAATACCACATCGCTGGGGAGCCGAAAAAATGACGATCGTTTCGATCTGATCTCCAAATATGGATACTCCTTAAACAAAAAGCTAAATCTGGCTACGCTATTTAATCTTCGTTCGCAGTTTATCCGCGGGTACACATACCCTAATAATGTAAAAACATTCGCCTCGACCTTTATGTCGCCCGGCTATGTGATCTTTAGCCAGGGGCTCGATTTTAAGCCAAAGAAAAATCTCTCGCTTTTCTTTTCTCCCCTCACGGCACGCTGGGTAATCGTTACCGATCCTGAATTATCGCGCCGCGGAGAATATGGTGTCAAACCCGGCACACAAAGTGTCAGCCAATTAGGGGCCTTTGGTACCGTGAACTTCGAAAAGAATTTTACCAAGAAAGTCCTGTACAAAACCAGGCTAGATCTGTTTACCAATTACAAGACCAAACCGCAAAACATAGATCTGTTCGTTACCAATGTGCTAACGACCAAGATCGGTAAGAACCTGGCCTTTAACTGGAATCTCGATCTGATCTATGATGATGATGTGCGTTTATTTGGCCCCACTAAAAAATCGCCGGGACTACAACTAAAATCAATTGTCGGTATCGGTCTGCAGGTTAAATTTTAAAAATGGGTCAAGATAAACTGGCTCGTTTTGCGGCCATTAAGCAATTCAAAAATGTAATTGAGTTTCCGTCCGATATGGCCGGCCAATGGGGCAAATTCTTTGAAAAAGAACAACCCCTTACCCTCGAATTGGCTTGCGGAAAAGGAGAATACGCGCTAGGACTGGCTCGACTGTACCCTCAGCAAAATTTTTTAGGGGTCGATCTAAAAGGAAACCGAATCTGGGTGGGCGCTAAAAAAGGGTTAGAAGAAAGTTTAACCAATGTTGGTTTTTTAAGAACACGAATTGAACAGATAGCAGATTATTTTGCCCCCGGAGAAGTACGATCGATCTGGATCACCTTTCCTGACCCACAGCTGCGCTTTTCAAAGGCCAAGAAAAGACTAACGCATCCCATTTTCCTTAGAAAATATCAACAAATACTGTCTCCCGGTGGTTATATCTACCTGAAGACAGACAGCCCCGATCTGTTTCGCTTTACCTTGTTAGTGATCGAACTGTATGGCTGCGTCTTGCACAAGGCAACGGATAATGTGTATGCAGAGGCGGATGTATCGGAAGAACTGCGGATCAAAACGCACTATGAATCGCTCGATATTGCCGGCCGTAAAAAAATTCACCATATCTGCTTTTCACTACCCGAACAATTTCCACAAGAGAAAGACCTCTTATTAAAAGAAAAACTGAAAGAAGATGAAGGGATTGATTGAGGGAAAGCATTTTTATTACAACCCAGAAGGATTGGTCGTGTTCACAGAAACATATCATCTCGAAAAAGGATATTGCTGTGGTAACGGCTGCACGCACTGCCCTTACGCGTTTGAAAGCGTTCCAGAACCTCGCCGCAGCCAATTGCTGGCCGAAAAAGAAAATAGCATCGCCCGGCCCTCCTCATAGAATAGAGCATCGATCCGTTTTTTCAAGAGTCCCTGCTCAGCATCGGATTATTTTCAAGCGACTACTTACCTTTATTACCATGGCTTCTTCAAAGCGTCAATCGGTAACTCCACTTCGCGCCGTTTTACCATCTGGTAAAAAGGATACTGATTTTTTTCAGCAAGTTTGGGCCTTAGTGCGTCTGATCCCACGCGGACGCGTTACCTCTTACGGGGCCATTGCTGCATGCCTGGGTGCCAGATCAGGAGCACGGATGGTAGGCTGGGCTATGAACAGCAGCCACGGAGTGCATCCAAAAGTGCCCGCGCACCGGGTAGTCAACCGGGTCGGATTACTCTCCGGGAAAGATCATTTTGCCAGCCCCACGGCCATGCAAGAGCAACTAGAGAAAGAGGGGATCAAGATCAAAGACAACCAGATCGTTGATTTTGAAAAACACTTTTGGGACCCCGGACAAGCGCTAACAGGACATCAACTATAATAGGGGCTGATCATCCAATAGACCACCACACCGGTAATCGCCACATACAACCAAACAGGCCAGGTGATCTTGGCCAATTTTTTATGAGAAGGCCATTCGCTGATCAGTGCACGATAAGCGGTAAAAAGAATAAAAGGAAGAATAAGTCCGGCCAGGGGAATATGCGTAAACAAGATAATGTAATAGAGAGTGCGCTGCATACCATCTCCGCCAAAACTGGTTTCACCGGCCAGCAAATGATGGGCGATATAGCTAAGTAGAAAAAGGACAGACAAAATCATCGCGGCCATCATCATGTTTTTGTGTGCCACATAACGACCGGTCTTTACTGCCCATAAGGCCGCCACTAAAAGAACCGCGACCATTGAATTGATAACGGCGTTGATCAAGGCAAAGACATGCACATCAAAGCCCAGGTCGACCTGCAAGGTAACCCTGCCTAAAACTACCACGGCCGTAAAGACGATAGCCGAGAAAAGCCAGATCAAACGACTGGCCAGTTTATCATTTTTTGAAAGTACGGGAGGTAACATAGCACTTTATTTTTTTCGGAGAAAAAAGAGCAATAAAAATACACCAACCAGGGCCACTAAGAAAGAGATCGCCATCACCAGCAGCTTCCCTTCAAAAAAGCTTCGTGCCTTCGGATTCTTTTCCATCGTAAGTAAGATCAGGTCTTGCTGCAATCTCGACAGATCGTCCGGATCGAGTCCGTCATAATAGCCACGTACCTGACGATTGATATCGATGAGTACGAACTTATCGCTATGCACAAAATTCGAATCGACCGACTCCCCATCGATCAATCCGAGTTTCATTTCATTGATGGCCAAATCATAAATGGTCTTTTTATCGCCGGTCAATAACCACCAGGTGTCGGGATTGATCTGAAATCGCTGTGCCCAATAACGTAGACGCTCCAGTGAATCACGTTCCGGATCTACACTAAAAGAAAGAAAATGAATTTTCCGATTCGTGCGATCGCCCACCCTGCTGCCATTGTGCAAGGTCTCGGCTACCCGCTTCATGTTCACCGTCATAGAAGGACAGATCGTAGGGCAACGTGTAAAAAAGAAATCGGCTACAATAATCTTCCCCTCGAGACTATCCCAAGACACCGTCTTGCCTTCTTGATTCTGCAATGAAAAATTCGCCAGCTGGTGCCAGACAGTATCCGATACCCGTTTACCACGTTTGGTAACCTGTTGTACCGAATCCGCAAAATAATGAGGGGGCAATTGTAAGGCATTCTCACTGTTGGCGTCTACGATAAAGTAGGCAATCAATGGAATGATCAGCGCCATCAGCAGAGCATATAAGGCAGTCTTATTCAATGTAACTATAGCGTATTAGTGGCCGCCCTTGTGTGGGGTCGGCATCGTAGACTCCTTATAATGCTTGTCGTAGGTATTACGAAGATTCTTATAAGAGTTGCCGTCCCAAATAAAGGCACCGATGAACCAGATAAAAAGTAACAGAGGAACCACGATCGTCATGATCATATTACGGATCTCGTCGCCAAGGTGCATAAAGACCGATACGATGTAATAGGCCTTGGCCAAGGTCAAGATACAAACCATACCCTTGAACATGAGCACCAATAATTCATTTGGTGATTCTCCTTTGTGAATATTGTAAATGAGCAAACCAATGATCAGCTCTATGATCGTAATAACAGAAAGAAGGATCGTGGTGTTCCTGACTTTCTTCTTAAACGTAGCGTCGTCTGTATGGTGTTGAAAAGTAACTTCTTCGAAAGCGGGATGTTGCATAGTATAGTAGTTTCTTGTTTTGCGAATAAATTGAGTCGATCAGATCAAATAGAAGCAAAGGAATACGAATACCCATACCAGGTCTACGAAGTGCCAATATAAACCAGCCTTTTCGATCATCAGGTAATGTCCCCTACGCTCAAATACCCCCTTTTGCGTCATCAATAACATAACGATGTTGATGATCACGCCCGAGAATACGTGAAAGCCATGGAACCCTGTGATGCCGAAGAAGTAACCCCCAAAGGCAACAGGCCCTTTTTCGCGAACATGCAAGTCTGCAACCTGAATGGAGTTGAGCAATTGATCGTGCGTTAGAGCGGCATGATCGGCCGTTGCACTGGCACCATGGTGTCCCATCTGAGAAAGTTGCAAGAGGGTTTCATGTGATGTATTTTGTAAGGCGGCCATTACCTCTTCTTGCGGAGCCAGCCCTCCCCAAGGGTTACCGCGCATACTTTGTCCGATAACTTCGAGCTTTCCGCCAGCCAATACCACATGCTCACCGGTAATCAGGTGATGCCATTCCCAAGCCTGACAGCCCAAGAAAGCAGCCCCACCGATGATGGTCCAGATCAACCATTTTACCACTCCTTTTTTATCGTTGCTATGGCCCGCATGAACAGCCAGCACCATGGTCACCGAAGAGATGATCAGCACAAAGGTCATCACACTCACAAACGCCAGGGGTAGATTGGCATGACCGGCACCGGGAAACGCATTAAAGACCACATTGGGGTCGGGCCAGAAGTTTTGGCTAAAACGGATGGTACCATACGAGATCAGAAAAGCCCCGAACGTAAAAGCATCACTCATTAAAAAATACCACATCATGAGCTTGCCATACTCCATGTTAAAGGGACTCTTACCGCCGGTCCACCACTTGGTCTGTTGAAGGGTTGCCGTTGTAGCCATACGTCAATGTTTCGTTTTCGTTAGTGTTGGTATCTGGTTCAATTACCGCCGATCAGCAAAAAGAAAAGCAATAGATAGATCCATAAGAGGTCTACGAAGTGCCAGTACGTTGCTGCGATCTCGACAGGAACAGAGCTATATATTTTTATTCGTCCAAAAAAAGCTTTTGCCAATAAAACACTCAAGGCCACGACTCCACCCACAACGTGCAAGGCATGCAATCCAAAGATCACATACAAGAACTGACCGGCTCCCGATCCTCGAAAAGTGATCTCCTGTGCCCATAAATCCATGAACCCACTCCACTGCAGTCCGATAAACACGACACCCAGCACCAGCGTAATCCCCATCCACACCCGATAGCGAGCCATTTCTCTCTCGCGAAAACAACGCAGGGCCAATTGCACGCTTCCACTACTCAGTACAATGGCCAGGGTAGATAACCAGAATACGGAAGGAAGGGTCACCGATTTCCATCCCACTTGGTTGCTCTTTACAATAAATGCACTGGTCAGCCCGGCAAACATCATGATGAGGCTGCCCATGGCCACCCACAAGACAAACTTGTGCGGATGCATTTTTGTAGTGGTCGTACTGCTCACTCTATTCTACTTTTTAGGCTGTCGGTGTCTTACTCAAGAGTAAGGCAAACAAGATCAGCGGTAAATACAAATAACTTCCAAACATGACCAATCGGGCTGCTTTTACCTCCATGGTGCGATACAAGTTGATACATCGCACGATCATAAACACATTGGCCAAGATCACCATAGCAATCGCGATCAATCCCTGCAGATGCTCGGTACTCGACAGGCCCGTAAAAAAGGGCAACAGTGTTACCGGTACCAGCAACAATGAGTACGCAATGGTCTGCATGGCGGTAAACCGAGTCGGACCCTCTCGAGAGGGCAACAAACGGAATCCCACGGCGGAATAATCTTGATGCGCCACCCAGGCAATAGCCCAAAAATGGGGGAATTGCCAAAAGAACTGTAAGGCAAACAAGATCCAACCTCCAAATGAAAATTCGTCTTGTCCGGCTACCCATCCGATCAAACAAGGTAAGGCGCCCGGCAAGGCTCCCACTAACACTGCGATCGAATTGACTTTTTTAAGCGGCGTATAAATAAAGGCATACAAGAATAAACTGAACGCTGCCAATAAGGCCGCTGCCCAATTAAACCGATCTCCCAATAGCCATACGCCGGTGGCCCCGGTCAGAGCGGAAAAGATCCAACCCTGAAGAGGCGAAAGTCGCTTCGCTGCAATCGGCCGGTTAGCAGTACGCTTCATCTGAGCATCCGTATCGCGTTCTACCACCTGGTTGATTGCATTCGCACTTCCGGTCACCAACATCCCACTTATAAAGAGCAAGAGTATCTCCAGCCAGTCATATTCGACCACCCGGGGGGCCAGCAGGTAACTGATCACACTGCTGAATACCACCATGATACTCAGCGAAGGCTTCATCAACATTATGTAGTCCCTGATCTTCATGAATCCTTCGCCATTTTTCAACCCACAACACTATTTCAAAACATCCATGCAAGGTTACCAACAGGTAACTTTCTTACATCAATGTTTACTTTCATTCGCACTCACCGGCTCGGTCTGCGGGATAAACTCACGCCCATCCTTTCCGTAATCATAAGGCCAGCGATGCACTTCGGGGATATCTCCTTCCCAGTTACCATGTCCGGGATTAACGGGAGTGGTCCACTCCAGCGTATTGGCTCCCCATGGATTTTGTGAACGCACTTTTCTACCCTTGTAAATAGAGTAAAAGAAGTTGAACACAAACAATAACTGTGCAGCAAACACCAAGATCGTTACAATGGTGATCATCTGATCGAGATCCCTGAAATTATTGAAGTTGACCCAACCACTTTTATCAAGATAACGACGGGGTACACCGGCTAATCCTTGATAGTGCATTGGCCAGTAGATCAAATACGCCCCCACCATCGTTACCCAAAAATGGATATAGGCCATGGTATTGTTCAAATAACGTCCGAACATTTTGGGGAACCAATGGTACACCCCGGCATACATACCAAAGAAAGAGGCCACACCCATAACGATATGGAAGTGGGCTACAACGAACATGGTATCGTGCAAGTGAATATCAATGGTAGAGTTTCCTAAGAAAATTCCAGTCAAGCCTCCAGAAATAAACAAGCTTACAAAACCGATCGCAAACAAGGCGGCTGGAGTAAACCGAATATTGCCACGCCATAGTGTAGTAAGCCAGTTAAACACTTTAATGGCCGAGGGCACCGCGATCAATAGCGTGAGCAACACAAAGACCGATCCCAAGAAAGGATTCAAACCGGTAACGAACATATGGTGCGCCCAAACCAAGAAGGCTAAGACGGCAATAGCGAACAAAGAACCCAGCATCGCCATATAACCAAAGATGGGTTTACGACTATTCACGGAAAGGATCTCCGAGACCATTCCCATGGCGGGTAACAAAATGATATACACCTCGGGGTGACCCAAGAACCAGAACAAGTGCTGGTACAGAATCGCACTTCCTCCTTCGTTAGGAAGCACTTCTCCATTGATCACAATATCGCTCAAATAAAAACTGGTACCGAGGTTACGATCGAACAGCAGCAGGATGGCACCTGAGAGTAACACAGGGAATGACAATACCCCCAGAATGGCCGTAAAGAATACGGCCCAGATCGTAAGAGGCATACGGGTCATACTCATCCCCTTGGTACGCATGTTCAAGATGGTAGAGATATAATTAAGACCCCCGAGCAACGAAGAGACAATAAAGAGGGCCATGCTGATAAGCCAAAGATCTGTTCCGATCTTTTGTCCATCTCCGGCTTGCTTAAGCGCACTAAGCGGAGGATACATGGTCCATCCACCCGAGGCAGGACCGGTGTTGACAAAGATCGAAGACATCATGACCACGCTGGCTAAGAAGAAGAACCAGTACGAAAGCATGTTCAGGAACGGAGAAGCCATGTCGCGCGCTCCGATCTGCAACGGAATAAGAAGGTTCGCAAAGGTTCCGCTCAGACCCGCGGTCAATACAAAGAATACCAGCACGGTTCCGTGCATAGTGACCAGTCCATAATAAAACTCTGGCTGGATCTGACCTCCTTTAGCCCATTGGCCAAAGAACGTTTCCAAAATGGGGAATGCCCTGTCGGGATACCCGAGCTGAAGGCGGAATAATACAGAAAATAGCCCTCCCACAATGGCCCAGACAATCCCCGTTATCAGGAATTGCTTCGCGATGGTCTTGTGGTCCATACTAAAGATGTACTTCGAAATAAAGGACTCTTGGTGATGTCCGTGCTCCTCGTGATGCGTTGTAGCTTGTCCGGCTACAGTGGCAGTTGTCATCAATGTTTCACTCATTGTCTTCGTATTTAAAAGCGTTTGAACTAATTGATCTTGTTTTGAGCTACGACCGATACCATGGGTAAAGCAGCCGATGCACTATCTTTTTTAGCGTTTGGATCTTTGTCAGGATTGGCCACTAAATACTGTGGCTTCTTCGAGGCCAGCCAGGCATCGAACTCTTCTTGTGTTTCTACCACAATGGTACCACGCATGCTCCAGTGTCCTTTACCACACATCTGATCGCAAGAAAGTTCATAGACAAAATCCTTATTGCCTGTTTTCTCTTTCATTTCTTTTGTAGTGTACTTGGGAGTAAACCACATGGTAGTGGGGGTGCCGGGCACCGCATCCATCTTCATTCTAAAATGAACCAATCCCACGTCATGAATCACATCTTTGGCACCGATCACCAGTTGTACCGGCTTACCCACGACCAAATGCATCTCTTGTTCTACGAAAACGTCATCGTAGTTGGCAGGGTCTTCCCATAACTGTCCGGCGGGATTGCCATTGACAGCATCTACCTTCTTAAAATATTTTTTGCCCAGCACACCATCGGCACCGGGATAGCGAAATTCCCAACCAAATTGTTTACCGACCACTTCGACCACCATGGCATCTTTTGGAGCGGGGCCCGTTATCTTGAACCAATAAAAGATGCCAAAGCCGACCAATACAGTCAGTGTGATGGCAGGGATTACGGTCCAGATCAACTCAAGACGATTATTATGCGGATAATAATACGCTTTGCGATCGTCAGATTCCTGATACTTATAGGCGAACCAAAACAAAGCTACCTGCGTACAAACAAAAACGACTGAGGTAACGGCGAGGGTAACATACAGCATCCGATCAACCAATTCTCCATGATCGGAGGCGGGCTCTCCCAAAATACGACCCTTGAGCCATTCATTGCACAGATATACTCCGATCAATCCAAAGATCAGGAAGCCCAGCAACATAAAGCCGTTGATACGGTTCGATTGCTTGCGTGCTTTTTCGTACCCCTTAATCTGTGACACATACTCACTGGCCTTGGAGATCTGCAGAATGATCACAAACACCAAAACCAAAATCGCAAGGATGAAGAATGTCTGCATAAATAATCGTCAGTTAAAGTTTCATGTATTCGTTTCGATAATTACTTTCATTACGTATGATGGATCAAGCTCTCTTTCACAAAGGGATGGTTACGAGCCAGCAACGGCGCCTTGGCCAGTGCCTTGGCGGTCACGTACATGATCAACCCTACAAATCCTAAGGCAATACCCAGGTCGTATAAAATATTGGGGACCTTATTGGGCGATACAGCCGGGAATACCATTTGATAAAAATCGAGCCAGTGACCGAAGATGATCAACACGGCCATCAGCGCGACGGTACCATAATTGCGCTTAGCATTGCGAGTCATCAAGATCAGCAGCGGGGCAATAAAGTTGATAATGAACATCAACCAGAAAATGCCTTTGTAAATACCATGGGCACGGGGCTGAAAATAAACGGTCTCCTCAGGAATATTGGCATACCAGATCAGCATGAACTGAGAGAACCAGAGGTACGTCCAAAACACTGAGAAGGCGAACATGAATTTGCCCAGATCGTGCAGGTGTTCGTTGTTGACGTACTCCAAATAATCGTTATTCTTTAAGAAGATCACGAACAAGGCAATAAGCGCCATCCCCGATACGAACGTACTGGCAAAAGTATACCAGCTGTACATGGTGCTATACCAGTGCGCATCGATGCTCATCAACCATAACCAGGGAATAGAGGACATGACCGTTAAAGAGAACAATACAATAAACAAGGCGGCCCATACCGTATTACTAAAAATGTATTTCTTGCGCTCCTCGAGTGTGGCCAGCGGTTCGTTGTCTAATTTTCTGGAAAGTTGACGCATCTTCCATCCCAACAGTGACCAACCGGCAATGGTAACGATCGTCGCAATGGCAAAGAAGGGCTTGTTCAAAAATCCTTTTTTATGCGACAAAATGGGGTCATGTGTTACATGCTCGGCATCTGTCCAGTGATAAATGGTATGATTATCTCCAAAAACAATGGCCAGTAAAATAGCGCCACATATAACACCGATCACCGGTACTACGGCCGAGATAGCCTCGGGTACTCTGCGAAAGGCCATTTGCCAACCGCCCCAGGCCAGGGTGGTAATACAGATAAAGAACATCGAGGCATTCACGACCAGCAAAAAGAACACACTGTTTTGAAGCAAAGAGGCCCAAAAGCGCGCCTGTTCTGCGGGGTCACTACTGGAACCACTGGTTACCCATAGACCAATGATAGAAAGCAGACCGAAAGCCATCAGCGCCATAGAGATAGTCTGAAAACGCTTTGGAACGGTGAAAGTAGATCGGATAGCCATCATTCGTTATTTATATAATGCATTAATTCGTTTAGTTTCCGGCAGGGGCCGCTGCTGTACTAGCTGTCGCACCGGCCTCTTTTTGTTTTAGTTTGATGTAGGCCACAATTTCCCAGCGTTGCTTGGTGCTCAGTTGAGAACCATATCCTCCCATCAGATTTTTTCCATAGGTGATAGAGTGAAACATCGTACCCTCGGCCATGTTAAGCGCCAACGGATCGCCGATCAGATTACGGGGTGCTGCCGTATACGGACCATCTCCGCCTTTCCACAACGGTCCATTGCCATCCAGCTTGGTACCGTGGCAAATACCACAATTGATCAAATAAATACGCTCAGCCTCTGTCATATCAACGGTAGCGGGATCGATCGGATTTTTTACTTCCGCAGAGCGAACATATCCTACAGAATCATTGGCAAATGGATAACTGGCCATGGCACCGCGAGCAATAGTACCTTCTACCGGACGGGCATTATAGTGCACGCCGGCCTCTTGCAGGGCTGCGGTAGAGGCATAGGTTTCGTAGGCACGGCTATAGGCCATATCAGGCATATAAACACGGCCCTCGTCTCGACGTACCCCGCCGCAGGCAGCAAAGACCAGTGACAGGGCAACGGTTCCGGTAAGTAGTTCTATTTTTCTCATCGTCTGATATTATAAATACAAGCGAATTAATTTTTTTCGAAGCGCATCTTGTCCGTGGCATAGCTACCCAGCCACCAACCCGTCTCCCTCGTTTCTATCGTTACGTCGGTCGCACCGATCGTTTGTAAAAATTGCTTTGCCTCGGTATCGTTGGTAGCGCTGGTGCATTCCAGGGCCATCACGAACGTATCATCGGTAGAGCGTGGATTAAAATGATCTTTCTTTACGAAAGGGGCCAATTGGCAGAGCCAGCAAAAGGTAAGCACCATCCCGACCGCAGCGAACAACACGGTCAATTCGAAGGTAACCGGTATCCAGGCCGGCAAGGCAAAATAGGGCTTACCCCCAAAGTTGATCGCCCAATCGATGGTCAATGCCCAAGTAATAAAGCTAACGGCCGTAGTGGTGCCGGTAATACCAAAGATAAAACCAGCGGTATGCAGACTGGTATCGCGCAATCCCATCTCTTTATCCAGACCATGGATAGGAAAAGGCGTAAACACATCATGCAATTTATATCCCGCACGACGAACTTTTTTGACAGCAGGAAACAGCACCGCTTCATCGGTAAAGTTGCCCACTATGAATTTCTTTTTCGCCATATACTCTTTTTTCAATTTTTAATTAATGCTCTTGAAGATGATGTTCACCGAACTGTGTCACCGTGTCTTCTTCTTCTTTGGTCATCTTAGCCTTATAATTCTCTCCATTCTTTTTAAGGATATGCTTGATCTCGGCGATCGCGATGACGGGAAAGAACTTAGAGAACAGAAAATAACAGGTAAAGAAGAGACCGAAGGTCCCTAAGTAAAACCCTACCTCCCAAATGGTAGGCGTGTAGTAGGTACTCCAAGAAGAAGGAAGATAATCTCGGTAGACCGAGGTAACGATAATTACAAAACGCTCGAACCACATTCCGATATTGACCAAGATCGACATAAAGAAGGTCACAAACAGGTTACGGCGCATATTGCGGAACCAGAAGATCTGCGGAGACAATACGTTACAGCCCATCATCAACCAGTAACTCCAACCATAGGGGCTGTCTAAGTTCAATCGATTCTCTTTAAAGGCGAACCACTCATAATCGACAGCACTGTACCAGGCCATGAACAGCTCGGTGAGATAGGCAATACCGACAATAGAGCCGGTCAACACAATTACTTTATTCATTACATCGATATGCTCGATGGTAATGTAATCTTCGAGAGATAATACTTTTCGGGTAATCAATAACAGGGTTTGCACCATGGCAAATCCAGAGAAGATGGCCCCGGCTACGAAATAAGGAGGAAAGATCGTCGTGTGCCATCCGGGTACGACCGAAGTAGCGAAGTCGAACGATACGATCGTGTGTACAGAAAGCACCAGTGGTGTGCTTAAACCAGCCAGTACCAAGGAGAGGGCCTCGTGACGCTGCCAGTGCTTGGTAGATCCGGTCCATCCAAAAGAGGCCACCCCATAAAATGCTTTTCTCCATTTTAATTTAGCCCGATCGCGTAACGTGGCCAGGTCGGGGATCAATCCAGAATACCAGAAAAGGAGCGAAACGGTAAAGTAGGTAGAGATGGCAAACACGTCCCAAAGAAGAGGAGAATTAAAGTTCACCCATAGCGGGCCACGAGAGTTTGGATACGGGAATACAAAAAATGCGTTCCACACCCGGCCCATATGCCATACCGGAAACTGACCGGCACACATGACCGCAAAAATGGTCATGGCCTCAGCAGCACGGTTTACACCGGTTCTCCAACCCTGACGAAACAGTAATAAGATCGCGGAGATCAACGTTCCGGCGTGACCAATACCTACCCACCACACGAAGTTGGTAATGTCCCAACCCCAACCAATGGTACGATTCAGATTCCATTGACCGGTACCGTAAATAACTTCGGTAGTCACCGAAATAATACCGAACAGGAGAAAACACAATGAGATCAAAAATCCAGTCCACCAAAGACGGGATGGCTTGGCCTCAACGGGGCGACAGATATCCTCTGTTACCTGGTGATAGTCCTTGGTTCCATCGACCAACGGAGATCGTACCTGTGATTCGTATCGGAGTAATGACATAGTTGTGGTTGATATTGTGGGTTCAGGTATTAATGATGACCGGCTTGCGTTTGCGTTGCTTCATGCGCAGGAGCGGCATGGTGTGTATCCGATTCGATGATCTCGTCGGTGTTACGCACCTTGGCCAGATAGCTTACGTTAGGCAAAACGTGTAGCTGCTCCAGTACATAGTAACTGCGATTAGTATTATTGGCGCGCACCGCATTGATAGCGCTGCTGGCATCATGGACATTACCAAAGACAATGGCGTTCGATGCACAAGCTGTTTGACAAGCCGTCTTGGCTTCTCCATCTTGCAACGGACGACCCGCTTTTTTGGCCTCGAGCTTGGCCGCCTGTAACCGCTGAAAGCAGAACGAACATTTTTCGATCACCCCGCGCGAGCGAACCGTTACATCGGGGTTCAACACCATGCGCGTCAGATCGTCGTTCATTTGTTCTACGACCGGATCGAGTTTACCGACCAATTGTTGATCGCGGTTGTTGGGGAAGCTATCGGCTCCGGTATAATCGGCCCAGTTAAAGCGACGTACTTTATAAGGACAGTTGTTGGCGCAATAACGGGTACCGATACAACGGTTATAGGTCATTTGGTTGATTCCTTCTGAACTATGGTTAGTAGCCGCCACCGGACAAACGTTCTCACAAGGAGCGTTGTCACAATGCTGACACATCATGGGCTGAAAGACCACACCCTTTAATTCATCGGGATTGTTAGCATCACTTACAAAGTAGCGGTCAATACGCAACCAGTGCATATCATGAAAGCGAAGCACTTCGCTTTTACCGACCACCGGTACATTGTTTTCCGCATGACAGGCCACAACGCAGGCCCCACAACCATAACAGGCGTTCATGTCGATATTCATGCCCCATTTAATACCGGGCTGATCGTGCGTTGGATATAGCGTACCCTCGGAGCGAAAATCGGTAGTGAGACCATCCTTGCTCTTACCATAGGTCTCTTCGAGATGATGACGATAATCAGGAATTACCGAAGGATGCTTTTTAAGGGTGGCCAGGGTCGTTTCCCGTACCACTTCTACGCGATCCTCATAGGAATTATGGATCTGCATCTGCGCCACCTTCTCTTTTCGCTTGGCATCGGCAACCGTGGCTACCGTGTTATACACCGTTCCATTATCGGTGCGGGATGTAAATACATAAGCGTTCTGTCCAATACCGGCAGCGGTGCGACCTAATTTTTCGCTGCGACCATACCCCAGTGCTACAGCGATCGTGTTAGACTGCATACCCGGAATGACCAGCACGGGTAATTCGATCTCTTTTTTTCCGACAGTGATCTTGATGACGGGTTTTTGCGGATAGTATTCGTAATTGTTACTTTCTTTTTCGGTACCATTGAGCAGGTTAACATCCAACAACTCTTTGGCCATCGTCATACTGATCAGCGCGTAGTTACCCCAAGTGGCCTTAGAGATGGCATCAGGTAATTCTTGCAACCAAGGATTGGTGGCACCGGTACCTGTACCGATAGAGGCTTTTTGATACACTATCAACTCGGTACCCGTAACAGCCGGAGCTGTTGTAATGGCTTGTGCCGCACCCGCCAGGGCTGCCCCGCTGTAAGAACCAGTGGAAACAGGAGTAGGTTTTTCTTGCAACCCTACCTGAAGAACACTGTTGAAAGCTGCCTCAGAGCCGAGGTCTTTGATCCATTCTTTCTTAAAATATTCTTCGTACGAAGTATCGTTACCACTCCATTTTAACAATGAAGTTTGAAAGGCCCTTGTTTTAAATAAAGGATAGATAGTAGGTTGAATAAAGCTAACCACACCTGCCTTAGGTGCTGCATCTCCCCAACTTTCCAAATAATGGTGAGAGGGGATCACAAATTGACAGCGCTCGGTGGTTTCATCCATACGCTCATTAAAGGAGATGCTCACCTTTACATTGTTCAACGCCGATGTAAAGGCCTCTGCGTTATGATAGGTGTAGGCAGGATTAGTTCCGTAGATCATAATGGTTCCCACGGTACCCGCTTGCATATCGACGATCAGCTGTTCAAATTTGCTGTCAATACCGGCACGATAGTTGACCGGCTTGCCCCAATCGATCGTTTTTCCATAAGAACCAATGGCATTGTTGATCGCATTGATAACAATCTGCACATTTACATCGTTGCTACCGCAAACGACCAGTGAAGCGCCTTTATTGGCAAGCAGATCAGCTGCAACTTTTTCGATGCCGGCCTTTAGCTTAGCGTCCTTTATCCCCTCTACAGACGATCCGGATACAGCAGACAATAATGCCAGTGCGACCAATCCGGTCTCAGACGGACGACAAACAAAACGTTCATCGGCGCTGGCACCCGTCATACTTAAATATCCTTCGAACTGATAGTGTTTGCTCATCGATGGATTTTTCTCATCGATCTTTCTGCCTACTGCATACCCTTTGGCAAACTCCACAGGACTCAACCAGCTACCCAGAAAATCGGCACCTAGACTCACTACTACTTTGGCAGCGGCAAAATCATAAGAAGGAAGAGCCGTTCCAAATCCAGAAGCCTTGTTGGCAAGCAACATACCACTGTACGAAACCGCATCATATTCTATATGCTCAAGACCGGGGTAAGCTGCAATGATCGTTTTTGTAGTGGGCGAATTGATAGTACTGGTCAACAGTACTTTTTTGCCGGTTGCACTTTGCATTGCATCGGCCACCAACTTATCAAACTGCTCGAACGTAGGAACTTCTTCGAAACGGGCTTCAGCTCCAGTACCTACACGCTGTTGAGGAAAGCGAAGACGATGCGTATCATACAGGTCTAAAACAGAAGCCTGCACGCGCGCCGATGTTCCAGCAAAGGTTAACATGGTGCTATCAGCTCCTTCAATATTGATAGGGCGTCCTTCTATCTTAATAGGGCGTCCATCGCGTACTTTGGCTAAAACCGGAACAACATCACCCTCTTGCACGAACGTGGTGGCATAATACTGAGCCACCCCGGGTATAATATTCTCAGGACGATTGGCAAAAGGAATGGCTTTTTTAACCGGAATGGTACAACCAGCTGCGATCGTGGCAGCGGCGGTACTGAATCCCAGGTACTTTAAAAAATCCCTGCGGGGCGCTTTGGCATCGAGCAGACCTTTGTCATCGAAGCCCTCAAAAGGTAACTCCTCGCGAAATTCGTCTTGCTGTTTCTTGGCAAACTGCTCGCTTTCATTCACCTCCCCGAAACTCTGCCAGTACTTTTTTTGGCTCATAATATCCTTAGTTGGTTGGGTTCAAATGTTGATCAATAGTGACATTTCTGGCATTCCAGACCGCCGATATCCTTAACGGTTACGCTGTCCATTTTGCCAGACTTAATATCGTTATGAAACTTTTCGTAGATGCTATAGAATTTATTGCCTTTGGTGCTGTCATAGTTAAATTGCACCTTGGTCTCACGGTGACAGTTTATACACCATCCCATGCTCAGGTCAGACACTTGTTTTACCTCGTCCATGGCCTGTATCTCGCCATGACAACTCTGACACTGAACCTTGCCGGCGTTCACGTGCTGAGCGTGGCTGAAATAAACGTGGTCAGGCAGGTTGTGGATCTTGATCCACTCGATCGGCTTGGCCATTGAGGGGTCCCACTTGTTAGAATTATTAGGGTCGAATCCGGCAAATTCATAAAGCTTCTGGATCTCGGCCGTACCATCAATTTCATTGCCATCCTCATCGAATAACTTAGGCCCTTTTTCATAGGCTTGAATGGCTTTGTGGCAATTCATACAGGTATTTACAGAGGGAATGGCAGCATGTTTGCTTTGCTCTGCGCTACCATGACAATACAGACAGTTGATCTGGTTGATGCCCGCATGTACTTTGTGAGAGTAATAGATCGGTTGCACCGGCTGATAGTCTTTTTGACGACCCAGCCCGATGGCACCTTTTGCAACCATATATCCCCCAAAAACAAAAAAGACGATCGATAAAATGGCAATATTGGTCTTATTGCGCCAGAAAGGAATTCCCTCGGGAAGCACCACCCCCTCAGACTGATCGGAGAGTTTCTTCAGGTTGCTGTTGACCTGCATCAAGATCAGGGCAATAACACCTAACAGAAGTGAAATGATTCCAAACAACACAGAGTTTTGATTATCACCACCTTGAGAGGCATCTCCCGTCCCAGCCGCAGCAGCCGGCACTGGTTTTGCCGCCTCGTTTATGTAAGCTACCAAATTACCCACGTCTTGGAGGGTTACATCCGGAAAGGCGGTCATCATAGAACCATACTCAGCCTTAAGTCCCTGGGTATAGGGATCCTTAGCCATGTAAGCGGCAGGATTATTGATCCAGGCCAGTAATTCTTTGTGATCGGCCCACTTGTGACGCTCCTCCAATCCGGCCAGGGCAGGTCCGGTTGCTTTTTTGAGCACGTTGTGACAAGAGGCACACTTGCTCATAAAGACAGCTTTTCCCGCAGCAGCGTCTTGCGCGCTACTAATTGAAACAGATAAAATCAGAAGGGAAAAGAGGAAAGCGGTCAGATGTTTTAAGGCAGCTTTTTGGGACATCATATTCGCAGTTGATATGGAATGTGGATAAATAGCTCTTAATTAGGCGCAAAGTTACGCCAAGCCCCGTTCCAAATAGCATGAAATTTTACTTTTTTTTTACTATGTAACAAGCCGAAGAAAGAAAGCATTCTGTGAGGTAAACCAAGGCTGCTTTTCAATTGTCATATTGAGGTCAATTGTAATATCAAAATTCAAATAAGCGACCGTTTTCGCAGCAATGCCCCTTTTTTTGTTGAATTTTGCAACTCCTCTACTAAAAACCGCCCAACAATGTTCAGCAGATTGCAGGAAAAATGGAAAGTAAGCGGATTCAGACTGGTGCTGATCCTTTGCACCTTTGCCATTGGAGGCAGTGCCACCGGCTGGCTGGGAAAAAAGATCATGAATGGACTGGCCATTCAGCAAGACTGGCTTTGGGGGGTGGTCTACATTGTCCTAATGACCTTGCTTTGGCCCCTGATGGTATTGGTGGTTAGTATTCCATTCGGGCAGTTTAATTTTTTTAGGAACTACATTCGTAAACTGGCAGAAAAGCTCCGGTTTTTACGCTAAGGGGCATGGGCACTTGTGAATATTGTTACAGATCTGATCAAACGTAAGAACACGGATGAATATGAAACGTATCGCCATTTTTGCTTCCGGTGCCGGCACCAATGCCGCTCGCATCATCGAGCGATTCACTGATCACAAGACCGTACAAGTGGCCTTGATCGTTAGTAATAAACCAACGGCCGGTGTGCTCTCTATCGCCGCCGCCCATCATATCGACACGCTGCTTATTGAGCGGGAACAATTTTTTAAGGGAGATGGATATGTTGCTTTACTGCAAGAAAAAAAGATCGATTGGATAGTGCTGGCTGGGTTTTTATGGAAAATTCCAGACACACTGCTTCGTCACTATAAAGGGTACATCCTAAATATTCATCCGGCATTGCTGCCCGCCTTTGGTGGAAAGGGTATGTATGGAGATCGGGTGCACGAAGCGGTGCTCGCCGCAAAAGTTTCCGAAAGTGGTATCACCATTCACTATGTAGATGAAGAATACGACCATGGCGCTACCGTTTTTCAAGCGGATTGCCCCGTATTGCCCAATGATACGGCCGATACGCTGGCTGCACGAATCCATGCGCTGGAGCATCAACATTATCCTCGTGTAATAGAAGAATTAATTTGTCGCTGAGTCTCTCATATCGTTTCTTGCTGTTTGGGCTGCTGCTGAGCTTGCTATTTTCTTCATTGACGGCTCGATCACAAACATATGTTATACAAGGCGTGGTATATGATAGTTCGCGAAATTATCCGCTCGAAGCCGTTAGTGTGCTATCTACATCGGGCTATGGTACCACAACCAATGCCGAAGGATCGTATGAAATACGCGTTACCGAAAAAGATTCTATCTGGTTCAGCTATCTTAATAAGCCCACCATTAAATTTCCCGTCATCAAGATCGGCAACCCGATGCAATTTGATATTTCGCTGCAGGTAAGCGTACCCGTTCTACGAGAGGTAAAAGTGTTTCCGAAAAATTATAAGCTCGATTCGATCCGCAATCGACAAGATTATGCCAAGGTATTCAATTATCGAAAGCCCGGACTGCGCCTCGTTACGCCATCGTCAGGGGCCGGCGTAGGATTTGATCTTGACGAGATCATCAATATTTTTCGTTTCCGTCGCAATCAAAGTATGCTCTCGTTTCAAAAACGACTCTTGTTAGAAGAACAAGAGAAATTTATCGATTATCGTTTTAATAAAGCGCTCGTGCGACGGTTGACGCAACTAGAAGGTCCCGAACTCGATAAGTTCATGGAATTGTTTCGCCCGCCCTACTTATTTGTCAAGCTATCGGGCGATTATGAATTCAGGCTATACATCAAACAGAGTTATGCCAGGTACAAGCGCGGCTTACCTCCCTTGACTTGGCAAGAGCCGGAGTGGGAGTAAGCGCTGATTGCTGCTGGTCTTTTTAATGAGAGTATAATTTCTTTTGCTGACTAGTAAAACTACTAGCCCCACGCAGTTTCCGGACGGCAGACTTCAACCCGCTAATACTTTTTCTACAAAAAGTTCCATCAAAAATTACATAAGAATCCATTTTTTTCTACAACGATTCAACTAAGAATAGGCCAGCTTTAGGAAGAGAAATTAATCCGCTGCTCTTTCACTAACATAATGGCCCCATGAAACATTACTCGCTATCGACACGCGTAGCATCCTTTATCTTCTTAGGATGCAGCTTGCTGATGTGTACCAAGAAAGATCAATTAGCCACTCTTGAAAACGAACCCGGCGCTATCGAAAAGAAGTTCTTTATTACTAATCGAACACAAAATGATGATGAAAGAGTGCTGGTCGACTACCTGATCCGCCAACAGCAAAAAAATAAGTTCGTAGAAAAAACAGTAGCACAGATCGGCTATCCTCGCTGGGATAAGATGATCACAGTAAGAAGAAAGGGAAATGGGAGTGGTAAAGGCGCCTCCGACTCCACAGGAACTACCTACTACATCCCCTTTGTGCGCGATACCCAGCAATATGTCAATGCCTCCATGATCATCAACACTACCGCCAGTGACACTAGTTTTGGCTATCGGTGTGATTGGGAGTATGCCCAGCGACAAAATAGTCTCAATAGCGTAAGTGACAGTGCAGAATACCATGCCATCTTTTTTATGGTGCTTGATAAAGCTGTCTTTGGCTACACGGAATTTGAAATAACCGATACCAGCCTTTTTAAGCAAAACAACCTTACACCACTAAAAATAAAATTGAACGACCTGCCAACAGGAAACAAGAATAACGACTACTCTCCAGTACAAGTTTGCCAAGAAACAATAGTCACCTGGCAAAACTGTCCATATCCTAGGGGGCAATGTGGTGGTCCAAATGGCACTTGTGATAATTGCCATCTGTGCACCGACTCAGGTCCATGGACCTATTGCTGGACAACATGGATCGTAGGCGGTAGTGGCTTCGGCAACACAGGTGGAGCAGGCCTTGGGTCTTCAGTAGGGGGCGGTGGCAACAACGGGGGCAGCTCTCCAACTCCTTGTCCCGGAACGACCTCCTCCCAACGAGGACAAACAGTCACTCCAGGGTGTGATCCGGGATGGAGCGTGACCCCTCCAGCTGATCCTTGCCTAACTGCCCAGCCAGCAATAAACAGCCTTAATACACTTTTTCAAAATTCGACAGTTGCTAATGCAATAGCCAGTATTCACGCACAAGACCCTACTATCGAGCACTCGATCTCTCTTGGAAGAGATGCCAATGGAAATATAACGGCCTCGTCTATAACTCCCGGAGGAACCCATAGTGGCACAGTAAACACTAATTGGCCGGGAGGGTTTGCTGATGTTCATAACCATCCAAGCAATAATGAACCCTCACCTGGCGACTTATATATGATAATGGGTCTTTGTAGATCTAAGCCGGGATGGAATACCAAAATACTCTCCAATAGAAATGGCGAAACATATGCTTTTGTTGTAGTCGATACAGCAGCGGCTAAAACATTCAGAGATAATAGCTTTACTATTAACCCTACCTATGGGCCAGTATTTTCTAATGAACAATTTGCTAAAGTCCAAATAGTGTCTGAGTATTTTCAACAACAAGGTTATTCCAGAGTATACTCCAATGAAAGAGCATTAGCATATATTTTAGATAAATATAACAGCGGTGTCATTCTTTTAAAAAAAGAGGGGACTACCTTTATGCGCTTAAGAACTTCTGCCGGACCACAAAATGGCACATACGACTCTAATGATTGCTATTAATTTTAAAAATTAACCTATGAAAAACTATCTCTTTTCAGCTCTATTGACGATTTGCGTGCTCAGCAGTTGCTTTTCCCAACAACTCGTAAAAAAACAAGCTGACGCAAGACTCATCATCGAACAAAAAGATCGATTCATCAATAAACAGCTAAAAGACCTGCTTAAAGAAATTAAACCAGAAATTAAATATGCATTTGGCACAGATTCGGGCGACCATGGAGTGCCGGCATTTTTTAATTTCATGTTTGTCACAAGAGAACAATCCGATAGTCTTAGGGCAAAAAATCTCTCTCCCATCGTGATTTTTGTGTACGTAAAAGAAAATATAGACTGGTTCGGACGTACTAAAAGAACAAAGGAAACAGGTCATACTTGGACCGAGGATGACTTTCGTAATTATAAAGACTTTACCGTAATAGACCTATGGATCCCGGATAATTAGAAAAGGGAGCAACACTGGTTCTCACATTTTCAAAAACTCAAAATGATGCGACCAATTTTAATAATCTTAAGTCTTTTAGCTTATACAAGTTGCTTTTCCCAACAACTCGTAAAAAAACAAGCTGACGCAAGACTCATCATCGAACAAAAAGAACGATTCATCAATAAACCGCTAAAAGACCTGCTTAAAGAAATTAAACCAGAGATTAAAAACGCATTTGGCTATGATGCGGGGGACCATGGAATGCCTGCTTATTTCAGATTTAAGTTTGTCACAAAAGAACAATCCGATAGCCTTAGGGCCAAAAATCTCTCTCCCATCGTGATTTTTGTGTACGTAAAAGAAAATATAGACTGGTTCGGCCGTACCAAAAGAACAAAGGAAACAAGTCAAACTTGGACGGAGGATGACTTTCGTAATTATAAAGACTTTACCGTAATAGACCTATGGATTTACAATGATGCTACCACGGATAATTAGTCTGGGAGATAAAAGCCGTCAATAATTTAGTTAGAGACCCTTACCGCACCAAATAAAATAACCTTCCCAATAACTCTCGAATTCCCCATTCAGTCTTCCGTAAGGCCTCGGCAGTGGGTAGAAAATCGAGGACGGTACTTCTATCGGCATCCACTTTGTAATCGACCGGATAGGGCTGCACTAAAAAACCATTTTCCTCAAATAACCGTTTTGAACGCGGCATATGAAACGCCGAAGTAACCAAGATAATACGCTGCTGGTTACGCTTTAATAGTTTTTCTACGGCCTTAGCCTCATCGGCGGTATTTTCTACCGCTTCCGTTAACAGCACAGCTTGCGAAGGAACACCCATGGCAATGGCTTCGCGGGCCAATGTCTCACCTTCTGGCTCACCCTCAGACCAAGGAAATTGACCTCGGGTAAAGATCAATAAGGGGGCTTTTTTTTGTTTATAACACTCAATACCGGCAAAGAATCGGTCGGGATCGTTCCACTCTGCAAATAAAGAATCACGGCCAGACACTGTATGTATCATACCGCTAAGTACCACAATAGCATCGGCCTCTGTCAGCACGGACGCGCTTACCCGGGTACCGCTATTTTCGACCCATCCAAAAAAGCGATCGGCCACAAAGGGCATTGCGCACAGGTAAAGAAAAACAACGGCACTCCACAAAAAGGCCAGCTTCTTTCTAAAAATCCCCAGTAAGACCAATAATATGGTGATGCTGATCGGCATAAAAAGCAGGGGCAGTATCTTATGTAAGTAGATCATTTTGTTTTCAAGAATTGAGCGGTTCCTTGATGCAAAAATCAGCGAATTACTTATCTTTTCAATATGAAATTTCTGATCCCTCTATTGCTGCTGCCCCTGCTAACCTTTTCACAAGTACCCACTGAGTGCGACCTGTTAATTGTCAATGGACGCATTGTGGATGGAACCGGAAATGGCTGGTACCAGGGAGCCATCGCGATCCACCAAGGCCGAATACAAGCCATTTATCGCAATAGCCCTGAGAATACCTGGCAACGAACCATCAAGCCTACGCGAATTATCGATGCGAGGCAATTAATCGTTTCACCAGGTTTTATCGATGTCCATACGCATCTCGAGGGCGACGAAACGAAAGAACCCGAGGCGAAGAACTTTATTTATGACGGTGTTACCACTTGCATTACCGGTAACTGTGGCTCGTCGAATGTGCAGGTGGGAAAATACCTGCGATGGGTCGATTCACTGCAAACATCCATCAATATTGGTACGCTGGTAGGACATAACGATGTGCGAAAAGCAGTGTTGGGTCGCGCCAACCGAGATGCCACTCCACCAGAATTACAACGCATGGAATCCTTAGTAGAAAAAGCTATGAACGAGGGGGCCGTTGGGCTCAGCACCGGGCTTATCTATATACCTGGCACCTATAGTAAAACGCCCGAGATCGTTGCCTTGGCAAAACGAGCGGCAAAAGCAGGCGGTGTCTATGCGACTCATATGAGAGATGAAGGCGATAGCGTTACACAAGCTATCGAAGAAGCGCTTACTATTGGAAGAGAGGCGGCGCTGCCTGTTGAGATCTCTCACTTCAAGCTCAGCGGTCAGCAAAACTGGGGACGCAGCAAACAAACGCTCTCCATGATAGAAGAAGCCCGTAAACAAGGATTGGAAGTAACCATCGATCAATATCCGTATACCGCCAGCAGCACAGCTATTAGTACGCTAATACCCGACGAGATCTTAGCCGATGGTCAAGATTCCATCAAAGCCCGTCTGGAGCGTCCCGATATCCGCAGACAGGTAACGCGTTCTATTCAACAGCGGCTCAAAAAAAGAGGGCTTAAGCATCTTAGTTATGCTGTGATCGCCTCGTTCGCAAAAGACAGCACCTATAACGGAAAGAGTATCGAAGAGATCAATCGGATGATCGGAAATAAGCACAAGGTCAAATACGAGGCCGATGTGGTAATGGATATTGTAAGTCGCGGAGGAGCCAGTGCCGTTTTTCATGGAATGGGAGAAGAAGATGTCAAAAGGATCATGCAGTATCCCTTTAACATGATCGCCAGCGATGCGAGTATTCGGGTGCTCAATGCCGGGGTGCCGCATCCCAGAGGTTATGGAACCAATGCCCGTGTATTGGCCAAGTATGTGCGCGAAGAAAAGGTGATCTCGCTCGAAGAAGCTATCCGACGCATGACCTCGCTGCCGGCCCAACAATTCAGGATCGACTCCAGAGGGCTCCTGCTTCCGGGTTATTTTGCCGATATCGTTATCTTCGACGAGAACAAGGTGCAAGATCTCTCTACCTTCGATAAACCACATGCTTATACCACAGGGTTTGAGTACGTACTGGTCAATGGACAATTAACGGTAGAAAAAGGTCTCCATACCGGTAAGCGCGCCGGAAAAGCATTATATGGGCCGGGTACCTCCTCAAAAAAATAAACACCGTTCCTAAAATCATTTCATCCACCTCCTTACATGTCATTTTGATTTACATTCGGTCACTTCGCGATCTCTAAAATACCTCTTACCGCTAAAACCATAGTATGAAAAAAATCAGCTCGCTTCTTTTAGCTATCCTCACCTTCTATTTCTCGCTAACCCTTTCTGTTCAAGCACAGGTAGTAAGTGTAGCCAACCAGCCGGCCCAAGTGGGTTTTGCGGCCAATCGATTAGCTCGTATAGACAGCACGATCGATCGCTGGGTAAAGCAAGGCTGGATGCAAGGTGGCACCGCTTTGATCATTCGCAACGGTAAGATCGCTTATCACAAGGGATTTGGATATAGCGACCTCGACACGAAAACACCCATGCATAAAAATGATATTTTCCGGATCGCCTCACAGACCAAGGCTATAACCAGTGTGGCCATTATGATGTTGTTCGAAGAAGGTAAGTTATTGCTCGATGATCCGGTCTCAAAATTTATTCCTGCCTTTAAGAACCAGCAAGTACTCAATACATTCAACGAAGTTGATACTACATATACAACCATCCCGGCCAAAAGAGAGATCACTATTCGACAATTGCTTACCCATACGTCGGGTCTTGGTTATGCGAGTATCGGAACCAAAGAAGCCAATGCGATTTATGCAAAAGCTAATTTGACCGCCGGTCTTAATGTACAGGGCGATGACCTGCTCAGCGCGATGAACCGGTTAGCGAAGATGCCGCTCATGCATCAGCCCGGAGAAAAATGGACCTACGGACTCAATACCGATCTGTTAGGTTGTTTGGTCGAGGTCATATCAGGCAAGACATTGGACGCTTTCTTCAAAGAGAGAATATTCATGCCCCTGGGCATGAAGGATACTCACTTTTTACTCCCTGCCGAAAAAGGAAAGCGTCTGGTACCGCTATACCGCGAAATGCCCGACGGAAAATTGGTCAAGGCTACCGCATATTTACTCAATGGCAAATCTGTAACACCCGACTACCCGTTGATCGCGAGTACATATTACTCGGGAGGGGCCGGGCTTTCTTCTACTATCGAAGACTATGGTATCTTTTTACAAATGCTGCTCAACGAAGGATTGTATAATGGCCAACGCCTGTTAAGTAGAAATAGCGTACGGCTAATGACCACCAACCAGATCGGTGATGTCCCCTATGGAGGAGGCAACGATAAATTCGGATTGGGGTTTGCCGTAGTGACCGATAAGAGCAGTGGCCGTACCCACGCAAACGAGGGCACCTTTAGTTGGGGCGGCGCCTTTGCTACTTCGTATTGGGTAGACCCTAAAGAAAAAATGGTTTACCTATTCTATCGCCAGTTACAAAATACCACCAAGGGAGAGATGGTCGAAAAATTTCGAGCACTGGTGTATCAAGCCATCAATGATTAGAACGAAACTAATTTAGCGATCGTTTCTTCCAAACGACTCTTGGCTAAAAACTGTTGTTCCAGCACCGTGCTGAACGGAACAGGCGTATCCAACGAAGCGCAGCGCATGACGGGTGCGTCGAGGTAATTAAAACAATATTCTGCGATCCAGGCAGCAATCTCGCCACCAAATCCACCGGTAAGGGTGTCTTCGTGCAAGACCAAAACGCGCCCGGTTCGTTTAACCGAATCAGCAATAGCTTCGTAGTCGAGGGGAACCAAGGACCGCAGATCGAGTATATCTAAGGAACAGTCGGGATGTTGCGCTGCGTATTCCTGTGCCCAATGAACGCCCGCTCCATAGGTAATAACAGAGACATCCGTTCCGAATTGTACACGATTAGCTTTCCCGATCTCCATTTCATAATAGGTTTCAGGAACCATCCCGGATACAGAGCGATAAAGTGCCTTATGCTCAAAAAATAAAATAGGATTAGGGTCATTGAGCGAAGCGATCAACAATCCCTTGGCATCGGCAGGGCAAGAAGGGTATACTACCTTTAATCCGGGCACATGCGTAAACCAGGCTTCATTGCTTTGAGAATGAAAGGGACCGGCTCCCACGCCGGCACCGGTCGGCATCCGAATCACCACATTGGCACGCTGCCCCCAGCGGTAATGAATCTTGGCCAAATTATTGACGATCTGATTGAAGCCAACGGAAACAAAATCGGCAAATTGCATTTCGACCATACTGCTATAGCCCTCCAGCGCAAGACCAAGTGCCGTCCCAATGATCGCACTTTCGCAAAGCGGTGTGTTACGAATACGCCCTTTACCAAATTTCTTTACCAACCCTTCTGTGATCTTAAAGGCTCCTCCATACTCGGCAATATCCTGCCCCATCAGCACTAAATTCGGATCTCGCTCCAATTGCATGGATAGCGCTTCGCTAATAGCATCGATCATTCTCAATTCGCGTGATGCGCCTGCCTGCGAAGTGGCGCTGCTCAATAACAATTCGGGTAATGAATTACGCTTGGCATAAACATCATCCAATTCATTCTCTAGGGTGGCAACCACCGGAGCAGGGGCTAATCCAATTGCTAATTCCGATTCTATGGTCGATTTAAATTCATTGCGGATATCGGCTACCTGCCATTCGGTAAGTACACCTTGTTCGATCAAAAAACGCTCATAGTTCTTTATTGGATCTTTTTGTTCCCACTCCTTGAATAACTCGCCGGGAACATATTTGGTACCACTGGCCTCTTCGTGCCCGCGCATCCGAAAGGTCATACACTCTACCAGATATGGCTTTTGATACCGAAGACAACACTCTCTTACTCCCTTGATCGTATCATAAACCGTAAGTAGGTTATTGCCATCGATCCGGATTCCCTCCATACCATACCCCTTAGCTTTATCGACCAGACTTTCGCAACGGTATTGTTCATTGACCGGGGTGCTTAATCCATATCCATTGTTCTCGATCAAAAAGATCACAGGCAGATCCCAAACGGCAGCCACATTGAGCGCCTCATGAAAATCACCTTCGCTCGTCCCCCCATCACCGGTAAATGCAAGTGCTACTTTTTGTTTCGAGGCCAGCTTTGCCGCCAAGGCGGCCCCATCGGCCAAGGCTAACTGCGGACCCAAATGAGAGATCATTCCACAGATATGATGCTCGCGGCTTCCGAAATGAAAACTTCGCTCGCGGGCCTTGCTGTATCCTTGCTGGGTGCCCTGCCACTGTAGAAATAATTTATGCAAGGGCATTTGGCGTGTAGTAAAGACACCGAGATTACGATGAAGGGGCATGATCCACTCGTCCGATTCAAGGGCCAGTGTGGCACCGACCGCAATGGCTTCTTGACCGATACCACTGAACCATTTCGAGATCTTGCCCTGCCGTAGCAAGACCAACATTTTGTCTTCGATCATTCGTGGCCATAAAAGTTGCCGGTACCAGGTGATCAGTTCGGCATCACTATAATTTTTTCGATCGAAAAGCATAGTATAAAGTTCCGTAAAATATATGGATCGTGTTAATCAGATCACCACGAGTTCATAAAAGTCCTCGGGCCTAAGATAGCGTTGAGCCAGCTCTTGCAAGTTGGCAGCCGAAAAATGTTTGATCGTGTCGATCGTCTTATAAAAGTACCCTTCATCGACTCCGTGCAAGATCAGATTTTTCCATCTGCCCATCAATTGAAAGGGGCCATCAAGATCACCCAATAATCCACCCATCATGTAATTGCGCACCAATAAAAGCTCTTCCTCGCCTACCGGTTCATTACGCAGACGCTCCATTTCGCGGTATACTTCGGTTATAGTGGCCTCGGTCACCTCTTTTCCAGCTTCTGTACTGATCATCCAGGCGCTTTGCTGTTGCAGATTCATCAAGTAACTATGAATGCCATAAGTATACCCCTTGTCTTCTCGAATATTGCTCATCAGACGCGATCCAAAAAATCCTCCTAAAACAGCATTCAGCAGCTGGGCGGGAATAAAATCAGGATGATGACGATTCGGAAAAAGCCGAGCCATTCTAATGGCACCCTGCATTCCCTGCTTATCGTTATCGATCCTGTATTTTTTGGTGCTGGCCGGAACAATAGCATGAATCGGACAGTTCAGTGGTGTAGCCGGCAGGTCGCCAAAGAATCGATTGAGTTGATCCAGTAAACCAGCAGGAATTTTCCCAGCCACAAATAGCATGGGTTGTGCTTGTTGATAATGCGTCTCGTAAAATCGAAGTAGGGTAGACCGATCCAACGCATCGAAGGCCTCTGCCGAACTGAATTTTCCATACGGGTGATCGACGCCGAACAAATACGTGTCGATCAGCCGACCCGCCACAAAATCGGCCTTACGAAGATTGACCTCGAGCCGCTGCTTCATATTTTGACAATACAGCTGCAATTCATCCTCAGGCAAGACCGATTCGGTTACCACCTCCCTGACAATGGGCAATAAAGAATCGATATGCTTGGTCATGCAATGCAATACCAACGAGGCTTGCTCATTGTAGCAACTCCTGTTCAAATAGGCCCCAAAATAATCGACCGCCTCATTGATCTGCAAGGCATTTTTGGTGCGGGTTCCGTTGCGTAATAAGAAATTAGCGGTAGCCGCAACCAGATTTTGACTTTCGAAACTATTTCCCGCCGGATAAAGCCATTCGAGTTGCAAGACATCTTCCGCCCCGGCATTCATCATATAGACCGGTATACCATTGTCGAGTGTGGCCCGTTCAAGAGGCCGTAATGTCAGTTGATAAGCAACGGCGTCGACAATGGGGGGCGGCTGTGTTCTGTTGGGCATATCCATTTATTTGGAGGCGAGATAGTAGAGCGTGTTGGAATTTTCTTCTCTGAAAATAGAGCGCGCCTGCTCGCGAATGGATGCGGAACTTACCGCCTCATACTTACCAAGCTCCTGATTCATTTCGGTCGCATCGACCAACCATTCGTAATAAGCCAGGCTAGAGGCGCGGCTCATCACGCTCATATCTTCAAAGGCGATCATGCTCTCTGTCTTGTTCTTTACCTTTTGAAGTTCATTATCGGTCACTTTCTCTTCTATCACTTTTTGCAATTGTACCTGCAGCGCCGCTTCGGCTTTCTCCATGCTTACCCCCTTGACCAATTTTCCTTCGATAGTAAGTAAGCCGGGGTCGTTACTGCCAAAATGATAACAGTCAATACTGCTGAACAGTGGCTGTTCTTTGACCAGTGCATGATACAAACGAGAAGAAGCCCCACTGCCTAAAATATCGGTAAGCAGATCCACAGCATGATACGCTCGGTCTTTTCTGCCAACCATATGCCAGGTCTTGCAAAACATATCGAGTGGTACGGGGGCCTTGACCGTTAGCTGACGAGCTGCTGTCTGCACGGGTTCAACAGGTAAATTGCGCTCGTACAAGGTTCCCGAAGGAATGTCTCCAAACCATTTTTCGGCCAACTGCTTGACTCGCTCTGTATCGACGGCTCCGGCCACTACCAAAATAGCATTGCAAGGTGTGTAATGCTTATAGAAAAAAGAGCGCACTTGTTGTACAGTTGCCTTTTCGATATGAGACAATTCTTTGCCAATGGTCATCCAGCGATAAGGATGTACCTGATAGGCCAGCTCGCGCATCTTATGCCAGCTATCTCCGTAAGGCTTATTAAGGTAGTTCTCTTTGAACTCCTCACAAACGACCTTTCGCTGGGTGGCCAGGCTTTTCTCACTAAAGGCCAACGATAACATACGATCGCTCTCTAGCCAAAAGGCCGTTTCGAGATTATCGGCGGGTAGTTGAATATAATAATTGGTCAGATCGTTGGTGGTATAGGCATTGTTCTCGCCACCGGCCATTTGCAGGGGTTCGTCATATTCGGGAATATTCACCGAGCCCCCGAACATCAAATGCTCAAAAAGATGGGCAAATCCCGTGTGAGAAGGGTCCTCATCTCGGGCCCCAACATTATACAAAACATTCACAACAGCCATGGGCGTAGCGGAATCAGGATGCACCAACACCCTTAACCCATTTGACAAGGTAAAACGATCGAACTGGATCATGGTAAAAAGCAAAGTTAACCCTCCTTTGGTCAACAACTACCAGTCATTTCTTGTTATCTAACAATACCTTTGCCCCATGCAAACCGATCAGTTATTACACAAAGCGCTTAAATTTGAATTTTTATCGCCAGAGGAGGGCCTGTGGCTGTTCCAGCAAGCCCCCTTGGCCGAGTTGATGTGGGTTGCCGATGAACTCAGAAAGAAACAAGTGCCGCATGGTAAGGTCACTTGGCAAATCGACAGGAATGTCAATACCACCAACGTTTGCATTGCGAACTGTAAGTTTTGTAATTTCTATCGAATACCCGGTCATGCCGAGGCCTATATTACCACCATGGACACGTATCGCGAAAAAATTCGCGAGACCATTCGGTATGGTGGCGATCAGTTATTGTTGCAAGGCGGTCATCATCCCGAACTAGGGCTGCAGTTTTACGTAGATCTTTTCAAAGCGATCAAAAATGAATTCCCCGATATTCGCCTGCACGCATTAGGTCCTCCCGAAGTAGCCCATATTACCAAACTCGAAAAAAGTTCGCATCACGAAGTGCTCAAAGCACTCCAGGCCGCCGGAATGGATTCGCTACCAGGGGCCGGAGCAGAGATCTTGGTCGATCGTGTACGAAGACTGGTGTCCAATGGTAAATGCGGGTCACAAGAATGGCTTGATGTAATGCACGAGGCACACAAACTTTATATTCCTACCTCGGCCACTATGATGTTCGGGCATGTTGAGACCCTCGAAGAACGTTTTGAGCATCTGATCCGATTACGCGATGTACAAGCCAAAAAACCCAACGACTCAAAGGGATTTTTGGCCTTTATCCCCTGGACCTTTCAGGATGTGGATACCTTGCTTGCAGAAGTAAGAGGTGTCCAAAATCTCACCACGAGAGAAGAGTATATCCGTATGATCGCCATCAGCCGTATCATGCTGCCAAACATTATCAATATTCAGGCCAGTTGGTTAACAGTGGGTAAAGAAACGGCAGGGGCTTGTCTGCATGCCGGGGCAAATGACTATGGATCGATCATGATAGAAGAAAATGTAGTGAGTGCGGCGGGAGCGCCCCATCGGTTCACATACAAGACCATACAAGACGCCATCCGACAAGCCGGATTCGAGCCCCAGCTCCGTAATCAGGAATATATTTTCAGAGATATTCCTGAACATATCGAAGAACAGGTCATCAATTACTGATCGCAAGAAAGCCACTGAGCAAGATCAATTCGAACGATCACCGCGATCAGCTACTTTTTCTAGCTGCCGTGATTACTTTGCCGGAATACAATCATTTCCGATGAACAGACTTACCAACCAAACCGCCTTGATCACCGGCGGGGCACGTGGCATTGGTGCCGCCATTGCTAAACTATTCTTACAAGAGGGGGCGGCCGTTATCATCACCGATATCTTGCGCGAAGAGGGCGAACTAACCGCTTCGGCACTGGGCAGTCATTGTCTGTTCGTACAACACGACGTAACCCTGGCCAGCGCCTGGAAACAAGTGGTCAGCTTTGGCGAAGCTAAATTCGGTCCCATTACTATATTGGTCAATAATGCGGGCGTAGTACTAAATAAAGGCTTACAACAAACTACGCTCGACGAGTTCGAGATGATTTTGCGGATCAATACTACCGGCCCCTTTTTAGGGATCGAAGCCTTATTGCCTTCCATGTTACGACATCGAAAAGGATCGATCATCAACATCTCGTCGGTAGCGGGCTTGGTCGGGTTTAGCAATTGTATTGCCTATGTAACGTCCAAATTTGCCCTGCGCGGCATGACCAAAACCGCTGCACTCGAGTTGGCGAACAGTGGCATCAGGGTCAACTCCATTCATCCCGGGGTCATAAGAACGCCCATGGTCATGAACGATTCTATGGCAGACCTGATAGACCAGGTTACAGCGGATATTCCCATGCACAGGATAGGAGAGCCCCTTGAAATTGCGCAGTTGGCCCTTTTTCTGGACAGTGACGAATCGAGTTATTGCACCGGGGCAGAGTTTACGGCCGACGGTGGGCTCACCGCACAATAGTCTTGGCTTACTATCTTTGGATAGTAAAAAAAATTTATGGCGGCTGATATTGGTCAGTTAAGAAAAGAATATTCACTTCATTCGCTTACCGAGACGGGCGTAGCCGCTTTACCCCTCGATCAATTTACGCAGTGGTGGGATCAGGCCATTCAATCGGACATAGAGGAGGTAAATGCCATGGCCCTCTCTACCATCAATAAAGAAGGAAGGCCCGAGTCGAGGATCGTACTGCTAAAGGGATATAGCGAAAAAGGGTTTGTGTTCTTTACTAACTACGAAAGCAATAAAGGTGAACAACTGGAGCACCATGCACATTGCTCCTTATTATTTTTTTGGAAAGAGCTCGAGCGACAAGTCCGGATCAACGGTAGGGCCGAGAAGATCTCGGCACAAGAAAGTGATGCCTATTTTAACAGCAGGCCCGAAGGCAGTAAGATCGGCGCCTGGGCCTCTCCGCAGAGCCAGGTTGTAGAAAGTCAAGAGTGGCTACACGAGAACTTTGAACGGATCAAAGCCCAATACAATAACAATATCATTTCGCGACCTCCCCACTGGGGCGGTTTTGCCGTGCGGCCAGATAGTATGGAATTTTGGCAAGGCAGACCTAGTCGTATGCACGACAGGATCAGATACAGCCTGCAACAAGACGGTGGCTGGAAGATCGAACGATTGGCACCCTGAATCCGACCCGATGCAGCAATGATCAGTTCTTTACACTAAGTTCTGCGATCAGATCCATTACCTCAGAGAGAGATTGCTTAAAACTAACCCCCTCGGGAATCGACTTTTTATAATGTAAGGTCTGTGAACCGGACACAATGGTTGGAGTACCCGCAAAATGCAAGGAGACCTTATTCAGGAATTTCTCCATCGAGAAATTAGAGGCCGTAGAGGTCAGGTGAGAAAAAATGATATCGGGTTTCTTTAATCGCACTACATACGCTACATCCTTGATGGGAACATTCGCTCCCAAATAGATGGTGGCCAAGCCACGACTCTTCATCAAATAATAAAGGAATAATAATCCTAATTCGTGGTACTCTCCCTCGGGCAGAAATAACATTACCTGTCGCTTGGGTTGTACGGGTAAGGGCGTACGATCGATGGCTACCAGTAGTTTTTGTCTAATGACATTTGTTACCAAGTGCTCCTGTGCAGGATTGATGTGACCAGTCAGCCACAGAATGCCGATCTTCTCCAAAAAGGGAAAGATCAATTTGAGCACAGTGCGCTCTACCCCCTTTTGCTCGATATGCTCTCCTAATGCCCGATCGATCTTATCGATATGGAGATCGATCATCTCTTGCACCAGTTCGTTGACATTTCGCTCTTGTACCGCTTGCGTATCGGTGAGCTGTAAGATGCGCTGCTGCATTTCGGCCGCATCCATTCGATCGATATGAGAGATCTTATACCCATACTTGTTGAGCAGGGATATGTTGAGAACGGTCTTGAGCTCTTCGTTGCTATAAAAACGGATGTTGGTCTCCGTACGCTGGGGCTTTAAGAAATGATAACGTTGTTCCCAGATACGGATCGTGTGCGCTTTGATGCCAGTCAGATTCTCCAAGTCCTTAATAGTAAACGCATTCATGACATAATTACAATCTCTTTGCAAAAAGGTTGAATAGCTGGGTCCCGATTAGCTAATATTTGTTAAATAAGGAATGATTATCAGCACTTTATATATAAAAATAGTTTTTGGATTTTTGACCTTCCCTTGACCAGCACAGGCCTACCCACTGAGCATGATCAGGTTAGCCGGCAAACTATATCATTGAAAAAGCCAGATGGTCTGGGTACTTTAGCAGAGCTATTGTAAGCACAATAAATTAACTTGTTATGAAAACGATCACGAAATTACTGGTGGCCCTGGGGGCAGGATTGGCGATCGGTGGGGTCTTGGGTGTACTCTTTGCCCCCCGAAAAGGGAAGGAAACCAGAGAAAAACTAAAAGAGCAAAGCGAGCGACTCAAGACAGGACTAAATGAGAAGTTTAGATGGGGCAAGGAAAAAATGTCCGAGCAACTCAGCAAGGCAGATCGTCAGGCCGATGAGTTCATCTGAACGATCACAACCCTAAAAACCAACCATGTCAGAAGATCTGAACCGCATGGAAGCACTCGGCGAGAAGTTAAAGAGTTATCTCAACACCCGATTGGCAGAGATAAAGCTTTCGGCCGCCGAAAAAATGGCCAAGGTATTATCCGTGTGGATCGCTATTTTATTGGCGGCATTGGTCTTTTTTCTTTTTCTTACCCTCCTATGCATAGGGGTAGCCTTACTAATAGGGCAATGGCTTCAGCATTATTGGATCGGATTCTTTATTACAGCCGGACTTGTGTTGGTATTGGGTGGAATCGGGTGGCTCTCCAGAGATCGATGGTTGCGGATCCCGATCATGAATTTATTACTCGCCGTTTTCTTTACTGATAAAGACGATGAAGCCCATTAAAAATCTTCGCGATCTGGAGCTTGAAAAAATGCGACTCCGCTTACAACGGCTCGAGCTGGAACGATCGATCCGGCACGATTGGAATGCCTTAAAACTAACAGCGGCCGGCGCCTTGTTGTTACGTCAAGTGCTTGACCGTTCGGAAACGAAAGAACCCGCTACACCAAGTTGGTTTAGTACTTTATTACAACTAGGAACCGCAGCCATTGGAGAAAAGATCGGCCATCTGACCGGAGAGAAAATAGAGAGCTTTCTTAACCAAGCCCTACGCCTCGCCCTCAAAAGAAGAAAGAAAAACTAAAAATCAATAGGGCAAAGGGTGTATTTCGTTTATTTTTAAGGTCTAACCCTTTGTTCCAATGCCCCGGGCCAATAATAAAATCAATACACCACCTACCCGCAAAAAAAAAGAGGGCCATCCCCTTGCGCAGACCACTCGACGGCTTATTGAGCAAAAGAAAAAACTAGAGCAAGAACTCAGTGAGGCCCGGTTCAAACTCAACACACTATTAGAAGCGCATGATACGATCCACTACCTGATCTATCCAAAGCAGCCAGAAAAAAACTACTTCTCTCCCCGCTGGGAAAAACTATTAGGTTTTTTACCCAAACAAGCAGGAGCTACCCTAAAAGAAAAACGAAATCATGTCTTGATCGATTCGCTGGGTGTGTATGAAAAGGAGTGGGAGCGGCTGCAGAAGAACGGAAAAATAAATATTAAATATCAATATCAACATCCCAGATCGGGTAAGATCCGCTGGCTTCAAGAAGAAGTAGTAAAAAAGATGGACCCTCTTTACGACCAAGAGGTCTGGGCCGGTATGATCACTGATATCAGTGAACCCGAATATTTTAAAGAATATATTTCCGAAAGTGAAAAGCGATTCAAAAGTATTGCCGAGGGGCTACCCATCATTATTTGGGTATCGGACGAAAACGATAATATCACTTACTTCAATAACAAAGCGCAAGACTATTTTGATTTAAAAAAGGGGAAGCCCTTATCCCTTTCTGCCTTTGGCGAAGTCATTGACCCCTCTTGTCAAAAAAAAGCGTACAACGAATGGGATCGTCTTAAAAAACGCAGGGAAGCTATTCACACCGAATTACTGGTCCGCGATCGCGCCGGAAAACAACGATATCTCGCCATCGAAGCGATTCCAATAATATTGCCGGGTGGCCAATTTATAGGATACATTGCGGCCACCTACGACCTCAGCAAAGAATTCGAATACAAAAACGCAATGGAGACGGCCTATCGCTTGCTCCAATCTAGCGAAGAAAAATACAGGATGCTATTCGAAAATATGCAGCTGGGAGTATTAGAAGTCGATAACAAAGAAAACATTCGTTATGCCAACGATGCTTTCTTAAAGATCACGGGATATCAGTTCAATGATATTAAGGACAAAGAGGCCGAAAAACTATTTTGTGGCAATAAAGAGAGTAAAGAGATCTTGAGCCAACAACAAAAAATTCGTAAGAAAGGGCTTGAATCTGGCTACGAAATACAACTGAAGCGAAAAAATGGAGAGTTGGCAACTGTCATTATCAGCGGCGCTCCCTTATTCGACAAAAAAGGAAAGGTCAGGGGCTCTGTAGGTATTCACTGGGATGTTACCGAAGTGCGAACTCTCGAAAAAAGACTACTCGAAGAAAAACTGGCCAAAGAAAAAGAACTGATCGAAGCTAAATTACAGGCCGAAGAAGAGCAACGGACACAAATTGGCCAAGACCTCCACGACGGGGTAGGGCAAGTGTTGGCGTATTTGAGCTTACGACTGGGGTTGGCCAAAATGAAAAGCAGTGCCAATCTCGACGAGTTACAACAACTCGAACAATCGGCGCGCAGCGCTCTGGAGCAAGTTCGATTGCTGTCTCGCACCCTGGCACCGCCAGCTCTCCGCGACCTGGGGCTCCGGGATGCTGTCATTGAGTTAGTGGACAGCTATGATATTATCAAAAAGCCCATACTGAAGCTCCATATCTATCGCCAAAGCGAAGACTATAATCTGAACATGGACAATAAAATAATGGTGTATCGGATTTTACAAGAATTGCTCTCGAATTCCTTTAAATATGCCAAAGCCTCGAAGATTACAATCAAACTTTTTTTTCAGCACAATACGTTTCACTTTGAATTCAGCGATGATGGGATAGGTTTTGACCTTACAACGGTCAAAAAGGGTATCGGCCTGGAATCTATACGCTCACGCGTTGCTTTTTACCAAGGAAAGATGACACTGGCTACCAAACCAGGAAAAGGAAATAAAGTTAGCATTCAACTTCCGCTAAATTGAATAGCTTGCCAACTATATTTACGTCTTGGGAGGCACGAATCATTACGATGAGGAATTCGATCTCGTTTCTATTCTTGTTCTTTTGTTCTGTTGTTCTGGGCCAACAGCCAGATACCTTAGAACAATTTTTGGCTAATAAAGATATCCCGGCCAAAGTAAAAGTAGATTGTCTTAATACTTTAGCCCGCGATTTAGCGTATGTACATCCCTTACAGGGGGCCGAGTTTTCTTATCGAGCACTGCAATTGAGTCAAGAGGCAGATTATCCCTCCGGCATGGCCTATTCACTAAGAGCCGTTGCCAGTTCGCTGCTGACCGAAGAGCGGATCTACCTCTGCATGAAAAACCTGCAGCGCTCATTGCAAATATTCAAAACGATCGATGATTCTACCGGTATAGCCGGATGCTATATTTCACTTGGGCATTTATACCGTAGGCTGCAAGACCGCGATCAGGAGTTACTTTACCACAGCAAGGCCTTTGATTTTTTTTCGAGAAAGGGATCCCAAGAACGCATTGGAGTTACCACTCATAATCTGGGAGAAACGTATTACTACCGCGGAGAATATAAAAAGGCAACGGAGTTGACAGAGCGGGCCATTGCGATCAATGATTCTTTAAGAAACTTTACCGTGCTCTCGGCTTGCTTCCGGGTTATGGGTAATATTAAACTGGCGCAGAACGATAAAGAGGGGGCTGCCTTTTGGTATAACAAAACACTTTCGATCTCGAAACTGCTGGGAGAAGGATCACAAAAAGTGGCCACGATCGATGCCCTTATCAATTTAGCCCGGCTGGCCAGCGAGAAAAATCAAGATGAGCAAGCCTTAAAGAATTTACAAAGAGCCTTTACAATAGCGAAAGAAAACAGACTGTTCAACTATACGCAGCCCATCTACGAAGCTATCATCGAGAACCATTCAAAACGGGGTGCCCTTCAAGAACTTCGCCGCACCATCAATGATTATAGAGTTACCGCGCAAGAGTTGAGCAATGTAGAAACGGGAGTAATGTTTCGCTTTACGGAAAATATGTTTCGGGTTGATTCGCTCGAAAATGCCGCTAACGAACTGGTAGAGAGAAACCGGACCCAACAGAATTTGATCGAAGAAAAAAACAGCCGTACTCGTATGACGGTCATTTTTTTGATCAGCTTACTGGTACTATCGATCGTTTTAACCTACAATGTGATAAAGCTGCGAAAAGCGAATGGTCTGTTGACCGAACAACGTGCCATGGTGCGAAGACAAAATCAGCAGCTGGAAGAGCTCAATGGACTCAAGAACAAATTTCTCAGCATCCTCTCACATGATATCAAAGCGCCCCTTCAGGGGTTAAAAAGCTACGTGGGACTTCTAAAGACCGGAGGAGACCTGATCAGCCGCGGACAACTTATTCAATTCGGGAACGAGCTGGAGCAACAATTGGATGATACCACCAAAATGGCCGACAACCTGATTCTCTGGGCTAAGCTACAAATGAAGAAGGCCCAGACGCAGCCCCGATCGATTAACGTCGGTACAGAGATCGAGGAGGTGATCAGGCTATATGAAAATGCTGCCAAAGAAAAGAATCTCCAGTTGCAGTATCGGGCTGCTGTTGATGAAATCGTATGGGCCGATCCCAATCAATTCTCCTTTATGGTACGGAACCTGGTGTACAATGCCATCAAGTATAGTCCTGACGGCACAATCATAGATATTAGTGCCCATCATCAAGGCGCTACCACTATACTGTCCGTAACTGATTCGGGAGAAGGCATCAGCAGAGAAACAATAGAGGCCTTGCACGGAAATACTCCCATCGAAACACAATTAGGAACAGCAGGAGAAGAGGGAACCGGCCTGGGATTGCGCATTTGTCTGGAGTTCGCCCAATTGAATAGCGGTCGACTGATCATCAAAAATAATCCCACAGGAAAGGGGACTTGCTTTATACTGGAGCTTCCCCATCCATAAACGGTATAAAATAAAAAAGCTACCCAAATGGATAGCTTTTCAAGTTCAGTGATCGCTAGTTTAGCTCAGGTTCTTACCGAGGTATTTAGCAATGTCGAACATAGACACTTGGCCTTTGTTACCGAATACTGCTTTCAGCTTAGCATCGGTGTTAACCATACGTCTGTTCTTGTTGTCCTGAAGTTTGTTGGCCTTGATATAGCCCCAAATCTTCTTAACAGCCTCGGTACGAGCGAGGGGTTTAGAACCTACTACAGCAGCGAGAGCTGCGCTGGGAGTCATCGCCTTCATGAAAGCCGCATTGGGCTTACGTGCAGACTTTTTCTTAGCAGGTTTTTTCTTAGCCGCTTTTTTAGCAGGCTTCTTCTTTGCTGCTTTCTTAGCTACTTTCTTAGCAGCTTTTTTAGCAGGCTTTTTAGCAGCTTTTTTTGCCGCTTTTTTCTTGGTTGCCATTTTTCTAAATTTAGAATGTTAATGGGTAAAGAGCTTTTCCGGTATCAAATATAGATTTTTTTGTCGCACGGCAAATTCCCTACTGATTTTTTTCTATCCACCTATGGGGATTACTATAAACTGCCGACAATTCCCTTGCTTTGCACTATGGACATTTCTTGGCTTTCTCGTACTTCGCTGCTCATAGGAGAAACGGCCGTTCGACAGCTGAATAACGCGCATGTTATGGTCGTAGGGCTGGGGGGTGTAGGCTCCTACGCTGCAGAGTTTATTGCCCGTAGCGGCATAGGGAAAATGACCATTATTGACGGAGATACGGTCGATCCCTCCAATAGAAATCGTCAATTACCCGCCCTGGCCACTACACACGGAATGTCCAAGGCCGCACTGATGCAAGAGCGCCTGCTGGCCATTAATCCTGAATTGGAGATCGAAGTCGTTACCTCCTTTGTTTCCCCCGAAATGGTAGCCACCCAATTGGCACGTCGGCCCGATTATATCATCGATGCCATTGACAGTATTACCCCCAAACTCACCTTTATCAAAATGGCTTTTGACAGTGGGATTCCGCTTGTCAGCAGTATGGGCGCCGGGGCAAAACTAGATCCCACCCGCCTGCAAGTGGTCGATATCTCCAAGACTTACAATTGCCCTTTTGCCCAGCAAATTCGCAAACAACTAAAGCAACGCCATGGTATCCGAAAAGGGATAAAAGTGGTTTTCTCCCCGGAAAAACCCATCAAAGAAAGTCTGATGCTTACCGATGGGAGCAATTATAAGAAATCAGCTTACGGCACGATCTCATATTTACCGGCCACCTTTGGTGCGGTAGCTGCCTCGGTAGTTATTCGAGATCTGATAGCGGCCACTCCTCGCTGAGAAAGATCATACTGCCGGTACACCTGTATCAGTTCTCCAATGGTATATCGATTTTATCTTGTCTGCTTCAACTATGTATTTTACAGACCGAAGCGAGGCAGCCCGGGCGCTGGCCATAAAACTACAGGCCTACAAGAGGCCAGGCACTATTGTGCTGGCCATTCCGCGCGGAGGGGTCCCTATCGGCTGTGCGATCGCTAAAGAACTACAAGTACCCATTGATCTGCTAATGGCCAAAAAGATCGGCTACCCCGGCGATCCGGAGTTTGCCATAGGAGTAATTTGCGAAGATGAAGTCGTTCTCGAAGAGAAAAGCGGGGTACGACCGGAGTATATTTTGCAGCAACAAGAAAAGATCAAAAAAGAATTAAAGGCGCGTTATCGGATACTGACCGGGAAAGATCGACCGCTTTCGCCAGGGCAAAAACAAGTAATTATTACCGATGATGGGATCGCTACAGGACATACCCTGCTGGCTGCCGTACGAGCTATTCGTAAACAAGATCCCGAACGGCTGATCGTAGCCGTACCGGTATGCTCACTACAAGCAAAACGAAAATTAGAGCCTGAAGTAGATAAACTGATCAGTTGCTATTATCCCGACCCGTTTATTGGAGTGGGAAGATTCTACGAACAGTTTCCGCAGGTAAGCGATCAAGAGGTAAGCAACCTGCTCCACAACGCAAACCAGTCGCTCAATTCCGTTAGTCCCCCATGAAAAAACGACCCTTCGCCTATTACATGATCAATGGGATCACCCTATACCGCATTGCAGCTGCACCGGTAATGATGGTATTATTGCTGTATGGACCTCCTACTTGGTTCAAATGGTTGGTCGGGCTAAGTTTTTTTACCGACCTGATCGATGGGGTGCTAGCTCGTATGTTTCGAGTCAATAGTGCCCTGGGGGCCCGCCTGGACTCTATTGGAGATGATCTGACCGTACTGATCACAACGGCAGGTCTTTTTATGAAAAGACCGGAGCTGTTTACCGAACAGCTTGCTTGGTTTCTCCCTTTATTGCTGTTATTCTTGATCCAAACCGGATTTGCCCTTTATCGCTATGGGCGGATCTCGAGCTTTCACACCCGACTGGCTAAACTGGCTGCCCTGGCACAAGGGCTTTTTATTTTGAGCTTCTATTTTTTTGAGGCCGTTAATTACCCCTTATTCTATGCGGCAGTCTCTATTACCCTACTAGAACTAATCGAAGAGATCGTGCTGGTATACTGGTTCAAAGAATGGGCTACTGATGTCAAGGGGCTTATTTGGGTATGGAAGAAACAACGATAACGCCCTTGTTGATGATATCTTCCACGATCAACTTTCCATATTCCTTACCCAACTGATCCGACGAGGCCGGATCGAAACTCTGGCTTTGCGCAGAATAGATCAGCTTACCATCCGAGAGATCATAGAGGTTGCTTTCCCAGAAATAGCGGGTATTGGTCAGGTAATAGCCCGGAGAATAGATACGCCCGTACAACGTACGAGAATAGCCCCAGAACCGATCATAATAAAAACCATAGGGTGTAAACTGCATTTGTCCTGGCACATAGTAGCGCTCGCGCTCCTTGTCGAGCAATACGACCGTAAGGACACCGTCTATACCGGAGCGAGAAAGTTTTAAAAGGGCTTCCGCCTCGGTCAGCTGATCGAACTCCTTGGGCCCATATAGTTCGCAAGCACATACCGCTTCTTGACCATGCGAACGAAGATCGGCTGTCAGGGAATATTCCATATGCTCGCGTAAACTACGATCCCGGTCGTGTACCAATCCCAATACGATCAGTTTTTTAAATAAGACCGGAGTCGTTGGACGAGGAGACCAAGAGCTGGTTATTCGAGAAGCAGAGGAACAAGCCGCTATAAGAACAAACAAGGCCACCGAGCAATAGAGAACACTGCGTTTTTTCATACCGGATCATTATATCCGGTAAACTACCAAGTAGAATTGTAGCAGACTATGACTCCGGTCACTTCTTATCAGTCTCCGTGCAGTCCTTGCATTTTCCCTGTACCAATACCTCTACTTGTCGGGGACTATACCCTTTCGGCAATTTCAGTACCGGGGTCACCACTTCGTATAAACAGAAGGTGTGATGACATTGCTGACAGACAAAATGAATATGCTCATGGCGGTGATGCCCGTCGCCACACTCGTCTTTGCATAAGGCATAGCGTACCGCGTTATCCGCCGAGGGTATAGTGTGGATCAGACCCCGGTCCACAAAGGTCTGCAGGGTGCGATAGATAGTGACTCGATCAAAGGTCGTTCCCGCTTTTTTTTCGATATCCCCATGAGAAAGGGCGCCGGGCTGGTCTAAGAAATACTGAAGAATGCGTTTACGACTTTCGGTTACACTAAGCGCCTGACGCTTTAGCAAGGCAGTGATCTTCTTTTCGGTAGAGGCAGCAACACGAGGCATAGACCGGTAAAATT
>Ga0194133_10000709_pt1 | contig 64149 bp, 64 predicted proteins | sample TA2KigOf40mmetaG_FD_155448 | JGI IMG/M metagenome (GOLD analysis project Ga0194133, IMG submission 155448) | Freshwater microbial communities from Lake Tanganyika, Tanzania - TA2015055 Kigoma Offshore 40m | ecosystem: Environmental > Aquatic > Freshwater > Lake | place: Tanzania: Lake... | reverse complement strand
GTTCCCCCACTAGCGCCTGAATGGATACGCTCGTCACATGGAGAAAGACACACTCGTCGCCACCGACAACACCGGTCACGACACCAGTTCGGCCGACAACCAGGCCGCCAGCGTGGTCGAAGAACTCCTCGTCGAGGAGATTTCCATCGACGGCATGTGCGGCGTCTACTGAGCACCGCACTCGAGGTGCACCCACAGGTTGCCCTGCGACCTGAACCATTCGGTGCACTCGCGTATCACTATGACAACCGTCGTCTTGTTTTCTTGCGATCACGCGACATGTTGAAAGTTGTTGAGTCATTGTCAACACACTCCACATTGGAAGATGCCCTCGTCGCTTCTGCCATAGAACCTCAACGTTGGCAATCGTTCGAATCTGCAATCAACTCTCTCATCTCATCGGAGATTGTTCGTGTCCGTTAGTCCCCTTGTCGAACAACTGAAGGGTGGCCTCGACGCACCTATCTGTCTTACGTGGGAACTCACGTACGCGTGCAACCTTGAATGCATCCACTGTCTCAGTAGCAGCGGTCGACGTGACCCACGCGAGTTGAGCACAGAGGAAGCAAAGGCAGTGCTCGACGAACTGGCCGCATTGCAGGTGTTCTACATCAACATTGGTGGTGGCGAGCCAATGGTGCGTCGCGACTTCTTCGACATCATTAAGTACTCAGTGTCGAAAGGAATCGGTGTCAAGTTCTCCACGAACGGTGCATACATCGATACCGAAAAGGCGAAGCGCCTGACTGATATGGATTACCTCGACATCCAAATCAGCCTCGATGGTGCTGATGCTGCGATGAATGATGTTGTACGCGGAGCTGGTTCGTACGACACCGCGCGTCGTGCCATGGACAACTTGGCGTCGGCTGGCTTTGGTCCGTTCAAAATTTCCGTGGTCGTCACTCGACAAAACGTGTCGCAACTAGATGCCTTCAAGGCACTCGCCGACTCTTACGGTGCACAGTTGCGAATCACTCGCCTCCGCCCTGCTGGTCGCGGTGCAGACACATGGCACCAGTTGCATCCCACGAATGCACAGCAACGCGACATTTACAACTGGTTGTCAGCTCACGGCGAAAATGTTCTCACTGGTGACTCGTTCTTCCATCTGAATGCACTTGGGCCTGCACTGCCTGGGCTCAACATGTGTGGTGCTGGGCGCGTGGTGTGTCTCATTGACCCAATTGGTGACGTATACGCGTGTCCGTTTGTCATTCACGACGAGTTCAAAGCCGGCAACGTGCTCGACGCTGGTGGGTTCACTCGCGTGTGGCGCGAATCGGACTTGTTCATCGATTTGCGTGAGCCACAAAGCGCCGGTGCATGTGCGTCATGCGGTGCCTACGACGAATGCCAAGGCGGCTGCATGGCAGCAAAGTTCTTTACAGGGCTTCCCCTCGATGGCCCCGACCCAGAGTGTGTAGGTGGCGATGCAGATGCACTTCTTGCTTCCGTTCCGGTGTCCTTGGTTCCGCGTCCGTCTCAAGATCACTCGAAGCCAGCACGGGTTCCAAGCATCGTTGCTGGTCACTGACTACAGTCGTTTTCACCGCTTCTTATGGTTTTTGCACTCGCCATTCTCTTCGTCGTTTCGTACTTCATTGGCACGTTTCCCAGTGCCGTGATGGTGGCCAAGAGCCGCGGCATCGACATCACGACATTTGGCTCAGGAAACCCTGGTGCCAGCAATATTGCGCGGGCTCTCGGAACCAAATTTGGAGTGCTGGTTTTTGCCCTTGATGCCGGCAAGGGTGTGCTTGCAGTCATCCTCGGATTTCTCATCGCTGACCGGCCCGAGGCCTACGTGTGCGCGGCCGCCGCTCTTCTCGGTCACATGTTTCCCGCGCAGCGCCGCTTCAAAGGCGGCAAGGGCATCGCAACAGGCGGGGGCATCTTGCTAGCCACGAATGTCGTCACAGGTCTCGTGTCAATTCTCGTGTGGCTAGCGGTCATGAAGATCTCACGCAAGGCGTCGGTGGCGTCAATTGCAGTGGTCCCACTCGTGCCATTGTTGTTCGTGCTTGAAGGTACGCCGTTATGGGAAATTCTCACCATCATTGCGCTCGGAGTTCTGGTCGAAATTCGACACGTGTCGAACATCAAGCGACTTATCGCAGGCAAAGAACACAACGTCGGAAAAGCGTGAACGTTACGGCGTTGTACTCGTCGGACTTTGATTCTCCGCACGTCGCTGTCGTACCGCTTGGCTCTTGGGAGCAACACGGCCCCCATCTACCGCTGAACACCGACACGATTATCGCTGAGACATTGTGTGAGCGCGCACTCGACACCATTAGCGACAACCGCATCTTGAGACTTCCCTCCGTCAATTATTCAGCGAGCGACGAACACCGCGGCTTTGCGGGAACATCAAGCATCGGCAGTGATACTGCGGAACGAACATTCACCCTTATCGCGCGATCGCTCAGCGAGAACTCTGTACATCTTTGCGGTGTCATTTTTGTGAATGGTCATGGTGGGAATGTTCCGTCAATGCAGTCGTCATCATCTGCTCTCATGCATCACGGTGTGCCACACCTCTTCTGGTCTCCGTCGTTGGATAACAACGGCGATTTGCATGCTGGTCTCGTCGAGACATCAGTCATGCTCGCCATCAACTCGGTGCATGTGCGTTCTGATCGACTAACAGCGGGAGTGGTTGGTGATGCTCGTTCACTCATCTCCGAGATGCGCGAACACGGTGTACACCACGTGTCACCGAATGGAGTGATTGGTGATGCTTCATCAGCAGATGCAACATATGGAAACGATGTCCTCGCTCGTTGGACGACTGATCTTGTTCACACCATTCGGTCCTGCATGGCGACGTGGCTCGCTGACGTGTCTGAAGACAGCCGTTCCGCGACACCGTCACCATGACGACACCACTTCTTCGATGTGACGCGCTCTGGAGTCGTCAGGGTGACCAACTGATTGCCGGGTCGCCCGCTCGGTTCTTCCGGCTCACTGAAAGTGGCGTGGAGGCCGCGAAAGCCCTTGAAACTGGGGCTTCGACAGCACCCAAACATGCCCCCCTCGCCGATCGTCTGATCGCGGCCGGCGCACTGCACCCCTATCGCGCGGCGTTGGCGGACCCGTCCCAGATCACTGTCGTCATCCCCGCATATCTCGCCGAGGCTCACCAGAGGAAACAACTTCGGGAATTGATTTCTGGCCTGGAAGGGCTGTCCGTCATCATCATCGACGACGCTTCCCCCTCCGCTATCGAACTCATGGATGCGAAAGTTGTTCGTCTAGACACAAACAGTGGGCCTGCCGCTGCTCGCAATCGAGGACTCGAGCTGGCATCAACTCCACTTGTTGCTTTCGTCGACTGTGACGTTCACATCACTCGTGATGACATCTGCAAGCTTGCAGCACAGATCGATGATCAGACAAAAATTGTTGCGCCGCGAATAGTTGCTTCAAAGCGACGAAGTCTTCTTGCGCAATACGAACGTAATTCGGCTCCACTCGACATGGGTCAGCAGCCAGCGAAAGTGACGCATGATTCGCGTGTGTCGTATCTTGCAAGTGCTGTGTTGGTGTGCGACACTGCGACGCTTCGAGACGCTGGTGGATTCGACGTCACACTTCGTTGCGGAGAAGATGTCGACTTGGTGTGGCGACTTCTCAACAACGAAATCACCGTTCGCTACGAACCTTCCATCAACTGTCAACACGACACTCGCCGTGGCCTCGTGCCGTTTCTTCGCCAACGATTCAACTACGGCTCGAGCTCGGTCGACTTGGAGTCGCGCCATCCCGGACGGTTGTCACCTTTACGTAGTCGACCAACGAGCGTTGCAACGTGGTTGCTGCTCGGCATCGGATTGCATGTGATTGCGCTCGCGTTCTTACTTCTTGACTTCGCATTTATGTCATTGCAATTCCGTGAGCGAAACATCAGTACCCGCCTGATGCTCAAGATGTTCGGAAAAAATTTCCTTAACACGGGGCAACACTTCGCCGACGCCATCGTCAAAGTGTGGTGGCCAGTCATCGTTGTCACCGCGACACTCTCCGACGCTGTGAGCAGTCTCCTGGCCCTATGCATTGTGATCCCCGGACTCATCGCCTACGCCCGTCGACCAACTCTTGATCCATTCAGTTTTCTCTTCCTTCGCACGCTCGAGAAGTTTGCATACGGTGCTGGAGTCTGGGTGAAAGGTTTTTCAGTCCATAATCTGAACGCTCTTCGTCCACGATTCCTCTCGATGAGCAACTCTTCAGTCTCGGGATAGCGTGACGGGGTGACCCTCCGCCTCACCGTGAATGAAGTTGCTTGGAAGCAACACGTTCAATCGGTTGCGAGGTCATTTCCCAGAATTGTTCCAGTCGTCAAGGGAAACGGTTATGGATTTCGTCGATGGAATCTCATGCCTCTGGCCGGGCAACTTTCAGATGAGATTGCTGTCGGAACAGTGTTCGAGGCGCGTGACATTCCTTCTGGCGTCACGCCAATTGTCCTTACCCCAACCATGACACAACCACCTTCGACACTGCCGTTGGCGACAGTGCTGACAGTGGCATCCGTCGACCAAATTGCTGCACTGTCCCGATTCGGATGGTCTGGTCGCATCATGGTGAAGCTTCAATCTTCGATGAAACGCCACGGTGTTGCGCCAACTGATTTCAAGAAGTTGATGTCGTACATCGATCGAACATCACTCACTGTTCACGGATTCTCTATTCATCCACCACTCGACGGTGACATGACACTTCACCTTGATGACATCACAAAGTGGCTCGACATGTTGCCGGTCGATGCACCTGTGTATGTCAGCCATCTTGATGCAGCAACATATGAACGTCTGTGTGCATCACACCCACAAAGAACTTTCCGTGTTCGTCTCGGCACATCTCTCTGGCACGGTGACAAGTCGATGATGCACTTGACCGCCGACGTGCTCGGAACTCACAGTCTTGAAGCTGGTGAGCGCGCGGGCTATCGCCTGACGGCAACAAACGGTCCAGGACAAGTAGTGCTCGTTGGTGCGGGCAGTGCACACGGTGTCACTGCACTCGACGATGGGAGAAGCCCGTTTCACTATAAACACAGCCGCTTGAACCTGCTTGAGCCACCTCACATGCACACCTCCATGTTGTTCGTGGCTCGCGGTCGGGCTATTCCCGCCGTGGGCGAGTGGATCGACGTGCAACGTCCACTCACTCAGGTGCAAGTAGACCTACTGCAGTGGACGGCCTGACACTCTCTCGCTCATCAGGCCTCACCTCCGATGGCCGCCCTCGCCACACGTGGCCCGACGTCATCCGCGCTCTCGCGCTTTCTGGCGTCGTGGCGATGAATTTCCATACCTACTTGAATGGCAGCGGTGCCTCGAGCCCCATAGCTGCCTCTGTGTGGGAGCGGCTCTTCAACCCCAACACCGGGCCCCTCAGCACCCGATTCGCCGCGGTCTTCGTATGTGTTGCGGGAATAGCCATCGCACTCATGGAACGTTCATGGGGCGGTGCGACGCGTGCATTGTCTGCGCGACTCTTACGACGCGGATTCGTGCTGTATGCCGCTGGCTTTGCGTTGGAGTGGATCTGGCCCGGCACGATCATCTTCTATTACGGCGCCTACTTCATGCTTGCAGCGCTTCTCATTCATCTGACGTCCCGACAACTTCTTGCACTATGTGCTCCGATTGCGCTCGTTGCCGCTGTCATTCAAGGAGTACGCGCGGAACGACTGGCAGATGGCGAGTACACCTCATGGCTCGACCCTGCGTCCATCACATCGCTCACCGACCTTATGGTGCGCACCTTTGTCTCCTACACCCACCCGGTATTCCCGTGGCTTGTGTTTCTCTGCGTCGGAATAGTTATCGGAAGAAATATCGACACCTTCCTGCACTATCAACTCCGTTTCCTCGGTCTTGGCGTTTCGCTTGTGGCCATTGCGTATGTCGCACGAGATCTCGTGTACCACCATGCAGCCGAGGCGGACAATGCGGCTTTCATGTTGATGGTGTCGTCAACTGATCCGAAGTCTGCTGGCGTGCCGTACACAGTAGGGACCGTGGGCTCAACCCTGGTGTGCATTGTCGTCATTTCAATTTTCTCTGACAAATGGTCACAGTCATCAGTGGTCGCATCACTCGCACGCATCGGCCAAACAAGTCTCACGTTCTACATGTTCCACGTCATCTTCTATGAGGTGGTTGTCGAAGTCTTTGGCGCGGCATCAGCAACCGGACTTGACACAGCACTTGTCTTGTCTGTCATCTGCATCGCGTTGGCGAGCACTTTCATTCTGTGGTGGACCAGGTTCATCGGACAGGGTCCGCTCGAGCGTCTCTATCGACTGCTCGCGCCGTGAACTGCTGTCACGTGAGTGTGACGTGAATCAGCTGCGATTGAAACCGCGCCAGCCAACCGCCGCAGCACCGACAAGTGGTCCCTCATCTGCAAGTCGAGCCGGAACGATTCGGGCTCCGCGTGCAAACTCGATCTGACACAACTCGTCGAGCGTTTTCTGTGCCGCGGTGAAGAACGTGGCGCCAAACCCGAGTGCCACGCTTCCACCGACCACAGTGAGTTTCAGGTCGAGCACATTGCTCACCGACGCCACTGCTCGCCCAACAAGGCGACCTGTGCGCACCATGGTCTCGTAGGTCGGTTGGGTTGGCGGCCGACCGGTGATGGCCTCGATGGCAGGCCCCGATGCCTCAGCCTCGAGACACCCTCTCCCCCCACACGAACACCGACGGCCATTGGGTTCAACCACCACATGGCCCACATGGCCGGCGTTGCCCGTGGCCCCATCGAGCAGCTCGCCGTTCAGCACGATGCCTCCGCCCACCCCCGTGGACACCACCATGGCCATGAAATTGTCCACCCCTTTGGCCGCCCCCAACCAGCCCTCGGCGAGGGCCAACGCCTTGGCATCACCGTCACCGAACACCGGAAGCGAGGTCAAAGTAACGAGTCGTTCACGAAGTGGAAAGTTGCGCCACTGTTCAATGTTGAGCGGTGAGATGGTTTCGACATTGCGCGCTATCGGCCCAGCGCTTCCGACTCCGACCACAACGACATCGGCGCCATGATGTCCACGCGCACGATTCATCTGCTCTTTGACTGCTAGTGACAACTCATCGAACAACTGCTCGCCGCTCCACTTGTGATCGATACGAACGAGAGCACGGTCAACCAACTCGCCACTGCGAGAAACAATGCCCACTGCGAGTTTCGTGGCTCCGATGTCGATGGCAAGTGCCGCTTCCATTAGGTAATAAGTGTGCCAGCGCTTTTGTGTGTCGCCACCCAACATGGGCGAGTTGCTATACGAACTGCGTATATTCGTGCATGTGACGACGGATTGGAACCCTGTTTTGAAGGCGGAACTGTCCAAACCGTATTTCACCGAGCTTCAAACTTTCGTCGCCGCCGAGCGTCGCAAACACCACGTGTACCCTGCCGAACACAATGTGTTCGCCGCGCTGCACACCACTTCATATGCCGACACAAAAGTTCTGATACTCGGACAAGATCCGTATCACGGCGAGGGACAAGCACACGGACTCGCATTCTCCGTACAACAAGGTGTCGCCATTCCACCTTCTCTTCGAAACATCTACGCAGAACTTCGCGAAGATATTGGTGTCAACACTCCGGCACATGGTTGTCTCACCGCTTGGGCACAGCGTGGTGTGCTGTTGTTGAACACAACACTCACCGTTCGTGCAGGACAAGCTGGAAGTCACCAAGGGAAGGGTTGGGAACGCTTCACCGACGAAGTCATCACCGCTGTGGCGGCAAAGGCCGACCCGGTTGTCTTCATCTTGTGGGGAGCATCAGCCCGACGTAAGCGAACCCTTATCACCGGCACCCACCATGTGGTGCTGGAGGCCCCACACCCCTCGCCCCTGTCCGCCCACAATGGCTTTTTCGGCAGCAAACCCTTCTCCCAAGCCAACAATGCCCTCGTGGCTGCCGGTCGCGACCCCATCGACTGGAACTTGTAGCGGGGTGCTCGCTCGGACAGTCGCCGACTGTTGACAGCGAGAAAGCCCACCAGTAGCGTCGCGCCGATGGGCACAGTGCGTCGCGAACAGCACATTGAGTGCTCACCTGCCACCACCTGGGATTTCATCGGAGATCCAGCACGTCTTCACGAATGGTTTCCACTCACCGATTGCCGTGTGGACGGCAAGAAGCGATGGGTAACCACATCGACTGGTCTGACTTTCGAAGAGGACATCGTGCTGCTCGATCATGAGCTCCGTCGTTTTCAGTACACCATCGTCAACAACCCACTCGTCACTGGACATCTCGGCACACTCGATGTCATGGACGACGGACACGGCCATACGTTGGCGGTGTACAGCACAACAATGAAGCCAGACGTACTCGCTCTCGTCATTGGTGGCGCAGCCGGAGTGGGATTGAAGAAAGCAAAGTCAATCCTGGAGGGAACTGTCTGATGGGTAGGCGCATCCTTTTCATCACCACCGATCAACAACGGTTCGATTCACTCGGCTGCAACGGCGGCACCATCGCCCGAACTCCGAACATCGATGCACTCGCTTCACACGGAATCAACTACACACGCGCACACCCGCAGAACGTGGTGTGCATGCCGTCGCGAAGCACGATGATCACCGGGCAACATGTCGCCACACACGGTGTGTGGATGAATGGCGTGCCTCTTCCAGATGACGCTTCGAGCATCGCGGCGACACTTCGAACAGCCGGATACAAAACAGCGCTCATCGGCAAGGCTCATTTCGAACCGGTGGTCGACCCCTTCGGTCGGTTCGTGGAGAACAAGGTCGCAGCATCGGGTGACGAGACTGCGTTCCATGTCATGCCTGACGGCAGCCGGGTGCCGCACCGTGGCTTTGACCATCTTGAATTTGCCACCCACTCGCCTGCGGCTTCGCTGCATTATTCAGCATGGATTCGTCAGAATCACCCAGAGGCCCTTGGCATGTTCTTGCCGAATCTCGACATGGACCTTGAAGTGAACTCAAAGGGCGGTGGCGACACGAACGCCCCACAGGTGCATCACAACCCCATCAACAAGGAGTGGTACCACACAGATTGGGTTGCTGATCGAACAATCAACTGGCTTGATTCACTCTCAACCGATGACGATTGGTTCTGCTGGATGTCATTTCCCGACCCACATCACCCATGGGACCCGCCACAGTCTGAATTGGGCCGCGTCAATTGGCGTGACCTCGATCTTCCCGCCGGTTACATCGCTGATTCAGCTCGACGCGAAGAGGTGTTGCGAAACAAGCCTGCGCACTGGATGGGCTGGTACGACGGCAGCTTCGTCTCAAACTATGAAGCCCCCGCGAAGTGGATTCCGGCAACGCTCACTGCAGACCAAGTTCGCGAAGTGAATGCAATGACCCACATCGAAAATGAACTCATCGATGAGGCCATCGGACGAGTGCTCACTGCAATTCGTGCTCGGGGCTGGCAGGACGACGTGGACATCGTGTTCACCACCGACCACGGCGAGATGCAAGGCGAATTCGGTTTCCTCTTCAAAGGTCCGTACCACGTGGATGGACTGATGCGCTTACCGCTCATTTGGAAACCGGCAAACTCTGCACACGTCGCACCGAGCGTCGTCGATGCACCTGTTGGGCTTGTGTCGTTGGCTGCCACATTTGCGGCGATCGCCGGCTTGCCTACGCCTGAATATGTCGAAGCGCCCTCGCTTCCCGTGTCGAACGACGATGCGCGCTCGCGCGGCTTCGAACGAGTCCTCACCGAATGGGACAGTGTGCTCTTCGACAAAGTCGTGCGGTCGCGCACTATTCATCGCGACGGTTTCACCTGCACCACCATGGGTCGCGGAACGCTGCACGACGGAACCGAAGGCGAGTTGTACGACCATCGAAATGACCCGTTACAACAGGTGAACTTGTGGGACGACCCCTCACACCAATCGTTGAAGAGCGACCTGCTCAGTGACTTGCGAGACAATCTGCCGCGCACGGTGATGCCACTGCGCACCTGCGACGCTCCAGTCTAACCAGCGCTGTGCCGCAATCAACGCGGTGATGCCACCCCAACGGCTGGCACCTGCTGCGTGATGCAGTGAATACCTCCACCCCCAACAGCAAGCACTGCACCAACATCAAGCCCTAGTGCTGTGCGACCAGGAAATTGCTCACCGATGAATGCAACCATGTCGTCGTCGGCCTCATGGCCACATGTCGGTACGAGCACAAAGCCATTCCCCACATAGAAGTTGAGATACGGCACGACAACTTCCATGCCATTCACCTCGGTGAACGGAAGCACTGGAACGACCGTGGTTCGAATCGAATTGCCATCGTGAGTTCGGAAATCTTCGGCAATCTTCGCGTTGATTGCCATGCGGGCGTGGTCGGCCCTGCCTGGGTCATCACAACCCTGCAAAAGAAGGTGGTCACTCGATGCAAACGCAGCAACGTTGTCGACATGTCCGTCGGTGTCATCGTCGAGCTCGAGACCGTGCGGCAACCACATGATTGAGCGAGCACCCAGTTCATCGCGGAGTCGATCTTCGATGTCCCGCTTCGACAAGTGTGGATTGCGATTTGGGTGCAAGAGACATTGCATGGTTGTGGCGAGCACACCGTCGCCGTTCACAGTCAATGAACCACCTTCCAACACCATCGGGACTTCACGTACAGCGTGACCGAGCGACCGTGCATAACGCGAGGCAATCTCGATGTCTTTTTCAATAGGTAAGAACTTTCCTCCCCACCCGTTGAACGTCCACGATGTGGCCACCACAGCACCACTCTCGTCATGCACGTAGATGGGGCCAGAGTCTCGAAACCACGAATCGTCAATAGGCATCTCGACAACTTCGACTCCATCACCAGCGATGTTTGCAGCACGCTCAATGTGACGTTGATCTGCAATTACCGTGACGGGTTCAAACTGTGCGATGGTTCGGGCCACTTCTGTGTGCGCGCGTTCAGCCTCGGCGAACAGGTCGCCGTACAACTCTTCACGCGCCGGCCAACACAGAACCGTTCGCTCGTGTGGAAAGAATTCAGCTGGCATTACCGCGCCGTGGCGCGGCACGGAGTTCATGTTGACTACAACGCGGCTTCGATGGCCGAAACAACCGCGTCTGCATCGGGCACAACCTGTGGCCCAAATCGAGCGACGACTTCACCCTGACGATTCACCAAGAACTTCTCGAAGTTCCACCGAATGTCACCGTCGACACCATCAGCATCTGCATGAGCGGTGAGTTCGCTGTACAGCGAATGACGGCCATCACCGTTGACTTCGATCTTCTCAGACAACGGAAAGGTGACGCCGTATGTGCTGCTGCAGAACGTGCGAATTTCATCTGCGGTACCGGGCTCTTGACCCATGAACTGATTGCACGGAATACCGAGCACGCTGAAACCGCGCGATGAATACTTCTTATGAATCGCCTCGAGCGCTTCATATTGTGGCGTGAGGCCACACTTGCTGGCGACGTTCACGACGAGCGTGACTTTGTCCTTGACCTGTGCAAGTACACCGGGCTGGCCATCGAGTGACGAGAGTTGCTGTGAATAGATGTTCATGAGCCCAATTCAACCACCAAGTTGGACCCTCCATTGCACTGACGCTTCATGAGCAAGAACACTCGGTACGGTGAAGTACTTGATGCGTCGACAGTTCCGCATGCCTCTTGCTTCTGCGATGGTCGCTCTCGCGGCCGTCGGTGGATTCCTCTACTCGCCGATGGCCCAGGCGTCGGCAGCAGTGATGCCGCTTTCAACCACATCGCTTTCGACAACGACGCCTTCCGCCCCCTCTGATGTGTTTGCAATCTCTCAGGTAGCCACCGGCAGTTTTCATTCGTGCCTCCTGCGATCTACCGCAGTGTGGTGTACCGGCCTCAATGACAATGGCCAATTGGGAACCGGAGCCACCACGAGGTCGCTCACCTTCCAGCCATCTCTCTTCACAGGAGCTACCGCTGTGTATGCCGGCGGTATGCGCACATGTGCGACGTTGCTGAATAAGTCGCTGTGGTGCTGGGGGCAATTAGAGACTGCATATGAACAGACCGCTCCTGCTTCGACGGCTCGCGCGGTTGCGACTCGCACTGCGGTTCTTGCACCGACACAACTTCCCATCGGTGGTGTCGCAAACATTGCAGTGGGGCCATCGCACATCTGTGCCATCAAGACCAACGGCTCTCTATGGTGCTGGGGTTCCAACGGCCGCGGGCAGTTAGGTATCGGCACACGAAATGATTCGATCGTGCCCGTCGACACGAAACTTCGCGGCGTGATCTCTGTGAGTGTCGGCACCACGCATACATGCGCCGTCACCAAGGACAAACGACTCTGGTGCTGGGGGGCCAATGGCACGAAGCAGCTGGGCGTGAGTGGAGTTGCAGCACGTCTCTCACCAGCACGTGTCGGATCTTTCCTGGTGAAGTCAGTTAGTGCAGGCAACGGCTTCACCTGTGTTGTGAGCACGAACCCTAAGTCACCAGACGACGACAAGGTTCTGTGTTTCGGTCGCAACAACTCGGGGCAACTGGGAATTGCCAAAGGCAAGGCCCGTCAGGCAACGGTAAATGTGAAATTGGCTGATGCGGTCAGTGTTCACGCAGGTGAAGAGTTCACGTGCGCCAACATCGCCGACGGGTCTGTGTGGTGTTGGGGCAACAACACACACGGTCAACTTGCCGATGGCACGAGCACGTCTCAACACTCACCGCACATCATCACCATTCCCGAGACACTCGGTACAACAACACAGGTGTCAGTCGGCCTCACTCATGCGTGCGCCATTCTCTCCGTGCAACGAGGATTGTGGTGCTGGGGTCGCAACTTATTCGGCGAATTGGGAGATGCAAGCGCGGTTACTCGGCGTGAAGGCACCGGTGTGTGGCCCGATGGCGTTCACCGTCAAGGCGTGGGTACGGCAACATCGGCGCGCATCATTGCTGCCGGCGATATCTCTTGTGGCGACAGCCAATACGTCAACAGTGGCACCGGAGCTGCTGGCAACCAGTGTGGTGCACCATCGACTGCCGGCCTGATTGCCACCATGACGTCAGATGCCGTGCTCGCATTGGGCGACCTCCAATATCCAGATGGAGAGTGGGAGAACTTCGACTATTACTACCGCGACACATGGGGAACCTTCGCCAACAAGACATACCCCGTGCGAGGAAACCACGAATACGGCGTACCTGGTGCATACGGCTACACGCGTTTCTTCGGACCCAACTCACAGTCCTACTACTCCACCGACTTCGGCCCGTGGAGAGCACTTATCGTGGACACATGGTGCCTCGGTCAACTCTTTGACGGCTGTTCGGCCACATCGCCTCAAGCACTGTGGCTTGCCGCACAACTTCGCATTGCAGCCACTGAAGGCAAATGCGCTGTTGTGGCGATGCATCACCCACTGGTGTCCAGCGGTCGCTATGGCACTGTCACGAGCTCGGATTTGTGGCGCATCGCAGTCGATGGCGGTGCCGACTTGTTGTTGGCAGCACACGATCACATTTATGAGCGTTTTGCGCCATTAGGCAACGACGGTCGACCTCGCGATGGTGGACCACGCTTTTTCATCAGTGGCCTCGGTGGCGCACCTGCGCATAACTTCATCTCGACAGCCCCAGGAAGTGAGTTCCGCTACCGCGCAAACCACGGAGTCCTCGACCTCACATTCACGGAGCGGTCCTACTCATGGTCGTTCGTCAATTCACTCGATGCGTCGATTGTCGACTCGGGTACTGCGACCTGTTAGCAATGACCTATGGCTCGAACAGTCTTTGACGACGACTATTACCGCCGCTTCTACTCAGACAAACCTGTGCACACGAATCGCAAGATTGCGCAACTGGCACAAGCTGTCGATTCGTTCTGCCAATGGTGGGACTTGCCGGTTCGTAGTGTCCTCGATGTTGGGGCTGGTCCGGGTTATTGGCGCGACTGGTACAAAGAGAATCGTCCACGAGTGACAGTGCACTCGACAGACGTCAGCGAACACGCCTGCAAGAAATTCGGTCATGAACTTCGTGACATCACTACCTGGCGCCCCGAGCGCACATACGACCTCGTCATCTGCCACGGCGTGTTGCACTATCTCACCGATGCAGGAGCAAAAATTGCCATCAAACACCTCGCCGCCGCATGTCGTGGAGTGCTCTATGTGGAAGCACCCACCACACACGATCTAGAGCACGTGGTCGACAAACGCGCCACTGACATGAACGTGCACGCCCGAAGTGCTCAGTGGTACCGCAAGAACCTCGGTCAATACTTCGTGCAAGTAGGTGCAGGTATGTGGGTGAGCCGAAAAGTCGGTCTCGCGTTGTATGACCTAGAACGCGCCAAAGACTGACAAAGACAACAGCGACCTACGCGCTACGGAACAAGAATGACTTTGCCCGCGACCTTGCGGTTCTGCATGTCTTTCAGAGCTTGAACTGCCTGCGATAACGGATACGCGGCGGGCTCCACTGGGTTGAGTCGGCCGTCAGCAATCCACTCGAGCACAGACATCAACATCTGCTGATTCTCTTTTGGATGACGGCCCACCCACGCACCCCAATCCACTCCGGTCACACGACGATTGCGCAAGAGCACTTGGTTTGCGGGCAGTGATTGAATGCCACCGACAAAACCCACAACGAGATACTGACCGTCTTCACCCAGTGCACGAAGACACGCCACGCCCAAGTCGCCACCGACAGGGTCGTACAAGTAGTCGATCGAACCACCAGCGAGCTCTTTCGCGCGTTCTTTCACATCTTCAGTCGAAGAATCAATGGTGGCGAAAGCGCCCTTGCTTGAAGCAAGCTCTCGCTTGTCCGCCGATGACGCTGCGGCAATGACTCGAAGACCGAGAGCGCGACCAAGGTCGACAGCTGCAAGGCCAACTCCGCCACCTGCACCAAGAACGAGCATGGTCTTTCCTGCTTCGACTTTTGCTCTGGTCACCAATGCGAACCATCCAGTGAGGTAGCTCTGCGTGAACGTGGCTCCTTGGCCATCACTCATCGCATCAGGAAGACGCAAGACGCGCATCGAACTCGTCACGACTTCATCGGAAAACCCACCGAACCCGACAGGTGCAAACACCCTGTCACCAACCGCCACCGCTGTGACACCAGTGCCAATTTCTGTGATACGTCCCACTACTTCTGACCCGGGACGAAACGGCAACGGTGGCTTGATCTGATACTTGCCTTCACACAGCAGGGCATCGACAAAGTTGATGCCACAGGCCGTCACCGAAATTCGTACATCGCCATCTCCAAGTGGTGGTGACGGTTGGTCCTCCATCACGAGGTCATCGAGTGGTCCGAATTGTTTGCACACCAGTGTTTGCACATTCTCGACAGTACTTCTGGGTTGGTCCCAGGTGACAGTCGGCGAACGATTAGCGCAATGCGCGATGTAGACGCCTCGGCAACTTTGCCAAGAAATGCGAGCAGGTCTCGCGACTTGCGCGATCCACTCCATAGTGCGCAATCCACGTGCTTCGACACCGCACATTGCACAGCACCCGTAGCCCCCGACGAATGGCGGCCTTCCCAGGCTCACCTTCAAGTGCGTTCACCCACCGGGACGAGCCATAGGTGGTGACGGCAATAAGTCGCCGCACGTGAGTGAGGCCCGCATGCAAGCGAGTGGCGCCTTCAGGGAATGTCCACGCCACTCCTTGCATCAGCACCCTGTCGAACCAGCCCTTCATGATGGCAGGGGGTGCTGACCACCAACTTGGGTACACGAACACAATCGCTTCGCACCACCAAAGATCAGCAACGTGTGTTGCAAGAAGTGAATCATTGGCGGTCTTTGTTTCGGGAGCAGCAAAGTGTTCACGCTTCTCCCCCGCAGAAAGCACTGGGTCGAAGTTCTCTTGCCACAGGTCATGTGACCGGACTTCATGACCATCAACTTCCAGTGATGTCATCACTTGATCGCAGATTGCTCGACCATACGAGTCAGCAAGTGGATGCGCAAACAGCACGAGGACATTCACAATGTTTCCATGCTCTTTCGCACCTGACCAAGAAATTGAGCACGCCGCGCTTCACTTGCGCCATCTATGCCGTAGAACGCAAGCCATTTTGATCTCGTTCGCCACGACGTATTCAACTTCAACGCGCGAAGAAGTGTTCGACGCCCGGAATCTTTCATCAGCTTCACATACGGCCATTTCGACCCATACGTGGTGATGCCCACGATCGTGCGCACCTGCCGTAGGCCGGGACGCACTTTGTTGTCCTCATCGAACACAAACGCCACCCCAGGCCGCATCACTCGTTCGAGCCAACCCTTCAACTGCGCCGGCAGCGTCGACCACCACGTCGGATACACGAACACCAGCACATCTGCCCACTTCACTGAATCAATGTGCATCGTGAGGTCATCACTTGTGATCGACGAGACTGCCTTGTACCCGCGTAGTTCATCTGCAGACATCACCGGGTTGAAATTCATTGCGCCAAGGTCGAGCACACGCACATCGTGGCCAGCGGCGCGGGCACCTTCACTCGCTGCGTCGCGAAGCGCACCAGAAAAACTGTCGATGACCGGGTGAGAGTGAATCACCAGCACACGCATGAGGTCACACTAGGTTGCAACGAGCTACTGCAATTGGTCTGTTCAGGACAGAAGTGCGATGACCTCGTTCAGGCGCTCTGCATGTATTGACTCTTCGCGACCATTCAGACGAAGCAACTTGGCCACTTCTTCATTTGGTTCATTATCGGCCCAAAACTGATAGCCCGCATCACCACTGATTTCACCTTTGATCATTCCCTTGAATGCTTCAACATCAAGGGTCGGTGGCATGGGAATCGGAAGGATGCTCTCGACTTCGGGGCTCGGCTGCCATTCATGCCCCAATTTGATGCTGATGGCCTTTGCAATTCGACGCGCATGTGCGCGTTCTTCACGACCATTGCGAAGCAACAGTTCGGCTGCTTGCTCATCTCCCACGATGGCTGCCACTTTCTCGTAGAACGCCTCACCGGACACTTCGAGTTGATAGATGACTTCCATTGCAGGCACATCAAGCTGCGTCACCCCGGCCAACGCTGCTCCGGCGTTGTAAAAATCGCGTTCTGTCATTCCTTTGTCCTATCACCGATTTTCACACCGTGCGTACTACTACGGTGGAGTCATGCCAGAGTTGACGGGCAACTTCGACACGGGCAAATTGCCTCGCATCGCACAGGGTTCGGTCACGGTGACCATCGCGCGCACCGTCGAGCCGGGCCACGACGCACGCTTCCTCGCCTGGAGCGACGAGATGTTGACCGCCGTGCAGACCGCCGATGGTTGCCTTGGCGCCATGACTCTTCGCCCCGGAACCGACAGCGACGAATACCACATGGTGTTTCGCTTCGTCGATGTCATTCATCTCCGACGATGGGAACGATCACCTCAGCGCGAAGAATTGCTCGGACTTGTTGATGACATCATCAAGAGTGAACGCATCACTGTGACGCCAGGAACCGACCAGTTCTTCAATGCTCAGTCAGAGGCGCAGCCTCACAAGTCCCGCACACGCAAGTTTCTCGCCGACACTGCCTGGGTGTACCCCGCTGCACTCGGCTTCACAGTGATAGTTGCGCCGTACATCGGCAATCTTGATTTGCTTCCACGTGTTCTCATCTCCACATTGTTCGTCGGTGCGACGAGCAAGTACGCAACTGAACCAGTGCGCAGATGGTGGAGGCGACGCAAGATGCTGCCTCAAGGCGTCGTGCTTCGCTGACGAGCGTTACAACTGTTGTTCGTTGGGCAAGTGTGTCAGGCAGGCACTACTGCACGGCGCACAGGGCGGTCCCAACCGGGTTGACCTGTTGCTTTGGGACGTGGCCACAGGCCAGGGCCCATTTCGACCATTCCGTGGTGCGTGCTGTAGTCACCGAGCAAGTTGAGGAACGGCACCGCGTCGAATGCTTCTGGTCCGCGAACTCCTTTTCCTTTCCAACTGCCATTCGACAACAACTCGATTGCCACCACTGGGCAAATTGCTGTTTGCCACAACACAGCTTGTGATCCCCACTCCCGCATTGTGGTTTCGTTGTCAGCCACGTGATACAGGTACACCTCGCGGTGCTCGCCGTCGTACGTGCCTTTCACCCACGTACCTGCACATGTTTTGCCATGCATGAGGTGACCGAGCTTGGACGGGTTCGGTAACACCGAGGCCAAAACGTCACGTGGGGCTACATGAACATCGCCCACTTTGATGCGCTCTTTGCTGTCGAGACCCAAATACGCGAAGGTCTTCAACCAGTCGATGAACTCTGCGCCAAGTCCGTACTTGAAAGTGACTCGTTGACAGTCAATCTCACGCGGAATGAGAATCACTTCTTCGTGCTCCACGTTGACGCACTCAACCGGGCCGATTCCTGCGGGAAAGTGAAACACTTCCGGCTCGCTGAAACAGTCGGTGGTATACAGCCCGCGGTGTTTGTCCCACACAATCGGTGGGTTCAAACACTCTTCGATGGTTGTCCAAATGGAAAACGTCGGCGCGAAGTCGAGACCATCAATCGACAGGTTCGAACCGTCACGCACGCCAATTTCGTCGATGGTGTCGAACAAGTGGTCGGCTGCATATCGCGCGAACACATCACTCAAGCCTGGCTCCACACCCATGCCGGTTAGCGCCAACAGACCCTTCTCGTGCCATGCATCATCACGAGAGATTTGATCAGCACCAAGTGGTTTGCCCACTTCTTCATAGGGATTTGTGGGGTGTGGCTCACTCAAGTTCATGGCCATATCCACGTAGTTGGCGCCAGCTGTGAAGCACGCATTGAAGATGACTTCGTTGAGGCGTGGGTCGCACGCATTCACCACCACATCGGCCTTCACCGACTGGATGAGTCGTACCAACTCAGTTTCGCTACGCGCATCAACCTGCGCGGCTGAAAACTTTCCTGGGTCGTCCAATGCGGCGATGGCCTGTTCCGCGCTCTCCTTGCTGATGTCAGCGAGGACAAACGAGTCGAAGAACGACCTGGTCTCTGCGATGGACGCCATTGAGGCTCCCACACCGCCTGCTCCTACTACGAGGATATTCATGATTCACCACTGCTATGCGAGGCGCACCCCGCTCATGCTTTCTTTGTGAAATTCAATGCAATCGCATTGAATCATGGTTACATCGTAACAGGGTCAGAAAACGTTGAGGAGGTCAACTACAAAAACAAGTGTCTCCCCGCCTTTGATGACACCACCAGCTCCGTGACTTCCGTATCCCATATGAGGCGGAATGGTGAGGCGACGACGACCCCCCACCTTCATACCTGCAATACCCTCGTCCCATCCGGAAATGACCTGTCCGGCACCAAGACGAAATTCGAATGTGTCATTGCGGTCCCACGATGCATCGAACTGGCGCTGCGTGCTCCACGCAACACCCACATAGTGAACATCAACATTGCGACCTTTTACTGCTTCATCGCCTGTTCCTACCACCAAGTCTTCAATGAGAAGATCGGCCGGCGGCTCACCAGCAGGAATTGCGACATCGGGCTTTGAACTCATTGCTGCACAGTAGCCAACTCTGATTGCGCGAACGAAGCACAGCACAACATCTATCGCAGGTGATACTTTGCCTTCCCGATGAGTACAGAACCAGCACCACGTTCTGCAATGGAACTTGCGAAGTCGATGGGCGACTCAATTCCGTCACCCGATTCGATTTCTACAGAATCACATGAACTCATTGCGGTTGTTCGTGAACTTCTTGATGCCGTGATACGCACAGACATCGACGATGCGGCGAAGTCCGCCATTGCAACCGACATCAAAATGGTGAATGACCGACTGCGTACCAAGGTGCGCCATCCGTACATCACTATCGTGCGCCACCTCAATGGTCGCATTGAAAATGTCACTCAAGCAGGTTCTGGCCCACTCAACCCTCGCGCACCAATCCTGTCGTTTGACCCCGTGCCGGTTCCTGGCGACACTTACGAACCTGTAGAGGTCACGGCACATGCTGTGCTTGATGCCTCGATGTCGGGGCCACCCGACAAAGCACACGGCGGAATTGTCGCGACAATGCTCGACGAAGTACTTGGCGTCGCCTCAACAGCAGCAGGCGCGAGTGGCCTCACCGTTGCACTAAATATCCGCTTCCGTGCCGGCACACCACTTGGTGCTCCTCTGACAGTTACTGCGCGCGGCACTGGTGTTGATGGGCGCAAGAGCTTTGCGAGCGGTGAAGTTCGCCACGTCGACACGGTGGTCGCGGAGGCAACTGCGGTGTACGTGTCGGTGCACACATAGACCGGCCAGTCAGGGTTGGGCGCACTCACCCCGAGCGAGATAGCTCTTCATCGAAGAATTCGCAGATTCGGCGATGCTGGGGACTTTTGCTCCGCCTACTGAAGACTCCGGGGGCAGAGACTCAGATGCGTTCGAACTTGATGACTTCGGCGTTGAAGTCCTCAACCATGTCGGGGGAGATCGAAGGTTGGGTTCTGCCGATGGCGTTAAGGAGGTCGTCTTCCGATACCACGGGCACACTGCCGTCGATTTGAGCACGCGAGAACGCTGAAGCTGCAGCACGCTGCGCGGCAAGGTCGACGTCGCCCGGGGTGTAGCCGATGGATTGCTTGGCCAAAGTCTCAGCAATCTTTGTGCCATCAAAATTCATGAGGGTGAGTGCTTGTGACCACAGTGCGGTGAGAGCGACCAAGTCCGGTGGGCCGATGCCGATGAGAAAATCGAATCGTCCCGGACGCAGAACAGCCGGATCGATAGTGCCCACAAAATTCGTCGCGCAGATCAGCAATTTTCCAGACTGTTGACGAAATTCGGGGATTGACTTCAAGAGTTCGTTGACGACCCCGGCTGCGGACGGTCGTGAGTCTCGCGCCGGAGCGATTTCGTCGAACTCGTCGATGAAAATCACCACATGCTCAAGTCTGCTCAACTCGGAGAACGCCTCACGAAGTTCGTTTGCAAGAGTGCCATTGCCACCGGAGAGTTTTGAGGGCAGCAACTCGATGAAGGGCCACCGCAATTTGCTGGCCAGAGCCTTGGCAAAGGTCGTCTTGCCGGTACCTGGAGGACCGAACATGAGCACAGTGCTCGGAAGTCGGAGACCGACTGAATACGCAAGACCGGGATCGGACAAAGGCGCGACTATCCGTTGATTAACCAACTCACGTTCTCTCGTCATCCCCGTGAGTAGTGCCCACCGATGGTCGTCGAAGACCTCGCCACCCCACTTGTCGATGATGCGAACTTCACTTGGTTCAAGCGACAAGCACTTCTCGTACAGTTTCAATCCTTCAACGGGAACAAATCCCCGGTTCACGAGTGCTTGCTCACCGACCTGACCCGGTCCTATGAGAGCGGAGACACGACGCACTCCGAGATGGAGGAGTCGATTCTCAAGTCCTGCCGATAGAGCCGAGCCAATTCCCAGATTTCGCCATTCGGGATGTATCGCGACCAACTGAGTCCAAGCATGGTCTCCTGCGAGTCGTGCACCGACAAGTCCGATGAGAGTTCCCTTCGCATGGGCCGTCACAACCACCGCCCCATCATTCACGTCTGCAATGAACTGAGCGATTTCGATGGGAGCGCTGTCCGGGAAAGAGCGCAACTCCTCAAGCAACCTCACGGCAGCCCCAAGGTCTCGGGGCGCAAGGTCAGAAATTTCAAAGTCGATACCGAAATGTACCCGAGGTTTGCTTCATTCACGAGAATTAGTCTTCGGAGACAGGGGCAACATTGGGTAGGGCACGCCATGATCTGGTCTCGATACTGTGCTTACTTGCCCTCAGGTGGCTACCCCCGGCGAAGCGTTTACATCGCTACAAGGCCCCGTATCGCCGTCATCCCCAATCAAAATCACCCAAACGCAGAATTGGCCGGAGCCTTCATGCTGCACCACCAAGGTCTGTGGACTTGAGCTCCGCCTCCTTGCAAGCGTCGAAGTCTTCACATTGAAACCGTGGTTGCAGAGGCAACTGCGGTGTACGTGTCGGTGTCCACATAGACCGGCCAGTCAGGGTCGGGCGTGTTCTCCGAGTGCCCGAATGGGCTTTAGTCGACGGTGCAACTTGAATCGTTCGACAGCACAGCGTTGCACGTGAGCAACTGCCTCATCGACACTGTCAGTGACGAGCAACAAGTTGAGGTCTTCACGATTGATGGTGCCGTGCGTGACCATGTCATCTAGCTGCGCCACAAGTGCTGACCAATACTGCGTGCCCATTACCACCATCGGGAAATCGTGGATCTTCGCAGTCTGAATGAGAGTCAACGCCTCGAACAATTCATCGAGCGTGCCGAAACCACCAGGCATCACGATGAATGCATATGAATACTTCACCAGCATCACTTTTCGCACGAAGAAATACCTGAAGTTGACAGACACATCGAGATACGGATTGGCATGTTTTTCGCGGGGCAGGTTGATGGTGCAACCGACACTGAAACCACCTGCCTCTTTTGCTCCCCGGTTTGCGGCCTGCATGATGCCTGGGCCTCCACCGGTCATCACTGTGAACCCAAGGCGACTCATCTCGGTTCCGACACGCCGTGCAAGCTCGTAATCAGGGGTTCCCTCAACAATGCGCGCCGAGCCAAACACCGTCACGCATGGCCCTACGAAATGCAGACGTCGAAACCCATTGATCAATTCGCGCGTCACTCGCGTGACTGTTCCGAATTCCCGCAAACGCGTACGAGGGCCACCGAGAAATGACCGCTCTGAGTACTCGACATCGTCCAAGTCGGCATCCATATCGTTCACCACAACCACGACGAGTCAAGCTTGCGCACGTCATCGCAACCAAGCAAATGCATCGTCTCAGTCAATTGTGCCGTCAACATGTCGTGAACCGCTACGACACCGGTGTCGCCTGCAAGGGCAAGACCATAAAGGTAAGGACGTCCGATGAAGACTGCGCGAGCTCCGAGTGCCATCGCTTTCGCAATGTCTGAGCCTCGGCGAATACCGCCGTCCATGTACACCTCAACCCGTCCACCGACCGCTTCAACAACTTCTGGAAGCGCTCGCAATGTCGCAGGTGCACCGTCTAGTTGTCGACCGCCATGATTCGACACAATGATGGCATCAGCGCCAACTTCTACTGCGCGACGCGCATCTTCACCAGTGAGTATTCCCTTCACCACCACTTTGCCGCTGAACCGTTGCCGAATCCATTCGACATCGTTCCATCCGGGCGGACTGTTAAAGATCGATGCATGAGTGTCAACCTCAGAGAGGGTTCGTGCTTCGATCACATTTGCCACGTGAAACGGCATTCCGGCGCGCAAGAAACGCCACAGCCAAAGTGGTCGAGCAAGCGACATCGGGCCAAAGCGCTTGATACTGGTGAGATTCAACGCGAGCGGAAAAATCACACGGTTACGTGTGTCGCGCTCGCGGCTTGCCGGAACGTTCGTGTCGAGTGTGAGCACAATGGCGCCGTAACCACAGGCCTCGGCACGTTCGACCAGACTCATCGCTCCGGCACGACCACCGAGGAAATACAACTGGAACCATTTCGTCGCCGATGACGCTGCCGCAATGTGTTCGAGCGACTTGCTCGAGTACGAGCTGATGGCAGCAATAGTGCCCTTTGCCTCGGCTACGCGCACTGTGCCGGACTCAGCATCGGGATGTATGGTTCCCATCAGACCGCACGGCGCAAACAGCAACGGACTACGTAGCTCTTGTCCGAGAACAGTGATATTTAGGGAGATAGATGCTGGTGGCTCGCCCATACGTGGTCGGAAAGTGACTTCATCGAATGCAGCCCTGTTTGCATTCATGGTGATTTCAGCACCAGACCCACCGTCCACGTAGTCAAACACCATGCGGGGCAAGTGCCGCCTCGCACGTTCGCGGGCGTCATCGATACTCAGAAATTGTGCGCGACGATGCAATTTCGAACGGTCAGAACGAGCCACCCACTCAACATAGTGTCGACAACGTGCCAGAGTCGTCGAAATCAGTCCCCCGTGAGGCATGGGTGGTACTCTTTGCGAGCGCACTCTGTATGTCCCAGTCCGGGTTGGCGCTCTCGATAACGAATGTTGCATTCCCCAGCATCCGCGACGACTTCCCCACCATCAGTACATCGACACTGTCGTGGGTGATCAATCTGTACACGATCATGGCTGGTGCATCACTGATTGTCAGTGGCGTAATCGTCACCAAATACGGACCACGACGCATGTTGCTGGTTGGTGCCGGACTCTTCGCGGTATCTGCACTCGCCTGCGGACTTGCACCGAACATTCCTTTGTTGCTTGTCGCGCGAGTATTCCAAGCGTTTGGTTCTGCTCTATCCACGCCTGCTGGCATTGCTTTGTTGGTGGCAGCATTTCCCGACTCACATCGGGCAACTGCCGTGACGGGTTACACCGCCGCCGGGCAGATAGCTGCGGCGTTGGGCCCATCTCTCGGTGGTTTCTTGGTTGATGCCGGCGGTTGGCGCTGGGCATTTTTTGCGATGGCACCAAGCGGCAGCATCGGCATGTTGCTCATTTTGAAATTTGTGAAGGAAGACCGGCGCGCAATGATCGATGCCCGCCCTGACATTCCCGGTGCTGCACTCATCATGGTGTCAATGAGCCTGATCATCGGTGGCCTCGTGCAAAGTCGTCCGTGGGGCTGGAGTGATCCGCGCGTGATTCTCGGAATCCTTCTCGGCGCCGTATTCATCGCGTACTTGGTGCAGCGCAGTCGCAACCGAGAATTCCCCATTTTCGACCTCTCACTCTTCAAGTTTGCGACTTTCCGTTCATCGAATGTCGGCACACTCGTGTTCGGAACTGGCTTCTTCATCGTGTTCTTTGGGTATGTACTTTTTCTCACCGATGTGTGGGACTACAGCGCTCGCGATGCCGGCGTTCTGCTCACACCACTCGCGTTGTGTGGCGCAATCATGGCCCCCATCACCGCGCGACTCCTCCGCACACGCGGAACACAGACGCTCCTCATTCCAGGTGGCGTGTTCTTCACAGCTGGCGCGCTCATCATGTTTTTTGTTGCGGGCGATGAGCCAAACATTCTTGGTGTGTGGTTGCCGTCGATACTTCTGACTGGAATCGGATCGGGAGTTGCGTGGCCATGCCTTTACGCCGGTGTCGTGGCGGAGGTTTCTGCGAACCAATACGCAGCTGCGAGCGGGTTGAACCAAACCATCCAACGAATGAGCACGGCTCTCGGTGTGGCAATTGCTGCAGTTCTTCTTGGCGACACGGTTGGGCAAACAACAGTCGGACACTTTGACCGAATCTTCATTGCCTCGGGATTGTGCGGAGCCGTGGCCGCCATTCTCGCGGCACTGCTGGCCCATCAACGACGCACCAGTTAATTCGACGATTCAGAACTACTCGTCGTCTGCCATCGCGTCGAACGAGGGCAACTGCCAATTCACTTTCATCGCTACTAATCGCATCGCGAAGGTGACTGCGACACCGGCCCACCGTGTGACTTCAACGGGGCTCTCAATCTCGGCAAAAAGAACTGTCGTCGCCGAACCTGCCAACGCTGCAATTGCATAAATCTGCCCACCGAAGATGAGCGGGCGTCGCGTCGCGAGCAGATCACGAATCACTCCTCCGCCAGCACCAGTCATCACTCCGAACACCACTGCGCTCCATGCCGGAAGACCAGCAGCATGTGCGGCCAACGCACCACTGACTGAGAACGCCGCAAGACCGCCTGCGTCTGCGATGAGAACTGCGCGTGGCGAATCGAGCGACACATGAGGCACACGATGTCCGACAGCGATGACGACAATGGCGACCGCCACCGCGAGAGCGATGGGCGACGACTCGTTCACCCACCACACAGGTGTGTTGCCAAGAAGGACGTCGCGCAAAGTTCCGCCGCCTACCGAACTGACAATCGCAAGCACGATGACTCCGAGCCAGTCCATACCGGATCGGACAGCAACTGCGCCGCCCGACAATGCAAAGGCGATGACGCCGAGAACTTCAAGCAATGTCACGGAGACGACGCTAGATCTGCGACGGATCCAATAGTGGCGGGGGCAGGATTTGAACCTGCGACCTTCGGGTTATGAGCCCGACGAGCTACCGGGCTGCTCCACCCCGCGTCGTAGTAGGAGCACTACCGTAGCGAGCGACAGTGCAGGTACACAACCTGCCACCTCGATGAATTTGGCAGACACAATGGGACGCAGAAAACGCGAACGGGAGCAAATGGCTGCATCGCTTGCTGCTCTCACCGCCGAAATCGAGTCCTTGCGACAACAACTCACACAACAGGTCTCCGACGTCGCATCTGCCACCGGAACCACATCTGCACTTCTTGCTCGCGTCAGTTCAATCGAGACATCAGTCAGCAATTTGGGTTCCGAATTGTCCCGCCAACTTCACGAACTTGGAAGTGACATCGAGAACTTGTCGCACTCGTCAGAAGACGACATGAGTGCCACTATCGAACAGATTCGCGCTTCCCAAGTACGACTTGCAAGTGAACAGGCGCGCTACGAAATTGCTTTCCGTCAAGATCTTGCCGGACTCGCTGAAGAGATTCGCCGCCAAAACCGCGGCTAGGACGCTTAGCCGTTCAACAATTGCAGGGCCCGCTGTACCAAGTCTCGTGCCTGACTTTGCTTGGCCTGGTAGGTGGCGAAGTCTGGTGGCGTCTGGGCGAGTGCAGCATCAGCTTCCGCAAACAACTCATCCGCCTTGGCGAGTAGTTGTCGTGGAGACCCGTTCTCAGAGGTGGACATCGGTGCGGTAGTCGACGGCGACGGCGCACTTCCCTCTGGAATTGTCGTCGCGGGAACAGTCGATGCAGACGTTGCTGAACCAACCCGGTCACCCAAATTCGTGGTGAAGCCTGGCAACAGTCGCGACACTGCTTGAGTCACGCTGTCTGCGATCACTGTGCGACCGTTGTACCAACCGAGAATTTTGCGCACGAACACTTGCTTGGCATCGGCGTCTTGCGGTTGCACGAACATCGGGCGCAGGTACACGACTCCCTTGGCAATCGGAACGATCTGCAGGTCGCCATAAGTGACGCGACTTCCGCGCAGGTCGAGCGGAGTGATGATTTCACTGACCACAGGGTCACTTTCAAACTCAGCTGCAATTGTTGCGGGACCTGGCGGCAGAGGTGTTGACATTTCGTAGACAGTGATCTTTCCGTACGTGTCGGGATCAGATGACACCACCATCATGGCGCGCAATTCTTTACGACTGTCATCAGAGGAGAACGGAACATACGGCCGCAACATCGAGAAGGTTCCCGCATCGCCACTTCCATCTGGTGCGTGGAAGATGGTGTAGTACGGCGTGAAGCGAAGCACGTTGGCATCAGCAACATCGACTGAGTCAACTTGCAATGTGCCTGGCCCTGTCGCAACAGCTGGCGCCGAGGTCGCACCCTCGGGTTCGCTTGGCGGCGCTTGGGCCACGCTCCATGCCGCATCTCGGTTGAAGAACAAATTCGCTTCGTCGAATTGATACTTACCAAACACATTCGATTGCACGCGGAACAGGTCTTCCGGGTAACGGAAGTGGGCTACCAGCTCTTCTGGCGCTTCACTCTTTGGAGTGAACAACTTCGGGAACGCAGAGCGCCATGCGCGAATGATGGGGTCTTTGGTGTCGACCACGTACATGGTGACATCACCCGAGTATGCGTCAACAACAGCTTTCACGCTGTTACGCACGTAATTAAATGAATGAGCTAGCCCGCTATTTGCTGTTAGCTGACCAGTGTTTGCGTTTTGTGCGTACGGGTAACGATCTGTAGTGGTGTAGGCATCAATGATCCACTTCACTTCACCCTTCACCACCACTGGGTACGGATCACTGTCGAAGTGCAGGAATGGCGCAATTTTCTGTACGCGCTCACGCACATCACGCACCCAGAGCAGTTGAGAATCTTCGGTGATGAGGCGTGACCCGAACAGGTTGTATTCGCCGAAGTTGATGGCGAGAGCCAAACGGCGTAGCACGCTGTCGACACGCACTCCCCGCTCACCGGTGTACTCACCAGCTGTTGTGCTTGGGCACGCTTGTTCATCTTGGTCGGTGTTCACCACGCTGTATCCATCGAGTTGGTCTCCGAAGTACAGCTGCGGTTTTGTCACCTTCAAGTCGACGTACGAGGGTCGACCGTCAGAAGTAACCACGCTCGCTGGAGCCGCGATGACACCACAACCGTGCGTGTAGATGAGATGTCGCGACACCCAAGTTCTGTTCGGAATGCCGGCGGTATTCAGCTCGCGAGATGCAACCATCACCTGCTGCATGCGTCCGTCAATCGAATACCTGTCGACGTCGAGGTCGCGAACCGCATAGAACGAGGTCAATCCTTGGTCAAGACCGAAGCGATTGCGCATTTGCACAGCGTCGAGCTGGCGAACATCGCGCAGCGGAAGGTCGTTGGCCTTTGCCTCTTCAATGTTGACTTCGCCAAAGGAAATCTGCTTCCGTTCGACATTCTCGAGGCCAAGTGCTGCTTTCGTGGCGCCGATATTCCGCTCGATAAATGGCAACTCGCGAGTGCTCACGTTGGGCTGCACCACAAAACGTTGAACGAGCGTCGGGTACAAAGTGCCCGCTGTGACTGCTACGACCACCCACAAGCCAACAGCAAGTACAGGAATTCGCCATCCGCGTTGACGCACGTTCCACAGCAGAAGAGCAGCTACGGCCACCGACACGAGAATCATGAGGTTGATGGCAGGAAGTTGTGCGTTCACGTCGGTGTACAAAGCACCCTGCACCACACCTCGCTGTGAGCGTGTGAGGTCGAAGCGTGCCAACCAGTAACCGGTAGCACGTAACAACGCCGCAGCTGCCAACAACACTGATATGTGCACCTTGGACTGAGGTGTCATCCGGTTCGTGCGTGCCTGAGGGCGAATTCCACCATTGATGAAATGCGCGAACAACATGAGCAGAACGATGAAGATGAGCGCACCAAATGCCCAGTTCACGACGAACTCTGCGAAGGGCAAACGGAAGATGTAGAAACCCACGTTTGCTTTGAATTGTGGGTCGCCATCAGCGAACGCTTGACGATGACGGAACAAAATCCATTCTTGCCATTGCGTGGCCGCCGGCAATCCGGCAATCAACCCGAGCCCAAGAGCAACGCCGGCGCGAATCGTGCCGCGACGTTTACTGATTGCCTGTTGCACACGCAGAATGGCTCGGTCTTCCGATGTGTGTGGCAGCACGAGCGGAGCTAGCCGATCAGTAATGAACAGGTTGATCCACGCGACGATCGCAAAGCCCAACGTAAAGACCGCAACCAGCTGCACCTTTGCGCTGAGAACGCCGAAGTAGACATCGCTTTGGCCAAGTCCGCGGAACCAGAGAATGTTCACGAAAAACGTGGACAGACTGCGCGCACTGAAGGCCAGTACGAGCAACAGCCCAACGATGATGGAAACAAGAAACCGACCTTTGCTTGGTCGGCCGAACTTCAACTGCGGAATGCGGAAGGGCGGTTGTCCGCCAGGTCCGCTCGGGGGGAGATCAGAGGGGTTGCGCACTCGAGCTGACGTTACTAGTGCGCAGGGCTAATGATGCAACGGCAGCCGACATGTGCTGGTGGCATTGTGTGACCCGTTGGGAAAGGCTCTCCACACATAGATGGTCCTGCCAATGAATTATCTTCAGCGTCCGGACATGCCGGCCCGTTCGGGTCGACCATCCAACATACTTTTGTACCTGGTTCGAGCGATTCGACGCTTCCGCGCACGAAAGATGCGCACGCAATATCTGCTGCAGCATCGTCTGCTCGCTGCATCTTCCATTCACGATAAGTATTGCGAACACCTTCAGAAATTGCTTTGCGATCGCCATCACAGTCAGACAGGATTGATTCAAGCTTTGCGCGCATCGACGACACGAGGTGTTCTTCGAGCACATCTCCCATCGCAGACATCACTGCAGCCGGCGTGACTCGCTTCACTGAACCACGCGCAGTCTTCGTGGTCTTAGCACCTTCCATCGCGGCCTTCATCACCGCGTCTGTCAATGCATCGGTGTGACGTGCAATGTGCGTCTTTTCGCTTCCAAGCAGCACATCGACATCAATCTTGCGCTTCTTGCTTTCCAACACTTCGAGGATTGCGTTCTGCTCGTCGGCCAGCACTCGTTTGATTTTCTTTGCCAATGTCTCGATGATTGGTGAGAGCACTTCATCGCGATGAATGAACTTCTCTGGTTCAACAACGGATGTCACTGCAAGCGGCTTACGGGCACTCGGCGCCATTGCGGGTTCTGCCGAGGCCCCAGACGATTCAGCCGATTTCTTCTTCTCGACAGCCCTCGTGACAGATGCGGGCGATGAGGCTCGCAGCCGCTTGAAGATGTCGTCAACTGCGGTTTTGCTCAGTTGCTGATTCGGAGAAGTGCCATTGTCGGATTCCACCGGTGCCACCACGACGTCAGCCACTGGCTCAATCACCGGAGCTTCAACCGTCGGCACTTCGTGTGGTTCTTCGGTGCTCGGCTCAACATTCTTCGTTTTCTTGCTGCGACGTCCGTCGAACAAGGACACAACCGTCGCCAAGGGACCAGTTTCGTCAGATGATTCAGAAGCATCTTTCCCATCCATCAAAGACGGATGCATGTTCGACAGATTCGACACCTCAGGGTGCACCGCCGCATCCTCAACGGCATGCAACTCTGAATCGCTCAGTGCGTGGTCGTAAAACGGAACGTTGCTTTCAGATGCAGTCGAATCGAGTTCTGTGACGGGCACAACTTCTATGGGTTCTTCGACGATGTGCTCTTCGACATCGAACACCTCAATCGAGTCCTCAGCAGTTTCCACCGCCGCATTTTCAACTGCAGGCTCGGATACAACCTCGACTGCGGTTTCATGATCAAACGGTGCAGGTGCTGTCGGGTCAGGTTGACGAGATAGCAACACCGCCGGCAACGGGCCAGTAGCTGGCGAGAGATTCACCAACATCTCAGGTTCGTCATGCGCAGCCTCAAGGCCATTGATGACATCTTCAGATGCGATGCGCGCACGTTCGAATGCATTCAGCAAACGATCGCGACCATGCAACAACTGTTCGATCTGTGCGCGTGCTGCGTCACGACGACGCGCGAGTTCTGACAACACCTTCTCGCGGTATTCGCGTGCTTCAAAGACCATGTCACGGCCTTGTTGTTTCGCGAGTTCCACTTCTGATTCCGCGTCGCTGTTTGCATCATTTCGAATGCGGTTGGATTCAACCTGAGCGGACTCGCGAATGCGCGCTGCGTCTTCTGCGGCCTCGCGAACGAGTCGCGTTGCAGACTCTTCAGCCCTGTTGCGGATCTGCACACTTGCGTCGCGTGCTGTCGACAACACTCGTGCTGCTTCTTCACCCAACAATGTGGTGACGGTCTCTTCGTCAAGACGACCAGGCGATGACATGCCTTTGGTCTGCAGAGAGCGAAGTTCGCTCTCGAGAAATCGCTCTCTCTCCTGCAAACGGGCCAGTTCGGCCGCCACCATGCGCAGGAAGTCGCGCACTTCGGCAGGGTCGTATCCCCGTCGATTGACGGGGAACGTGGCCGATCCCACTGCTGCAGGAGAGGCCGGGTCCGGGCGGGAGAACGAAATGGCCATGAGTACAACAAGAGTACGGCTGTGGACAGTCGCGATGGTGGCAATCGGTGGGCTACACCGCGTCAGGTATTGATGCGTGGAAGCGGGTCCCCACCCAATTCATCAAGCACGTGCAGCGCCTCATCGAGTGTGCCCACAGCAACGATGCGCACCCCAGAGCCTGCGGCCTTCTTTGCAGCCTTGATTTCATCCTCGGACTGGTCCTTCGGAACGAGGAACACCGTGGCGCCCGAATCACGCACCGCGACTGCCTTTTGAACGAGTGCGCCGATGGCACCTACCTCACCGTCCTCATTGATGGTTCCGGTGGCGGCAACCTTTCGCTTCCCCATCAATTCGCCGGGGCTCAACTCGTCAAGCAGTGCCAACGTGAACGCGAGACCAGCCGACGGACCTCCGATGTCAGAAGTGGCGATGGTGACTTCGATGGGCAAGTCAACGGTGCGGGTATCGGCAGGCGTGAAACCAACAAGGGTTTGCGCGGCATCATCTGGATTGGCGATCAGCTTCACCTTCTTGTTCTGCTTCTTGCTTCCATCACGGGGCTGAACCGTGATGTCAACGACATCACCTGCTGCACGGGCCGCCATGATCGGTGAAATATCCGTCAGCTTGTTGACTGGCTTTCCGTCGAGCGACGTGATGGTGTCGCCGACGTTCAACACCTTGCATGCGCTCAACGGGTCGGGGTTCTCAAGGCACAGTGGCTCTTCCACCACCGCGGCACCCTGACTGAAAGTGGCGTCGTATCCGAGACGCGAGAACGCAACGTATTCAGCAACTTGCTGTGCACCGAACATGGATTGGAATGCAATTTGTCGTTGATCTGCAGGATCTTGCTCACCGAAATGCTCGACAAAAGTGTCGACTTGCACATGTGGGTCGATCCAACCGACGAACGCATCAAGTGCGGTGAGCTGACCAGCAAAAGCCGTGACGAAGCGAATTCTGTTCTTCGGCTTGAATCGCTCTGGCGCCTTCTCGCCGCCTTCCTTCGCATTGACGTCGATGCGATCTGACACGGTCAATGCCTCACCAGGTGCCACTTCCCATCGCTCGATACGAATGACCGAACTGACGACCACTGTGAGGATGATGAGCCACGAGATCGTGACGAGCGGAATAGCGAATCGCTCTCGGCACAAACGACGACGCAACACCGACACATCATCGACAGCATCACTTCCGTGAGCACCAGATGGTTGCACTTGTGGCGCTGGCCAGACGTCGGATGAGGACGACAGAGATGGCGAAGTCACCAGCGGTACGCTGTCAGTCACTGTGATATCTGTGTTGTCGTCCATCATCGACTCGACGATCCGATCGTTGTTTGCGGTTGTGTGCGCATTCGTTGCCCTCATTGTGGCTGGGCGAACTAAGCCTGCCACTTCACGTCGGGAATCTCCCGTTCCTGTGGTCGCCAAACCCACGTCACTCGAGCAAAAATCGACATTCACTCGCCGCTGGCAAAATGCTGGCCAGTTGGGTCTCGGCGCCATTGTCACCGGAGTCGTCCTCGCGGTCGTGCTGTCCTTTGCAGCGGCATACGCAGTGGGCATCGTGAACAACGTGTTGCGATGACCGACTCGACACAGCCCCAGCCGTTCGAACAACTCGAGCAAAACGAACGACTCGATGCGATTCTCGCTGGTTTTTCTGGGGACGAATCAACCATCCGCCGAGCACTGACAAGTTCCGATGGAAAGACTCGCTCGAGTGCTTTGCGTGCCCTCGAGCGCATGGGAACACTCACGTCTGATGATTTGTCCTCACATGTCGACGACGAAAGCAATCATGTTCGTCGCCGAGTCGCCGAATTGGGTGCACGTCGTACAAGCGTTCCGCTTGCTGTTCTGCTGCACGATTCTGATCTCTACGTTGCCGAGATGGCCGCATGGGCTTTCGGCGAACGAACACATGTGACCGACGATGAATTGGCCGCGCTCATTGCATCAGCAACCGAGGACCAACGTGCACTGGTTCGAGAAGCATGTGTTGCCTCGCTTGGTGCCATCGGCGACGTTCGCGGTCTGCCAGCAATCTTGGCCGGCTGCACCGACAAACCTGCCGTGCGTCGACGAGCTGTACTAGCACTCGCACCGTTTGAGGGGCCAGATGTCGATGAAGCACTGCAACGTGCACTCACCGACAACGACTGGCAAGTTCGTCAGAACGCCGAGGACATGGTCAAACCTCGCTGACCAAGAACACAGTCAAGCCTCGCTGACATTGCGCACGAAGCAACCGTCAAGGTGATCGTTCACCATTCCGACCGACTGCATAAACGCATAGATCGTGGTCGGCCCCATAAAGCTCCAGCCACGCTTCTTCAACTCTTTCGAGAGGCGCACCGACGACGGTGTCTGGGAAGGAATACCAGGTGGCCGTGACCTGTCTCCCTCAATGTCGACGGGGGCGAAGCTCCACACGAACTGGGCGAATGAGCCCTTGTCTGCCGAGAGTTCCAGACACCGTTGGGCATTGTTCACAACTGAGGTGATCTTGCCGCGGTGTCGCACGATGCCTGCATCGCCGACAAGTCGCTCGATATCTGCGCTCGAATAAGACGCAACTCTCTCGATGTCGAAGTGGTCGAATGCCCGGCGAAAGTTCTCGCGCTTGCGCAGAATTGTCAACCAACTGAGACCCGACTGAAACCCCTCGAGACAGATCTTTTCGAACAGGCGTGTGTCGTCATGCACTGGTCGCCCCCATTCGGTGTCGTGATACGCCACGTACAAGGGGTCTTCACCGCACCACCAACATCTGGTACGGCCATCACCGCCCGCGGTCAACCACTGCGTCTTCTCGGCCCCCATACATTCATCCTCGCAAAGTCGACTGGGTCACCATGCGTCGTATTGTCGTACACTTACTCCGTGCAAGAGCGCGGTGTTATTCCCGAGCCGGCGCAAGAACGCGCCATGCCCACCGTTCAGGCTGTACTTGACGCCACCATTCAGATGCTCGAAGACGGCGGCGAAGCCGCAGTTCGTCTAGATGAAGTGTTGCGAGTGTCCGGAATTTCTCGTGGCTCGCTGTACCACCACTTCGGAAGCCGCGAAGGACTTATCGAAGCAGCACGACTTGCCCAGTTCACGCGATCCGTCAACAAAGACATTGGGGTGCTCCGCCAAGCCATCCTCGACTCCCATTCGAAAGATGCGCTCCGTAAACGCCTCCGCCTCATTACTGAAGCGGTCGGCTCAATCGGACGCAAACACCAGCGATTGTTCCGCATCAGCATCCTCGCCAGCGCCTACGGACGGCCCACCCTCGAGCGAGCACTCGGTGATGAGCAGAAGCTGGTGACCGATCAAATCTCCGACTTGGTGAGGCAATCGCAAGAGCGAGGCTGGGTTCGCACAGACGTGAACCCACGCGCAGTTGCCTCGTTCATCCAGGCCTATTCATTGGGGCGCGTACTGGTCGACATCGACCCAGACCGTGCCAGCGACGACGACTGGTTCAAAGTGGTCTCGGTTGCAGTGGAACACCTACTTTTCGGTAACTAATTCTCCACAGAGTTACCCATCGGTCATCAACAGGCTCTGCGCTGTATTCCACAAGGATTCCGTCGGAAATCCACACTTTTTCCACAGGGTAGGCGTACTTTCCCACATGCAGGCCCCCGCCTGCAGAAATGGGGAAGGAATCACCATGTACACACTCGGAGCATTGCTGCTGTTCGCACTTCTGCTGACTGCAGTCATCGCTGTCATCGACAGCATTCTTCACACAATCAAGCTAGACAAAGTCATCCACGGCCTGCCGGTCATCGGCGCCCACTGGGGACTCGTCGTCGGCTGTCTCATGGTTTGGGTACTCGACATCTCGCCAGCCGCTGGTTGGGGTCTTGAGTTCACCGATCAGTGGATGACCATCGTGGCCAACGGTTTCATCATTTACGGAATGATTCCGGTGAAAGATGCCACCGTCTCGATGATCAATCGCGGTCTGCGCCTCGCGGCCTAGAACCACTCACAACTTCAATCGAAAGCCGCCGGGGAAACCCGGCGGCTTTCGTCGTTTTCAACACATGTTCACTCTGCGATTGACCGCAACCAGGGCACGAATGCATCGACCATCGTTGGCGTATGCATGCTGTGGGGGTCTCCCCAACTGTCAAACATCGCAAGCATCTGTGCAGCGATGTCGCGACGCTCAAGTAAGTGACGGGCTGGGGTCATCTGCACTCGAATGGTGAAGAGCAGCGCACCGGATTTTGGCAGTGCGCGCAAGGTTTGTCGTTCGCTCCGCAACCACAATGGCGAACCATCGGCTGTGACTGCTATACCGTGCGGCGGCATCGGCAATGTGGGAGTTGGTAAATGAAGAAACGGGTACGGCTTCACTGTCAAGTTGCGTCGCCACACGGGTGTGTCTGGCTTCAGGCGTGAGAAGAAATTGTCGACCTTGCGTGACAAATCGTTTTCGTAGTGACGCACCGGGCCGTGCACGGCACCGGTCGATTTGCCGATCTTGTCGGACAATCTCCAAAGACTCGGAAAACACAACGACAGCGCGTCGAGGTGCCAGTCACCTCTCTGAACACCATGAGCGCCAAATCTTCTTGCACGTGCAGGGACACAGCTGCAAGTGGGTGTGGGTGCACCGACCAGTCGACATTGACACCGGCGTGCACGCGCATCCACTCAGCTACAACATAAGCCGCCTCGTGAGCCGCATCATCTGCGTGTGACAGACACGCAAACACTGCCTCAGGTCGATCAGCAAACAATCGCCGTTTGACGTCCAGTTCACCATTACGGAAATGATCGGGGCTCAACCAGGTGGCTACGTCAAGAGAATGTGTGCCCATCTTCAAATGTGGTGGTGCAGGCTTCAGATCAAGTTCGTTGAGCCACGTGGGCGATGGCGCAGCAGCGTACAACGATGCATCTGGCGCATATTGCGCAAGTTCGTCATATGAGGGAAGCGAGTCGCCGTGTGGCACGGCGCGAACCTATCTCGGTTTGCCAGTGTCAGCGATTGTGATCTTTAGCGATCAAGCAAAGACGACAAGAAGCCTTTCTTTGCCCCGGCGGCGTCTGAAGGTGCATCGCCATCGTCGCACTTGCACCGTTCATTTTTTGGAACATGACCAAGCACTTGCTCGACGTGGGCTCAACAACCAACCCAGCCAGGTTTGCCGCAATTGTCGCACGTGACTTCTTTACACATGGCTCATAGGGTGTCAGGTGAGGCGCATCCAGCGCAAAAACCGTCGAATACTGCGGGAGTCGAACAGAATTTAAGGCATGACGGCAGAACTCCGCCGAGGTGCCGCTGGCACTTGGCGCCTATTCAAGGCCAAGGACAACGCGCCAGCGATGTGACGCCGAGTGTCGACAGGGTCGATGAGTTCATCGAAACCGAACCTCTCGGCAGATCGCATCGAAGCATCGGTCTCGAGGCGACGAAGCCGCTCAGATTCATCTGTGTCAGAGCCGAGCGACTCGGCGAATGCGCTTGCACCCATTGCCCCAAGAGTGGCGCCCGGATACCCGAATGTGGCGGTTTGGCCATCGAACGCTGGAAGCGACATGACCATGGAACCGAATCCGTACGCCTTGCGCAAGGTGAGATGAACCTTTGGCACACGTGCGCGTGTTTGTGCGGCGAACATGCGCGCACCGCTACGCAACACCCCAGCTCGCTCTGACGCAGATCCGGGCAACATTCCGGGATTGTCAGCGAGGAAAACAAGGGGCAGATGAAATGCGTCTGCAACGTCGATGAAGTGTGCAGCTTTGTCTGCAGCGTCAGCATCAACCGAACCAGCAAGCACCATCGGTTGATTTGCAATCACCGCAACAGGGTGGCCACCAATGCGCGCCAGTGCACACACGATGGCGCGACCAAACTTCGATTGCACTTCAAACCATGACTCGTCGTCAACGACACACGTGATGACTTCACTCATGTCATATCCCTGACGACCATTGCGCGGCACAATGTCGAGAATTGCTTCGGTACTGCGGGTTGTCGGATCATTCGTTGGTCGCACGTTCGGGTACGACCACGCACTTGACGGAAAGAATGACAAGTAGTTGCGAATCTGTTCTGCGACATCACGGTCAGACTCTGCGAGGTTGTGAATGAGGCCACTTGCAAGAGCAACTGATGGTCCACCAAGTTGTTCTTTGGTGACGTCCTCTCCCAAAGAGTCCTTCACTACCGGTGGGCCAGCAGTGAACACTGCGCCATGCGGGGACATCAAAGTGAAGTCACTCATCGGTGCAATCAATGCGCCATGGCCTGCGGATGGACCAACAATTGCCGTGACAACCGGAACAACTCCGGAACACTTCGCCTGCATCATGAGATCTGTTGGAGAGCGAACACCATGCTCACCGGCTCGGTGCCCGGCACCTTCGAGCATCATGACGAGCGGCACCTTCTCTTGCAGCGCCAACTCCGCAATGCGGTAGCGCTTTGCATTGCTACCCGCACCAATGGAACCAGCGAGCACTGTGAAATCTTCAGCGCCAACCATGACGGGTCGACCATTGATGAGTCCCGTTCCAGTGATGATCGCGTCGGATGGCACCTCGCCCACCAGTGTGCCGATCTCGCGAAAACTGCCTTCGTCTAGCAACACGTGAACACGGGCTCGGGCATCGAGACGGCCATCGCGACGTTGCTTGGCAAGGCGGTCAACTCCGCCCATCTCGCGCGCTGCCTTCTGGCGCGCCGCCAAATCAGCCCTCGTGTCGTTCCAGTCCGCGCTGTCCCCCACGGCTCACACGGTACAAGCCCAAGGCCGAGGGCCAGCTGGGCCAATTCACGCCATCGCATTTTTTTCGAAACACTCGGGAAATAGTCGCCACCTAAATTCTGACTTGCTTTCACCAACCCGAAACGCAATCAACCACCCAATATGGAGGAATTAATGGAAAGCGGCAATCTTGCCTGGATCCTCATCTCGGCAGCGCTGGTGCTGTTCATGACCCCGGGGCTGGCCTTCTTCTACGGAGGCATGGACCGAGGCCGGAACGTACTCAACATGCTGATGATGAACTTTTACTGTGTGCTCATCGTGCCCATCTTGTGGGTTCTTGTCGGATACTCGCTCTCGCAGGTGCCGTTCGAGAACGACTTCATCGGCAACTTTGACGCATTCATGTTGAAGAACATCACCGAAGCAGGTGACGGATCAACCCTGGCCACCGTGGCATTCCTCGGAATGTTCGCGGCTATCACTCCCGCACTCATCTCGGGTGCTGTCGCAGATCGCATGAAATTCTCTGCGTGGGCGTTGTTCGTTCCGTTCTGGTTGTTCTTGGCTTACGTGCCGATTTTCAAGTGGGTCTACGGCGGATGGCTCGGCCAGCGCGGGTCCATCGACTTCGCCGGTGGCACTGCCATTCACGTGAATGCAGGAATCGCTGCTCTTGCTGCCGTTCTTGTTCTCGGGAAGCGCAAGGCCGGTGCTGCCCCGCCGCACTCGATGCCTCTCGTCATGATCGGAACCGGAATTCTGTGGTTCGGATGGTTCGGATTCAATGCCGGCTCCGCACTCGCAGCAAATGGTCAGGGCGCTCAAGCTTTTATGAACACGTTCCTCGCCGCAGCAGCGGCAGGTTCGGCATGGGTCATTGTCGAGTGGCTGCGTGACGGACATCCCACAAACCTCGGTGCTGCATCAGGAATCGTGGCTGGTCTTGTTGCCATCACACCCGCTGCTGGCTACGTCGCTGGAGCTTCTCCCATTTTCATCGGCCTCATCGCCGGTGTCGTGTGTTGCTACGCAGTGAAGTTGAAGAACAAGGCCGGGTACGACGATGCTCTCGACGTGGTCGGAGTGCACTTCTTCGGCGGACTTGTTGGCTCGCTGCTTATCGGTTTCTTCTCGGATCCTGACTTTTTCAAGGGAAGTTTCGAAAAGGGCCTTTTCTTCGGTGGCGACACCGGACTGCTTCTTGAACAGGCACTGGCAAACGGTGTGGCCATCGTATGGTCATTCGTTATCACGCTGATCCTCATGTTGGTGTTGAAGAACACCATCGGAGTACGAGTCTCTGACGAGCCTGAATACAACGGCCTCGACCTCGCCGAACACGGCGAGACCGCGTATCACAGCTGATAAGAAACAGGAGAGGTATACAAAATGAAACTCATCACTGCAATCGTCAAGCCCTTCAAGGTTGACGACGTGAAAGACGCCCTCCGTGCGGCAGGCATTGCGGGAGTCACAGCTTCCGAAGTGCGCGGGTTCGGTCGACAGGGCGGACACACCGAGACCTACCGTGGGTCTGAGTACGCAATCGACTTCGTACCGAAGGTGAAACTCGAAGTGTTGGCATCGGACTCCGATGCTCAGCGCATCGTCGACATCATCACCGGAGCAGCGCAGACCGGCAAGATCGGTGACGGCAAGATTTGGGTGACCAGCGTCGACTCGGTGGTGCGCATTCGCACTGGCGAGACCGGCGAAGCGGCCATCTAGTCAGCTCGCGACTTTCCCCTTACACGCGAACATCACTCACCGATGAGGCGACGAGCCTCGTCGGTGAGTGTTTGCGTTCTATCCATAGTTGAGCGCTCCCACTGTTGAAGTCGCTCAAGCGCAGCAAGGTCTCCGAGGGCAGCAAGGCGAACATCGGGAAAATGTGTCGAAGCGATTCCACTCAAGACGCCGGCACCCCACTTACCGACATCACCGAGCCGATCAGTGGCTGCGATGAAGACGTCTAAACCTGCAGATCGCATTGCCTCTAGGCGAACAGGGTCGGTGTCAGAGTTCTTGACCGAGATACCTACACGTGCGAGGGGTTCGTACCACGACGCCGGCATTGCCGGATAGTGCGACAGGTGATGATACGCAATCAGTTCCATGCCACGTGCGCGTGCGCGAGCAGACATCGCAACTGCATCATCAACCGGCACATCATCACCGAAAGCAATCAATACTGCTCGTGCGTGAGGCGCAAAGTCGTCGAGCTCGACATCAGTAATCGTTCGCGGAACACCAACTATCACCGGCAACACGAAACTTGCTCGCGCCAACTGCACGCGCTCTTCATGACGCAGGCCCTTGCCACCACCGGTGGTTCCCGAGACGAGCACGATCTCGCAGCCCTGGCCCGCAAGAACAGCCGTGAGACGCTGGTGTGCTCGAACGTCAATCACGCCGTCGTTGTCACGAAGTGTGGGGACCGCTGCCCCAAGCCCGCTGAGTTTTGTCTCGTTGCTCATTCAATTCCTGCCCGGTCTGGTCTCCAGAAGGTACGTGTTGCAATTTGGTCCTTCGAGAAGCCCAACAAAAACAAATGTTGTCGAACTTTGTTGTTGACACTCTGTTCGCCCACAAGAAGTGCCCATGCACCATCTGTTCCGTGAGCTTCGACACAAGAAGTGACTGCAGCAATCACTTCATCATCAGATACGTATCGTGAAAATGTTGTCGCACCGACAAGCGTCGCCGCTTTGCTCAGTGAATGAGCAGACTTCACGATGACGTGTACTTCATTTTGCATCGATGCGACCACACCGTGAGCCGACCCCACAACAGTCTCGTCACCAACGACCACAGCCCACCTCACGTCATTGTCGGGCATCTTTACGGCGCGCTCAGGCGCCTGACCAGTCAACGTGGAACCTGCAGTCAGCGCCACCAGGAATGCTGTTGCGGGCCCCTGTTGAGTGAGATAGCCAATGAACTCGAAAGTCGCCACGTCTGCCGCGCTGACTGTGTAACGGCGAAGTTCACCCACACCCACGTTTATTGCGACGGTGTCGCCAACTGTCACGCCATTGCTGGGCGGCTGCGGAGCGCGAACGCGCACAAAACAGCTGCCCACTCGCTGCACTTCCAGTGCGACGACCGAGAATGGTTCCGTCAGATCGCGATAACGCGTTCGGTCGACGTCGGCCACGTACTCAAAAGTACGTTCAGATCACCTTTGGTGTGAAGTCAAACTATCGATGTGACGGACGACGCAACTAGTTCTTCGTAACTTCGTACCCAGGGAAGTTCCCTGCTGCACGCCACTCTTCAAGAATGTCGATGAATTCAAGCGCGCTTGTCATGTACGACGAGGACTTACCACTTCGAATGGTGCCGACGCCGCCCTCGTTGTTCAGGTATCCGGGGGTGCACACTGCGTTGTAACGAGCAGTGCCCCACACAGTTCCGATGAGCACGTTGAACCACTCATCTTGCGCTTCAACGGTTGGCTCGAAAGTGGCAATGTTCTCAGTCAGAGCACGCTCAATGAGGTGTGTGATGTGAATTGCTGTCTTTGTGATGGTGTGCACAAAGTTGATTGCCTGGCCGCCTTGTGTGGCGCTGATCATGAGCATGTTGGGAAACCCACGGCCGAGCACGCCGTGCAATGTGCCCGGACCGTCGGCCCATGCTTCGCTGAGTGGAACGGCACCCTTACCCACCGGGTCGAACCCCAAACGATGGTGATACTCAGACGTCACTTCGAAACCTGATGCGAACACCAACAAATCACACGGGTACTCAACACCATTTACCACCACGCCGGTCTCGGTGATTTCGTCGACACCTTGTCCTTCGGTGTCTACGAGATGAACATTTGGGCGATTGAACGTTGGCAAGTACTCGTCGTGGAAACAAGGGCGCTTGCAGCTTTGGCCGTACCACGGCTTCAATTTTTCGGCGGTCTCCGGATCTTTCACGATTTCTTCGATGCGGGCACGAATGCCTTCCATGTTTTCGTAATCGATGCGATCCATGCGCTCAGCATCTGCATCGTCTTTTGGCACACCCTTGGTGTCGATCCACAACATTTTCGTCCAGGCATCATTGATCATGTCGACATCTGGTTGACCACCCGTAACCACCTGGGTGAAGTTGCGCATGCGCTCCATCTGCCAACCAGGCTTCAATGACTTGAACCACTCGGGGTCTGTCGCCTTGTTGTTGCGAATGCCAACACTTGCTGCAGTGCGTTGAAACACGTACAACTCTTTGGCCGACTCACCAAGTTTTGGTACAACCTGAACTGCGGTCGCACCAGTTCCGATGATGCCAACTCGCTTGTCTGCGAGCTTCTCCATCTTCTCTTGCGGCGCGCCGCCGGTGTACGAGTAGTCCCAACGGCTGGTGTGGAACTTACGGCCCTTGAACTTCTCGATGCCCGTGATGCCCGGCAACTTTGCCTTGTGCAGAACACCACCAGCGATAACAACGAACTTCGAGGTCAGCACATCGCCGCGTGAGGTCTTCGTGATCCATCGCTTCGACGCTTCGTCCCAGCGCATGTCTTCGCACTCAGTTTGAAACAGTGCATTCGAGTAGAGGTCAAAGTGACGACCGAGCAATTGGCAGTACGCAAAAATTTCTGTTGCTTTCGAGTACTTCTCTTTCGGCATGTAGCCGGTTTCTTCGAGAAGTGGAAGGTAAATGTACGACTCAACGTCGCATGCGCAATTCGGATAGCGATTCCAGTACCACGTGCCGCCGAAGTCGCCGGCCTTCTCGATGATGCGGAAACTGCGAATGCCCTTCTTGGTGAGGAAGGATCCGGTCAACATGCCACCAAATCCGCCACCGACCACGACGACATCAACTTCTTCGATACGCGCATCGCGAGTGAAATTCGGATCGGCGAACGGATCGCGATCGAACTCTTCGTAGTCGCCCTTCAATTCTTTGTACTGGGCGTTACCTTCAGGCCGCTTGTTCAAACGCTTTTCGCGCTCGATGCGGTACTTCTCTTGAGCCTGTTCGAAAGTGAGCCTCGCCATGATTCCTCCCGGCCGCAATTAGGGCCTCATCTAATGGCTGACATTACTACCCATCATCGCGGCACCAAAGAGGCCCGAGCAACCTCCCCACACCCCTCGTCTACCTTGATTTCATGGGCAGTTTCAATAATCGACTCACTCTGTTTCTCGTCGTCGGCGGTGCTGTGACACTTGGTGTTATTGGCGTGGTTCGTCCCGTCACAAACGCTCTCACCGGCGCACCTGACGCAACCGTCAGCAGTTCCAGCAGCACTACAACGTCACCAAGCACATCACTGCCGAGTGGCACTTCATCAACAACGACATCGACACCCCCACGAGTCACCACTCCTGTCGAAGACAATCCGAAAGATTCACCGCCTGCAGCACCCGACTGGGGCGACGCCATTGCAGATCTTGACCAACGGCTCGATTCAGTGATCACTCGGGTCGACACTTTGTCTGGCGCACTCGACGACACTGCCGACATTGCTCGCGATGCGAAATCGATTGCAAAGTCTGTGTCGGCAGACCTCGCCAACATCCGCGATGACCTTGCAGGCACCATCGGCGATATCACTCGCATGAAACAAGATGTGGCCGGGGCGCTGGAACGTCTGACCGTCATCACCGACCAAGTTGCACGCAAGCTGAGCAAAATCAACAACGACGGCAACTACACCGGACCGCTTGCTCCAAGCCAAATTTCGCCACAGTTGCGCCCGAGTGACATTGCGGGTGACTGGCCGCTCACTCGCACCACCGACTATCTCGATTCATCGAAGATCAACGTCGACTTCGGTGGCTGTTATGCCGACTCGCGATACAACACCGTGCTGAGCGTCGACCCCTTCCGGCGTCTGCAATGTCTACGTCTGCCACGCTGAGCTAATCCGACACCATTTCTGGCGTTCTCTACACTGAACTTGTGGGCATCAACCATGAGTGATTACTTCCCCGTTGTCGACAAGTCGATTGCAAACCTTCGCGAGGCTCTCGAGTCAGGTGCCGTCACGTGTGTTGATCTCGTGAAGTCATACCTTCATCGCATTGAGGTATACGACCACTCTGGCATACGACTGAATTCCATCGTGGAGTTGAACCCCAATGCATTGGAAGAAGCACAAGAGTCTGACAATCGTCGCGCAACCGGTGCTTCTCGTGGCCCTCTCGAGGGCATTCCTTTCACGGCCAAAGACTCGTACATGGTGAAAGACATGACAGTTGCATGCGGGTCACCTGCCTTCGAACATCTCGTGGCCACTCGTGACGCGTATTCAATCGAGAAATTACGCGATGCCGGGTGTGTGTTCATCGGTCTCACCAACATGCCACCCATGGCAAACGGAGGCATGCAGCGTGGTCTCTACGGTCGTGCTGAGTCGCCGTATAACGCTGACTTTCTCACGTCAGCATGGGCGTCGGGTTCGTCTAATGGCTCAGGTACCGCAACAGCCGCGAGCTTTGCTGCATTCGGCCTTGCAGAAGAAACGTGGTCAAGCGGTCGTGCACCTGCATCGTGCAATGCGCTCTGTGCATACACACCATCCCGTGGACTCATTTCCACTCGTGGCAACTGGCCCCTCATTCCCACCATGGACGTTGTCGCTCCACACACACGCACCATGGCCGACATGTGCGCAGTGCTCGATGCACTCATGGCGGTTGACCCAGAAGTGCGTGGCGATTTCTGGCGCATGCAACCCTGGGTACAACTTCCGAACCCAACATCGGTGCGCCCCGCATCATTCACTGCGCTTCACACCGAGGCGCACACAGCAGCATCGTCCAAGCGACCTTTAGCTGGTGTTCGACTCGCCGTACCGCGAATGTTCATCGGAACAGATCCCGATCAGGGAACTGGCACTGGTGTTGGCACATCACTTGGTGCACGCATCACTCCCCGGCCCTCGATGCTCGATTTATGGCAATCAGCGCGTGAGGACTTGGTATCTGCTGGTGCAGAAATCATCGAGTCGGACTTCCCAGTTGTCTCCTACTATGAATCTGATCGCCCTGGCGCACCGAGCATCTTCAACCGTGGAGTTGTTCCTCCAGAGTTCTTCGATGTTGAGCTATGGGAATTGTCAATGTGGAGCTGGGATCTGTTCTTGGAGTTGAACGCACAACCCGGACTTGACCGACTGGCGCTTGCTGATGGGCCTCGTATCTTTCCCCGTCATCCCGAAGACGTATTGGACCAATTGACCACAGACATGGATATTGATCTTGCGGACTATGTCACTCGCGCACGAGAGCAAGGAATCATCGATCCGTTCAGCGGGCCAGAAGCCAATCTCATTCGACGTGGCATCGAATCTCTCGAACATACGCGCAAAATCGACTTTGAAGACTGGCTCGTCGCCAACAACTACGACGCGGTCATCATGCCCACTCAAACAGATATCGCACCGTCTGATGCAGACAAGAACCCTGCTTCCGCCGCAATTGCCTGGAGTAATGGTGTCTGGGTGTCGACGGGAACTCTCGTGTTCCGCCATCTCGGCATTCCGACCATGACGGTGCCGATGGGAACGGCAAGCGACATTGGCATGCCCTTTGGGCTCACATTCGCAACTGCCGCCTATGACGACGCAGAACTCATCCGCCTCGCGACTGTGTTCGAAGCACTTCGTCCGCGTCGGACTGTGCCGCCACGCACGCCAGAGCTCTGATCAGGAACTAGTCGTCGCGGTCTTGAATGCTCTTGACTGATGCCATTCCAAAAAGAATCGCACCCGTGAACACAATCAGAAAAATCACGGCACCAAACGAAAAAAGCGTTGTTTCAGACATCTACTTGTCCTTCCTTGCAGCCAGCATGAACGCCCCAAGTCCGAGAATTGAAGGAACCCAGATTCCGACATAAATGCCGTTCAACTTGTCGGAGTCATCATTTCCTGCAAAGTAGAGAGAAATGCTCAGTGCCAAACTCGCTGCCGCTGAGACAAGAACAGTGGCTTGAAAAATGATTTTCTGATTCACATAAGTGACCGTAACACAGTTTTTCTGCGATGTTGTTCCTACTCAGATGTGCGAGCACAAATTCCTGTAACACATACATACGTCATGGTGTTGAAGAGACAAAACGACTGCAGCCCAGAGTCGCAAGGACCCTGGGCTGCAGTTCGTGATTTTCAATTATGAAAATTGATTAGTGGTGATCGCCTGATCGAGCCTTTGCGATTCCAAGAATCATGAGGCCGTACAACGCCTTCGCTGTGATATCTGCGATGGTGTAACCAATCTGACGTCCGACTTCGAGACCGCTCGAAACTTCTCCATCAGTGCTGAACACTGGGAAGAGGTACACGATTGGATAGAAACACCAGGTCACAAGAAGCACACCAGTTGCATTCTTGATTGCCGATGCAACCTTGCCGGTTTCGCGCTTTCCTGCCGCTTGCAGCTGGCCGTACAACACCCAGAGGATGTAGACGAACGGAATCATGGCGAGGACCCACCAGAGCCATTTTGTGCCATTGTCAGTTGAGATCTCACCTGGGTAACCAAGACCAATCATCAGCGCTGTTGCGGGGACGAGTCTCCACATCAGCTTCTTACGAAGGTCATCAGCGACGCCGAGCACGATCAGAAGTTCGATGACGAGCAAAGGAACCGTGATGAGCCAGTCCGCGTAGCGGTAGCCCTCGTTCATCTTTCCGTCAGCGAAGCCCGACCAAATTCGGAAGTAGTGGTAGCCGGCAATACCGACGACGACTGCGGAGACCGCGACGCCCGATCGATACGCCTTCGCAACTGCACCCACCTGGGTGAGGAAGTACACGAAAGCACCGAGCATCACCGCCGTTCCAAATGAGAGGGCGTTGTACACCAAGGTGTAGTCATTGCCCGTGAGAGTTACTTCGTTCATGAAAACTGCCTTTCAAAGCATTCGTGGACATGTGTCCTCAGTCACAATACCAATCCCGCGACATCCCCCCGGACATACCGGAGGCCAGGGCCTCGTCAACAGATGGAATGGTCGTAAACCCCTAGTTACTAGGGCTTCACGGCGCGAAGCGTGTACGTGGCAGCTAGTCGCTCGGGTCGCTCGCGAAGTCGCCACTCCCCGAGATCCCCCTCAACCATCGAATCCCCCAGGGCGTTCCACGGCACTGAGTCGTCCTCTTCGAAGTACGTGACCTCGAGCCCTGCATTCCAGAGAGCATTGAAGATCTCTGCGAGTCCGTGGTTGAAAGAAACAAAAGTGGGGCTTTTAAGAGCACTCTCGTGGTCGACGTAGCTGTGTTTTTCGCTGAACACTTCACCGTCTGTCTCGAAGTACGGGTAGTCGACAGTGACAAGCCCATCGGGCCGAGGGTCACACAGAGTCCACAACATGGGGTGGCCCTCTCGAATGAACAACTCACCACCGGGTTTCAACAACGCGGCAACCACTTCGGCCCACCGCGCAACGCTTGGCAACCAGCACAACGCGCCGATTCCGGTGTACACCAAGTCAAACGAACTAGTTGTCAGCACATCTGGCGCTGAGTAGGTGTCTGCTTCAACGAAATGTGCATCTGCACCGATATCACGAGCCAGGTTGCGTGCCACTTCGAGTGCGGGCGCAGAAAAGTCGAGCCCTGTCACCTTTGCTCCGAGTCGGTGTAACGACAAAGTGTCGGTGCCGATGTGGCACTGCAGGTGCACAGCAACTTTGCCGGAGATGTCTCCTAACCGCGGAATGTCGAACCTCACCGTTTCAGACAGATGGGTCGGATCATTAAGGAACTTTTCGATGCCGTAGTTCTGAACATGGTGCGGAACTCGTGAGTTCCAGTTGGCCTTGTTGACTGACAGGTAGTTGACAGAGAGATAATCGCGTGAAGTCATACCGCTCGCGCCAACCTGAATGTCAGAGTTCGTAGCGGTACACGTTTGTTTCGCGCGCCTTGAAGCCAATGCGCTGATACAGACGATTGGCCGCTTCGCGTGACGGACGAGACGTGAGATCAACTGTGATGGCACCGTGTTTCTTGGCATGTTCAAGTGCTGCGGTGTTGAGAGCCTCACCGACACCGTGACCACGAGCGTTTGAGTCGACAACAACATCTTCGATCCATGCACGAATTCCGGTGGGAATTCGGAACATGGCCAACGTCAGTGAACCAATGATCTGGCCGTCAACACGCGCGATGAATAGTGAGCTGGCGTCAGACTCAACCAATGACGTCAACTCGGCAGCGCTCGGAGGCGGATTCGACGAGGACAACTGCGGAATGAGCCGTTCGAACGCCTTCACCAATTCGTCATCGACAGTCGATGCAATTGTTATGTGAACGGTCATGATTTCACTATAGAACCGCCCTCGCGGCCGTCACGAGGTCTCTGAAACACCGGTAGATTCGGGAGTCAATGGCATCACCCGACCATGTGCGGTGGCAATCTCAGCCCCAGTTGCGACGCCCTACTGTCGTCGCCGCATTCACCGGTTGGAACGACGCAGCCGACGCAGCATCGACCGCGGTCCGCACACTCATCACATCGTGGAATGCACAGCCACTTGCCGACATTGTTCCTGAGGTGTTCACCGATTTTGCAACCATCCGTCCGGTGGTGAAGTTGAACAACGGCATCACACGCGAAATCGTGTGGCCAACAGTTTCCATGTGGCATGCCACAACTCCAGGCAGCGATGTCATTTTCGTACTTGGTCCCGAACCAAGTCTGCGGTGGCGACTGTTCACTGAACAGGTCATCAGCGTCGCTGCGCACTTCGAAGCGGCCATGGTCATCACGCTCGGCGCACTGCTCGCCGATGTGCCCCACACCAAGCCCATTCAGCTCATCGGCACGGCGTCTGACCCAGCCGTCATCGACCGTTTCGATTTACAGAAGAGCCAATACGAAGGTCCCACCGGAATCATTGGTGTTCTTCAAGACGCCTGCCATCACGCCGACGTGCCTGCGGCGTCTTTGTGGGCAGCCGTACCGGCATATGCCTCGCAAATTCCTTCTCCCAAGGCGGCTGCTGCACTCATTGAGCGCGCCTGCGAGATCATCGGTACGCCGGCGCCCGTCGCGGCGCTCAGCGAAGCCATCGACACATATGAAGCGCGAGTCGACGAACTTGTGAGCGAAGACGAAGACCTCGCCGAATACGTCGAGCGGCTCGACACCATGGGTGACAACGTGTTCGAAGAAGATGACCGCCAGACGACCCTTGACTTTGATGAAAATGAAGACGACGGCAGTTCACTCGTTGATGAAGTCGAACAGTTCTTGCGCGACCAAGACGGTCGCTGACTAGATACTCAGCACGTCGTCACGCACTCATCACGCGACCCTGCACTCAACCGCGCCAAATGTCGGGGCGTGGTGCATCGAATGTTGCAGCTCCACGATGTCCGGCAATGGCGTTGAATGCCATGTCGCCCCACCATTGCACTCCGGCTGTCGGATCTGGCAACGCATCGCGTTTGAACCATCCGACACCACTTGTTTCAAGCGGGTGTCCCGCGAGCTCGCCACCAACCGCGTGCAAGTGAAACACCACCATGTACATGCCGAACCGTGAGAAGCCCATGCGCATGCCGTCAACGACACCGAGTAACTGCACGGGCTCAGCGATGATGCCCGCTTCTTCTTCCACTTCTTTCATCGCCACTTCGGCTGGTGAGTAGCCGACATCGGCCCAACCGGTGGGGTACAACCACACGCCGCTCTCACGACGTCGAATCAACAGAATGTCGCCATCGTCGTTGCCGACAATTGCCCCGACTGCAACCTTCGGTGTGACATAGCCAGGAACACCTTCGCCAATGGTCTCCATCCACTCTTGAACGAAGTGATCCTGCTCACGTTGCGTCTCAATGGCGTCTTCCATCGACGCTTTGATGTCGCCGGCAACCTTCAATACTTCTTCGTAGCGCTCTTTTTCATACAAGCTCTGCGTAAAGGCCATACCGGTGCGGGCAATTGCTGCCAAGGTTTCACTCCAGCGCACCAGATTGTGGGTGAAATCACTCTCTTCTGGCACTGACACAACGATGATGTTAGTTCGCTACGCGGCAAGTGCGTTCAGCACGGCGGTACGAATTGCGTCGCCGTCGCGATCAATGTCGACTTTTTCGCCGTTGGAGTCACGCACATAAAACGTGTCGACCACCTCGCTACCAAGAGTCTGAACACGGGCATGTCGAATGTCGAGACCTGCATCAGCAAGCACTCGCGTGATGCGGTGAAGGATTCCCACTGAATCTGGCGCCCGAACCTCGACGAACGTGGCGTTGGATGACACAGAGTTGTCAAGGCGCACCACTGGCACTTCAAGAGTGCGAGCAGCAAGTACGCGGCGCGGGCGAGCAGATTTATCACGCTCACGCAAGCGTTCGTCGAGCGGGAACTCACCGAGAAGTGAGCCGATGACTTCAGAGCGAACTTTGTTCCAATCGAAATCCGAGTACGTCGGTGCCGCCACACGAAACTCTGACGCCGCCATTGGTGCTCGCGTGTCCCCTCCTTCGTCTGAGTACGCCTCGGCACCAAGGACATCGAGATTGTTCAATGACAACACACCCGCAACCGTTGCAAACGTTCCGGGGCGGTCTGGGCTGACAACCGTCACGCTTCCTTCACCAAAGGTCACTGAGGTTCCACCTTCGCTCATGAGAAGTAGCACATCGGCACTGGGGAACAAACGCCAGATCGCTTCGCTGACGTCACCACCACCCAACACATGTGACACGCGCTGCGCGAGAGAAGTGACAAGGTCAGACTTCCAAGCGCTCCACGCTGACGGACCCGTTGCGAGTGAGTCGGCTTCAGTGAGCGCATGCAACAACTCGAGTGTTGTGACGTTACCCGCACGCTCAGCTACGTACGTGATGGTTGCGTCATCGGAGAGATCGCGATGTGTTGCTACATCGGCCAGCAACAAGTGATGCTCGATCATCGTCTGGATGGTGCGCACATCATCCTCCACGAGCCCCATACGCCGACCGACGACATCGAACAACTGCACACCAACTTCCGTGTGGTCCCCTTTGTAGCCCTTGCCAATGTCATGGAACAGCGCGCCAAGCACAAGAAGGTCGGGTCGCTTGACGCGATCAGCGAGTGCCGCCGCGTTCGCACACGCTTGCCACAAGTGTCGATCAACAGTGAAGCGGTGATACGCGTTTCGTTGCGGCTTGCTACGCACCGACGACCACTCTGGCAACACCTTTGCAAGAAGGTTTCGTTGGTCGAGCGCCTCGAGCACCGGAATGGTGCGTTCCCCTTCAAGCAACAGTGCAACTAATTCATCACTTGCACCCGCAGGCCAAGGGTTTGGAAATTGTGGCGTGCGCTCACCAAGTCGATTCAACGATTCACGGGCGATACGACGTCCTTCACGTGCCGCAGCCGTCGCCACTCGCAACACCACTGACACTTCGTGTGCTGGGTCGACATCGTCTGCAAGATGCACTTCCCCTTCGCGCACCATCACACCAGCAGACAACATGCGCGGTTCAGATGTGGCGTCACTTGGTGGGTCGAGCCGAGCCCAGGCTTCATCAGCAACCCACGCAATCTTGCGTCCCGCGGCCGATACTGCCGCCATCAATGAATCATCCGACGAGTAGCCAATTGCTCTTGCGACAGTTGCCTGATCTTCGAGGCGAAGCACATCACCTGCGCGTGCGGCCTGTCGATGTAATTCAACGCGCACACCGAGCAACACTTCGTGTGCTTCCACGAGCGATGTGACGTCGCCAGATGCCAGCTGCAGTCCGGCAGACAAGGCCCACCACAAGGCGTGTACGTCACGCAGGCCTCCGGAACCTTCCTTCAGGTCAGGCTCGAGTCGAAAGGCCACTTCTCCGGCCGAGTCGTGGCGTTCCTTCACGCGATCATGAAGTTCAATCAACCATTGGCGGCCACGTTTCTTCCACGCCTCACGAGCACCGCGAATCACCTCGTCAGCAAGCGATTGATCTCCCGCTACATAACGCGCCGTCACCAATGACGTCGCAGTGTCGAGATCTGTTGCACACAATGACAGCGTCTCTTTCGGGGTACGGACCGCGTGACCGAGCTTCAAACCTGCATCCCACACTGGGTACCACAGCTTCGACGCAACGTCGTCGATGTTTCGTACACCTTTGTGGACAAGCAACAAATCAAGGTCGCTGAAAGGTGCAAGCTCACGCCGTCCGTATCCACCGACTGCGATGAGTGCAACGTTTGATTGCTTGCGTTCTTTCACCAATGTGATGGCTTCTGTGAACAGCTGGCGCATCCAGTCATCAGTCGCGTCTGAGAGCGCACGACAGAATGCACCACCTGTTACTGACGCATCAGCAATGACGTCTGCTCGTGTACGCATCAGTCGAGCTTTCCTTCAGCACGACGGCGTGTGAGCACGGTTGCAGCCTTCCAAGCGCCCCATTCAATTCCTGCCTCGTGCACATCTTCGCCAAGATCCATCCACGACATGGGGCCAAGTAGGTACTCATCGTCGGGGTCGAGACGCTGCTGAAACTCGTCGCGTGCAGGTGCGGGTACTCCGGTATCGCGAAGTGCAGCCGTGGCAAAGCGTGTACTCGCGCGTAACACCTCGAGTGGATTGGTGCGCTGTTGATCAACATCGGTGGATAGCAACACTCCAAGTTGCTCCTGCACAAATGCCTGCGTGTCTGCCTTTACGTTTGACAACACTGCTTGTACAGCGTCGCGCCTGTCCACACTTTGCCCTTCACATGCAAGCAACGTGATGCGCTCAATCCATCGCGGCACATTGGCCACGACGGCATCGTGTAATCGTTGCGGATAGTCGGGAAAGTCTCCGGCCACGTCAACGAAGGTAACGATGACTTGCCCCGATGGTCTTGTTCAGGCCATTAATTCTGTGTGAACTGGTCACATGATGACGGTCGCGAGTGCCAAGTAAATGACGATCGAGAGCAGGTCCTGTATCACCGTTGCGAGCAGACCCGACCCAAAAGCAGGATCGGCACCGCTTCGGCTCAACAGCCACGGCAGAACGAGTGCAATGACCCCTGCCACCGACGCACTTACAAAGAGCGCGAGGCTCACAGTCACGGCGAGGTTTGCCTGGTCATACAAAACGAAGCAGAAAGGGAAAAAAGCAACAGCAATCAGCGCCCCAATCAATACTCCAGCTGCTGCTTCCTTGAAGAAGAAGTCCCTGAGCGGAATTCCTGCTGAAAGTGACCGCACGACCAACACTTCGGTTTGGGTGCCGACTGCATCAGCCATGTACACGATTGCCGGCATAAAGAATGCAAGTGCGACGTTGCGTTGATGTGGCGTTAGGTCACTTTGCAGTCATTGGTCGCGATGTAGTGGCAGAGAACAACCCGAGCAGCACGAAAGCTGTGCCAGCGACATACCGTCGCATGATGTACAACGACTTACCTCGCAGCAACACCGACCGCAGCCCACTAGCCATCAGTGAATATGAGCCGTTGAACAATGTGGCTAACACCACGAAGATTGCTGCCAGCACCAATGCTTGCACTTTGGCATTGTCAGCCGACGTGTCAACGAACTGAGGAAAGATTGACAAGAAAAACAGGGCCGTCTTTGGGTTGAGGGCATTCACCAGAATTCCCTGACGAAATGCCACACCGCTGGTGACGTGAGAGGCATCGGTATGCAGATCACTTGGTTGCGTGAGCAAAGTGCGCACGCCGGAAACGACCAAATAGATGACACCAGCCCACTTCACGACTTCGAACAGTTCCACCGAGGTAGCAATGACAGCGCTGAGCCCCAGGGCAGCCAGTAATGCCTGAATGGTGTCACCGACTTCAAGACCAGCGACGGCAGAGAGACCAACTGTGCGACCGTCGGCTAAGGAACGACTGATGATGTAGATGATGGCTGGCCCCGGAATGAGCAAGAGCACGATGGTGGCGCCGATGAATGCGAAGAGATTCGACAGCTCTGGCATATCAGTCCCCTGCTTCCCCATCGATTGCTTCGCGCAATATGTCGGCATGGCCGTTGTGACGCGCATATTCCTCAATCATGTGCAACATCACCCAACGCAGATCAGGTCGAAAGTCGGCACCATCGCGCACCTCGGTCCGCGCTGCGAGTGAGTCGAGTGATTCACATGCGGCTTCAAAACGGCGACTTTCGTTCACTTCCGCATCGAAAGCGAGTAACGCTTCCTCCAGCGTCGCCGCATCATCGAAGTTGAAATCAAAGTCACGGTCGTCGTCAGACACAAAAAGGGGCTCTCTGTCAACACCAGCAACGACCCACGTGAACCAGTAACACTCAACGACCACCATGTGACGCAGCAGGCCAAGAAGCGACAGGTTGCTGCTGGAAATTGCCCTCGTGCGCGCCTGCGCATCGCTCAGCCCATTGATTTTCATGAGCAACGTGGCACGATGATATTCGAGCCATTCACGCACGGCTGTGCGCTCGTCGGCTACTTGCTGCGGATCAACCCGCTTCAGATTCATTCGCTTCCCTTCACCGCCCGTATGAACGGCACAACACTAGGGCTAGTTGGCGAGTGAACCACCGTAAATTTGCCAGGCAAGATACGACTTCGCGACCAAGCTGAGCACCAAGTACACCTTCTCGCCGTATACGTAGTCGGTCCACTTACCGACACCCTTGTATTGCAGCCACTGGTTCAGTCCGAAGCTGAAGAAGAAGATTTGCTCGAGCACGACCAGTACCAATACGAAATTCGGAACAGTGTCTGCACCGACAACGTTGATCCAGATGCCAACCCACGGTGCTACGCCAGCAAGAGTGCCAAACCAGAACGGTTTCATCGTTGTGGTTGTCCGCCCTGGCGGATTCATCACTTCCTGCAACCACCCGAACAGAATCATGGCGACATTCGCACCGATAATGGCGACGACAGCTGTGATGTCGGTGATGCCCGAGTACATGCCAATGAGAATCATCATCAACGTCGCGCTGAACGAGTACTCGACCCAGCGAAAACGGTTGATTCCACGACGCAAGTCGCCCTCATAGGTACCGCGCATGACAGTCGCCGTCAGCAGATGGTCGATAGCTGCCATCAAAAGAAAGACCGCTACCGCGGGACCAATAGCCAACTCGAAGAAAGAGGACGGCATCTCGAGGCGTGTTCCTGGAGGGCCCACCGGAAAATTCGACGTGACGGTGATGGAAAAACTGCCTGCCATCAAAAAGATCATCACGGCCTGAGCAGCGTGCAACACAGTCAGTGCAAGGTTCCACGTTTTCAGGTTCTTGAACCTTGACGAAGCAATGTCGTACGTGTCGGTTTGCAGATGACTTGTCATGTCAATGACCCTAATGGACGCCAACGAGCCAAGGTCACGCTCGTGTGCTGATGACGACCGTGACGTAAGCGACGTAAGCAATCAGCAACAACAGTCCCCGCGCAAACACCAGGTCACCACTTCGACGAGGCATCGCCAGCGCTGTCGCCATAGCGCCACATGCGATGGCCACATAAGTGGAAGGTTGAGACACATCAATTGGTTGGATGATGGCGCCGATACCGACAATGAAGAGAGTGTTGAACACATTCGATCCCAACACCGCACCAACACCCACTTCAGCATGACCCCTGCGCGCAGAGACGATGGCGGTGGTGAGCTCTGGTGTTGATGTGCCAATGGCAACAAACACCGTTCCAACAATGAACTTGTCCCATCCGAGTGTGTCTCCAATTGACTCGGCAGCAGAAACAATCAATCGACCAGCCGCAACCAGCGCAACAATTCCTGTCACTACATCACGGATGAAGTGACGAGGGCCCTCGTCTTCCAACACTTCGACAGCACTTACCTCTCGGCGTGCGTCAACTGTCACCCACGTCAACCACGATGCAAACACCGCAAACATGACAACAGCATCAACTCTGTTGATTTCTCCATCGATCACCAACAATGCAAGCAATCCGAGAGTAAAAAGTGCCGCGGGCAAGTCACGCCGAATGTCTGCCCACCGTGCCGTTACTTTGGCAAGCGACACGGTGACTCCGAGAACAAGCCCAAGATTTGCCATGTTTGAGCCAAGTGCATCTCCAAGCGCCAGCTCGGGTGCCCCATCTGTGGCAGCAAGCACTGCCACCACCATCTCTGGGCTTGATGTTGCAAACGCCGCGATTGTCGCACCGACGATGCCGGGCGGAATTCGCAGTACTGCGGACATGGCAACCACTCCACGTACGAAGCGGCAACCGCCAACGGCGGCTAAGGCAACACCAATGATGAGCCAGAAGATGTACATGACGGATCCTTTTCGATACGCCGACCCGTCTTCCCGGCACGCCGAAGTCAGTGTATGAAAGTCAGTCGGTGAGTTCCACGCGAACTCGCCGGAATCCTTTGCCTTTGTTCTCCACTTTGGTCACCCGGAACGTGCCCACCTCGCGCGTCGAAGCGACATGTGTTCCGCCGTCAGCTTGCTTGTCGAGGCCCACAATGTCCACCACACGAATCTCTTTGACAGTTTCAGGAATGAGCGACACCTTCGTGCGTATGAGGTCTTCGTCCATCACGGCGGTGTCGCGGGGCAAGAATGACACTTCGATGGAATGGTTGCGAGCAATCGCCTCGTTCACGAGCTGCTCAACGCGTGCGGCAAAATCATCGGGCAGCGGGTTGAACTCGAAGTCCATCCGCGCGGTCAACGGCTCTATGTTTCCGCCGGTCACAGGCACGTGCCATTCATTCCAAATGACACCGCACAACACGTGCATTGCCGTATGGGTGCGCATCAACTTGTGGCGCCGCTCCCAGTCCACGTGGCACTGAACCGTCGCACCGACGGCCGGCACAGCAGCACCATCTATGAGGGTGTGCAAAACAACATCGCCGTCCTTGCGCACATCAACCACTAACTGTCCATCGATGACACCAGTGTCATGTGGTTGACCACCACCGGTTGGATAGAAAATCGTTTGGTCGAGAACCACAGCGTTGTCGCGCACCTCAACCACGGTGGCGTCGAGTTCTCGCAAGTATGCATCGCGAAGAAACACCAAGTCGGTGGCCATGGCGACGAATCAGATCTGCTGGGCGAGTTGTTCGACCGGTGTCACCATGCCGGTGTAGAACGGGCCGAACTCGGCATACACCGCTGACGCTTCGTCGAAACGCATGGTGTACACAACTTCTTTCAAGTCAACAGGGTTCACTGCGAACAACGTGACTCCCCACTCGTAGTCATCAAGACCAGCCGACCCCGTGACCACCTGCACCACTCGACCTGCGAATGTGCGACCACTCTTGCCGTGTTCCATCATGAGCTCGGAACGCTTCTCGAACGGCAAGGTGAACCAGTTCTGCTCTGGCTCACGACGCTTGGACATGGGATAGAAGCACCATGCGTTCTTGCCTGGTGGCGGCAGTTGCGGATACAGCCGCGCATTCAACATCTCTTGCGGCACACCCTTGGCATATTCACTCACTTCGGTGAGCGACACATACGAATCGGCGATGGACAACCCGGCATGTTGCAGTGCAGTCTGAAGCGACTTCAGCGGACGCATGTCTGCCGACGTGGCCATAACTGCGACATCGGACTTGTGACCGAGCATGGCGACAGTGACCACGCTGACACCGGCATTCTCAGCGTTCTTCACCGCGCCAACAAAAGCCTCGGGGTCGTACGCCGGCGTGGTCTTGCAGAACAAGTGGATGACGGCAAGACCGGCGGATGGAGACATGGGTTCGCTGTTTGCGCTCATGATGCGAAGGCTACCCAGCAAAATCTAAGCAGCGATTACCTGAGGACTCGTTCTGTCAGGTCTCAGAACGCCACTAACCTGCGTAGAAACCAGCAACTTAGTAACCAAGAGTAGATCCATGGCCACAGAAAGTTCAGGAACTCTCCCGTGGATAGAGCGAATTGCCGAGAGCTTCCCTCACATCCCGTTTGATCATTTTCACCAAACAACAGCACCTCACCTCATCAAACTCCGTGGATCTCTTGTTGCACGTGATCTTGTAGGTGCCGAACCACTCGCGTTCGTAGCTGACACAGGTATCTCATACACCTGGTCCACTTGCACATCTGGCTTGAATGCTCTCCCTGTCGTCTCCTCGGGCATAAACGAGGCAACAACCGTGGTTCGTCTGAGTGAACATGCCTTCTCTGACATCATGAATGAGTTATTGACGCCTAGCGGTGCGGTTCAAACTGGCCGCGCAGTTGTGAGCACCGGCGAACTCTCCGGCTAGCAGCGATGGGAACCTGCTTTTCAATCACTCCTCACAGGACGAGAGATTTACAGCAATGACGTTCGCAAGACACTGATTGATCGTTCTGGTCAACCACTTGATCTCACCAAGCAATTTACGGTGGACGACGATCTTGATGATCTTCGGCACTTTTTTGCGACGGCAGGGTACCTGCACATCAAGAATGTCTTCAGTGACGAAGAAGTCACTCTATATTCAAACGCCATCGAGGAGGCGCGGCTACAAACACATCCGGCTGACGGATTCTCGTGGTGGTCAGTAAACAGAGATGGACAAGAGATGGTCACTCGCATCAATCATCTCGAGCGCTTCTCGTCAATATTTGACGAACTTGCATGTGATCCACGTCTGGCACGATTTGCTTGTCTCGTCGACAAGGACCTACTTCCATGTCGCGACCGTCTCGACGGACCGATGGTCTTCATCAAGAATCCCGGGGTTGTCAAAAGGAATGGTGATCTGCGATGGCACACAGACGACGGAAGTGGAGGCCACTCAGTGATGTGCCCGCTTGTTCAAGCCGGTGTCCAATTAGAACATGCCAACGCTGAAAATGGACAGATCTTGGTGCTGGCCGCATCACATCGATACACCAAGCACTGGATCCATTGGGGTGGCGAAGGGGATTTCCCGGTCGTGCCCATCAACACCGAACCAGGTGATTTGACACTTCACTACGGAGACACAATGCACACGACTCCCCTCCGACTAGCCCAGAGGCTGGGCGACGGGCGCTTTACATCAAGTTTGCGGAACCGAAGACTTTCGACTGGATTCCATCGGGATGTCACTACAACGACGTTCAGTTCCGTCCAGACGCGGACGGTCGACTTGCTTCACGCGCAAGAACTTGGGACTCGCAACCAAAGCACTGAAGGCTACGCAGCCACCCGCGCGAGTATCGCGTTGGCGTAACGATCTGCCGAGCCTTCTGCCACATGAAAGAACATTGACGGCTCAGCCAATTCGATTTCCATCACCAATGGCTTGCCGTCATCGCCGTCCACCATGTCGATGCGCGCATACAACGGCGATTCACCGAAACGTGATGCGAGCAACTCAATCACCTTGTCTCCCACGGCAAGTTCATCGACGCGTGGAGTGCGGGCTGTGATCTCTTCGACAACAAACAGCCCATTTCGTTCGCTCTCACCCCGCGACAAAATTGCTGCCTTGCAAAAAGCGTGGCTGAACACACCGTTGTAGAACAACAGCCCGGTCTCGCCTCGCTCGTCAACGCAACCTTGATATGGCTGCACCATCGCCTTTTTCCCGATTGACAACACATGACGAATATGCGCACGTGCGCCTGCCTCATCGTCGATGAAACGCAGTGTGTCATTCGAGCCGGCACTGACCGTTGGCTTCACCACGACATCGCGCGGCAATGCAACAGCATCGACACCAACGTCATCTGACACGAATTCCGTGGATATGACCGGTACACCGAATGCAACTGCATCGCGCAAATACACCTTGTCGGTGTTCCACCTCAGCACCTCGGCTGAGTTGAACAACTGCGTCACCTGCGACACACGTTCAGCCCACGCCAGAAACTCCGACAATCGCCAGTGATAATCCCATGGAGAACGAACAACCGCCGCGACGAACCGTTTCCAGTCCGCCGCGGCGTCGTCCCAATTCACCAATTCAACTGTTGCCCCTGCTCGCGCGAGCGCGTCGGCCAGCAGTTGAAGATCGGTGTCGTGGTGGCGTGCCTCGCCGATAGTGACGAGGGCGATCACACCGTCCACGAAAAGTTGTGAGTGATTTGTTCGTTACCGAATCAGAAGTCGCCCATGTCGCCACCGGGCATTGCCGGTGCAGCGGGATCGGGCTTGTCAGCGATGACTGCTTCTGTGGTGAGGAACAACGCCGCAATCGATGCCGCGTTCTGCAGAGCAGAGCGAGTCACCTTGGCGGCGTCGATGACGCCCAACGTCACGAGGTCTTCGTACTCGCCAGTGGCAGCATTCAAACCCTGCGTTCCGGTGAGGTTCTTCACCTTCTCGACCACAACGCCGCCTTCCATGCCGGCGTTTTCGGCAATTTGCTTCAGCGGAGCTTCGAGTGAACGAGCAACCATGCGGGCACCCGTTGCCTCATCGCCTGTCATCTTCGCAGCGGCAGCTTCAACTGCAGCCTGTGCGCGCAACAACGCAACTCCGCCACCAGGCACAACGCCTTCTTCGATGGCAGCCTTCGTGGTGCTGACTGCGTCTTCGATGCGGTGCTTCTTTTCCTTCAGCTCAACTTCAGTTGCTGCACCGACCTTCAACACGGCAACGCCACCGGACAACTTGGCGAGGCGCTCTTGCAACTTCTCGCGGTCGTAGTCGGAATCGGTGTTATCGATTTCAGTCTTGATTTGGTTGATGCGACCCTTGATGTCGTCCTCGGCACCGGCACCTTCGATGACGGTGGTTTCGTCCTTGGTGATGACAACTTTCTTCGCGCGGCCGAGCAGATCAAGCGTGGTGTTCTCGAGCTTGAGACCAACTTCTTCGCTGATGACCTGTCCACCGGTGAGAATTGCCATGTCTTGCAGCATCGCCTTACGACGGTCGCCGAAACCAGGAGCCTTCACCGATGCGCTACGGAACGTTCCGCGAATCTTGTTGACGACGAGAGTGGCGAGTGCTTCACCTTCGACATCTTCAGCAATGATGACGAGCGGACGGCCACTCTGCATGACCTTCTCGAGCACCGGCAACATGTCGCGTACGGCAGTGATCTTGGTTGCGACGAGCAAGATGTACGGATCTTCGAGAACCGCTTCCATGCGCTCGGTGTCGGTGACGAAGTACGGCGAGATGTAGCCCTTGTCGAAACGCATACCTTCGACGAGGTCCATGTCCATGCCGAACGTCTGGCTCTCTTCAACGGTGATGACGCCGTCTTTGCCAACCTTGTCGATGGCTTCTGAAATCATGCGACCAATTTCTTGATCAGCTGACGAGATTGCAGCAACCTGCGAGATCTGCTCTTTCGAGTCGACTTCCTTGGCGAGTGCGCGAACGCTCTCAACTGCGGCAGCAACACCGGCCTCGATGCCCTTCTTCAGTGTCATTGGGTTTGCACCGGCCGCGACGTTGCGCAGACCTTCGCGCACCATCGACCATGCGAGCACTGTTGCAGTGGTGGTTCCGTCACCGGCGACGTCGTCGGTCTTCTTGGCGACTTCCTTCACCAGCTCGGCACCAATTCGCTCGTACGGATCTTCGAGTTCGATGTCTTTTGCAATCGACACGCCGTCGTTCGTGATGGTGGGGGCGCCCCACTTCTTTTCGAGCACCACGTTGCGGCCCTTAGGTCCGAGGGTGACGCGCACCGCGTCGGCCAACTTGTTCATGCCGGCCTCGAGACCGCGGCGGGCCTCTTCGTCAAACGCAATCAGCTTTGCCATGTCGTTTCCTCCAATTGAGTAACCATGTTGAGTAACCATCGCCCTGAAACACCGTCAGGGCGCTCGCACTCGGGGGGCGCGAGTGCTAGCACTCTATCGGGGGGACTGCTAACGCCTCAACCCCTGCCGAGTAGATCGGGGCGGATGAGCAGATGGAAACGGGGCCTGGCCGGCCGGTTCAACATCCGCCGGCAACGGCGGGAATGAGCGACACGGTGTCGCCGTCTTTCACCGGGGTGTCGAGACCCTGCAGGTACCGCACGTCGTCGTCGGAGACGAACACGTTGACGAACTTGTGGAGGGCGCCTTCGGCATCGAACAAACGGTCTTTGAAACCGGGGTGGGCGGCATCGAGGGCGGCCAACACATCACGCAGGGACGCGCCTTCAACCGTAACGGTGGAGGCTCCGCCAGCGAGCGGACGCATGATGGTGGGGATTCGCACGGTGACTGCCATAGAGCGAAACCCTACCGATGCACTCAAGTTTTGTCACATCACACGCGGAAGTTTGTCACGCCACGGAAGCGCTTCTTCCAGTTGCGATGCGAGTCGCACAAGCACATCTTCGCGATACGGCGCACCAACAAACTGAACGCCCATCGGCAAACCTGTTGACGACCAGTACAGCGGCAAACTCATTGCCGGTTGACCAGTCACGTTGAACTGCGCCGTGTACACCAACACCTCGAGCATGTGCATCATGCCCTCGGGGCCACTCAAGTGACCGATCTTTGGTGGTGGACCAGCGATGGTGGGCGTGCACAACATGTCAAACCCACGCGAGCCATCACGTGGCAACCACCACTCCACCATGCGACGTGTCCAACTGTGCATCCACTGCACGTCGGCGATGTATGCAGCAGCAGAAATCGACTTGCCGATCTCGCGCATGAACAAGTTGTCGGGCTCAATGTCGTCATCGGTCAACTGACGACCAAGCACTGATTCAAAATAGGTGAGGTCAGCGTCGGTGCACGCCGACACGATGTTGGTGAATCGTTGCGAATATTCGGTTTCATCGAGTGCGGATGGCTTGGCGACAATAACTTCATGTCCAAGCGACTCGAGCACTTTGGCAGTTGCCGCAATCGACGCGCGTGATTCTTCATGGTCAAGCCCACCAAGCGACCCTGGATTGTCCATCAGGCCAATGCGCAGCCGACCAGGTGCCACGCCCACTTCGCTCGTGAGCGGTCGAGCAAACGGTGGCGCCGTGTACGGGTCACCTGATTCATATCCGCAGATCTGGTCGAGCACTGCGGCAGTGTCACGCACAGTTCGAGTGACACAACCGTCGATGGTGGCACCCATCCAGTTCTCACCGAAGTACGGGCCTTGACTGGTACGACCACGTGATGGCTTCAAACCAACGAGGCCACATTCACTCGCCGGAATGCGAATGGAACCACCGCCGTCATTCGCATGACCCACCGACACGATGTGCGATGCAACTGATGCTGCAGAACCACCTGAGGACCCACCCGTCGAATGGTTGGTGTCGTATGGGTTGCGCGCAGGGCCATACGCAAGTGGTTCGGTTGTGATGGTCGAGCCGAACTCTGGAGTGTTGGTCCGACCAATGACTACGAAGCCAGCGCGGCGAAAACGTTCAGTGAGATAGCTGTCGAACGGTGCGCGGAAGTCGGCGTTCTTCAACATGCGCGAACCCATGTGGTATTTCTCACCCGCTTGCGCGGCACCAAGATCTTTGAGCACCATCGGCACACCACGAAATGGACCGTCGGGCAATGCACCGGCAGCTTGGGCACGGGCCTTGTCGTATTGCTCGTGAATGATGGCGTTTAGTTGCGGGTTGACCTTCTGCGCCTGGGCAATGGTCGCATCAACGGCTTCAGCCGGAGAAATGTCACCGTTCGCAATGGCTTGCGCTTGTGCAGTCGCATCTAAATGAATGAACTCGCTCATCGCCACACCCTAGGCGCGCTTATCGTGGGCGAATGCACGTGGTGGCTGCTGCTGACAAGTTCAAGGGAACCGCCACCGCCAAACAGGTATGCGCGGCAATTGGTCACGCATGTTGGGAACTTGGCGCCGACTGCACAGAAATTCCGATGGCAGATGGCGGCGAAGGAACACTCGATGCACTCGGCGGCGCGAACAAAACAACTCTCGTCACTGGCCCACTCGGTGACCCAGTGCAAGCAGCATGGCGACTGCACAAAGGTGTGGCCATCATCGAGATGGCACGTGCATCTGGCTTGTCGCTCATCGGCGGGCCAGAACACAACGATGCAATTGCCGCAAGCACAACAGGCGTCGGAGAACTCATC
>Ga0194133_10000708_pt1 | contig 64187 bp, 61 predicted proteins | sample TA2KigOf40mmetaG_FD_155448 | JGI IMG/M metagenome (GOLD analysis project Ga0194133, IMG submission 155448) | Freshwater microbial communities from Lake Tanganyika, Tanzania - TA2015055 Kigoma Offshore 40m | ecosystem: Environmental > Aquatic > Freshwater > Lake | place: Tanzania: Lake... | reverse complement strand
TTCAAGATTTACTTCTGCTGCAGTGGGATGATTTAATTCACCCATGGACCTGTTTGTTTTCACCATCTCACTTATGTAACGTCTAACTTCTTTGTCCATTTCACTAGAATCATAAATTCTTTTATTCTTATTGACTTCCTCACATTGCATGTAAGGACCTTTAATATACATTGTGCTGGGTTGATTACCGCTTTTTTCCTCCACAACGTATTCAAACTGATCATCCGATGCAGGGGTTTCAACTAATAGACGTAATGCCATATTATTATTTAATAGATTTAGAAGCTATTTTCTTAGTTCTTTCTCGGTTATAATAGTAAATTCAATACCTCTCTCTTTGCACCATTTTTTTGCAGCTTCCCATTTTGCCATGTTCTGTATGTATGTAAGTTGTTCGTACACCATAGTCTTTTTATGTTTATTACTGGTTTGTTCAGGCGCAACTGTTTGTTTGTACGGTTTTATTTCAACTAAGAACTTTTTTACACCAGTGGCTGTCTTTAATTTGACATAGGCGTCGACAATATATTTGTGAGGTTTGTTATCAATAGGACTTGTGTAATTTATTACAACATTTTCACTCCCCCACTCTAATACGTTTGGATTGGTATCACACCATCTAAACAATTTTAATTCCCAACTGCTCAAATATCTTGGTAAATCATGACCCTTATACTTTTCAGTATGTGTGGGTTTGAAAATGCCTTGTACAAATTTACTATTCTTAAGCTGCAACTTCATCAGCCAACAAAAAATTCTGGAGGTGCTGCATCACCAAGTCCAGGAGCACTCTCGTACAATTTTTTCTCCAGTTCAGCTTTTTCGGTTTTGCCATCTTCTAAAATAGAAGCATTTATTGTACCACCGCCAAAAAGCTGTGTACCTGCATACTTGCCACGAACTTGCCCAATGGCTATTTTTGTCAGTGCTAATGCATACTGATAAACCCAAGGCTCTTTGATAATATCAACCAACGGGCGCTCAACATAACACGTTACAATTCCATAAAAATGTGTATTACTTGGGGCAGGAAACATTTGCATGTATTGAGATCTTGGATCAAACCGAACATCCCGTCTTAACGCTAAAACCTTTTCACGTGTATCAAGCCAATTTTTTAAAGTGTACCAGCTAATCAAATCAAAACCATAATTACCAAGTGAGTAGCTAAAATATGTTTGCTGTGCAAGTGATTGTTCAATTGTGAAAAGAGTATTAATACCATCAGAACTGCCTTCTTCAAAATCAATTACATCTATGACGCGTCTGTAGTCACCTATCAGATAATCATAACTATTCAACAGCTCTAAAGTGTCCGGCTGGGTTTGATCTATGACTTGAAATAAGTAAGGGCTGTCTGTCTCTCCTATTACCATTTTGCCTATAGAATATAAGTCCTTTATTGATTTTGAAACATTTTTAAATTTTGATCTAAAGTTAAAATCCTTGGTGAGACTAAACAAAACATCCAATCGCAAACCTCCTTTTTCTTTCTCGTACAAATCGCTATCAAATACGAGATATTCTTGTGTGTAGCCAGCAAACTTTGTAAACATTTCACATGCTATACCTATAAATTCGTTTAATTGATCAGAATGAACTTCAATGTTAACTAACGGAGCCCCTAACGCCCTACAAATGCGTTGACCTAATCTTTCATAACTTTGTATTTTAGATTGCAAATTGGTGCTATAAAAAGCACTCACCGGTTCAACATCACTACATACCATCATATAATATAGTTATTCTTAAGTCCCTGGGACTCCTGATAATATTGTGATTCCAACACCTTCCGTATATGGTACCAGTGGCAGTACAAACCCTTGTACAGCTATGCCGCCAACAGGTGTAAACTGTTCTTGTATATACAATTCTGCAGGGTTTGGACTAATACGAATACCATCACCCTGAAAATATGTATGTATAGCATCTCTTTGATAAAAATATTGTGATGGTTTACCGTAAAGTTTATCACCATCACATACAAATCTAATAACTGTAACACTGAGTGCTGTCAAAGATACAATCTCTGTATCTGTGTCTAGTGCGCTTGCTGATAGTGGTACAGCAAACACATAATCGCCTTCAAACTCTACCCAGTGGCTACCAAAACCGTCTTGCTGTAAAATTAGAGTGTAAATACCTCCACGTTTTTTATCTTCTACAGGCTCAATATTTTTTACTATTGTGCCTCCTGTAATGTATGCAAAAGCGACTTGCATTGAACTTAAGCTCCAATACGCAGAGTTAGATACAAAATTTAAATTAGTACATGTAAATACTTTTGCCCTAGTATTTGACTGAGAATGTGGGATGCGAAGTGCACTGTTTAAGAATGGCCAGCTAGCACTTAACGCGCTGGTTGTTATTGAATAAGAGTTGAACGTGGAACTATTTGCATTACTATTTGTGTAGGTATCATAAGCTAAATTCCAGCTAGAGCTTAACGCGTTAGTTGTATTGTATGTTGTTGGATACAGTCCAAAGCTAGAGCTATTTGGTCTCACATATGTATAAGTGGACCACCATTGATAACTGTTTGTTAAATTAGAACCGGTAAGCTGTAAGAAAATACTATCAATAGTTACAGCTGAAGCCCCATTAAATGTGGTTATATCTAACCCGGCAAAAGTTTGAATATACCGAACATCTATTTCTAATCTTGTAGTATCAAAACGATTAACGTCATAAAAAATACCTCTGAAAGGTTCATTTTGTGATGCAATAGGGTCAATAGCACTATCAGTATAATCAAAAGAAGAAACCGTGTGATGGTTTGATCTGTGAAATTTATTGTGGAATAAAAAATTGCTCATTATGTGTAAAAAGTTCTGTCCCCGTACATCAAATATCCATCAGAGACAAAATGTATAATGGTTCTCGAGTTTGCGGACAGACTTATTACACCTGTTAGTGCTATTGTACTGTTAAACCGATACGCAGATCTAAACAAAGCATCGCAGTCACCGCCTGCACTTTGAATTATATTAAGAGTATACAGCCCCCCGCGACGTTGGTTTAATGGATTGTTAAAAATAGTATTTGCTGTTAAGGTTACAAAGGTAACTTGATTTACATCCAAGTCCCAATCTACTGCTGGGTAAGTCGCTGTTTCATATGTTGCTGCATTTTGAGTATATCTTAACGTTGTGCCAGAAAACGTTTTTGTACCAGTATATTCCTGTGCAATACTAAGATACATAATATCAGGGGAACTCCATTGGGCACTAAACCCACAAACTGTGGTATATGCAGAATAGTAAAACCCACTTACAGCGCTGTAATTTAAATAGGAGTTGTATCCTAAATTCCAGTTATCTGATAAAGAATTAACTGTATTATATAATGAAAGAGTAGGAGCCCAAATACTAGAGACAGAGCTTACAGTTGTAAAAACTGACCACCACTGATAACTATTAGACTTAATAGTTAAAAAGCCATTAGTATCAGGCAATAATGTAAAAAATATTCCTTGAAATGGTTGTCCTTCTGATGCAATAGGATCTATCCCAGCATCCGGTAATCCAGTGCCAGATGCTGTATGATGGCTAGCTCTATGAAGCTTGCTATGAAATGTGAAGTTACCGGCCATATATATAATTATTCAAAATAAGCTTTAATAACCTCCTGTATAGAACTTGTATTCAAAGCCTGGTAGTTTTCTTGGAGACAGATCAACAAAAACAGGGTCATTGCTAATGATTTCTGTCAAGACTTGCTGCTGATAGTCGTAAATTAGTTTAAAACACCTATTAATTGTTTCAGCCTGAAAATTTTCATTAATAAAAATATTTGAAAATGTGTTGGTGTCGAACACCGTGTTAGTTCTAAAAAAATCATTATATCCTTTGTACAAATAGACAGGGGTACCCACTACATTTTCGCCAGAGTGAAATCTATAGCCAATGTTATTAACAAATAAACTCATGTTATAAAGAAACTTTTTTATGCTTTTATTATAAATCCAAGCAGAGTTATACTCATTCGGATTTATTTTTACATCGTCTATATCATAATAGTTAACTTCCGCTTTATTTTTAAATAGTGTTACTAGATTTAAATCATCCTTAAACACTGCTCCATAATAATGCAAATTGTCGGTCGACTTTAATGTTGTAACAATAATGTCAGATTTTTTATCAGTGGTCTCACTAACAGTAAACCATTGAAAAATATCTCCACCAAATATATTGCCGTCTGAAGGTAGAATTCCAATATTTTTTTCTGGCTTAGTAATCCATTTTTTAATTAAAGTTTTCTGTGTTAAAACATAGAATACATTCTTATCGTAATGAGCGAATTTAATATCTATCACTTTATCCGTAGGGGCTATTTCATCTAATTCATACTGAGCAGAAGATACTATACTAAAATCTGTGTTGACATCGAGCAAGTAAAGTTGCCTGTTGTTACATGCATATAGCTTTTTATCTTTTTCACTGTAAGCCATGCAGTTGATAGTGGAAATGGCATTAAAAAATGTTGTAGCAACAGAAGTATTGACCCAGTTTAAATCTTTGTCATAAACTTTAAAACATTTATTATCTCGATCCTCAACAATTAAATTGTCCCGGGCTACTAACATTTTACCAATAGTACTAAATTTTAATTTGTCTTTACTCGTACCAATGCCGCCTATGTTGTATAATAAAAACAACTTTTGAGCTTTTACGTAATCAGGGCTGATAACGTCTTTTAATTTGTAACTATAAATATTGTTGTATACTGTATCGCTAACATAAAGAATATCATCTTTGTACGCAGCAATGCTTCCTATTTGAGAGAAGCATAAAGAACCAGAAAGAGGATCAATATTAGTTTGCTGTATAATTGTAGTTATTTCATATTGAGTATCTAGTGACAGTATACTAATAAAATCTCTTGTGGTGTAAATAATATTATTAGTATTTGGAGCAACTGTAGAGTAGAATGAAATGCCTCTCTCGCTCTGATAAAAAGTAGAAGATAAAACAGAATTAGCAAATGAGGTGGTAAAATCAGACCCATAGAAAAATATATTTTCTATGTCTCCAAAAGCATACCCTATCCACCCCTCATACGTTTTAGGCACATTAAAGCTGGCTACTTTACACAGCCCATACAGATATATTAAATTATCAAATAGCTTTTCTATTTTTTGATTGAAAGTTTTGGCTGTAGCAAATTCATTAGGTTGTATTTTAATTTGTTCATACGTATTAGGTAGTGCAAAATTATCTGTGACCATTCTATCGTATACAAACCGGGATCTATCAAAAAGATTTTCTAAGGTTGTCATCGATCAAATGCTCCATCAGTTAATGTGTTGCCAGCGAAATACGGTTGCAAATATTCCGCGCTCTGTGCAGGCAAATTGGTAACCCATGCTAAATTATTTAATTTAGTATATGCTGGTGTAATATCTTTTAGCTTCTTAATTATAGCCGTCTTTAAATAATCTCTGCAACTGCTATCCATGATGTTATCATTAAGATATATGTTGTAAAGTACACTCTTGGCGCCAGGAACGTGTTGTGTAAAATACCTAGAAACTGTCTCTAGATAATTTCTTCTTCCAGCGGGCACATCCCATCTTAAGCTTGATGGGGGCAGTTTTTCCTTGTAGAGCATACCTATGTCGAAATAATTTAATTCCTTGTTATGCCAATAAAGATTTTGAATAGCTAAATCCTTCACATAATAATAAGTGTTTAATGCTGACTTCTTAACAAAGTTAGATAAGGTCAAACCACTATAAAATGGGCATGCACCCACCACCACGGTGTCTATCACAAGAGGTATGAAGCTATATTTTTTAGGAGTAAATTGTACGGTTTGGTATAATTCACCATCTAGATACAACTTTACACAACCGTTGACGGTATTTACAGCAATAGAAAAATGATGGTACCCAGGATTTAAATCCTGCACTTTAACAGTGGGCTCGGGAATTTCTATGTCTTCGGTATCAAACTGATTATACAATCTTATTTTAAATGAATAGTTATTATTGCCGTTAATCTTGTCATACACGTATCCATAATTAAAGCTATGATTAGATGGATCTAGATTTTGATTAAAATTAATGTTGGTATCAATCATCACAGTTTTGTTCTGTATGCCACTGTAGTTTAATCTACTAACAATCAATTTATTGAATTGAGAGCCGCTCGCTGATACAATAACATCAGTATACAAATCACCATTTATAAAATTTTCCATAAATGTAATGCCCAGAATTTTTAGTGGTGTAGATGTAAAATTATTACCCGCTGTAAGGGTTGTGGTAAGTAATTGTTTTTGAAATTCCCCATACACAGTAATCTTATTTCCGCTCGATGTCCATGTGTTATTAAATTTGTCTATATTAAACGCTTCAATTTGATTGGTTTTTGAACCAACTATGGATGTAATAGTTTGTGTGATGGTATCCCACCTACGCACGACGCCTGAGCTCAAGAAAAACACACCTGTATTTCTTACTGTCGATTGAGAACCGTCAATTAAGACCAGTTTATTGGCTATTTTTTTAATCTGACTGTAAGCACCTGTTTCAGAAATTATATTATCTATTGCTATGTTAAAAGGCAAATTAGATGCCAAATTTACACCAGACAAACTGTTGTCGGTAAATAAAACATACGCATTTTCTTGATCGTTGGAAGCATCTTTTACTGGTACCGTAAACATTGACGTAACTGCATCTACAAGTGTTTCTTGCAAATTAATTTCACCCAACGTTAAAGAGTCAGTTATTGCATGAAATGCATTCAATGGATCTCTTACAAGCAAAAATTGCGGTTTTTGATTAAAAGGTTTTAAATTATCAAATTTATTAATAATTTCTAATTCTCGGTTTAATGCTGTTACTATGCTACCATTTAAGTAGAATAAAAATGGAGTTACAAGCTTGTAGTTAAAAATTCCTAAGCCATATTCGTTATAATTGCCGCCTAACTGATACCCAGCAGGCTTGGTCCAGTCTGTTCGACTGGCCCAGAAGCTTATAGTAAAATTGTTTAAATCCAATTTGAAATTACTAACATCGATGGTGCTAAACCTACTACCATCATATTCATATGTATTAAACATATCTCTATCTTTCTGTGGATCAAGCTTTAAGCCGTCATACCGCTGATAACTATCAAAATCTTTTTGCTGTTGGTATCGCTCCAAAAGTTTTATATTTTGATTTGCATCAGTCTTTCCAATGTGGGAATATGCATACAACCCACCAGGCTCAAATGTAAGACTAGATGGTATATCTACTACCCCTAATTCCAAATTGTAGCAGGTATATGAAGGTATGTATGTGACGTTGCCTTCTGCAGCCTCCATAGCTTGAAATGGGGTTGACACTATAGGATTATAGTACCTATCTATCCAAACAGGTCTTTTGGTTATATCTGGACCAGCTGATAGCCACGCACAAAGCCATTGTCCGGTAGTCTCGCCTGTTGTATCGCCTTGATTGCTAGTATAGCGGTATTCACCAAGTTTTTTAAATAACCTTTCACTTCTTAAAGGGTGATCACCCCCCACGGCCCCCGCTTCGACCAATTTAGACGTTGAAATGTTAAGCCTTGTGTATGGGTACATGTTTTGAGGCATATGAAACCAAGTAGTTTTTCCTGACATGAATGTATATGGATAAGAATACGATTCGTACTGTAAGTGTAATTTTTCATATCCTTTTTCTTGACGATTGCCGCTAAAAATAGACACATAATTTCTATAGTTTACTGGTGTTTCATTTAAAAATACATTCTGTCGTCCCTGTTGATTGCTAATGTTCAATTGAGTTTTTAAAGGTAATATATTTGTTGTAATGCCTGCTTGTTCTTTTGCAACATTGAAATATTCTGCATGCAAAAGAAAATTATTCTTTACATTAAAAAAGCTCTTACTAGTATCAATATCAATATTATTTTGGTTGAAAGTTTTTACATAACTACCCCAGTCAATAGTTACTTCTGGTAAAGATGGATCATAGAAAGCGGTAAGGTAGAAAATTCCTCTTGTATCAGTGTAGGCTATTGAATCGACAGTACATAGTGTCAATCTTGTTGTGTTTGTGTCCCTTATTACCTGGTAGGCTTGACCGGCGATCCTTACTTGTAGAGATATAGACTGGTCTTTAGGATTGTATGTGTAATAGAATTTTCTATTGTAATCTGTTGTGCCTGTAAAACTAGACAATATAGCAAAATTTATATTCAGACTAGCAGGATTGAATGCTAAGTAAAACTCATCATTGCCTAGGGTGTGTGAAACAGTACAAACAAACGGATCTGTAATATCAAAATTAAAATAATTTAAATCATTCAAAGCAGAAAGTGTTGTATTGAATAATTGATCGAATATTACGGTGTTTAGTAAACTGTCATCAACATCTTCACTAAATGTAAAGTAAACTGTGTCTCCCCCGCTAACTTTGTTATATAAATTGCAGAAATAATTCTTACTATTTTGCTGGGGTCTACTAAAGTTTGTTACAGCGTCAAAGTTTATTTGCGGTGTAACGTACAACAAGCTATAATTGTTTTTAGTAAAATCATTAATACCGGATAAAGCAGGTGAGTGACTTGTAGTTAGATAACCATCTACGGATATTCTCTTAGTGAGAAAATCTATTTGATTGTCATAGACATATGACGCACTCAAGCTAATGTAATTCTTGGGTGTCAAATAGCTAGTAAACATAAAATATTTAAGCTCGGATTGTAATTCCGTCTCCTCCAAGATACGGGGCACCTAAGCCACCTTCTAGACTTATACCAGGTAATGGTATGAAAGCTTCATCTAAATCTAATTGTGCTATCTCTACGCCAAGGGTAACACCTGGCCCAGCTCTATAAAAGAAGAAAGGTTTAGGTGGACGTACCGGGCTCTTTCTTAACCTTGGTGCAATCGTTCTCTTAGCTACCGCGCGTTCCGCAACTGGCACAGGTTCAATAATTCCTGGTATTGCCGATAAGTAAGGCATCGGTTCGTCAAGATCTAGTAGTGTGTCAAATATTTGTTTTCGACCTGCATCTTCCATTACCATTAAGATGTTAAAAGAGTCTTTTGTTTGTGTTGCATCAAGCAATTTCACATTCTCGTACATTTCCAATATACCACATCTGTAAGATGAAATTCTAGAATTGTATGTATTGATGCAGCAATTGTTATACAAAACGCTCACTGAAGCAATATATGTAGTTATTGTTTTTTCTGTTGGATAATATTCATGTGATACGATTAAGTCTTTAGGCGATGGAGCAGTTGGATTTGTAAATTCGTAGCTGTTGATAACTGTTTGGCTGCCATCACCAAAATCATACATAATTTTTATAATCTCAGATACAGTTTCGTCAAGAGCAGTCAATATAAATGTAACTGTACTTACACAAAACAATGACTGCCCTTGCACCTCTGTGCTTCTGTAGCAAAAATCTTGATAACATATCTCGTACAACGGACCGCCTGAAACAAATACGTTTGGTATGCCTGATACTGTACCATACTCCATGAATGCGGCGGAAAGAGGGCCACCATAAGCTGTAAGAGGATATGTAAAATCGTAACCAGTAGGACTTAGACTTGTATCTTTAAAAATATGATGGTCTAACCAGGTGCAAAAACCATATGTTGATAGCTCCTGTACGTTTGAAGGTACTAAAAATTCACTTAAATAGGTACTCATGGGCCATCTCCTAAAGGATACCCTAAAATACAACTATAAGATACCATATAATTATTGTTTACAAGGTCTATAACAAATCCAGTACCATCGATAAGCACCAACGCGCAAGGTGGTACTGGCAATTGCACCGGCGGTACTACAAATTCGCAATCTGCCCTAAACAAATGTAATCGTGATTTTTCATTAGGATACCCGTAGGGCGATAGAACCGCTATAACATTATTTTTAAAATTCACTTCAGTCCCAAAATACATATTTGCTTCTCTTATATTGTCTGAAGGTACAATAGCTGCAGCCTGTGAAAACAACCCCTTGGGTGTCTTACGAAAGACATAAACTTTTCCTACATTCATTAATTGCTGAGGTATAGTAGGATTTACTACATATATTTCTCCAGGAGAACCTATTACGCATGTATTGTTGGATAATTTTACAGACGTACCAAAATTACCACCCGGGGTATCCAAGTTATAAAAACTACCTAGTGCCATTATTAATCTCCATTGCTTTGCGGAATCTTCGTAGATGTAGTGGTAGCACTCGCCTTGACCTGGCTGGATGTATTGTGCTTTAATTGAATTAGGAGCACCAATTATCAGATCATTGCCATCTATTGCTAGGGCAGCTCCAAAGTCTGTTGTAGGCGCAGTTGCTGCAGAGAGTGACGATGTTAGTGTCTGTATGTAAGTCCAATTGCCAGTGAACTCATTTTTTAAGAATGCATGTACTCTGTTGTTGTTGTCACCTATAAGCAAATGTTTATCTGAAATTTGAACACTGTTACCTAAGTAGCCTCTGTTAATACGCGTAATAGGTGATATATCTTCACGGTTAATAGTTTGATAAAGGCTCCAAGTACCATATCTAGGCACATTGTCTACATCTAAACTGTAGTTGTAAATGTATGAACGACCTGATAAAGCTGCAGTACATACAACAAGGGTATCATCTTTAATATCCCCGCTAATAGCTTCTGAATTATCCTCAGTAACAAATTTTGCTGTTCTGTACAATTTTTCTCCCAGATAGGTAAACACTGCCACGGTAGAGCTACCATCATACTTGGCAATTATATTTTTACCGTCATCACCAAGAAGAGTGATACCACCACCGCTGAACAAAGTATTTTTTAGTGAGTACTCATATGTATTTGAAGTATAAGTTAAAATTCTACCTGGTTCTACCGTGGTAATATATTCGTCACCCATGGACAAAATGCTGGGTGCGGCCAAGGTAGGTTTAGTAATTGTTTGAGTACATGCTGCCAATCTTCTTTGAGTAGGTTCCCCTGGGTATCCAGCAACATTTATATTCTTTACATTGAACATAGTTCCGCCTTCAGCTGTAGTGTGTGTTAGACCTATTTTCAGTGCAGTTCTTTCTTTTTCTGGTAGGGTGTATGTAAGTATAGTAACAAAGTCATCATTGGAAAGCTTATCCTTTACCTGTACCTTTATTTCCGTTGCATGTTTACTTAAAATTATTCTAACAGCTCTTTCTTGTATCTGATTCGGGTTAGATACATTTTGCGCAATAGTAAATTCTTTTGCTCCTTCTATTGCAGATGTTGTTTTTGTAAGTGATTGGGAATGCAGCAAATTGTAACTTTCTATCACACCGCCTCGAATGCCTATTGCTGGCTCAATATTGTGTGCAGATGCAGGTATACCGGCCATGTACGTTTGCTTAAGATTAAAATATCCATAATTATCAAATCCAACAGCCAAGAACGCGGCTTCTAGTCCAAAATAACCACCTCTTATGCAATAATCAGTAATGCTATTAGGCGCATACCCTAAACTGTAATCCCGACCGCCGTATCTAGGTTGATTTACTATACTATCAAAAAACACCACAGCAAATCCGCCAGTAGGTAAATTACCTACATTATATCTTGAATATTCAAAACTAACAATAATATCCCTCCATGTGTCCAAAGGCTGGTCATTCCATATTACAATATTTTTATCATCAAAAGGAGTGTTCATATTATCCTATAGTTATGGCCGAAACCGACCGGTTGTCCGTCATTGATACCAAAGCATCTGACGGTGATACTGTTATCCCTGTGCCTCCGTAGTACGGTGCACCTTCGGGCGTAAGAATTAAACTACCATCTATTATGGCCAATTGATCACCAGTTATCATTTGAACTGTGGTTGTATTAATTAATATGCCAGGTCCTTGAGTGTATCTGTATATCACACCATCACCCACAAACGCTATAACTTTGCAAGTATCAGTGTTGTTAAACTCGGACAATCTAACCAGTGATCCGCCACCAAATGTTGCTGAACACGCATAAGACGTATTGCTGCAATTAATACCTCCGAGTACGCCTTGAGGCGAGCTATATACACCAAGGTTACATGTAGCATCAAAATTAACAAATAAATCGTAATATCTTGCCACAGATAGCTCAACAATTACAGTAACATCTTCATTTATTGTAATATCACAATAATCTATAGCAAAATTAGGCTCACAGAATTGGCTGGAAACTCCAAGCACTTCATTACCATAATAGCCAGATGCCCTAATAGTTAGGGATGTACCGCTAAGAATGTTATACACAGAAATACTGCCCGGAGAACCATTTTCATAATTAATTAAACTGTTTTGATCTGAATAGATTCTGCCAGCACCATTGCCTGACACAAGTAATGTTAGTGTATAGTATCCTATATCAAAATAACCAGACACGCTCACATCGTTTGTTATAATAAACGAGCAAGGATTTGTGGCGGCTGTTTTCCCGCCTTGAGGTACAACTATGGCAGTATTTTCGGCGCTATCTTCACAGGGTGATCCGATCCATTTTACTAGCCTGTATCCCCTATCTGGCACTGCAGTTAGCGATACAAATGAACCACCTGCAGACAATACGCGTGTGCCTGTGAACGTTGCATAACATGTGGATGGGCAGTTAATAGGCCCTGTTTTATTTCCAATTCCACCGCTACCATTAGATATAATGTAGCCTATTTCTCCCACAGACCAAATGGAAGATGAAACGGGAATAGCTGCAGTATAAACTTGATAATCAAAGTATCTCTCAAAACCAGGTTCAATTAACTGAGTCCCGCCGCCCACTCTAAATGTACAGAGATAATCTGGCTGCCACCAAGGTGGTTCAAACCCTGCACAAGGGCCACGTCTCCACTTTCTCCACTCCCACCCTGAGACTGGTACCTGAACTGACAAGGTTAATATAGTACTGGCACGGTAGTTTCCACCTATTTCTACAGCAGGTCCCACCACATCTAGACTGTAATCAGTGGCAACTACTCTGCTAGCGGGTGTTGTAATTAATACAGTTCCAATTTCTGCTCTGTTAAATACTGCGGTTATACTTGCGCTAGATGTGACTGTAAAAATACAATCACTTGCACCAAAATCACCACAAATTGTCCCTTCCCATCTGTCAAACACGCTAAAATAAGAGGCACTGGCTATTAAAGCAAGTTCAGTGCCAAAACCAATGGGTACCTCGCAAATTTCTCCACAATCGATGCAATACGGGTCAGAAAAAACAACACCATTGCCTGGTCCTGTTTTTATAATTTGTATTGTTCTGTAAAGAGCGTCTTCGGTCTCGCAAATTATGCCAGTAAACGTTGGAATATCTGTTGTAATGTTAAACGCTAGAATGCTTGGATCGGGGTATACCGGTCTGCTTACCACGGCACTAACTGTACCTCTAAAATTTTGAAACTCAATATCTACTAACGTATCAAAATTATTAAAGAAATAAACAGGACTATTTACATCATACGAAGATAATGAAGCTGATGTTGCACTTAAGGTAACAATGGCCGTTGTACTGTTGGTAAAGCTTTCTATTAAAAGAGTTTGACTGTTGAGCACATTACCTATTTTTAAGACAAAGTTAGAAGAAGGAGGTACAAATCTTTGCGGATATGGTACACCCCGGGCAATATCGCTTTCGCTAAGCCTACCTGCAGTCAAGCTAGGGGTCAGGTCTAAAGCAACATAAATTGAGGTGTCGCCTATGGAAACAGGTTGAGTAAGGTGACCAGCGTTAACCGTGTATGATATATCTACACCAGATGTCTCAAAGCTAAAACTACTAAACAATTCAAATGTTGTAGCCAGTAGTTTTTCATCGTATTGATCTAGAATTATGGCATTTGGAGAAGCTGCGTTCCATACTAAGTCATTACCAATGTTTCTTATTTTGTAATAGTTACACCCTATGAATATCCCTACCTCGTTATAAGATTCCCAATCAAATTGTATAATATATTTGCCAATGTCATTTATTTGAATAGGTTTTACACCATCACAGTAAAGATAAGTTGTACCAGTTTTGTTTTGTTGACCTACTTCAAAAGTTAAACTTTGAGGTAAATGAACCCCTGCGACACCAGAGGATGATGCTGCATACTTTACGAAAAATGGCAGGTAAGGGTTACCATAGTTATTATCATAACTGAAATAGTAAGGCTTAAATAACTCAGGCTCATAAGAATCATAATACGGGTCATTTTTTTGTATTTGTTCGTTGACGAACAGGGGAATACTATTAAGATTTTTCCCAAGATATGTCAAATTGAATAAATTAGTTTTTTCTAGTCTACTAAAACTAACACCTTCAATTTTAAACATGTCAATTTGAGGCGGGTCATTAAAATTAGCGCTTAGTGAATACGTTTTACCTAAATCTGAAGACGGGTTTGGATATACCTGGGTTAGCTTAATATCTGCAAGCTTTGTTTTAAATATTTTAGGATAAAGACGTCGATAGTTAGAACCAGATAAAACTGAATCTAGCGTTAGGAAGCACAAATACAAAGCTTGTTCTGATTCAGAATACCATTCACCGGCAAATTTTTCTAATTTTTTATCAAACGTCCATCTCTTTATAAAGGTGCCAGGGTTGCTATTAATAACAACAGCATCAGTTTTAAAGTCAAAAGTTACAGTATCAATTACTACATAATTATCTGTTTCTGCTATAAATGTATCGAAATATACGCCAAAATAATATAAAGAGCTATTTAGTTCCTGTTTTACATATGAAGGGTATTTAAAAAATACTGCACTAAGGGCTGCACTGGCCGGAGACACTAAACCAGTTACATTATTTCTAAAATAAAGTATGCCAGGTGTAGTGTACTTTTTATCAAAAATGCTCTTTTGTACAACATTAGGTGTTGCTGCTAAGAGGGATTCACTATTGTCTAGCATACTACCATCGTAAGCTACTGATGACATAGACTTAAATGCGTTGGTTTTCTTTAAAAGGCCATATTCATTACCATACACATCGCTTCCCCAATAAGTGGGCGTCATATCATTCACTAGCAAAGAGGATTGTCTACTGTCTAATGGGTAAAAATCAACCTGATCAATGCCTGGCCACACCTTACTATCAGACCATATTTCCTGTTTTAGACCTTCCCAGAACTGAATATTATCATATGTTTTGCAAAGCCCAGTAACATCTACTTGCAAATCTTGCTCACGGCTCTCATACCCGTAATATAGTGAGTTGTAACTGTTGGACAACACATCACCAAAAGCAAATTGATCGCTACGGGGTCTTTTATTCCAAGAAACATCAACAATGTATGTTATTGGAGCATCAGGGCTTCCACCAGCAACATAGGGATCGGCAAACGCATACACAGTATTAGGGGTAAGTGCAGCTCTATCAACTTGAAAATATTTTGAAGGTGTATTGTGTATTAGAAGACCTTGATGTTGAGGCAGAAAAAACCCGCCTAATTGATACTGTGTATACAGTGTGTCTAAACTAGGCACAGTAGCGGTTGATGGGTAGTGTCTATTGAGTAAGTTTAATGTTGCTGCGCCAGAGAGTGGCTTAACTGAAAACAAAAGACCAGAAACAAAATTAGTTATTGTTGAACCAGTACTTAGATAATAAAAATTATTTCCAAGATATTTCGGCGCAAGATATTTTGAAAGTTTAATTTTTAAATCATCTGTGCCACCGCTTAAGTATGTAATAAAATCTCTACTTTTTAAATATTGATATTCTGTACCAGATAATACAGGATTAACAATAAAATTATTAGTGCCCAAAGACTGAAGAAAGAACGGATACTGGTTAATAGCATCAACAACTGCTTGTTTGAAGTTCAAATATAAATTGGAAGAAACTATGTTAATATTAGCAGAACTTAAGGTAGCTCTAAGAGAGGATGTAGGGGCAAACGCTGTATTATTGGGTACATTAAAATATGCATCCTCTAAATCATATAGCTCTTCTACATAAACGCTGAAATCACGAGCTAGTGCTGAGAGTGGGGGAAATACACAGGGAATTGCAGTAGGGACTATAAGATCTATCTGCGCAGAATCAAAAACTAACTTTTTAATAAGTTTTTCTAGCCCTTTGTTGGTGCCTCTTAGTGAATGTTGTATGTGTGCGGTTTTGGGCTCTTCTCTGGATACACTGTAAAAAATACATACCTGTTTTAATTTTTCTAAGAAAAATGGAAGCACAATATCTAAATCTGATGGATCACTTAAATTACAGTTGCTTATAAATCTTTTTTCTTCTTCTGTACTAAAATTAATTACTAGTTCGCGTAAGACTTGAACATATGCATCTCTTACAGTGGCTGCAGATTGCTGCTTAGAAACTTTCTTTTTTCTACCCCACTCAATAATATATGTTCTGTACTGTTTAAATAGCTCTTCAACATTAACAGAGGAAAATTGTTTTTGACTAAGCCAAGTCAAAAATGTTACTGGTGAATAAACATCTAGAGCATCAAGCTTATCGGCCAAGATGCTGTTTTGAAAAGAATAGGATTCTAGCATCATAATTTTAACCCATTATACATAGCGCGAGATAGAACAGTTTCCATACCACCTGCAAAACCTATCCAGTCACTATAGCTGCTCTCCGTTGGCGTAATGGTTGTCAACGGGTTTTTAAAGTCTATTATGCCCCCGACCATGTTTTTTGAATGTCCTTGTTTAAATTTATAAAACTTATAGTAAGGTGCTATGTCCATACCTGTCTGACTATTTGTACCGGTTACTAACCCCCATCCCCAGTCATAATTAATGCCACTCAAAGGGTAAGGTTGACCCGCAATAACAGGTACCCCGTTTGTTTCTGGTACTACGGTATTATATACAATTTCATATTTTTCACTGAAAAGCTCATAGATAACAATAGGTTCACCTACTGTAAATTTACCAATATCAATCGGAATTTCATCTCCTAAATTATTATTGTCTTTACTACCGCTAGGCTCAAAACTATAGGTATTAATATTAGGTGATCCAAACAGCTTACTTTGTTTGATCGATAAAAGATCTACAGCTCTCTTCAAACCAGGTGGATATTCAGAGACAAAATCAGCTATCTCTAAACCTGTTTGGGAAAAAATATTTTTTAATGCATCAACATTGCACGTATCTACATCAGAAATATTGCCTACAAAATTAGCAATTTTTTCATATACTGTTTTTCCTAATGTCTCAGGCGAGCTATCAACGTTTCCAACAATTTGACCTACAAAGTCATCTAATAATGCTTTTTTATCAAACAACCCCTCTTGAAGAATGTAGCTTTTCAAAGTACTAGTTTGATCAAAATCTTCATTTATTTTATTAATTACTGGAGATTTTTGCAATATTTGAAATAGATTGCTATTGCCTCGTACAATGCGTGGCAGTGGGTCTGATTTAACTACATACTTGTTAAACCATCGTATACCCGTCCAGTCACCAAACACCCCGTAAAAGGCTCTAGAACCATCAGGCGTAGTCAAATATATTTCTGGTAAATCAGAATAGTATAAACCAGATAGCGAAACCGTCGCGGGGGTTGTATCTATTGTAGACGGGTAGAAATACATTCTAGCGTTGTAATTGTGTATAACCCATACAAAACCGTCAGTGTCGCATGCAATCCCGCCAATCGGTTGATAATATTCTGTACTGTTATATTGACTACCCAGCTCAATTGTAGTTGTAGCACCAGCAGGGGTTATACGAGTTAACTCAGAAAATCCTGTATTGAGCCATAAATTTTGCTGCAAATCAATAGTTATATTTCCAATATTTTTTAACCCAATTATAGGAAACCCAGGCTGTAAAGTCAAATTATTATCCCATTTGTATACCATATCTTGAACATTAAACGGGTTAGTTGCGTGCCCACTGTTCAACGTCTTTGCTACAGCCCATACGCTATTAGTTCTATCTACTAATATTTCTTGAATGGACAACAACGGATTAACAGGAATAGCGGTTAAGACTCTTCCTGTAGAACTATATTTAAAAATAAAACCGCTTACAGGGTGGCTGTACCCTACAAAAATATTATCATTTAAATCCGTGTCAACACAAGTAGGCAGTAAGGAGTTCTCCCCAGTATATCCGCTTAAAAAAGTTTTTAAAGAATAATACAGAGGCGAGTTAATGTATTCAACGTTTCTTTCGGTAGGTACTGCGCAGGCTGTAACAGTTAATGTGCTGTAATCTATCTTTATGCACGATACAGCATCAAAAAGAGACACCCACACATTTCCTTTGCTGTCTGTAGCAATATTTGAAGGGCTTGCACTATTCAGTGTACCTTTAAAATTTTCAACACGTGGAGACTCAAACTGCCTGTATACAGGTACATTATCCAGAGATATGCTATTTAAAATATTTCCGCTTGATGAATAGAAAAATATAGTATCAGTGTCTGCATCTGCTATTATAACTCTATCTTGTCCTTTTCCATGAGTACCAAGTGGTGCATATGTAATTATTAGATTAGCATTGGCTGGGGTATTGTACGTGGCATATTCACCTCTATACTTAAAGCTTATTTCTTCACCTTCACAATTGCTAAATATAGGTCGTTTGGTAAAGCGCTTCACACTGCCAATACCTGGCTGGCCAGCATATCCATAAGGTATACCAAGGCTTATGGGCGGCTCATCAACTATGAGAGCTGAGGCACATAACACCGCTACTTTACACTCCACAGGAACAGAAACAGTACCACAAAAGTAACTACCATGCTTGTTGAATACAGGTACAGAGGGGTTGCGCTTAAAAACGGCTTGTGATACTAATGTTGAGCTAACAGGTGATACTGGTGTAAAAGGATCTAAATCATTAAGCTGGTAAACACCTAGGCTTATAGTATTGAGTTGTGTTGGGTCTGTACCATCAGTAATAAAACCAGAAATAGGGGGGTAACATTTTGTAGTAAAGTAATCAGAATCTTTAAACGTACAGCAAAAAGAAATCTCAGAATCGGTCCACTTTATAGGGTATATGTTGAAAGAGTGCAGTTGTTGACCGCTTAATGAGCCCAGCGTTTGTTGCGTACCTTCTGCTGTAATTCCATTACTGGTTATTTCTATTTCTGTTGCTGGATTAAAAATAGATCGCAAATATTGCACTTTCCATCTAGGATAATTTTGATATCCATAGACCGGAAATTGTAATGATGGGTAATAGTCGTTAAAAATAGTTTCTTTATCATTAAAATAAGAAGTATCAGGGTGAGCAAAAATAAAAATTAAACCAGTAGATTGTGTTCTGCCAGGTGTTTGATCAATATAACTTGTAAAATGGTTGTCTAACGTAGTGCCTGTTGTACCGGCAAAATAAGTACCAGGCAGAGGAGAGGAGTAAAATGTTAACTCTTGATCCCACCGGCCATCCCGCTTAGAAGGCCTAGCATATACACTAACCGCATTTGTAGTGGTCGAATCAACTAATTTAGATTCTGCAATCCCGTCTTTATTTACAACTGTATCAACAAACCCAAAATATTTGCGTAAATGAGCATATTTGTCTTTGTAGTAGTCCGCCACAGAAAGAAAATCACTACTACTACCTGATGCGTACAAGTTTATAGTATAGTTATTTTCTTTTAAAAATCTGTCGTTTTGCCAACTATTGTATCTGTGTATTCTTAGTGGCTCGCTCTTTTTACCCGCAGGTAACAAGTATACGCCAGAGTTTTTAGTTGGTTTAAAAGGTTCAAAAACGATCAAATCTGGCAATACATTTATGGCTGTAAGTGAAACAGGAACTTGATAAGCAGTAGTGGAGTCTAACGAGGACGTTACTAAATGTGGTATTCCGTTTCTATCGTACAATGTTGCTGTAACATTGTATATGCCTGGGTATTTGTAGTAATACTGTGCGCTTGGACCAGTCATTACAGTACCATCACCTAAATCCCAAATTATCTGAAATTGGCTGTAGTTAATTTGTTGCTGTGTATCAAACCAAACGGGTTTTAAATAAAAAGGTGTACCTGGTAATGTGTAGCTACTGTATACATTAATTGAAGCATCATCATCAATAACGGTGCATCTTATTAGTACCGCACTAAGAGGTAACATGGATTAATATTCCCTTAAACTTGCGCCTTGGGCGTCCGGTGTTATTACTTCAATATTGTTTGTTATATTATTACTGTTGTACAGGTAGGGTATTTTAAAATATGGCAGCTTAACGGTTTGGTTAATTATTTGAATATCCTCACCTGGGTCGCTGTAAACTGGATTAAACATTAGGAGTACAATTCCACTTCTTTGAATTGTAACACCATTGGATGTGCGCGTTGTAGCTATAGAAGTCGCGCCTGGTATTTTCAAAATTTGTGCTGATATTTCATCTAAATCAATTACCTGTCCTAGCGTGACATTTTCAACATTAAAATAATTTTGAATAACTTTTGCTGCTAAATTTTTAATTTCATTTTCAGATAGAACGCTATTCGGCGCCCGGCCGATAATTAATTTGGTTTCATTTATTATTTCTGGTGTTAAAAGTAGGTTGTTAATCTCTTCATTACTGGCTATGCCTAGCCCCGTTGCAATATATACTGGATCCATCATAACTATTTCAGCGGTGGTGAGTTTAATATTTTGCAGTTCATTAATAATCTTGTCTTTCAACCCTGTACTAGCATAATTGTTACGAATATTACCATTAGGAGAAAGCTGCAACTTTGGTACAATGTATACGTAAACGTTATTAAAATCACAGCTATCCGCAAAAGTAATTTGGTTAAACAATACTCTACTATCGCTATTTGGTGATTTTAATCCAAGATTGTACAGATACCTCACGTGTTCTGCTAAGTATTCCCAGTTGTTTACTGTTTTAGCATCTAAGATTAAATTGCTATAATTATTTTTTAAATAGGTATCAAAATCAGACGTTGTAACAAGTCTGAATTGTGTTTTAAATGTATTAGCTGCATTCGATCGTATGCTGTTGACGTCTTCTAAATCAGAAAAGAAAGTACTAGCCGCGGGATTAATAAATTCTAATGTACCTGCCTGCGAGGCTGTTACATACGTTAATTGCTCTTTTACATCATTAAAAATTTGGGTAAAGGTAGGTGCATTATATAAAAATAGCTTGTTACCGTTTAAAACATTGCTACCGATCTCCCCTGCTACACTATCACTTTTAAGATAAAAAACAGATACTATATTACCTGGTTGAAGTTGTTTACCGTTTACATTATTACCAAATTTTAAAGAATATCTCTGGTTTTCGTTCAAACGACACTCAAAGACTTTGCTATTAGCCTCTTCCAAATACAAGGTATTAGTTCTTTTCCATTCGGTGTATTTTCCTGTTTCATCCAATACATACACATGAACATTTGAATGATCTATAATTTCTACACCGCCGTTTTCTCCTGTTACAGCTAATGAAAACTCTTCAAACGGAGAGCCGTTTGCGACATACGGGGAATAAGGTACAAAAGAGCCTTGATATAGCAACGTTGAATTATTAAACTGAGTCAATATTTCTTCATTATCGGTTGTTTTTATAAACGTTGCATCTTTTGCGAAGGAATAGTTTACCCCATTAATTGTAAAATATGAATACCTAGGTATGGTATACACACCGGTTGGTAAAGTACCTGGCGCAGTGGCTTCAAAAGACAAAACACTTGTCTGATAACCAACAGGGTTGTAATTAAGAATTTTTACTATGCGGTTCATATTTTCGTAAATTTGAGCTTGAGAAAAACTACTCTCACTAGCAGATTTGTTCAAATAGAACAGCAAGACATTATAGCTGTACGCAATAACGTCAAGTAAGCTGTTAAAATTACTTCCCTCGTAAATTTGATCTGTAAAAACACCGCCTTCAGTTAGCCGTTGTATCATTAGTGATTTTAAATTTGCAGCATCAAACGCCGCATATGCATTTAACGGCAAACTAAACGGATTGTTTGTAACGTTGTTTGCCATAATTAATCAAAATAATACCCAGACTCGCTGAGTACTCCCTTCAGGCTTAAGTTTTGAACATTTAAACTAGGCACATCAAGTGTCATGAATATACTATATTGATTATTATCATAGTCAGTTTCAACATTTATGTTACGTATTTGTACTCTTGGCTCAAATTTTTTTACACCTGTGAATATGGATTCACCTATAATTCTGGCCTGCGTAACAGATATTGGCACAAACAAATATTGTGTCAGATTTAACCCAAAGATAGGATTAAGAATTTTTTGTCCAGGCATAGTTGTGAACAAGTTAAAAAGACTATTTTTTATTGCGCCTATATCTTGTGAAACCTGCAAATCTTTAATTTCGCGTTTTTTTTGTAACTGTGTATTTTGAGTATAATTAGTTTTTAAATCCAATAACAAGTCTTTGTATAGAGCACCAGATGCTGGTAAGCTTATAGTATTCAACACAATAGCAGCCATGAAATTATTTATAACAAGATAATTGTTCTAAAATAAGATGTGAGAACATAAGTATTAATATGAACAAATTCGTCAAATTGTACGAGTCGGCTATTTCTCGATATACCCGTGGTGGCTTTTTAACAGGTGATTTGGTAAAATTTGTAGATGGTGCAACAAGAGATGAATTTTTCAAAGATCAAGCGCCAAACTATGTTGATAAGCTTAAACAGTTCATCGACAGTGGTTTAAATATTAGAGTGAGTGCTGTAAAGCCGGTTAGACCTTCTACACAACCTGGCAATGTTCAAAATGAAGCTAGTAGCTTCTTAGTAGATCTAACATTGGAGTTAGCACCCGGGCTATACAAGGATTTTATTACAGTACCAGCACATGTTATTCAACCTCATGATACATATCCCAACCTAGCACCAGTACCTGACAGCTTAAAACGCACAGGTAATGTTAATATAGGACCTAAAGAAGTTGAATTACCCACTCAGCAAGAACAAATGATGTCGCCTCAGCGTCAAACAAACACTACAGACAGAGGGAACAACAAAGATACAGAAACAGAAAATAAACTTAACAATACTAATGTAACTATTCCAAGTTCTCCAGCAGTAGGGGAAAAAAGCCCCGCGGTAGAAAAAGGCACAGCCAGGTATTTGCCTAGCCGTTAATTTCTGATAAACTAAGCATTAAACAGTAGAAATTAATCTCTTGATCAAGCACAAATGCTGATCTGTACAAAAACTCACCTATAGCAGCCAACCACATCTTTTTTTGACTGTCTGTTAAAGAATAATTACCACTATAAACACAATCAAATAGCCCTTTCATTAGTAAGGGGTAATCACCATTAAAGGTAGTTTCATTTTCTATTATTAATTTTCTTGCATGGAGAACTTTTTTACTTACAATATGTTGAATTACTTTTTCTATAAAATCATCTTTTACACTCAAACTAGGAATCAATAAAGATCCTGTGCAACTGTACTTTTGCATTTCATTGATACATTTTCTAATATCTGGAAAGTATTTTCTGACTAAACTTACTAGCTTTGTTTTTTCTTCTTCAGCAATTCCTATGCCTTCTATTTTAAGAATAGAGTAACACCTTTTTAGAACGTCTTGTAGCTTTGGGTCTATGTCTATGGATTGGCATCTACTTTGCAACGGTGTTATAACTCTATGCTTGTAGTTACATGTTAAAATAAATCTGCAATGGGATGTGTACTCCTCTAAAACATTTCTTAATGATCTCTGTGCTTCGATAGAAGCCATGCCGTCCACCTCGTCAAGTAATACAATCTTCTTTTTACCGTTAAAGCTTTTTGTTCTACTAAACCCTGTAATAACATTTCTAACAGCATCTATACCTACCTCTGAACAATTTTGATATATATTTTCAGCGTCTAGAAGTTTTATTAATACTTTTGAGGTGGTTGTCTTGCCTATTCCAGCATGTCCACAAAACAGTAGATTGGGCACTTCTTCATCCTTGACAAACGATTGGAGGATTTTTCTAGTATCATCTGATACAACTATATCTTCTAATGTTTGAGGTCTGTACTTTTCTGTCCAAACTTTATTTACATCCATTTTATTTACCGCTGCTTCCAAACCCCTTTTCGCCTCTGTCTGTAGCTTGGACACTACCCCAGCCAACCTGCATGTGAATATTGTAATGTACTACCAACTGGGCAATTCTATCACCTTTCTCTACATTGTAAAACTTATCACTGTGATTGTATAGTAATACTCCTAGGTCGCCTCGGTAATTTTGGTCTATTACACCAGGGTGTGCAAGAATACCGTTTTTAAAGCTTAGCCCAGATCTAGACTCAACACTAATCCAATACCCAGGTTCTAGAAATGCAAGCTTAAGGCCTACTGGTACAACAGCTCTATTTTTAGGTGGAATGGCTGTAGCCTCTATTGCAACTAAATCCCAGCCTGAGTCAGACTCAAAATTTTTCTTGGGCAACTGCGCGTCTGGATGTGTTTTCTCAAATCGTATTTGTGGCATAAATGAGGGTAGCGTTTCCATACCATAATATAACACATTGCTTAGTAATATCAATAGATAAATAATGTATGGCAGAAAAAGAATTTAGCGTAAATGATCTTATTGAGCAACTACAAATTTCAACTAAAGAAAATAAAAATCTAGCAAAACAAGATTTTAACTTGTCAAAAGAAAAATTAGAAGATTTTGTATTAAACAGTACAGGCAAGCTGGTTACACAAGGATTAGAAATAGTAGAAGGTGTGAAAGAGTATGTCATGAATAACCCAGAAAGCAGAGAGGTAGAAGCTTTGTCTGAAGCATTAAAAGCGGTAGCTAGCGCGTTGACAGTAATAAAAGACATTCATATTGCTCAAGTTAGAAAAGAAAGCGCAAAAGACCTAAAAATTATGGAGATAGAATCGAGAAAGAACCTAAAAGATGCAGACAATCAAGCAAAATTTTTGATGAGTAGAGATGAAATTTTTAAAAAAATAATGGAAGAAGCTAAGGTAATTGAAACCGAAGCTATAACTGTTACACACCTAGCACTTTCAGGGTCGTAAGCTTGCTCTCTACATCTTGGACTTGATTTTGAAGCAGGTCTTGATTTACTGGCGTGCCTTCAACATCGACAGTAATGTTATAGTTAGGCACATACTGAACATTATTAGTGCCAGATCTAGAATTATAATTGCAATAATATTGAATAATATTATTTAGCTCCTTAAAAGTACTTTGTATTTTTTGATTAATAGTAGGTATGGCACTCTTCATTCGCTGAAAATGCTGCGTATCGGGTATTAAATTGTCACCATGTGCTTTTGTACTGGAAGATACTTTAGATTGAATGTTACTTAAGTTTTTTCTAAAAACTAGATTAGTTTTTTTACTCATTTCACCATGAAGCAAAGTAACTGCGGGGTGTAGTTTATTAGACAAAGAAGAGCCATATCTTAATGGGGAGGCCATCTGTGACCCTTCAACATCACTAACAAGCTGCATGCTGTCATCAAAATAATTTTCTATTCTCGCGAGGGATCCTATACTATCGCTAAAAGGCTTGTAGAACGTTCCTTCTCCTATTTCTATTCTAACTTCATTTTGCACGGCTTGTAGGCTGGTATTAAAGGTATTAATCCATTGGGCTGCGAACTGTGGTTGCATCCCTTTCATTTTGCTGTCTAAACTAGAAAAAAATTTAGCCTGGGACGTTATTGGGTCATTTGAAACTTTAGTAAGATTATATTCTATGCCTGTCTCCAATTCGTTTGAATAATTTTGAATGGCTCCAAGATAGTTAGAAGCGCTTTGGTAAAAATCCTTTTTGTAAAAAAGATTTACACGTGTTAATTGAGGATCTGTAGTAGTGGTAAAATTCATATGGCTTTATTGGATAAACCGCTTGATTCCGCATTATAAGGTTTAGTACATACCATGTAATTAAAGTACTGATCGTTTTTAAATACATGATCAACTTTTACGACCAGGTAAGTACCCATAATTTTATTATCAAAACTAGAATCATTCTGAAAATTTTGTCGTTTTAGAGTAATAAACTTACCGGCTTGCCTGGCTGTATTGCCGCGACTCCTAAATGCTACTGTGGTGTTATTAAAAATGCTATTTAAAATTATTTTATTACTACCAGAATTAATACGAGCGTTTTGATCAGGATTTGGATTAAAGGAATGTATAATAGATTGATTGCTGGACCTATCCTGTGATAGAGTGATATTACCCGCGGGTGATTTACCAGATATGCCTCTTTGGGTTTGAACTATATTTTTGTTAAACCCTTTTAGAGTCGACTCTACATTATTTTTTTCCATATCAACAGAAAAAACACCAGTTGCTGGATCATAATTATGAACCGCATGAGTTACAATGCCAAAATTACTAACATCTGCTTGCATGCCTGCTGTTTCAAAATTTTCTGCATAAGAATAATCCGGCAGATTATTTGTATTCACAGATAATTGTGGGTTTCGCTGAGGACCTGTCGTCACAGGACCGTCGCCCGCATTAGGCTTAACAATAATAAAGTTTTCAGTTAAATTTGGCCCACCTAAATCTCCTAAAGATTGATTGCCTTTGTAATATGAAGTTTGAAATAACGCGGTAACAGGTATTAAATTCCAAGCATTATTTCTATCTTTTCTCAATAATGCTGGGGGGTTACTCGGGTCGCTATCACTAACATGGTAGTCCAGCAAATAATATAAATCATTAATTGCTCTATTATTTGCAGGGCTACTGTAAAAAATTTTGCTTTTACCTTTATCCCAACTTGAATTAAAAGAAATTTTTTGCTGTTCGTCTTCCAGGGCAAGCTTTAATAGTTCTTTAATAGCGGTACCAGTATCAATACTTCTTTCAGTGTTGCCTATAAGTCGTTTATTACTTTGATTACCTTGTTGAGAAGATGATTGATCTTTTGAAGCTATTTTTGTTGTTGAGAAGTAGATATTTTTTGAGTTTAATATTTGATAGGACTGATCATGAAAATAAAGCTTTTTTAATTTTATATCTTTGTTTTGATCAGATAAAATATCTTCAGTGTCGTATACAGAAAAAATACCGTTTAAAGTAAAGGTATTATCTAATCCAGCAGTTCTGGATTTACTAATAGGATCTCCGTCTTCTATATCCACCGATGGCTTAATATTAATACATATTAAATCTCTACCATCGCCTCTAAATCGGTAAGGTTGGAAAGCCTTTTCAGGCATACCTCTAACATCTGTAGAAATACTCTCGGCGCTTTCTAGCGCATCCATATTATTATTAAAAATAATATAACCATTCTGATAAAAAGATGCTAAATCATCTGTAATTCCCATCTCGACAATGCTTCCAAATTTAATACCGACATTGTCGCCATCACTATTAATTAATTGAACATTAAAATCATAGTTATTATCGCCTATATGTGCTTTTTCAGACTGATTACTAAACGACAGATTATTTACAACTTCATTCATAACGATAGTTTAAATTGTATATCGTTTAATATTGATGGTACGAATTCTGGCTTGATTATTTTAAGCTGTGTTCCTGGTGCTGGATATTTCACAGGATTATTAATGCCGTTTGCTAGAGCTATTAACCACCACAAGTCTATAGTTCTGTATTCATTGTAGCTGATGGCTGTCCATGGCATGATTCTATTAATTGTTATTGTATAGTAGCTGTTAGGCTGTAAATTATCAGACAGGTAAACACTGTTAACCAAATTGTAATACAAAAAGTTACCATCTTCATAACCTTCTGTACTGTACACTCTAAAGATGTTTTCGTAACTTATTTCAGGGTTTTCACCTAATATAGCCACATCTTTTCTAAAAGGTCCAACCGCGCTTAAACTTCTCATTGAAACAATCTCCCAACTTGATTGCCTATAAATTGAGCTCCAGATTGCTTAGTTGAATCTGAGCTGTTTAATTGTGTTGTTAAATTTACTTGGTTGTACGACCTAGCCATCTCTCTTGCGGCTATGGTCAAGAAATCATTATTGTCCGTTACGGTTATTAAGTTTTGTCTATCTCTTAATACAGAGTATAAGAAGTTTTGAGTTTCAGTTACCAGTGTTCTCAATGTTATGTCCACAACATAAGCATCAGGTACAATAGTATTAATTGTTGTTGTGCCACCCCCAAGAGGAACCGGAATATTCATTCTTCTACGTGCACCGGCAAAACTAATTCTCATCTCTGATATGTATGCGTAAGGATAATATCGTACGCCTGGAATAGTAATTTCGTAAATCACCGCCGGGTCAATCAAATCACGGCTACGTCTATTTGGTCTATTCTGGTATGTTAATAAAAATAATAACTGCCAGTTTCTAGAAACATCGGTAAAATTGGACCAACCAGTATTAATTAATGGAAAAGTGAATCTAAGAGTCTCGCCTTCATGGGCAAAATTAAAGAACTTAGGCTTTTCAATGTAAATACCAGGCGCGTCAAAATTTGCCATACCAGAAATATAACTGGCCATTCCTCTAATACCGCCTGCTAAAGCATTTAAATTTAATGGATCTATATTAGTAAAGACCTCATCTTGATCACCAAACATATTATTAATGGTATTTTGTTCGTTGCTAAAATAAGGAAAATTATATAAAAACTTTGTATCTTCAGTTATGTACAGGCCCTCGTATGGGCTCAAAACTGAGCTACCAAGACTATCTATGTTAAATTGTTGAGGTAAATTTTTACCTAGTGTACCTAAATTATTTACCAAGTAGTTTAACCCCGATGTTAAAGAATTAGGCTCTACATTATAGCCTAGTGAAAACCCAGCTATGCCTGCTGCCGTGGAAATTACTCCATTGGCAGCGCTACCCACAGACTGTAATGCTGCAGCGGCGCCAGGGTTTCTTGTAAATAATGAAGCTAAAGCACCAGCTACATTTTGAACACCTGTACCTAGCAGTTGACCGGCTTTAAATGCACCTACACCTGCTACAGCGCCTAGAACAGCATTTTGAACGCCTGGAGGCAAATTAGACAAACCACCTAATGCCCCTGCAGCTACATTGCCAAGAGCTAAAGAGTAATATATACCTTGAGCTATCATTGCATTTGTTTTTAATCTTTTTTCTTTTAAAAATAATGCTGGTACTTCTTGCCTTCCATTTTTAGGGGTTGTTGTCCATTGAAACTCATTAATTACATCGACCAGTTGATACCCCGGGCTATCTGAAGCAAGATAATTTGCACCTGGACCTGCAACTGGTCCTACTGGTATAATTCTAGGCGCACCCTGTAACTGAGGGAATGGTTCAGAGAAATTTTTAAAAGTGTATAAGTTCATGTAATGCTGTTGCCTCCTGGGAATACTGTGTTACTAGTAAATGATTTAGTAGTTAATCCTAGATTTTGTCTGTAATTGGATATGATACTAGATGAATCAATTCTGTTATTCTTGCCCTGGCTAGGGCGCGCAGACGGTTCACTCGATTGCTGCTGCAACGAGGGTAGCATCTTTAATATTTCACCAACACTGTTATTAAGGGAATCTATTGATGCGATTAATTTAGATTGATTTTGTGTTAATATAGCAGTTATTTTCTCAATTCCCCTATTTAAACCTACCAGGCTTTCATCCGCTAAATTTAACCCCATTTCAGGTTTTTTGGCTTCAGGCTCCGCAATAACAGACGGTATTTCTGCAGGCGGTGGGGTGGTTGTTGCTGTGAACTCAGGCACCGGGGATGGTAGAGGTGCTGCAATTTCGGGAATATTAACAGGCGGTTGTACAGGTTCAAAAGATGATTCAGGAACAGGCGCTGGAGGAGTCGCTGCAACAGGCGGAATATTAACTTCTGGTACAACAGGCGCGGGCATACTTGTCGGTGTCTCTTCAACGTTAACATTAACTACAGGCGCAGACTGTGGAGGTAAAGTAACTGGGATTTGAGGTGCCTCTTGTTTAACTGCGGGGGTTACAGGTTCTTTATTTACTGGTACTGTTTTTTCAATCACAGTAGGCTGCGATTGAGATTCACTAGGCTCACTTACAATACTTTTTTCTATTTCTTTTACTGTGTTGACAACAGGTATGGTTTTTTCTATTATTTGAGGCGGCTGCGCGGGTGATTCTATAATTTGGGGCTCGCTTAAATTATTTTTTTCAATAACTTTTTCTACTTTTTCTACAGTAGTAGGCATTACAGAATAGGTATTATTCTCAACGTTTGTAATACTTGATTCTAACTCTTTAACTTCTTTTGCAGGCTCAGGGTCAACTTCAAAAGCTGGTTCAGATTTTTCAGGCAATTCCTGTACAATCTGAGTAACTGTTGCAGGAGGCGGCGCGGGTAAAGCTGTGGTATTGGTCTCTGGGATACTGGCAGTAGGCTCGATTGCTGGTTCTTCAGTAAATAAATCCTCTTCTTTACTTACATTAATTGGTTGAATAGGTTTAGCTTCTTCAGCCGCTGGTGTTTGATTAGTTTTTTGTTGTTGCTTAAGAAGTGTATTTTGTTCCGATAGCTTTTTATCTGTCTCTTGCGATGCCCTATAATTGTCAGTTATAAATCTTTCAAGTTGCGTATTAATAGCTTGTGCAGATTTATCGGCAGCTCTTAACCTAAAAGCCAATTCATCAATAGTCCTCAAATCGGTATTGGTAAATTCCGGGGTTTTATCATCGGCCATATGTTATATTTATAAAGGAATATAATTAACGACCGCTTGTATTTTGTTTGGCTTTCTTATCGTTTTCTTCGGCAACATATTGATTAATAAAGATTTCACATTCTGAAAATGTTAGTTTATCTATATCGCTGTAGGACAATCCAATATGTTTAAGCAGCTTGTATTTTTTACTAAAGATAGATTTGCAAAACGGTAGATATATCGACCTTAAGAAAAAGAATAATGTTTTATCATATAATTTTAAAGGTACACTTTGTAGTTTTATATTTTCTTCTTTTTTTAACAGAAAAAAATTTTTAAATTGAAGATCTTGAGCTACCAGAAAATTGTTTAAAACTTTTGTATAAACCGGAATGTCCTTGAAGATATTATTAAAATTTTCTGCAGATACATCTACTGTTTTGCCTTCTATTTCTATACTCTTTAACATAGTACTAATTACATTATCACAATACAGCTGTTTTGGCATTTCTAAGTTAAATTTTATTCCTTCAATCTCAGTAGTTAAATTATAAGGTAGCTTTAATTCAGAAAACTCAGTTAGTAACCCAAAAAGGTCTACCTCCACATTGCATGGAGCCTGAGATGTTGTTGTAGTTTGAATGTACACTAAGGAAGATACATTAACTGCTCTTAGAAACGTTAATACAAACCACTTATCAAAAATTGTAAGTTTGGAAAAAATGTTTTTATTTTCTAAATTTTCTAAAATAATTTCATTGAAACTGTCATTTGTGCCGCTATGATCTTCATTTAAAATATACTTGGAAAGCACTGACAGCTGCTCCATGCGCAATTCTTGTATACTACAAAAATCTTGTAAACTTGGTATCCAACACCTCAAAGCAAATCTCATACATTAATTACTATTTTTTTTAAAAGAAACCAGCCACGTTCTGTGGATAATTGTTGCTATTTTGCAAAGGTGAAATCACTGGCGAATAGCTGCCATTAACCGCATTACTAACAGTCTGAATAATATTAGCCAACGGAAAGTACATACTATTTTGTACAGTGTAATTAGTATAGGTAAAATCTACTTGATACGATGTAGCTTGATTAGGTTCACCGCTGTAGTCTAATTGAATGGGAGTAACTAATGTCGGAACAACATTGTAATAAGTGAATACCTTTCTGGGTATTTGACTAACATTTTGATAGCTTCTCGTATAACACAAAATAGTTATGTTGGATTTCATATTAAAAAAATCTTTGCTACCGGGCTGGTCACCAGGTCTTGCAACATACCCGTAATGACTTGCAAGAATAGCCCAGGGTCGAAATACAAAATCTACTATACTAGTGTTAGTTTCAAGAAAACTTAATCTTAAAGGGGTATTAGAATACCCAGCCCTATCTGTTGAAATTATACCAGGAATGAACCCTCTGTTATTTTCTATAGGCATATCAACCGCACCATAAGATTCACCGGGTATTTGAGCTCCCTGTGCAAATACACAACCAATAACTTTTTGAAAAGGGTAGCTAGCTAGCAGAGTTTTTGCCTGGCTTATATCAAATCCTTTTTTGCCAGCATCTGTTCGTTCGAGACCTTGAATAATATCTGTTCTTAATGCATAAGGAAAACTATCAATAACAGCAATCCATTGTGTTTGTAGCGGTATAGAAGTAAGCCAGCTTTGTAATTGAAGTAAAAAATAGTCCCGGGTACTTATTAACGGTACACCTGGTATATTAAACCCGAGTAGCTCAGTAATTTGAGGTTGACTTAACGGGTTAGTTCCCCGTCCAACGCCTACAACATTACTTGTAAGGCCTTGAAAAGCGTCAACCAGAGGATTAGCTAGACCTGCCATCTAGTTATTTATAAGTTTAGTTTATTATGAGGCGAGCTGTTTTCTTGTAAAGTAATGGTAAGCCATACCCACCGGGAAGCTTACAATATCGCCGCGGCCTTCACCCATCTTATACTCAATTTCACCAACGTTACGAATGCTCACGCCCACTAATTGATATTGAGCTACTCTGTTCATCTGTGCATCTAATTGAACTAAGTCGATTGTGCTCGACTGACTGGGTGTAAAATAATTGCCTGTGCTATTTGCATCGTTAAATGTATCACGAGACCAATCTTCAAATTTTTGACGGAGATTGTTTCTGGCGTCGTTGTAAAATTCTAATGTGTAGTTTTCACTGCTTGGATAGGTAACAATACCAGGAATATTAAACTGTAATCCCATATATTTTGCGGCAACATTTTCTATGGCTCTTGCAGGTAATTTAGCAGCTTTTGCATACACAAGATCGTTCTCGTCGAACGTTACTGTTGTGCCTGCGGGTGTAATACTTAGTACGCGAAATTGAATATCGCGTTGAAAATCACGCGCAGCTGCTACTCTATAAAAGTCGGATATTAATTGTTTTACGTCGGCCATGGTATGTTATTTATTCTCCATAGTTTTTTACGCTACCAATTCTTGGAAATTTTGACTTGTACGGGTAGCATAGAAACTTACCAATATAAACTCTGCTGCACGTACAGGCTTGATATAGATATCAACTTTCATTTCATTGTTATCTATAACGTCAGGTGTATTGTTACGCTCATCACAAATAATCAGATAATCATATAATCCTTCAGTATTCTTAGCGTTGTCGAATATAGGTGTGAGTACATTCACGACTTGGGTGCGCGTAAACAATGTATTAGGCTCAAATATAAAGTATTTAACAGTGTTTCTAGTGGCTATCTCGAGCTTTAGGAAGAGTCTACGAACATTAACTCTATCAAAAGCGCTGGGCTTCTTTAATAAGGTTTTTTGCCCGAAGATTACAAACCCTTCAACCGGGAAGAACGCTACAGGATTGAGACTTATCTTGTAAAGCTGGTCCCTTTGCTTTTGTTTGGGATAGATTGCTAGATCGTTAACACCAACTAATACCCCTCGCGAGAAGCCCGCTGGTGCAAACCATGGTTGGAAGTTTGCATCAGTGTTGCCCATAGATGCAGCTGCAAATCCTGAGAATGGTACCCATGTTTGACGATTAGTAACAGTATCAAGAACTTGAGCACAATTGGCATATGCAGTAGCATAGCTAGTATTAATTAAGCTAAATTGATGCCGTAGAGGCCAGTAGATGTGTTGGCTGAAATTAGTATTTGTATATCCCGGAGCATATGGATCAGGGTTATTACCGGCGTTAGGGCTCCATAGCTTCTTAGTGTTAATAACCTTGCTATTTTCGCCTTGTACAAAAATGTTTCTTAGAGGGTCTAAGATTACTAAGAAATCTTTTCGTTGATTTTGCGCTTGATCAACAAATATACTTGCTACTGCAGTATAATTCGCGCGTATTCTCAATGCATCACTATCTAGTAGCTCAGAATTAGTTGTAAAGAACCCGCTCAATGTATTGATAGGAGTTGACTCAACGAATGGACCGCATGCAGAAACAGGCTTGTTTAGAGCGTTTGCTTCTTCCGCAGCATTAACAAATATAGTACCTAAGCCTGCTTCGCAAGCAATATCAATAGGATATAAATCAGGATTTTCTACTAACTCAAAAGCTCTCTCTAGCTTCTTAGGCAGATCGCCAATATTTTTATTAGACGTAACAGTATTGGTGTAAATGCCAACCGGGTATAGCTGTGAAGTTTCACCAATCTGACTAACAAGCGTTGCAACAAACGCAGAAGCTGCACCTACACGTGTTACATAGGAAACATGTGTATCAACAAAACCAGGCACATTAAAAGGTTTTGCAAGATTATTCGAAAGCATTCTTGCTTTCTTGGAAGGTACACCATCATTACCAAGCCATGTATCAGAATATTGATTGCTGATAAATGGATTTACCATGATGCGCAAGTTAGGAGATGTACTATTAACATTGCCGCCTAAGAAGAAGCTTATGGCAGGACCACCTTGATTAGAGGCAACCTGACGATGATAGTCAAGGGAACCAGCATACGTTTCAACAACACTGTAGTCAAGAGCGATTACATCAGGAGAGAATACACTCTGACGCAGCTTGAATACTCCTAAGGAAAGGGTATCATTGTATGTAGCGTTTCCTAAATCATAGTTGCTAACGTTTTCCATTACTTCACTGACGCTAGCGCCGTCACCAAACTTGCTTGCGCTAAGTGTGAAGTTTAGTCTTGTTCTTGGTACGTCAATGTAATTTACAATTGAAGTAGCGGTACTACCAATAGCGTTAACACCGAGCACACCATCAAAATTTGTTGCAGGGTTATTGTTGTTGTTGTCTGTTAGACCAATATAATAACCTTCAAACTTATTATTAACTGTGGTTTGTGCTCTGTTAAGAACAATAATACCAGCATCACCTAATATGCTGTAAGAGAATGTTCTATTGGCAATTGAAGACCCAGTTAAAGTGGGGTTGTTACTCCATTCAATATTATTGTTTAGTAATTCTTGATATTGTTCCAAATCTAATTCCAAATGTGTTGGGCTTCCAAAGAAATAAGAATGAGAGCCAGAAAGTGAATAAGCAAAAGAAGAGCTCAGCTTATTAGTATCAGTTGATACACCAATAACAGGATACACGAGCGCACTATATCTCCATGCATCAAACCCTTCACCCTTGGCTTCACCATATGGTAAACGTGTTACTTTTAGCTGAACTGGGGACTGTAGTGCTGCTTTAACTGTGTGATAAAAATATCTTTCCGCAGCATTTGTTGGCGTACCATATATTTGTTCGAAATCACTAATGCTTGTAGGTTCTAAAATTTCATCTACAGGGCCTTGATTTGAAAACCCAGCAACAAATACACATGTACCTTGATTTACAACAGGTCTAAGGGTAAGATCAACCTCTCTAATCTCAACTCCGGGACTTTGAATAGTTCTTGCCATTTTATTTGGAACCTCCAGCAGGGATTTTGTAACTCATATCGTTTATATTTATATCCGTCCCGACCAACTTTTAGCAAAAAAATTTCTTTTTTATAATAGAGTCATCTTTAGTTGATGATATGCAAATTGAAAACTACATTCCATCTCACCAGCATCTCTATCATTATAATTTATGCCCTCTAGTGATATAGGAAATGCTCTAATATAGTCAAATCGCACTGTTCGGTTGTTGTATTCGTCTAAACCAAACACACTTATGTTGGTCATATACTGATCTGCAAACGAATCTGCCACGGGTTTATTAGGGTCGAATGTACTGTCTGTAATATTATTAAAAATTTCTAACCATTTAAATATTACCCAGTAGTTATTAAACTGATTATCTACAGTGAAGTCTATCTTCAAATGTGGGTAAGAAGGTCTAACATAGGATGTTACTTTCATAGTTTGCCCGCTGTAAGGTACCATGACAGGGGGAATTTCTATAGGCGGTGCAATTGCACCAAATATACTAAACTGTAATGCTTCAAAGTTTACTGATGTGTTGCGTCTCTGAATATCTCTTACTTGATCCTTTAAAATATTGGGTATAGTCAAAACACAAATAAATTTGTCTTTACGCTGTTTATTAAAAGGGCTTTGAAAAATTGGCTGTTTATTAACTGGTGTTGACATATGTTATTTATTCAAAAGGAAATTTCCAACCTTGCGATTTTAGATCAGAAATATCATCTACAGGCTCATCGGTTTCAAAAATAGTGGGCAACGCAGTAGGGGCTTCCCCCACCTTTTCATTGGCATAAAGCCCTAGCGGGTTAACAACACCTCTCAAACCATAATCCAAAGGCTTTATTATGAGAGGTCGCTCACACTCATCTAGTTTTACTATGTCATAATACCTTACACAGATTTCATTTTCTAAAATTAATAATGCCCACACCAAAGCCATGACTCTATCATCCCAGCTGTCTATGCCTGGGCGTGCACCCCATGTATTGTTGGGATATCTTATAAAATTTTTAAACTCATGAAATGTGTAATTATCTCTCAAAGTTACTGCCTTTAATTCATTCATCCAGTACCTCATGTTCATTATACCTCTGTACTTTGTATTGGTGTGAGATAAAATTCCAACTCTTTTAAATTCTGTTTTGTCACCTGCTTTAGCGCCCCACGATACTACATTTTCATAGTTGTGAGTAAACTTGAGCTGCTCTACTACTTGAGCGCCTATGCTATTTCTCTCTATACAAACTGGTGGTCTACCCCACTGATTTAAAATTTCTAGTAGCTTAGAGGTAAATTGAAATGGTATTGTATTTCTTGTATGATATACTGCAACCTGTTCAATATTGGTGAGATCAGTTATATCTAAAATCTGAATAACACTGGCAGCTTCCCCTACACCCTCGCTTATATCAACCCCTACAGTATAGATTCTACCTTCTTTTGGATCTTCAAATACCTTGTATTTGCCCTCATCAAAAACATACTCAGGTTCTCGAATACCCTTTTCTAGCTTACTAGCTAATTGCTCATCAATGGTACTTTCACCACCTTGAATGAATTCATTTCCAAATTCCTGAGCAAATATATCTGTACTTCCAAGAGTATTAATTGTATCTTGTTTCCATTTTTCGTCTCTACCAGGTATTTCCCACCAATCAATTCGTTCTGCTCTCCAGTTATTATACTTTTGCAGTGCTCCTTGATATAGTCTGTAAAAAAGATTATCTGTACCGTTAGGTGTGCTTGCGATAAAAATTTTAGATTTTTTTGAACTTGAAATAATAGGGTATACAGATTCCCAGAATTTTTCCACAATATGATTGTCAATAAATGCTAACTCATCAAGAATTGTTACGTTGACTGATTCACCTCTTCCTGCGTCACTGCTGGTTGTGCTTATGCCTATGCTACTTCCGTTAGTAAGGGTCATGCTTGTTTGACCATACTCTACTACCCCCGGTTTTAAATAATTGGGCAATTGTTCATAAGCAAGTCTAACTCTTTTAAAAATATTTTTTGCAGTTTGTTCTTTGTTTGCTACAATTAATATTCTCTGATCTTCACTAAAACAAGCATTCCACAAGCAATATATCGTCATCATTGTTGTTTTCCCGCTCTGGCGGCTTGAAAGTAATATCACAAAGCGTTCATCCCTCAGGCTTCTCAACACTCTCTTTTGACAAGAAAATAATTTTATTTTTTCTTTACCACGGTCCAAGTTAATAATGGTGAAATGATTTTCAGCAAAATGTAAGAGGTTTTTTTTACATTTCTTTAATTCATTAATCATCTCAGGGGTATATTCATGCTTGGTATCAACAGTTGGTAAATTTTGATTCCCCAGATAATATTTTTCTTTGTCAGGCATATATTTGTATTATTTATAGAAAATTTTAATACGTAAAGATAAATACCTATATGACAAGAGTAAAAAGTATAAGCGATATAGGGCTAGTTTACGAGACTATGCAAAAAAATAGAGTAGAGAATGCTCAAGCCCCGCAAGCAGAAGTAGTTGAAGAGAAAGTAGTTAAAAAGCTAGACACATTTCCTAAGGCAACAGACAAAAAAGTAAATGTCAAAAAAATTATTGCCAAGGGATCTGACAAGAAAGCTTTTTTTCACAAGAACTCAGGCCCTGAGGCCGCTGAAGGATTTAACAAGAATGTAATTGAACCTAAAAATTCTAAAAAGGAAAATCACTATGAGCCGCAAAAATTTTCTACAGCTCTTGAAAAAAATGAGCAGCAGAATATAAATAATAATATGAGCAAGTCAATATTTGATAAACTATATGAAGATGTAATGAAGGATGATGCATTGGATCTTGGTATCCAAGCTGGTCCAGAGGGTGAAGCAGGTGATGCTGCTGCTGATGTTGGAGGTGAATCTGATGAAGTAACCATTACATTGTCTCGTGATCTTGCTCAAAAATTACACGACGTTCTAGTGGGTGTTCTCGGCGGTGAAGGTGAAGGCGAAGACGTTGGTGGTGAAGGTGAAGATCTTGGCGGTGAGCTCAAAGATGAAGACGAGCAGCACAAAGATTATGATGAAGACGAGCAGCACAAAGCCAAGAAGGATGAGGATAAAGAAGAAGAAAAAGATGAAGATAATCAAGAAGTAGCCAAAGAAGCTATTGTTTCTGAGCCTGCTCCTAAAGAATTATCCGACAGCAAAGGCCATTCCTTGACTGGTAAGAACAATAAGGTGCCAGGCAAGCTTAGCCATGTTAGCAAGTCTAAGGCTTCTTCTGCCGCTCCCAGCACAAAGGTAGAGCCAACGCCAACAGCTCTCGCTGATAGCAAAGGCCTTTCCTTGACAGGTAAGAACAATAAGGTCAATGCTGGTGGCTACAAAGTCGGTGACTTTTTTAAATAAAAATTTAATATCATAATTTTTAAAAGCCGCCTTTGGGCGGCTTTTTTTTTATAAATAATAGTGTGACACTATTTTCTTCTATTTTTAGTAAATTACTAGAAGAGGAACTACTTTCTTTAAAAGAAATGTCCACGTGGAATTCGGGCCTACTAACGCCCAATATTGGATTTAAAGATCCAAGTCAACCAACTGAGCGTCATAGAAAGATTATTAAAGACCCTGGGTTTAGAAAACATACTCAGACAGTTCCTGATATGCACAAGGGCGATCCTAGATCTATTCAAGCATTAGAAGATTTAAAAACATCCGCAACAGGTCGTAAGTCTCTTACCCCTACAGAACTTCAAAAAGTTATTAGTATGTTTCATTTGGTAAGAATGGACCCGTCTACACCCAAAAGTCTAGGTAATACAGGTATTATTTTAAAATTTGATCCACAACTAAATGGGTATATATTAGAAAAATGAACACGATGGACAAATATACAGGTTCAAACTGTATAAAACTTTACCCACAACAGCAATACACAGCTAGTGCTCTAAGATTTAGTGATAAAGAAAACAACGCAGCTGAACGATTAATGTTTAGTAATTACTGGCGAGAGCAAATTGATATGTTTGGGCAAAAAGCATTGTACTACAGAAATTCTTATAACACCTTATCCGCTGACAATGTTTATGGGGAGCATACAACCGCCAGATTTGATGACCCGCGGCCTGTTATTATGTTAGTTAAACTTGCCGAAAACGCTTTAATTCTTAGTAAGTTTGGATATCAAAGTGATGAACAATGTACTGCTTACATGCATATAAGCTCCTTCTATGCTGTCTACCCACCTGATGCTGAGCCAAAATCAGGTGATGTTTTTCAATTAACAGAATATGGCAGCGATAGACCAGGAGAACGCAACGGGAGATTGTTTGAAGTTACAGAAAGAATAGATCAAGATAATTCAGAAATGAACCCTTTAATGGGTCATTATGTGTGGCGACTGCAAGCCAAGCGATTTGATTTTTCTTTTGAGCCAAACATTACACCTGAGAGAGGTAGCAGCCAAGTGCATGATGATACACGTTACGGTACAATTGAAACTGTTATACCAAATGATACAACATACAGTATGAGACCGTCTTCATACCCTGGTGATGCAAATACAGCCAGTCAAACTCAAGTCTTTGACATGTCTGTTAATAATACAGAAATATACGGTGGCTATTATTAAGCTGCTATTTCTTCAAAAGAAGGTTCAATTTCTACAGGCTCATCTTCCTCAGGTGCTGTTGCAACCTCTTCAATTACAGGCTTAAACAGATGTTTATTATTAGTTATAGAAGCATCAATGCTAATATTAAATTCTTCTCTATCTACGTCTAATATCATGGTCTCTAACCTCTGGTCAATGTACTTTTGAAAAGCTAGTGGCTTAATCCAAAAGTCATCAGATATCATATCAGACTTAAGATCTTGTGCTTTTCGCTCAATAAGATCGATGGCTTCAATCAAACAAAGCCAGCGAGCATATTCGATCTTTGAAAGCTTATGTTCTTTTGTTTTACTATGCACTGTTATAAAATTAGTATTCATTTTAAAATAATACATGATTTTTTAAATCATGTCAAGAACTATTTTAACCGGGTTAGAATAAAAGCCAACACTGTGCCAAAGAAAACAGTAGGGTCGAACTTCACATTGGATTTGGCTAGTAGTTTAAAAGTGTTTCTAAGAATTTCAAATGCTTCCTTTACCGCAACAGAGCCTTCAAGATTAGACTCTTTAAGCTGCATTTTTAATGATACTTCCAATACATCAAAAAAATCATCGACAAAAGTTTCAAGAGAGCTGAATCTTAAGCATTGTGTATAGGCATTTTTATATATTTTATAAGCAAGCGGGCCTTGAGAGAAGAAGAAAGTCTCTACAGCTTTTTTTGCTTGTTCTACTGATACTAACGGAACATTTAAGGCCGAGACAGGCATAATTTGACTAGCTTGAATTTCGCTGTATTCCATGTTACCCTTTCAAAGACTGCTTAATAACTGCCTCAGGATCTTCAACAACAGGAGTTGTGACAAGCGCTGTCTTGTAATTTACCATTACATGTATGTCCTTTTTACATCCAGGACAATTATAAGTGTTGTATTCGTTCAATATAATAGGTACAAAACATTTTACATTTCTATCACACGGGCATATCACTTCTGCCCCTTGTTTGGATAATTCTGCTTCTTGTGCAAGAATAAATTCACGTTCTTCTCTAAGAAGCTTTCTTTTAATAAATTCGCTATAAAAATAAAAACCTACAAATTGCGCTGCAATAAAAAAGAAAAAAGAGCTTATAAAACCTACGCCTAGGTAAGTCAATGGCCAAGCACACACGCCGGCTACAGATAATGTCAAGGCCAAGCTCCTAGCTATCCTTTTAAACATATATATGATTTTAATATATAACTAGTTATTTTTCAACTAATTTGTTTAGTTCTTCCGTACAACTGAAAAGTTGTTCTTGCAATTTTTGAATTTTTTCATTTAATGATCTAACTGCTTGTATTTTGGCCCTGGATTGCCCTATTAAAGGATTGCTGACACTTTTGGCCAGGGTGCGTCTAAAATCTGCACACTTAACAAACATATCACCAAGGAAATCAAGCATTCTGTCTAATGGGTATGGCAGTATAGGGGATGCATCGTTTCTATTACGAAATCTATTAATAATATCATTTACTGTTATGACTTCAGGCTGTAAATCTCTTTTAGCAATACCTGTAACCCATTTATTATAAAGCATTGTCGAATCTTCGCTTATTACCATAGGCTTTTTCTTCATCTATATATTTAATATCTCGAATTAATAAATATATAGGTATAAATATCTTTATGAGCGACTTATTTAAAAACTACTTTACATCTATATTAGAGGCTGACGAACAAGAAGCCCCTGCAGATGATGCCGCCGCTATGCAAGCCCAATTAGACCCAGGCACAGACCCTGCTGCTCTTGATGCACAGACCCCTCCACCTGATGTGGAGGCGGCAAAAGGTGCGCACACCGCTGCACAAAAGAAAGCTCTTAATGGATGGATAGGTAAAATTGCAGAGTTTGTCAATTTTCTTAATGGTGTTGAAAGCAACAGCGTACAATCCCAACTGGCTGGAGCCGGATGCGATTCGTTGTTTGAAAAAATTGCTTCTAGCGAAAAGAAAAGAATTGCACGGGTAGCTATGGAACTAAGTTCATTAAACGAGTCATTAAAGGGTTACTTAATTTCTAACGATAACGGTTAATATTTCGAAAGTATTAAATTAGCCTTAATACCTGAATAGGTATGTTTTAATATAAACTTTTCTGGTATCACATTTGTGTGTGCAGCAATACAAACCTCGTTAAGGTCTTTAAATTTTTTTAGCTCGTCTGGCCATAAGAACACTTTGTAACCGGATTTAGCTAACATGGAGGTTTTCTTTTTACTTGCGGTGTCAATGCGTTGATTATCCAATACCCATATCACCTCGTGCAGAGGAAACTTAGCAATTTGATCTTGTTGCTTTTTGGTAAAAGCCGTGCCCTTGCTCTCATTAATACCTGCTACTGCTAGCCCATTTTTAAGAAAACATGCATCTAACGGTCCTTCAGTTATGAAAATATACTTAGTTTGATTGTCTATATTGTTGATTCCAAACAATGTTTTTTCACTGTTTTGTTTTGAAAGATATTTAGGAAATGTCTTACCTTTTCTTTCAACTAATGTACGGGATTGATAATGCACTATATTATCATCTGTATCATAAAAAGGTATAACTAATCTATTTTTATGAACCGGGTCAGTCAAACTTATCCAAAAAGTTTTGGGTTTATTGTCTGCGGTATCAAGCCTTCTATTCTTAATTACCTCCAGAGCTTTATTGACATAGAAATTATCTTTATAAAAACTAATTTGCTGCTTATCGAAAAGATTAATAGAATCTCTAGGCAATATTTCAACGGTAGTATTAGATTCTGTTGTATCCTCTGGTTCAAGATCTATTTCAACCCTAGCAAAATTACCATTTTCCTTCATTACTTCAATGTAAGTCATGTTGCTCACCAATTGTACCCACTTAACTGGTCGGACACTGAGACCACAATTATGACAAAATATTAAGTTTTTTCTTGGTATATAATACAGTCTTCGCTTCTTACCCCATGAATTACCTTCTCGACATGTTGGGCAACATCCGTTGTATGATTTGGATAATCTATTGTATCTAGGAAAACCTGCGTGTTGATAAAACTTAGATACAACATAATCTTCGTTAAGAAGCATACGTATAGTATAAAGAAAGAATACAGTTAATCAACCTTGCTTTTCTTCTGTCGAAGGTGCAATATCTTCAATGCTAACTACACCTTTGCGAATAAAGGTACCACTGGATGGATCAATCCAATGTGCTTCTTTATAGAGCTTGTTACCAACAATACGTTCTATTATTCTGGGTGCAACTGGCTGACCACTAATCGGGCTGGTTATTTTGACTGGTCTTACTAGGTCCATACTATATTTATTATCTAGCACCACTAATCAACGGTTGCTTTTTACACTTATAATATTGTGCTATACACACACTAAAAACCTGTTTGGGTAGTTTTTCAATAAAAGATATAATTTTATGTTTAACGCCGTTTTGAAAAGCACTGATTGGTACAGTTCGTAGTAACATTTTAGGCAGACTAAGAAACTCATAATTGTAATTGTCATTAACTTTTATGAAAACAAAAAATTCGCCGGCAAAATCCCCTCTATTTACTGCATACATACCTCGCTCGGTTGGGCGAGATATATTATTAAATGCTAGTAGCAAATTTTGATATATCCCTTTCAAGGGATTCATAAACAGAAGGCAGCTCCATGCCATATGAACGAATTCTATCTACATTCAACACGCAATTACTTCTTTGAGCGGCGGTGTTAATATTTTCAACAAAATTCCAATTGGGGTTATTAACGTTATATTTTTTCATTATATCAGTAATAGTTTTTGCATCGGCACTCCCTGTATTGACCACATTTAAAGGGCCAGGTGGTATTGTCTTCTGAAAAAAGATAAATTTTAACATAAAATTATTAAAGTCTTCCATGCTAGTTAAACTATTATTAAAGCTAATTAAATCATTGTACTTGTATATTTTGTTAAGATAATTTTTTCTGTTTGTTGTACCATCAAACGGCATTCTTATTCTCAAACTATGGGCATAGCAGTTAGTTAATATTGTTTCACAAGCATGCTTACACTTGGAATAAAAGCTACTACTATTGTTATACAGTCCAAAGTTTGGCTCATCGTCTTCAGTAAACTCTTTGTCTGCTCCTGTATAAATGCAGCCGCTATTAATTTGAGCCACTGGAATGCCCACGCCGTTAGCCGACAGCACTATGTTTCTTGGTACTATTACATTCCAAAACCAACATTCTTGTTTGTTTGACTCACACCCATCAACATTGGGAATACCTGTATACCCAGAGCAATTAATTACAGTCTCATATTTATCAGGATTATCCATCAAAAATTTTTGAAATATATGAGGGCTTGTATAATCCAGAGCCGCTCGAGAATATGCTTCAACTGGTACGCCTCTGCCTTTTAAAAATTCTTCCAGTCCCTTACCTACAAATCCTCGACCTAAAATTAAAATAGTCTTTTTCATTTACCCTCGGCAGAATTAATAGAATGAAGTATAAACTTATTAACTGCTGCTGATAGGGCATCAGCGTCCATCTGATTGGTAGCATGCACAAAGTTAACAGGCTCACCGTTCACTGAATAGCCTATGACAATAAATGCTTTTAAATATTCAGAAACAATAGTTCCTAAAGCATTAATATTTTTGGCTTTCTCAGCTTTTACATTGGATTGTGCTACAAGATAATCCTGCATTGCAGATTTTAGCAAGCCTTCTATTTGCTTTTTGTCCATTTTGACAAGCTTTTGAAGTTTACTATCCTCAGGTGCATTCATACCATCATTGTTTGGCCGCTTCACTATTATATTTAGGCCTATCTGTGTAGTAAGGGCTTACTCGTGGGTTGTTATTAACACCTCTTTGTATTAGATAATCTATTATCACTTCAATACTATCTGTTTTAATACTATAGTTTCTGTTGAACAAAATACCACCATCGTTAAGTTCAAACATAATCTCGCCATTAAAACTCTTGTTAGTAAAGCAAGTAATAAAAATTGAAGCAACGCCCGGGTCAACTAATACCGTCCAACGTCTAGGGTCATGCGATCCATAGTTTTGAAAAACCTTGAGAACAATAAACCCATTATCCTTGAGTCTCTTTATAAAATAGCCAGGTGTCTTGATTTTATTTTTTGGATTCATCGTACTAAAGAAGAAGCTATATATTGAGTATTGACAACATTATCCGCTATTTGGAATACAATAATTCCAATTTTCGGATTAATACGGCACTCTAACTGCTTCACCCTCACACCGCTAATTATTCTAATTAGTTCAAAGTTCAAGCATATAGGGGGTAATTCTTGCCCTTGGTAATCACACAATGGAATTGACATGCTGTCGACATTATGTCTTGCTTTGTCAGTTAAATCACCAAACACCTTTCCTTTATCAGAATAGATATACAGTTTGTTACTCTCAGTGGTAAATGTGCTGCCTCTTAAGAGTTCAACCAGAGATTTATACTGAATAGTAAATGTTATTGGAAAGTCCAAGCTATTAATTTTTTCTATATTAATTTTAGGTTTGGTAATAATACCGTCTTCTAGCAAATGATATTTAAACTTTATTTCTGTTCCAGAATAATTTAAACTGTTATTATCTACTTCAAAAACAAAACTATCACTACCAATACAATCAAACGCTTTATAAATTTTCTTAACATCAGCTACATTAAGATTAAACGGCTTATCAATATCTAGATCAAGCTTGTAATTTGTATGTAGTATAATAGCCGCGTCCGCAGTATGAGCAATGCATGATAGTCCATTATCTGAAACTGTAATTATACAGCTATCGCTAATTTTATTGATTGGTGATAGAAAACTGTTTAAAAATATTTTTTTATCTGGTATCGTTATCTTCACAACAACATTATAGAATGGTGTTGCTAAAAAGCAATTAGCTCTTCTTGAGAAGGCTCTTTATTTCTTCTAGCAAACCGATTATCTTATCAATTTTATCTTCATTAATAGCAGGGTTTGCTACATGCTGAATAAATCTGGCCTCAGGGATTGGAGCAGGAGCTGGTATCTGAGCAGGTGCTGGTTCCGGTGCTGACGGCTGCACTGTTTGTATATTTTGAAGAACATTCTTCAGATCTGTCTTTACAGCACGGATATTTGTAGTGCTGCCAACGACATTCTTGTCAATTTCATTTAGCTGCGCTAGTGTTGTACCAAGCAAGGCACGCAGTGCTTCCTGGGCCTCTCTAGACCTTGGATCTACTTGACGGAAAAAATCACCGTCCATTAGCTATCCAATCCTTTAAGGAGCTGCTTCACGGTGTCATCCTCCAGAACATCTTCAGTCGGTTCAACAGTTTTTACAACTTGTTTTGCAGGTTTTTCAGCTACAGAGCTTTCACCAGAATTACAAAAATAGTGTTCATCGAGAAGAGTCTTAAGTTCGTCATAGCTCTTAACTGTAAATACTGACTCTAGATCAATAATATTCTTATGGATATCATCAATTTTAGCTTTGTCAAGCCCTTCTATTGCCTTTGGCGATGCGAACTTGCTGCTTACATATGTTGGGTAATCACCTTGCTGCTCAACTTTGATCTTTAGGCTGCAGCCCTTGTCAGTAAGGTCAAAAATACGAGGGCCGAGGTCCTCAGCTTCATCGCCTTCAATTGCATCCATAATGATTTTATGGAGCTGCTTACCATAACGAACCACCATAATCTTACCGTTGTTTTCTTCATTGGTAGGATCATTTACAATGTATGCGTTAACAAGCCATTTTTCACTGCGCAATATTGCGCGGGCTTTTGCCTTTTCCTCTTCTGTACCTGTTTTCAATACCTTATATCTAAACTCTGCAATAGGGTCCCTAGCACCAAAGGTGGAAGGGCTAACTGCAGAAACATACTGACCTGTACTAAAACTCGTCCAACCAAATGTATAGTAGTGAAAGAATGTCTTGGAAGGATTCGCCAGATTAGGAATTAATCTAACAGTATAGGTGTTACCTACTTCTGCCTTGAGAATATCTTTGTTTCGGGATTGCGCTGGCCCCTTGGAGAGGGCTGATTTTATGCTATCAAACATCGACGTCGTAATGGTACTCATAGATATAATACTAATGGGATTTTTAAGTAAATCAACTACTTTTTAAAATATTTTTTATTTTGTCTAACCCGTATGCAGCTAATACTTTGGCCTTAATACTGCCAAGATATTTTGTTCTGAATACTGGTATTTGATCGTAAAGTTCGCCCAAAGTGAATCTCAGCAAATCTGGGTCATTTTCTTTTAAATACTTGTCAAAATCTGCAAACGCAAAGAGATTATAAATGCTTATTTTTCTATTTTTTAAATGCACAACAAAACCACTCTGTACACCCTCTTTATACTTTAGGTATTGTTCTATAGGAATTTTCTTTGTATAGCAAAATTGCTGTATATATTTTAGCCCTCTAGATATGTGCTCTAGATGATACATATCGTCAGGTGGTAAAAGCATTTTTTTCTTTAACGACATAGTATATACCTTAATAGCTTTTGGTGAAGAATAAAACGCTAAATCAAACCCACTCTCACCGGGGTATACTGTATAAGGTGCGGCGAAAAACTCATTCATATCCACGCTTTGATTGCGACTAAAGAAGTTCTTGAGGCGTAATACTAATGGATAATATTCTGTATCTTCAAAGCCATGCCACTGCTTTCTTAATCTAAACGGCAGCCCGCTCTGTGATCTAGATATGCGTAAAAAAGTATTATAGATAAATTTTTCCGAAATCATGAAAAATGTTCTCTCAAATATTTTAATTCGTTTTCCCTGTTGTGGTTATGTCTACCAACAAAATTGGCTCTACGAAAAAAACATCTGTCTGTAACATAACGGGGCACATTGCAGGCATCGAACTTACGTCTTAAATGCCATTCTGCAGACCATATATCTGGATAACCGTAATATATATTGTCATAGATAGTATTCATAACAAAGTCCATCTTAGCATAATAGGGGCTATCATCAAAAGACCAACGTATTTGTTTGTGATAGGCTGTGTCTGTGTCGTATATTTTAAAGTCTCCTCTGTCTTCAAGAATCTTACGCGAAGCATCTTCACATGTAATCTCTAGATTCACATAAGGCATATCAGTCTTTTTAATAAAGTCGGCTAGATTGAGCATAATTTTTTCATTACAAGTTTCTGCATTCGTAAATACGTCGTCTTGCAAAAATACTAGCTTGGTTACGCCTTTATCTTTCAGAAAAATTAATGCTTGCTCTAAAACTGCAGGATAGGTGCCACAACCTTCCGCTAAAGTTAAATTAAACCCCTTCAAGTACTCTTTTGCCTTTTTAATATAAGATGTTTCAGAATTATGAAACATGTACAGGTTAAAATCTAAAGCATTTCTTAAAGCTCTATCAGCAACATCTTTACTCTTAAATTTGTAGATGTCTTCGCGTTCTGTTCCGTAAGTAAAGGTTAAACTTGCCGTCATTTTATTTTTCGACCGTTTAGATACTTCATTATGTATTTGCTCTTACATAGTGAAGGGTCGAATTCAAGAAAAATTTTAACTGCTGCTACATCGTTATCAACATCAAGAACACATTTAAACAAATTCTTTACATTTTTGTTCTGAAGATAGAGTAGAAGAATATTAGCCAAATTATATTTTTTATTGAGGACTATGCATACAAAACTACAAAACGATCTAAAAAGATGATCTGTTTCTTCTCTGTAAATATTGTGAAAGTTCATACAATAGCAACGCTTTACTAAAATTTATTAATGACACAATCAAAATCCCGGTGTAATTAACTGTCACTCAATGCTGTCAACGTTTTAGAAAACTCCTTGGATTCGTCACTCTCATTAACAGTCTCGTCTTCTGTAATTTGCAGAGTGTGGTAATCTATTTTAAGCGCTATACTGCCAAAATTAGGCCCAAACCTATTTTTAGTCATACCAATATTAATCATACCTAGCTCTTTGTCTTCATCTTTTTGCCATATAGAAATAATAGCGTCAGCGGTAGTAGCTAGACCGATACTCTCAGAAATAGTTTCAAGACCTGGGTTGTCTATATTGTAGCCGCTTCTATTTAACTGAGTAGCAGACACAATAGGACAATTTAATTCATAACTCAACGCTCTCACTTGCTGTGCACTATACAACACTCTCTCATAACTGTTATTGCCTATGGGACTAGCTAAAAGATTTAAATAATCTAGAACAATCAAATCAGGTTTTATGCCTTTTTGTATAAGTTTTTTTACATATGCTTTAAGCTGGAGGGCTGTTAATGTCGAAGGTGGAAATTCTTTAATAATGATTTTGGATTTATTGCCTTGGGCAAATTGCTTAATAAGTTGGCGCACTGTTTCTGATTCTTCTTTGAGATGGCTAAGAGGTACGCTAGTTATAGAAGAAGACAATCTACGTGCATACATCATTTCACTCATTTCTAGAGAAATCAATAAAACGGTTTTGCCTTGAAGAGCAATATTTGAAGCTACGTTTCCCAAAAAAATACTTTTACCTACGTTTGTTTCGCCAGCAAATACATAGAGGGATCTACCATTTTCTAAAAGACCACCACCTAACTTATTGTCAAGCCACTTCCAGCCAGTCTTAATATGCGGCTCTTCACTGTGCAAATCTTTAATAAACAGATCTACCTCGCTAAATAATTCTAATCCAAGATCCTGAGTTAAATTTATACCAACAGCTTTTTCCATTTTCACCAGTAAGTCGGTGGTGTTTAGATTTTTACTATCCAATTTTTCAGCAGCATCAAGCAGTGTATTATAAACAGCTTTTTCCCTCAAAAAAAGTTCAGTATTATCTGCCAGTTCGACTTTATCAAATTTCTTATCAATATCAGTAAACATGCTAACTACTGTTTTGAAGCTGGTCTTTAAGTCGTCATCTATGAGATAGGCCTTTAGCTCTGTATGAGTAGGTACTGTGCCTCGTTCTTTAAAAAATTTTATTATAATAGTAATAATATTTTTAATATCTTTGTTCTTAAAAAAACGTGGCTCGAGAAAATCTATAATTGACGCAAGGTAAACTGAATCCACGAGGCAGTTGTATATTACAACTGTCTCATAGAAATCTAAATCTAATTGCTTTTTAACTATTCCATTTTTGTCTAAAGTATTCATTGCTCTTATTCCATTCTATATCATTTATATCTTTTAATCCAGGGCTTTCATGGTATACAAAAACTGGCCATACTCCTAACTTTAATTTATTAACATTACATGTAAGACTGAAGTCGATATCATAGTGATGCCATTTAAATTTCTCGTCAAACCTAGCGTCACTGTTGCGAATTTTTTCTGTTTCAAACGCAAGAAACACGCCATCCAAAACTGCCACCCGGTCCGGAAAACAACCAAAAGCAGATATAAACATTCTACCTTCGTTGTATTTGTGAGCGGCAATACCTCTATAGTCAGCACGGTCCATCATCCAGTGCCATAAATTTTTTTCTTTTACAGCAGGATTTATACCGCCTGCTACCCCTATTACATCATATTGTTTCAAACCGTCCTCTAGGCAATTAATAAGATTTGCATACCTCAAAGAAATATCGTGGTGACACAGTATAGTATACTTGTAATTATTGTCTTCATTATTGATAATTTTATTATAATATTCGCTAAGACCGATACTCTTATTGTTGTATACAATGTTTAGATCTACGTTGGTCTCATCTTTAAGACTTCTCTCTAACAAACAATCTGATTTTAAAGGACTTAACGAAAAAATACCTATAGGACTCACATTAAAATTATACTACACTTCTATAAATAATCAAGATATGGACCGCGATAACAAGTTAATATTTGAAGCGTATCAACATATTACAGAAGCACCTGTAGAAATGGGCGGAGATATTGACGTGTCTCCTGTTACATCAAAAACATTGCCAGGTCAAGGCAAAGGGTATGGTGCGGGAGCTATTTCTAAAATAGCAGCAGCCACAGGGAAGCCTGAAACAGAAATCGCAAAAGAAATGGCACAAACAATTTTAGATTACACCAAAGAACGAAAAGTTGTTGATGGTAAAGAAGTTTACTTTTTTCCAGGAGACCCTAAAACATTTATAAATGAATTAACGCCCATTTTTAAGGACAAGTTCAACATACCCACGTCAATGGCAGGGTTTACAGTAAATTACATTTTAATATATCTATTAAATGCCAAAAAGATTTCTGGCGGATTGAAGATGGATGCCGAAAAGGTTAAAGCTCAAAAACAAGCTAAAGCCACAGAGCCCAAGACCGTTAAAACAGAAACAGTATATGAAATTGATAAAGCTGCAAAAGTTGCTGACAAAAAAATTAAAGCTATAGTACTAGCTTTACCTGATGAAGATATTCCTGAGCATGAAGTTTTAAGTGCTGTAAAAACTGCTATAAGCGAGTACAATGAAGCCCCTGGCAGAGATAAAGCAGACCAATTAAAAATTAGATCGTTTGATTTGTTGGATCAATTAGTTGCTGCTGGTGTAATGGTACCAAAGAAAAAAGAAATTGAGACTAAAGAAGGAGAAGGAACCGGTGAGGTAGAAACTATTGAGGACTTCCCGGAAGGTGATGATGTAAGCTCTGTTGCACGTGAGCTAGGAATGGTAGGCCGCGGTAGAGGATTTGATCCTGGCGGCTTCAGCTTTAACGATTAAGTAAAAAACGGACTATCAAAATCAAACAATCCAACGGTGGTTATGCCTTCCGCTGTTAACTGATAGATATGACCTTCAGTAATTGGCTCACAATTTTCAAATTCAATACTACTAAATTCATTTGTAAGTACGTTTGCAAAGACTGTCGATCCACATCTTGCTATATAGATATTTTTTGTGTTGGATTCAAAAAACCATAAACCAAATGTACCTTTTAATAAAGATAAAGCATGTGACATGCTATCAACTTCAATATTATCCGTTTTACCTACTAAAATTTCTTCAGCAGACTTAACTACGTACGGGATAATGCTTGAATCAACAGGGTTTTTCCATTTAGGATCAAAATGTTCTTTTACGTCTTTAAAATTAGTAAGCACCCCATTGTGTGCTATAATCCAATTATCATAAACAAAAGGATGGGCAGTGTCCTTAGAATATTTTCTCTTGGCTGATGTTGGGGCTTGGGTATGCCCGAGAAAATATTTTAGCGTACAGGGCATATTAGTCTCAGCTTCAACCATTTTAAAACTATTCTTCATCTCTTTCTCAACATCTTTTAATGCAGGAGATCCGCTCCATCTGTGAATAATTAAGTCTCCTTGAACAGTTACAGCACAACATGCTGTAGAAAAATTTCCTCTCTTTCTATTTAAGTCGTAAAATTTTAAATAGCGATCAAACTCTTTTGCACCAAATATACCGCACATTTAATCATTATACTGATCGTATTCAATTTTTCTACACTTATATTTTTTCCATACGTCAGATAAATCCTGTTTATATGGTTGAGGGTCTATGTAACCAGCGTTAGCAAACCCTTTAATTCTTAACGCACTACTCACAGAGTTTGCATCTGCTTTTTCTTCCCCAGAATAACAAGTATATGTCTTACTAAACAAAACGCCGAGTTTTATACCTTCTTTAACAATATCTGTTTTATCCATTTCGATTAACGGTGCTTCTACTGTTATTCTAGTTTCTCGGTTCAACGCCAACACATCGTTAATGCTGGGTAAAAATTCTGGACTAGCATCCCAATACCCAGCCAAACTATCTACTTTTGTAGCACCGTGGTAAACTTTGTTTGCACCTATAGATTCTGCATAAGATGCGGCAATACTTAAAAAAATCATATTCCGGTTAGGTACATATGATTTAGGCTGTGCTTCACCTGCTACTTGTCTGACATCAGGAGTAGGAATTTCATCATTAGTTAAGCTACTTACAGGGGCTAAATCCCTAATAAAAGAAACGTCTATTACCAGTAGTTCACCAACTTTCATGTGTTGTGCATACCACATGGCTGCAGATATCTCGTTTTTATGTCTTTGATTATAGTCGTAAGTTAAGCAATGTACACTATCGGCGCCTACCTCATTAATTGCGCGGTGTAGGATAACTGTACTATCCATCCCACCAGAGAATGGAACTACTATTTTAGGCTTTTTCACTTACAGTTTCGCCAGATACATTACCATATTTGTACGCGGCTTCAAGCTTTTTATCTAGTAAAGGAATAAGCTCCTCATAGAACTTTGAGTCTTTAGTAAAGTTCTTGGCATATCCTAGCTTTGTACCGTCTGGTTTGGTGTAAGTAGAACCTGTCTGAATAATTAGACCATGGTTAACAGCCATCTCGAGCAAGCCACTATACTTATCGAGACCAGTTAAATAATTTAAATTTATACTTGCTTCTAAAAAGGGCGGCACAAATCGATTTTTTACCGTTAATGCTCTTAAGGTAACACCGTTATAATTCTTTGCTTCTGGCAAAATGGCCTCGTCTTCACTCTCTTGCTTTTCGTTCTTTTTAGCAAGCTGAACAATAACGCTAGCCATATATAGCGGTCCGCTGCCACCACTTTGATTTTGTACTAAGGAGGGGTATAGTGATGCAGGATCACTATACGTATGATTTGTCATTAAAATAGTAACCCCGGCTCTGCCAGCTTTGTAAGTCAGCAAGCGCAACATGCTCTTTAATCCTTTAGCACGAGTACCCATATCAGCGGCGCTTTTATCCTTCTCCACATCATTAACTTCTTTACTACCAGCAAGGTTACCTAAGCTATCCAAGCTTATAATAAATTTTCCTTGTAGATTGTTCTCTACAATACTATCAAGAAATGTACTGATTTGATTGCGTGCATTCTCGATTGTATACACTGGCACATATTTGGTCTTATCAGGGTCCAGCCCAACACCTGCTGTTGTAGTCTTGTCAATTGCAAACTCCGTGTCAAAGATAACTGGTACTATACCTTTCTTTTGCGCTAGTCCGAGAATCTTATTGACAAGAAGTGTCTTGCCTGTCTGTGATGGTCCCGCAAATATAACAATACGGCCCTTAGGCACGCCACCGTCTTTAAGTTTACCTGATACAATGGCGTTAAGTGCATAACAGCCAGTGTCGTACCAAGTGTCGACGTTACACAGAGCGTTCTCTGAGAGAAAGGTAGCCTCTGGGTTTAATGCATCAAGCGATTTGAACGCTTTAGATAGGAGCTCGTCTTGCTTCATTATTAGTCGTCAAACAACTTAATAACAGGTGACTTCTCCGCCTTGTTGCTAGCAGTAGAGGCAGGAGCAGGGGCATTAGAGAATATTCTCTCATATTGCTCAACAATCTTCTCATCAAGCTCGATTTCCGAAGTCACGATAGAATCCTTATTATAAGTAAAGACTACACCGTCCTTGCGCTTATCTTGCTTAACAAATTCTCTAAAGAAGACAGGAATAAGCTGAACCTGCAATTGGTTGGCCTGGTTAGGCTGCACAAATAAAACCGCAGGGTTTTTAGCTTTTAATGTATTCTTATCTTCCGAAAGAACCTCTGTTAAAATGGTTTGACCGACGTGATTTACAAATACTGTAATGTTACTCATAACATAATAATATATGATGCGAATAAAAAATCAAGCACTTAATAAGGAGAAAAGATCACATTGAACAGCTTCACCAGGCTTCTGCGGAGCCCAGTCAACTGCTTCATAAAACCGTTCGACTGCACTATACATAATTTTGTCAAACATTAAATCATGATCAGGTTCAAAAACTTTTGCAAATTCTTCTGGATAGTAGTATTTGTACGCTATTGCGCTAATGCCAAACCTATTTGGTTGTTTGACGTAGAAAAATCTTATCTTATCGCCACTGCCTATTTTTTCATATTTTTTATCTATGTTAAAAGTTTTTAACAACATATTGTGCATATAGGCGGCTTTAACGTGTAATGGCATAGATTTAACAGTTTTAAACCCGTCACATCTACTAGCATATTTTTCGTACCCTTTTAGACCAGTTACAAAGGATATGTCTCCTACAGGCAACGTTTTAAATAGTTCGTATGTTTGTGCAACAATCTCGCTGGTTTTTTGCTGATCTTGAGTTAAAAGCATGGTTTCGACAATTTTCTTTGCGTGAGGTTTCAATGGAGCAGGCATTGTAGTTCTAGCAATTTCTACACCTGTGTATTTAAATTTATTTGCGTGAATACCTTCTTCGTCTAAAACATGAATAACATAACGCTTTTTCTGCAAAAATACACCTACATCACAAATTACCTCGCGTTTAAAATTAATTCTACTATCATAACTGTTCAAAGCAGATTCACACCATTTCTTAATTTCGGTATTTAAATGCGTTTCAATATTTTGAACCTCATCATAAAATTCAGGGGCGATTTTACCTTTATCATCGAAAAATTTTAAACCACTCTTCTCGCATAAAGAATGCAATGTTATGTAAACTGAATCAGTATCATTGTAAATAATTGGGTTATCTCTATCTATATCTTCTGCTGATAGCCCTGCCTTGTCTTGAATATATTTTGTTAATATGGAGTTGCCTTGCTTAATAACTGCCTGACCTGTTAAAGTAATACTTCTAGCAAGATCATCATCGCCTAGAGGAAAAACTTTATTACCTAAAGCGCCGTATACTGAATTAATGAAAATTTTAATTGTATGTTGTTTGATATTGAGTCTGCTTATTTCATCTTTTAATTTAGAATAGTCTGGATCAGTCTTTGGCAAACTAGATAGGTGCTTTTTAGCCTTTTTAAGATCCTTTCTTACTTGAACTCTGAGCTTATAGTTTTGATCTACCATCTCTGGGATAATGCCCTTGTTTTTTTGAGAAAACAAAACCTTAGCCTTGCTTAAGCTTAATTTTTCTTGTTTGACTAGCTGGGCAAATTTTGAGATCGGTACTGCCACTGTCTTTCCATTAACATCTCGTATTACTACTTCTTTGTCATTTTGACTTTCAATTACGCCCATTTTTGTTTCTGGAGAAAGATTAAGGGTGACCATAACAGAGGGGTATAGACTGTTTGCATCAAAACTTACAACATTTTTCTGAAACCCTCTTTTTGGTTCACTAACATAGGCGCCTTCGTTTTGTTTTCCATCGTCCTCAGCCCGTACAAACGTAGGAATTCTTCTATGCTTGTACCTAGCTCTAATTGCACATGCACCAATAATAACGCTCATGCTGCCCATTGCAGCTTCCATAGTAGTAAGTCCTGTATAGCTGAGCATCCTCAATAACTCAAAGTATTGAAGCTTTTCTTCTAGTTTAACAAGCAACCTAACGTCTTGAACATTATAATCCACAAACGTCTCCCAGTCGGTATCAGCCAAACTACTTAGGTTTGTCTCACCGTAATCAACCTTTTGTTCATTTAATTCTATTTTTGCAATACTGTTTAACTTATAGTTTTCGCGTAGTGTAAGGCAAAATCTTTTGTAAATGTCTAGGTAGTCAAGACATGATATACCGTCTATATACCAACGTATTTGCTCCTTGCCGAACTGTCCTTTGAGTGTTCTACTATAAACACGGCCCACTGGACTTAGTCTAGCAACCGTCTCATCATCAAACAAAACTCTTGTACGATTAATAACATATGGCAAATCAAATAGAATGGAATTCCACCCCAGTATAACATCAGGATAGTCTTTCTCCATGTGAGAAATAAATTTTTCTAACAATTCTTTTTCTGTTTTGCAGTGTATAAAAACTTGATCTGTTGTAATTTTTTTAAACGGCTTAACCCCCCATGTGATAAACCTTTTAGTTAGAGTGTCGTAAATAGTAATAATATTGATAGGGTGGTTTGCAGTCTCTATATTAGGAAAATCATCTACAGAATATGTCTCTATATCTAAAAAGAAAATCTTAAGAGGAAATTGAGCAAACTCTGGTGTTTCGTTGGTCTCCCAGAAATTATCCAATAAAAACTGTTGGGCTGGGGATAGATTTTCAAAAACTCTTGTCGTACCTGTTTCTCTCAAGTACTTGGACTTTTCGAATTGATTTTTAAAGCTTTTTTTCTTTAAGTGTGTATTGAATATACTGATAGCATCCTTAGAGTTATTGCTTTCTAAGAAGATATATGGATGATAAGTTGAATCAATGGCAATTCTATTGCCGGCGTGATCCCAGGTAAAAAGTCTTATTAGCTCCTGTCTAGGATCGTATGCAACGTTTCTATAGCCAATCATATACAAATTATAATGGAATAAATACCTTAAGCCATATAATATAATACATGGATAAGATAATGCAATTTTTTGACTTTAACAAACCGTGCCCGCCAGAAATAACTGATTGTGACCAGCACAGAGCCCAATTTATAAGAGATTTGAATGATTTAAAAATGAGAGGTGGGTGCGGCACATGTATAGAAAAACAACTTAGACACCGATATATGGCAATGCTACAGTCGCATTTGAAGCAGGTATGACAGAATATATAGTTGGTTGCCTGGCTGTCTGTAGCACGCTATTATTATGGTTTGCTAGCCCATTAAAAATAACTTTGGCGAAGCTTTTTTTTAGAAAAGATATATTGTTGCCCGGTGAGTTTGATGATATTTTATTTCTGAAGAATAAAATTATTGGTAAGTTAACTGCATGTTGGATATGTCTTAGCTTTTGGCTTTCATTATTTGTAGGTATAATACTTACTTTATTATTCAGCTGTACCTGGTACATGCCGCTAATAACGTTCTTTACCTACCCGTGCCTGGCATACATTTTTAAAACAATTGCTAAAATTTAAATACCGTTAATAGCATTAAGCTTTTTACGTTCAGGGCTACCATATGGGTGATTAAACAATTCATAGTAACAGTCTAAATTGGACCCATCTTCTAACCATCTGGTATCAGCTTGCTTACGTGCTTTAGCGCAAATGTTCATGTATTTACCTTTTTTACTTAGAACCTCTCTTATAATCCCTACCATTTCCTCACCAGTATTAAACCTAAACTCTGCATCTTTGTATGTGCAAAGATCTTGGCATGCAATAGGCAGCCCAAAGCAATTTGCTTCTATCCATTTTAAATCAGATTTACTTTTGTTAAAATTATTATTCTGCAAAGGGGCAACCATCATGTTAATTCTCAAATTTTGTATTGCCTCACCATAATTGTAGAGATTTACCCATGGGTGAAATTCAACTAGGCCTTTATCAATCAAAGGTCTGATTGGCAAAGGAAATGCACCTAAAAATACCCACTGAAACTCATTGTATGTTTCATAGATGGCCCGTACGACATGCGCAAAATCATCATTTTGATTTACACGGTTCTCGACATCAAAATGAGCACCAGACCCTGAATATAGAATTCGCGGTTTGTGTTTGTAAGCGTCATAATTCGAGCTTATCTTTTTTTCATCATAAAATCTTCCTAGCCAAAATTTTGGAGGATAGTTAGGTATTATTGTAATATTCTTATGCCCTGTCTTCTCAGCATAATAATCTTTCATAAACTGACAAGTAACAGTTACCTCGTCACATAGAGATATAATTTCTTGAGCATTTTTCCTAATCTCCGGATCTACAAAAGCTGTTTTAAATTTATTATAATCAGGAATATCTTCGCTAAACACCACATCGTCAATTTCATATATTATTCTAAATCCATTGCCAGTTTGTTTTAACATCTGAGCAGATACCTCTTTAAGGAATTTGATAAACTGTAGTTGGGAGGACGTTGCTTGTCTTTGTACGCGCACTGCTCTGACATTCACATACCAGCGGGGATCAAGTACCATGACCGTGCTACCATGCACAGTCATTTTATTGTATGCATTTAAAAGATGTTCTGGCCAAAGCATTCTCCAGAAACCACAGCCAGAGTAATCGGCATAATACTGCACGGCACGAGGAAGATTTGTATCAGGCGGCGGTGTATTGTCTGGCTTTAGCACAGGAGCAGGTTGCTCTTGTGCTGCAAGTGATTGCCTGTTGATTTGTTGAAGAAGAGGATTGGTGTATATACCGGTGGTAAACATTTCTATATATATAGACTATTTTATATGAATTTCAACGTATACCTGCGCAAGAGAGAGTGGTAATTCCGTTATTTTTCTCTAGTGTAATAAGATCTCCGTTCACAAATTTAGCACATTCTTTTCTATGAGATATCACATAAATGCCAAACATATTTTTTGAAACTAATTCATTGAGTAAATTTAAAACCAACTCTACACCGGTTTCGTCCAAGCTCGTATCCAGAAGCTCATCATAGAACTGTATGCTATAGAATATATTTCCTTGCAGACTTAACATATCAATAAAACTGAACATAATAGCCAAGTCTATTACTTTTCTTTCCGCCCCACTAAAATTAAAATATGTGGTTATTTTACCTTTATCGTTAATAATTTGTTCTTCAAAATATTCGTTGAAAGTTATTACAGCATTGGAATTAAGTTTTTTAAGATAGTATGAAAGCTTGCTGTTAAACAATGTTAAAATTCTCTTTACAATAAAACTCTTTACCCCTTCTTCACTTACAACAAATTTGACTGTGTCTAGCAGGTTTAATGCCTTTTCTAAGCCTTCAATCTTTTTTAGGATATCTGCATGCTTAGTTTTTGCATCATCAAGAAGTTTGTTAAGACTTGTGCTGGTATCGGTTAAATGCTGTAAGTCCTGATCTACTTGTTTATTGTATTGCTTGAGCTGTTCTATTCTATCTCTATTATGTTTTAACTGCTGAACTGCTAAAGTGCTTTGATTAATATTATTTTGACCTTTTTTAATTGCATCTTGTATTTTTGTCTTCAGGCCAGTAAGCTCAAATATTTTTGCCTCAAAGGTTTTTATTTCTTCTTCCCTGCTCTTTATCTCCATCTTAAATTCATCTTTCTTTTGTTTAATATGGTTAATATGCGTTTTGTCTATAGGTTTCAAGCATGTAGGGCATACATCCTTGTCTGTTCCAATCTTCGATACAGTTGTAAAGACTATTTCATTTTTAGTTTCCAGAGTTGCCACTTGCTTACCTAGCTCTTGTATCTTTGTATCACACTCGGCTAATTTTTCATTTAACAATACGAGGTTTTTAGATATTTCTTCAGTATTAATTTCTTTATAACCACTGATTTGATCCTCTAGTTGGCTCAACTCTACTGTGTTATCCTTTTGTCTTTTTTCAAGAGTTTTTTTTCTATTTTCATATTCAAGATGCAAGGTCTTCTGTTGCTGCTGCGTGGTATTAATACTGTTAGAAACTTCATCAGACCTGGTAGATTCAATATCAAATTCTTTTTTAACAGTAGACTGTTCTTCCCTAAGTTGAGAGAGCATTTTACTAAAAATTTCTAAATTAAATATACCTTCAATAAATTTTCGCTTCTCTGCTTTCTTTTTTGCCATAAATGGCACAGTGTTATTAACAGTCATAATAACGCAGTTCTGAAATATTTCAGGGGTGCATTGAAGTATTTGCATCACATACTCAGTAGTATTAGCAATACTATCTCTAGTTATATCATGATCATTTTGGTATAAGGTACAGCGACTTGGTTCGAGTGTTCTTACTATTTCGTAATTATTAATTTCATTGTTACTTTGTATACTAAAACTTAATGAAACTTCACATGTCTTTCCTGTGATGTTATTAATAACAAATTCTTTTTTTAATTCACGCAAAGTAGTGCCAAACAAAGCAAAATGAAGTGCGTCAGGTATAGTGCTTTTACCCACTCCGTTGCGTCTGTCTATCTGATCTCTGTTAATGCCTGTAATGCCATGAAGCCCTGGCTTAAAATTAATAATTACAGGCGTGTGCCCGACACTTAAGAAGTTTTTAATGGATAATTTTTTAAAAATAATCTTCTTCATTTACACTGGTTGTATAGTGATATTGTGTATTCAACTACATCTTTTTTATTTTGTATGTCGAGCATCTCAACAAAATCTGTTATGGCTCGGGTAATATCTACACCACTCAAGTCAACTTCTTCTTGATTGCCTGCACCGAACTTATCAAAATTAGCAGTATTATCTACCACATAGCTAAGAGGTGTGTAGGTACTTATTTTTGTAGATAGTCTGTCTAAATCAGTATTAGATATAGTTTTATCTATTTCTAATTTAATAATATTATTATTAATAAGCTGCTTACCTTCAGTCTTGAAATTCTTCATTTTGATTAAATCTGTCAAAGATATTTTCACGTGTTTAGGTGAAATATTGTTTTCGTAAAATGTGTATGATGAATTAGACATATCTAAAATATAATAGCCCTTGGTTGATCCTTCATCACCAAAATCTAACTGGAACGGCGATCCTACATAAAGAATAGTGCCTTTTTTATATTTCCTTTCCTCTCTTAGATGAAAATGCCCAGAAATAATAAGCGGGGCCTTGGCAATTAAATCATCTGTTTTAAAGCCATGGTCGCAAGTTTTATGAGCATTCATCTTAAAGCTTTCAATTTCAAAGTGTCCAAATATTATATCTGATTGAGGAATATCTTTAATCTCGGTTCCCCAAGGAGCAAAAAAGCACTCTGTTCCGCAGAACTGCATGGTTGTAGGAGAATCAAGCACTGTAATATTAGGTCTGCCGCTAAAAATCCTAATACTGTTAACGCTACAATTATTTTTATAAAAAGAATCGTGATTACCAGCAAGCATGTATAGATGAAAACCGCTAAACAAATTCAATATTACACTTGCTTGATGAAGAGTGTTCACAGTTATCTCGCTTCTACTATGAAAAAAATCGCCGCAAAAAATTATATCTGTTATATTTTTTGCTTCTAATTCAGAAATAATCCACTTAGCCCAGTTGTAGGATATCTCATGCCAAGTAGGACTATTGACATGAACCCCTAAATGCAAATCAGATATTACGGCAACTTTTTTAGAGTTAGGCATTACTCTCATTATAGATACTATTATCTAATATTCCAGTAACGTCCTGAGTATAAACACGTACGCCTGACTCATCTTCGTTTTGGTTTATTAGCTCACTATAATGCTTTTCTCTATAATCTGTTATTAATTGATGGTGTTTCTTTTCCTTCTTAATACGGCTAATAAAGGCGTGAAATGCTATCGTGGTAAAATAGCTAAACGGGCTAAAACCATGGTCTAGTTTAAACTTTTTATATTTCAGTGCCTGGTACATTTTTACTACAGCATCTCCTATCATCTCATCCCTATAACTATAGTTAATAAAATTAGGGGCAAAAGATAGTCCGTAGGCAATACGCCTTATGGCTTCAGCAAGATAATCGGTAATTTTATCGGTTTTATAGTATTGACGGATTTCATCTTCAAACTGCTTACTATTAACGTAATGAGGTTTTTCAGATGGTTTGAGCTTCTTACCTTTGATGACGCTCTCACCAGTCAGTACAGCCACCGCGGTACTAATATCTAATATCTCTGGAATATCAGAATATACTGATCTCTTAGATTTCTTAATAGTGTTCTTTTTTTGTTTTTTCTTCATAAATTTTGTTCTATAACCTTTTTAGTTTGATATGGTATGCGTTCTTGATCATAGAGAGATTGTCTTTTAAGTTGATGCCTTTTACCGTATGTAAATTGGTCTGCTATATCTATAATGTAAAGTTTGCTCTTATTTTCATGTAACCTGAGCCCTCTGCCTATACTTTGTATTATTCTCACCTTGGCTTTACCTCCACCCGCAAAAATAATGAAATGTACATTTTTAATATTAATACCTGTGCTGAATATTTTACTTATGGCCACACATACAATATTGTTATCTTTTTCCATTAATTCTTTTACTTTTTCTCTGTCCTGTATCTCTACTTCTCCCCTAATAAAAAATACTTGTTTTCTATTGCAACTCTTTGTAAGACAATCATGTAGCGCCTCTCCATGTTTAATATAATCAATTAATATTAATACATTGTTAGGGGCGTTATTACATAACGATGCAATCGTTCGGTTCCTGAAAGAATTTTCAAATAAAAATTCTAATTCTGTACGATATTTTTCTGCAGGATTAACTAGGTCTTCTAGCACAGGTGGTTGTGAATTATAATGTAGTTCTAGAATATTTGCTGTGACATTAGAAATATAATTTTCATTGCGTAGCTGAAAACTATTTTTTTCATAGATAATAGGCCCTATCTTACCGATAATATTCCATTGATCTAATTTATCTTCTGGTAAAGTACCAGTGAATCCAAATCTAACATTAGTTTTAATATTCTTAAGGATGTTGTTTACCTTGTTGCCTCTGCGTACTTTATGCACTTCATCCACAACTAGTAAATCTATATTTTCTAGCCAGGATAAATCAGAATTTTCTGATTGAAGAATACCCAGATTGGCTATTATCACATTAAACGCGTTTGTTTTATCAGTTTCAATTGGGTGGCTACCTGTCCACTTGCGACTGATAAACGGTACCCCGTAGTTACTAAAATCATTATAGGTTTGCTCAACCAACCCCAGATCCGGTACAATTAACAAACATTTAAAATTATTTTTCATATGAAAAAAATTAGACAGAAGAGAAGCCATAATTAGAGTCTTGCCACCAGCTGTTGCTAGCACCACTGTGCCTCTGCCAGCATCAAGACATTTGGTAACAATGGCTTTTTGATAATCTCTCAATTTTAAATTAAGATTATCATACGGTTGATTCGTAAAATGTACATTATGTTGATATGCTGTTGGCCCAGGTAAAATGTAGTTTAGGAATTCTGCTGAGGCTCTAATACTGTCCTTAGGACAATAATTATTTTGAAGTAGAAATTTAGATATCTCAAAAAACATGCACGGGTCCAATCGCCCTCCAGGTGTAATCGCATAGGTGCGAGATGGTATAAACCTTCCGCGCAAACGAGCAAATCTCGCGCCTTCGTTCTTTACAGAAAAGTGTTCTCTTACATCATTAAAATGATCACCGGTTAGGGTACCGTACTTTCCGTTTTTATCTATATCAAAATATACCATTAAGAAGTCTCCATCTTAATAAGCTCTATTAAGTTCTTAATATCAAACCCAATGCTTTGCATTGTTTTTTCTACTCTTTCAAGAAAATCAATTACATTTTTATGTATCGCTATATCTTCATTTATTTTAATAACATCTGGGTGCTTTTCAGCAGCCCTCTCCAGGGTTGGTGCGGTAAGTCTTACGCCAGACTCCACCCTTATTTCCTCAACAACCCTCTTTACAACCTCGTCTTTCTTTTTATATAAATCATTGTAATTGTTCTTTTCTATCATTAATCGTGACACCCACTTTGCTTT
>Ga0194133_10000705_pt1 | contig 64257 bp, 49 predicted proteins | sample TA2KigOf40mmetaG_FD_155448 | JGI IMG/M metagenome (GOLD analysis project Ga0194133, IMG submission 155448) | Freshwater microbial communities from Lake Tanganyika, Tanzania - TA2015055 Kigoma Offshore 40m | ecosystem: Environmental > Aquatic > Freshwater > Lake | place: Tanzania: Lake... | reverse complement strand
TCCTGATGCTGCAGGTGCTACCATTTGTTGTTGTTCTCCTGATGCTGCAGGTGCTACCATTTGTTGTTGTTCTCCTGATGCTGCAGGTGCTACCATTTGTTGTTGTTCTCCTGATGCTGCAGGTGCTACCATTTGTTGTTGTTCTCCTGATGCTGCAGGTGCTTCTGGCGCCACCACCGATGCTGCTGATGCCTCTCCTTCTGTTGATGCTGCAGGTGCTACCATTTGTTGTTGTTCTCCTGATGCTGCAGGTGCTTTTGGCGCCATTCCCACTCCTGTATCAACAGGAGAAGAAGAACGACTACTACTGCGCATAAACGAAGGACGAGGAGGAACAGAAGGCTGTGCTCTTGGTGTAGTTTCCAAATCACCACTAGCGCCTACGCCGCCGACAGATTCCATGTACTTTATTTTTTTTGTTAAATTATGTTTTTTATTTTTTTTATTTCTATATTTTGTTTTAGTTTTATTCTTCATTTTACTAATACTAATAATATAACATAACAATATATTATATTATTTTATTCGTTATTTGTTAAGGAAAATTTAAATTTATCAATAAAATTTTTAGAATACTTGTATGAATAGTAAGAAATAAGTGACATTGCAATCAACATTGGTAATGTGTCATAATTTTGATTTGTAATGCTTGAAATAATAAATGCAGAAGAAATTGGATTTTCAAAAATTGTGCTAAAAAATGAATTCATTCCAATAATAATTGTTTGAGTAGATGGTAAATTGAAAATACTGTCATACACGCTTCCAATACCACCTCCTAATGACATAAATACCCACTTATGCCCACCTGAGCATCCCGAAATATATGTTAGAATCACATTTAGTAAAAATCCTAATAAGATTTTGAAATCATACACACACGATTTTGAAAATTCACAATTTACCATTGTTAATCCTTCTCCGGTAATTTCAGTTCCTTTGTTGAAACTATTTATTAGCGCTGCAAGACAAAATCCAAAAAATATTGGAATAACATTCAACAACACCTTATTTTTCGTAACAAGACTCTGCACCGTGTCAAACATGAATGACATCATTTTAAACAATACTGATGCAGTAATTCCACAAAAGATGGCTAAAAATGAGTATTTTAAAAAATCAGACACGTTGTATGTGAAAGACACCGGAGAAGAAGTAAAAATCACTCTACTCTTATCTACAACTATATATGCAACAAGTATTCCGATACAACAAAAAATAAAATTTGATACTATTTTTTTAGAATTTTCTCTTAATGACTTTTCTAAAACTAAAATGAGTGAAGCAAGTGGAGATTTAAATGCAATTGTGATTCCAAAAACGTAACCAAGATAAAGTAAATTTTCAAAACTTATTTCTAGAATGAATTTTTGAAAGTAACTGAAAAGGTACAAGAGAAGAAAAACAGAAATATGAATAACCACAGTTTCAGAACCAAGTGACCCTCCAGAGTATATTGTTACCAAACTACTAATAATAATAACTAAAAGTGAAGAAAATGGGAATATATTTTTGAACCTATTTGGTTCATTCAAATCATTAAATAATTTTTTTACATTTTGAGATAGTGGACCATTTGCATTTTTATATAGAAAAGCCCTTGATGCAATCCAAAATAATAACGGCGATAATAAATATAATGCAGATGGATTTTTTACAATATTTATTTTTGCATCACGTGATAATTTTGTAAACGTGTGTTTGTACAACTTGCAAACATATCCAATAAAAAATAACACAACTATGATAAATATAAATGTAACACCTTTTTTAATAATAAAATTCATACATAAATTCTATATTATATTAATAATATTTTTAATCAATATAATTAAATGAATACATCGATATAATCGATACAACTCAGTCTAAGAATTCCAGGGTAAATTTTTCATTAAATTTAAAACAGTATCATTTTCATTTGTTTTTATCTCTCGAACATAATTTTTCGGATTCTTTGAGATGTCTACAAGTAGTGCGCAATCTTCTTCAAGATTTCCAGTCAAGTGCACAACTTGTTTCGGAAAATATGTTTCAATCTCAGTGCATCCTAAATAAATTGGTGTTGTATTACACACAAGACAGCTACTAATTTTTTCTGAAAAATAATGTGGGTGTCTATAGTTTTCAACACAAATACTTAGTGAGTATGATTCGTAAGGTTCTTTGTCTTTAAAAGGTCCTTTTATATTTTTTTTATCTGGGAATTTAGAAATATAACGCGCCGTGCCGTTTCCCCAAATGTCCACCGCCAAATCATGTTTCAAAATAAATGCTACAAGTTTGCTACGATAAATGTGGCCTGGTGCTTGATACTTGTTGGAAATAATAATTGACACTGCATTTTTTGAGGCTTTTATTATCGACCTTACTGGATAGTCGGTGTGCCACATAAAACCATGGTGTTCTTTAAAAAAAGCGCTCGTTAAATTGGGATGTTTATATCCAATGTAATACATTCCAACATGTTTTTCTGCAAAATCGATAAAATCATACGAAAGTCTTAAATACTTTATGGGTTCAAAAGCTAAACCAAGAACGCATTGCGGTGGAACAGAAATATCTGATATAATTGGACAGTTCAAAAGAATTGCATGAGTATATGTGGTTCCTGTTGTAATATACAAATACTTATCCGCACCATAATTGTTCATTTCATTAACTTTACAATTCGATTCATATTTTTGTTTGCATGTTTCAGAACCACAAAAATCGGAAAATATTTTAATTCGAATATATTTCTCTCTAAGACGTTCTTCTGAATTTTTAAAAAAAATATGATCGCATGTTACTTTATCACACAAGTTTGACAACTTTTTATAATTTGATGTTTCGACGAGAGACTGGTTTGTAATGCGACATTTATAATTGGTATTACATTCATTATTACTTTCATTTTTATTTTGTTGCTTTGAATAACCAATGTAACAAATTTTGCACTCTCTTAATGTTAAGAATAATAAAAGCGAATGAAACTGTGCCATTATTGTATTGAATGAACTACTAACAAGTGTAAAATTATGATCATGACTACATTTATTTATTTCAAGTGATGCAATATCCGGGCAAAAATGTTTGAATAATTTTTTTTTTATTAAGACTGTACTCACTAAAAATGGACACGAATGAAAAAGGGATGAAGTTTGCATTTTAATAATTTGCGCATGAGTTGAGTTAATGCATTCATTTGATGGAGTGCATTCACAGCCCACCACATCGCAGTTTTCAACTGACATTACATCATATTGTAACTGTAATTTATTTGCATTCCATATATCATGTTCTAAATCAAAAATAGAAATGTGTGTGCATTTGTAATTATATAACTCTTCATCAATGTTGTAGAGAGAGTTCAAATTAAAATATAAATCCGGGGTATAAATAATTTTAATTCTTTTGTCAATTATTTTTTTTATTGAACTTTCAAAGTCGAGATTTTGCACGTTTGTAATTAAAAATAATTCCCAGTTTGTAAATGTTTGGGGTAATATTGACGTTTTGATGGATGAAAATAGAGTGATTGTCTTATTATTGGCATTATTTTTATCTGATTTAATATAATCTTGAGGTATAAAAGCTATAATTGTTATCATTTTTTATTTTTTTTATTTTTTTTATATTTTTAAAAATAATATACAGTACTTATTTTTATAAGTATTCGTTTAATATGATTTAATATATTTTTTATTGAAATTTATGTATTTAAATTTATTATATATTATATTTATATATATTTATAATATAATGTATAACAAGTTAAGACAGTCAGGAGGCTCCAGTGAGAGACAAAAAGGAATTGCAGCTCAGTTACGCACATTTACTCATGGCAATTTAAGAGATGAATTAAATAGTATTGTTCATAGCGGAGATAACTACTCTTCAAAATCAAACCATCCGTCAAACGAATATATTGACTTATCCAATAATTATGATCCAAAAGCTGAAAGTGTATTGAAAGAAGCAGTTGACTTTATAAAAAATAACGATAAATTTAGTTATAAACAAAAAATGAAAATATTAAAAGGAGTTGTGCATATGAACACGAACACAATAACGAATGAAAATAAACAAGTGACATTAAAAACATTACGAGTGACTCCACGAAAAACATTTAAAGACATGATAATTACAAAGACGTTAACACGAAGTCGAACCCGGGCAAATCGAAGAAGTCGAACCCGGACAAATCGAAGAAGTCGAACCCGGACAAATCGAAGAAGTCGAACCCGGACGTAAAGGCGGCGAAGCGGCGGCGTTCGTTTCTATATTTTAAATATCCAAGCTAATTGATGTTCGGTCAGATTTTTGTTTACGTTTACTTTTGCTTGGCATGTTATCATTTTTCATTTCATTTAAGTCAGACGCGCTAATTGTACTTCCTCCTCCCGAACCACCGACGCTGCCGTTGTTGTTACTCTTGCTCGCATTGTTTGGATTGCTTCCAGAATCAAGGGAAACTGTTTTTGTTTTCAAACCTGATAACAAACTCGATATATCAGATGGACCCTTCATTTCCGGGCGAAGACTTTGTTTTATGGTTTGCGTTTGTGATGCATTACCGCGCCCCATTAAAACATCCGGACGAACATTAGTCAAATCACCAGGACGGCGAGGGGGGGGAGGCGCGCGGTCTCCTTGTGTTTGAATAGGAGGAGGAGGAGGATGCTGTGGAACAGTTGGCATCGGCATGTTCAACTGCTGGTTTGGATTGTACTGAGGTTGATGCGAAAATGGTGCCGCGGGCTTTGATGACATGCCTGCAATGTCGCTCATGAAATTACCAAAGCCGCTGCCGCCGCCGCCGCGATTTTGTGGTTGGGACATGGATGAAACGGCGGCTTGCGTAAACTGTTGCATTAGCTCTGGATTTTGGCGCATAATGTCATCCATTCCCGGCATTGCTGATTTGAACATTGTGTTTGTCATATGAAGCATAATTGCGCTTCCGCCCAACTGAAACAATAATTTGAGTTCTGGTGCCATCTTCGCTTTGGATTTGTATTTCTCATGCAACTCTCCAAAAATTTCATCATAGTCATCAATATTTTCACTAACTTGCTCTGACCACCCGTCCAACTTTAAATCAAATGGATCAAACTTGTTATTTAAAAACTCGATTCCCGTAATACACGCCATCAACATTTTACCTTGAAATTTTACACTGTTTCTACGCTCTCGCTCCTCGACGTGTGTTTCATATTCACCCTTCATCTCTGATAATGATGACTCCATATCATATTTTTTTGTCAAACGAATTCCTTTCTTTTCCAATTCTTCTAACTTTTTTACATATTTGAATTTCTCTCGAAGCAACTCTTCTTTGGTCAACTGTGGCTGAGTATCCATTGAAACGTCCGGATTCATCGGAACATTGTTGAATTTTCCAAATCCATCCCATGTCGGTTTTTCGTCGTCAAACATTGCCGTTGATGCGCCAATTCCTCCTCCCACGTCAACACCGCTGTCGCCGCCAATGCTATTTGAAAATGGGTCATTTCTGTCTGACAGCTTTATAGTGTTGAATCCTGACGAGGACGACGATGACGAAGTAAACAAATCGGACTTTAGTTCCTTAATGTTTCTTGAAGAAGGTAACGAATCCATGTCACGCAAATCATCCTCTAAACTGGTAATATCATCTATATTAATATTCGTCGAACCGGATTTATCACCACTACCAGATTTAAATCTATCATTCATCAATAATTCAAGCCCGCCTCCAAAATTTGCAGACTTTTTTCCACCGCTTCCACTTCCACTTCCTATATCTAAAGAGCCTAAATCTATAACTTCTGGTTCCATTATATATTATTTTAATTATAACATTTATTTCTAAGTCATACGCACATTAAAATATATTAAACATTTAATTTAATTTATTATATATATAATTCAAATTATGAAGTATACTGCGGTAATCGTTGAACCTCGAAAACATAAAGGACTGCATCATGTTTTAGAAAACTTCGTGAATAACTTGTCTGAAGAATGGTCATTTGTAATATTTCATGGATTAATAAATGTAGACTTTATTAAAAAAATCATTAAAGAACATTTAATTGAACACTCTCACCGAATCAAATTAGTAAAATTAAATTTTCATAATTTGACAGTGAATAACTACAATAATTTACTCAAATATAGTAAAAAGTTTTACAGCTATATTCCCACAGAAATATTTCTTATATTTCAAACAGACTCCATCATAATACAAAAACATAAAGATTTAATAAACGATTTTTTAGAATATGACTACGTTGGAGCACCCTGGAACCATTCTCCTTCTCCTTATAACTTGAGTGAAAATGAACGTATTGGAAATGGAGGACTCTCTCTAAGAAAAAAAAGTAAAATGATTGAAATCATGAAAAAACAAGGTAAAAATGACTATCCTGAAGATGTTTACTTTTCATGTTGCAAATCTGTCAAAATAAATAAACCTTCGCTAAAAAAAGCAATGTTATTTTCGGTGGAAGGAATACCTAGTGAAATATCGTTTGGATGTCATAGACCATGGGTAAATGATGACAATAAATTTTTATACGAAAATTATGATGAAGTAAAAAAGCTATACAGTTATAATAACATTTCTCCTCCTTCAACCAAAACACCAAAACCACCATAACATTATTTATTTTTCTATTTCTTCAAATTTTGATTCAAATTTTGATTCAAAAATGATTCCAAGTCAAACGAAAACATTTTATTATAAACAGTGCTACTGTACATGTAATAATAACCTTGGAGAAAACAGTCTGCCAAGTCATCTTTTTTCAAATGCTTATCAAATTCTTGATTCCAGGATTCTAAGGACGGGTAAAATGCCACAAGTGACCTGCATATGTTTTGTCCTTGCTGTTTCCTCAACTTGTAAGTATTTTCAGTATTTTCATTTATATTTTTTTCATCATTTTTGGCAGTTTTGAATAGTTTGAGTTTATTTGTCGAAGATATAAATTCTATTTTTTTAACATTTTTCATGATAAAATATTGAGCAATCATTCCCTGTAACATTTTCATTCTTCCGGCTAGTGGTCCAATTTGATTTTCAATGATGACTGCGTCAATATAACCCAAATTTGAATTTGTAGAATCCACGTCGCTGTACTCGTCAAAAATTGAATCAAATCTTGTTTTCAAATTTTTACCTAAAATTATCATATCAATGTCACACGCATTTTGTTTTTTTGGAGGCGTTGTCACTATTAACTTCAAATGAGGATACATCTTTTTTGAAACATCTTTTGGTTTAGATTTGCCAACAAGATAGTCATAAACAGTTAGTTTCGTTTCAGTTGCATGCTTTTTACAATATACCACTTCTTCATCTTTTGCAGCTAATTTTGTCGTCGTTGTCGTCGTTGTGTGAGATGTCTTCAAACTATAATAAGCATTCTTTTTACACACTGAACACCGATATTTTTTTTTTGAAAAAATGTCAGAAGATGTGGACGTGGATGCTGCCGATGACTCACATAAATTTATAACATCCCATTTTAATATTTTCAACATCTTGTCATTACAACTGTTTATTGAAAATAAGCAGTATGCTAGATTTTTTATTCCCACATCAAAACTTAAAATTTTCATGATGAAAAAATGTGCGCAATAACAATAACATGTATTATTAAAAGTGTATTTTTTAATATGAATTCTCATATATTTTTGTATGTATATAATAAAAGTAAACCACAATAAATAAAAATTTATTATTAAGAAAAAAAAATGAATATCAACTTTGACATTACAGGTAAAATTATGGAAATGTACGATAGTCAAACATTTCTAGAGAGATATGGCAGTTACGTGTTTACCGCGATTGTCATATGCACCTCATTTATATTACTAGTTACATATATACACATAAAAATAAATATAAAAAAAATAAGAGCAGACTGGATAAATCAAAAATGTAAACCAAACATTATGCCGTTTGCCGGAATGATCAATGCACCAGCAAATATGTCCAAAATGGAATATACTGAAAAAAATTTTGCAGAATGCACTCAAAATATATTAACAGATATTTCGGAAATGGCACTTATACCCGTTCATTATACAATTAGCATTATAACCGCAATCGTTGGTGAAATACTAAAAATTGTAAATGACATGCGTGAACTCGTCAATAAAATACGCAACTCCATATCAGACATTACGTCAAACATTATGTCAAGGATATTGAATATAATGACACCATTAATCGAAACAATAATTACAGTCAAGTCAATGGTTGGAAAATCAAACGGAATCTTAACAGCAGTAATATATACATTATTTGGAATATATTTAGCAATAAAAAGTCTTATTGGGTCAATACTCGAAATTATAATTGTTATTTTGATTGCAATGGCTGCAGCGATTATACTACTATTTTTTATACCAATTGTAGGAGACATATTGGCAGCTGCCGGAATCATATTCTTTGTCGCAATCTCCATTCCCATGGGTTACCTTATCGGATTTTCAAATCGAATACTTAATGTGCACTCGTCCAAAAGCATTCCAAGTGTTCCTAGTTGAACATGGGTCGTCGCAATCGCATTTAAAGTTTTTGAGTGTTTTAGTATTTGATATATTTGAGTATTTTAGTATTTGATATATTTGAGTATTTTAGTATTTGATATATTTGAGTATTTTACATTTTAGGAATTATTTATGAATAAGACTACAAATTATTCAATTATTTTTATCTTTGACATATGTATAAAGTAAAAAAATATATATTAAAATGGAAATCAAATTATTTGGTTATGATGTGCGGATTGAAATTGTAATCGCATGCGTCGTTGTTGGTATGATATTGGGACTAACTCTTTTTTGTGACTGTTTTCAATACAGTTTGATGGAAGGGATGACAACCATGAATGCCTCTAATGCCGCTGCCGCTGCTACTTCTCATGATAAAAATAAGAAAAAAGCGACAACAACAACAACAAAAGAAGGATTCAAAAATTTAAGCAATAATGACCTACACATTGATGACTCTTACACGATGGGGTGGGTTCAAACGGCAAAACGCTATGCATCCGGAATGGGAAATAAAAATAGACTGAATACTTACAAAGACAACGTTGGAACACCTGTTCCGTTGCCAGAAGGAGAACTTTTCTTTTTTGCCGACAACATATTCAAACCAGAGTGTTGCCCATCAACATATTCCGACAGCATGGGCTGCGCTTGTTTGAGTCAAGCCCAGGTGGACTATGTTAATCAACGTGGAGGCAATCGAACGCTGGGTCCTACCGAATTTTAAATTTGGACGGGTTTCAATGGCGATAGTTTGATTACAAATATTTTAATTTGATTATTTAGCAAATAGTCAAATTAAAATTAAATTAACCAATTTAATAAATTTAAAAAATATAAATAACATAGTATTATAACAATACACACTTATTCACACACGTTTATTCACACACCAACATTCAATAACAACACAAAATGTCAACTGTAAAACGCGTTGGATGCAGAAGTTGCGGCGCTTGTACCAGCTATACTTTATATAACGGACCAAACTTTAGCATTATGAATAATAAATATAATGTGAAACGAATCGAAAATACGGTGCGCGTGCCGTCTTCCGAATACACTATGAACAAGTCGGCGCTTAATGTTTATACTCCACCAAAAAGTCAATTTGCAGATGTCAACTGGAACCAAATGAGCGACCGCGCAGTTCCAGGTGTTGTAAAAAGAAATGTGCCGTCACACGGCAACTCAACCAAATCCTCACTGACAAGAATGCGTCCCGGAAGTATGTCCGCCGCAAGTAAAGGTGTTGATATGAAACACGGTTCGTATGATCGCTACTTGGCTCGTTTGAAAGGAAAATCCGTTTTGCGAACTCAACCGAATCCGAATAGTCCTCAAGTTGTAAACAATCCAAAGTTCAACACAAAATCTATCAAATGGGGAATCGCATACAGCGAAGACTGCACATGCTAAACATTAAAAAAATATAACTTTGTAATCAATCCATTATTTTGTGTGTTCTGTAGTACCTCTCCTCCTACACTACACACTACTACACCTAGGTATCCTAGTTATACATGAATGTTGGATATGTCGACTCTGTCTTCTTTATCATAATGTCCACAATGTTATTCGTAACCGTAAACGGAAATGAAACCTCGATCGATGTCGCATCCTTGTCAAACAACTTTGTACCAGGCTTCATCAAACGATATAAATTCAGCTTGGTATAAATAATCTCTAAACAACGCTTCAAGTTTCTCACACCATCCTCCTTATTCGTATGATGCTCGACAATGTACTCAATTGTTTCGTTTGGAATAATAATCTGGTCCGGCTTGAATGCAACCTCCGTCTGAATCTTGGGAATCAAATACTTTTGAGCGATTTGCGTCTTGTCCTTTTTAGTGTACCCATTCGTGTGAATACGATACATCCTGTCAAGAAGAATCGGGTTGACCCTGGTCTCATCATTATAGCTGAAAATAAACAAACACTTGCTCAAATCAAAATTTATTTCCGAAAAGTATTTGTCATGAAATAAAGTGTTTTGAGATGTGTCTGTCAAGTGTGTCAAAATGCCGGCAATCTCTTCGCCCTTTGGAGTATCGCTCAACTTGTCCAACTCGTCAAAGAAGATTACTGGATTCATCGACTTGCAACGAATTAATATATCAACTACTTTTCCCCATGTGCTGCCCTCATACGTATATGAATGTCCCTCAAGGAAACTGCTATCGGTTGCCCCACCTAGCGCAATAAACGCAAAGTCTCTTCCCAAAATTTTGCTGATTCCCTCTTTCACAAGCGTCGTTTTACCGGTTCCCGGAGGACCCTTGATTGCAATCGCAGAACCCATTGCCGACGGATTTGAAATCCACTGACCCACCATTTGCATAATTTGCATTTTCGCATCGTTCAATCCATAAACAGCTGAATCCAAAAGGTCTTTGGCCGACTCCATGAAATCATGACAGCGCTCCACACCAACTTCCATCGTAATCGGCAACGTCTTATACACTCCAAATGGAATTGTCATGAATGTGTCTACCCAATTCTTTACCTTGTAATACTCTCCGGCTCCCGGGTCCATGTATCGCAAATTCTGTATGCGCTTCAACGCAATCGCCTTGTACTGTTTTGGAATCTTGGATTCGAGAAGCGTCAGCCTATACGGCTTCTCCACAAGCATCATTTTATTCAACTCCTCGAGTTCACTCAAGACACCAACCTGTTGCTCATTCGACAAATGCTTTTTGAAATACTTCAAGTCGTTTGCAGAATTTTTTTTGTGCAAGAGACGCCCAAATTTTCGCACATTCTTCCTCATGATTTTTCTGTTCCTTTCTTTTCTCGCATCTTTGATTTTTTTCTCCTTTTCAATCATCTGCGCCAAAGTCGTCATTGCAACCTTGTTATTCTTGTCAACCGCAAGCATGTCCTCCATGATCTTCTTTATTGCCTGAATCGTTGTCTCGTCGTCTGAATTCCAACTACTATCATCATCACATTCATTTTTTTCTTCCTTTTTCAATTGTTTTTTATTCTTATCTGAAACCTTACTGTTGGCCGAAACAACAACAACAGGTTCACCTCTAATTTTGAGATTGCATTTCTCATATCCGTCTTTTACAGAGTCTTCACCTTTTTCAGAGTTATCGTTATTTCCATCTTCATCATCATCATCATCATCACTATTTTTTTCAGTATCACTGTCATCATCGTCATCTTCATCACTAGTGTTGTCATCGTCGTCGTACGTTTCGTCACTGTCATCCGAAGACTCATTTGAAGACGCCGAATCATCATCGTACACAGAGTCATCCATATCCGACGTGTAATCGTCTTCTTCCTCTAAAGTGTCAAATGGCTCTTTGATATTGATAACAATATTATAATTTCCTCCTACAACATTGGAATTTGAAGCAACTGAAGAGGAAGAAGACTTTACAGACGTAGACGTCTCTAAGGTGTCTCCTCCTCCCCCACCTCTCGCACACCCACCACCTTCTTTCAAATGTGGCGTCATCGTAATTTCATTTCCAGAATCCATCTTTTTTCGTTTTTCATTTCTATCATTTTGATTTTGTTTGGATGATAATGACGACGACGACGATAACAATGATGGTGTCAATGTTCTTTTTTTTGATTCAAGAGTTGTCGCCTTTTGCTTTGAATATGTGGAAGGAAATAATTCAGCAAGAAGCTTTGCATACTCAACCTCGTCGAATGCAGGCGAAGTTTTATATTTTTTTTTTGTTTTTGGTTGCAACAATGTTGCATTTTCAATACTTTCAGAAGCATCATTTTCACCACCACCGTCGTTACCACCATCATCCTGGTTATCATCTTCTTCTTCCTCGCCACTTCCACCACTACTTTTGTATCTTTCATCATCATCATCATCGCCATCCCCTCCATCATTTTTGAAATTACGTTTGTATTGAGGATTCCGAGGTGCCGTTTTTTTTTTAACTACTGCAGACTGTTGTTTCTTTTGTAACTGCGGCGGATTTGTTGTTGCTGTTGTTCCTGTCGTTGTTCCTGCTGACGTGTTTTTTTTTACTGATTTATTTTGCGGTGCTTGTGTCGGTGTCATTTGTGACAAGTTATCTACATCTACTTACAGAGATGTATTTATTTCAATTTTTTAAAATATATATGAAAGTTATGAATGAAAATCAAAAAAAAAAAGAATCTCGTGATGTAAAAAGCAAGTAAAATAACTAAAATTTTTTACTTTTTATATTTTTCTGGATTAAAAATATAAAATATAAAATTGAATAAAAGAATATAGACATAATAATATAGTAGTCAATAGCTTCACATAAATAAATGACAACGACACAACCAAATTGGACAAAAAAAACACCTTCTAAAATTATTGGTATTCAATTTAGTGTGCTTTCACCAGAAGAAATTCGAAGATGTTCGGTTGCTGAAATTACAAGCAGAGACACATATTCAAACAACGTGCCGGTCATCGGAGGAATGTTTGATCCGCGCCTCGGTGTTTTAGAACCCGGACTAAAGTGTCCTACAGACGGTTTAGATTATATAAAAACTCCCGGTTACTTTGGACATATTGAATTGGCGAAACCGGTATTCTATTTTCAGTACCTTCCAACCATTATGAAAATTTTAAAATGTGTTTGTGTAAAGTGCAGCAAACTGCTGATAAATAAAGAATCTAACAAAGAATGCATGGATATGAAACCTGATGACCGCTGGAATCATGTTCACCAGTTGGCTAGTAAAATTAAAAGATGCGGCGATGACACTCAAGATGGTTGCGGTTGTCTTGTTCCTAAAAAAATAAAAAAAGAAAATTTAGCCACTCTTTTCGCAGAATGGGATGGAGGAGATGCAGAAGAAGGTTCTGGTGGTAGTGGTGGCGGTAACAAAGAAAAATTAAATATGAAAATGACACCAGAGGTTGTTTTGAAGATATTTAGAAGAATATCTGACCAAGATGTTGCATTTATGGGATTCAGTCCTCAGTTTTCACGACCGGATTGGTTTATTTGTCAGGTGTTGGCAATTCCGCCGCCTGCTGTACGCCCGTCAATCAAAATGGACGGAAACCAGCGCAGCGAAGATGATATTAGCCACACTATTGTAAATATTATTAAAGCAAATAAAACACTCCTTGAAAAAATGAATGAACCCTCTGTGAATTCCGCAATTATTGATGACTGGCAAAGTCTGTTGCAATACTTTATTGCAACTCAAGTGGATAACAACATTCCGTCTTGCGCTCCAGTGGCACAGCGGTCCGGGCGTCCGCTCAAATCCATTAAAGAACGTTTGAATGGAAAAGGTGGTCGCGTTAGAGGAAACTTGATGGGGAAGCGTGTTGATTTTTCAGCCAGGTCTGTCATTACACCCGACCCCAACCTGTCGATTCGCGAGCTCGGTGTTCCGAAAAAGATTGCAATGAATATTACAAAACCTGTCATCGTAAACAACCGAAATCGTGACTATCTTCAGCAGCTGGTTTTAAACGGTCCAGATGTGTATCCCGGCGCAAATATTCTCGAAAAGAAAACGGGCGGCGACATTTCGCTCAGATACATGGACAGAAGCACCGTCGTTCTTGAAAATGGTGACGTGGTGCACCGTCACATGATGGACGGCGACGGCGTTTTATTTAATCGCCAGCCCACCCTTCACAGAATGAGCATGATGTGTCACATTGCGAGAATTATGCAACAGGGCGACACGTTTCGAATGAATATTGGCGACACGAAACCATACAATGCCGATTTTGATGGTGATGAAATGAACTTGCACATGCCGCAAGACGATGAAGCGGAAGCTGAGCTGAAGGGACTTGCCGCAGTTCCGTATCAAATCATTAGTCCTGCGAAAAATAACTCGATCATCGGCATTTTTCAAGACTCGTTACTGGGAGTCTACCAGTTTACTAGAAGCGGAATTGGCGCTTTTGATGCGCGCGCAGCTATGAATCTTCTGATGGGGTATAAAAATGTCGACGCTTCGCTCTTCAGTGACCCCACCAAGAAGATTACCAATTTTGAGATTCTGTCGCAGATTTTGCCGCCGCTCAGCATGAAATACAAAACCAAGCAGTTTGGAGGAAGCGACGATTACGCGACGTCAAACAACGTTTTAGAAATTCGCGACGGAGAAATTTTGCGCGGTCACATTGACAGCGGCGTTTTGGCTTCAAGTACAAATGGCATGATTCAGCGCATATGCAACGATTTCGGAAACATGGCATCTGTGAATTTCATCGACGACTTGCAAAATATTATTACGGAATACATGAAGACGTCTGCATACAGTGTTGGAATCAGCGATTTAATTTCCGATAAGAAAACAACCGATAAAATCATCGACTCCATTAAAACCAAGAAACTCGAGGTGAAGACCATTATTGACAACATTCACATTGGCACTTTTGAAAACAAATCCGGAAGAACCAATGAAGAAGAATTCGAGCTGCTCGTTACCAATATCTTGAACAAGGCAAACGGTGAAGCAGGTGACATTGGTCTCAAAAGTTTGAGCAAGACGAATCGATTCATTACAATGGTGAATGCCGGGTCAAAGGGTAGCAAGGTGAATATTGCCCAGATGATTTGTTTGGTCGGTCAGCAAACCATTGACGGTAAGCGCGTGCCTTATGGATTCGACAGCCGCACGCTACCCCATTATTCCAAATACGATGACGGTCCCGCCGCGCGCGGATTTGTTGAAAACTCGTTTATTGCCGGACTCACTCCGTCGGAAGTATTCTTTCACGCCATGGGTGGTCGTGTTGGTTTGATTGATACCGCCGTTAAGTCGGTTAGCTGGGAAACACCGATAATTATTGTTGAAAATGATGTTCCAAAATATGTTAAAATCGGCGAATGGATTGATGAACATGTTGACATGAACATGACAAGAGTTCAACATATGGAAGAACAAAATATGGAATATCTTGAAGTAACGCACCCGGTTAAAATTGTAACAATGGATTATGAAGGACGCGTATCATGGGAAAGCATCACGGCAGTAACACGACACGATCCTGGCGAAAAATTATTCAAGATTTCAACAAAAGCGGGTCGTTATGTAACTATCACTGCAAACAAGTCACTTCTCATTTGGAATGCAGAACTAAATCAGTTTCGTGAAGAGTATACAGAAGATGTAAAGGTTGGCGACTTTGTTCCGGTTGCGAAGAACATTTGTGATTTTCAAGAATCAAGTCAAACTCAAAAACATGAATTTCAATTGGATGGATATTTCCCACGTTCTGAATATATTTATGGGTCGGAAATCCATAAAGCCAATATTCTTATGAAAGAGGCAATGAAAAATAGAAAAAAAATTCCAGAAAATTGGTGGAACGAAAATAACAATAACAACTTTACACTACCTTTTGTTTCTAAAGCAAGATTTCAACGTGCGATTGTTCGTTCTAAAATTGAAAGTATTTCACATAATGGAATATACACATCCAATGGAACACGTCAACATTCCATCATCCCAGAAACATTTTCACTTAGTTATGACAATGGAGTATTTATTGGATTATTTATTGCAGAAGGAAACATTAATAACTCAAAAATTTATATCACAAATAATGACGAAACCATAAGAGCATTTGTAAAAGGGTGGTTTTCAAAATATAGTATTGCATTTACTGAAACTATAAGAAAGAATAAAATAGGTGGAACAACCACAACTATTTGTGGTTCATCGTGTATACTATCAAAACTGATTACAATGATGGTTGGACATGGTGCTAAAAACAAACATGTTCCAAATGAAGCATATATTTCAAATATTGATTTTGTAAAAGGAATACTGAGTGGTTATATATCAGGAGATGGTTATATTTCAAAAAATTCAATTAATTCATCGTCTTGTAGTAGGCGTTTAAGTGAAGATATTTCGCTATTATGTTCTCGAGTTGGAGTTCATGCGAAATTGTCAGTATTTCAATTAAAGAAAAATAACTTAGGAACAAAAAATATTCAGCCATCATATCGTTTATCAATTCGCGCAACCAACGGTCGACAATTTGCTGAACAAATTACACTCCTTCATCCTGAGAAAAATAACAAAATGAAATCTATAGTTTGGACAACTAAATTGGACAAAGTGAAAACCATCAATGACGCTATACTTGATGAAATTATTTCAATTGAACATGTCGATCCGGCAAATCACCCAAAGATGTACGACTTGACAATTCCTAAAACATTGAACTTTGGTTTAGCAAACGGGCTTCAAGTGCGCGACACCTCGCAAACAGGTTATATTCAGCGCCGCTTGATCAAGGGTATGGAAGACATCAAGGTAGAATATGACATGACGGTTCGAAACAGCAAGAACCGAATTGTTCAATTTAGTTACGGCGAAGACGGCATCGACACCGTAAAAATTGAACACTCCAATATGAACTTTATCGGAATGACGCCAGACGAAATATATGCCCACTTTTACGTACCGGTCGGCGGAGACTCTGAAACAACGAGCGAACTCAAAGCCATATTTTCAAAGACTGCATTTAGTCGCATGAAGAAGCAGCAGAAACTGTGCGACGAAAAATCCAAAAAATATACCGAATATTTGATGAATGTTCGCGAGGACATTGTCGTGAAAGTATTCAAGAATAAAAATACAACAGATGCGTACTTGCCACTTTCATTTTCACACATTGTCGCAAATATTGGAGGCATGCAGAAAATCAATAAGAATTCCGAAGTTGATATTACGCCGCTGGAAACATTTATTCTGCTCGAAGAAACGTACGCGCGTTTTGAACAACTGCAATATGCGCCGCCCACCGAACTCTTCAAAATCATGTATTATTACTCGCTGACGCCGCGCGATTTGCTCATGGTAAAACGGTTCAATCGCAAGGCGCTCGTAGCACTGGCAGAAATGATGGTTCTCATGTACAAGCGCGCAATTGTGGCGCCGGGCGAAATGGTTGGCATGATTGCTGCTCAGAGTATTGGTGAACCGACAACGCAACTCACACTGAACACATTTCATTTATCAGGTGACGCATCTAAGTCACAAGTTACTCGCGGTCTTCCACGAATTGAAGAGCTGTTGTCATTGTCGGAGAATACGAAGAATCCTTCGACGACGATTTATTTGAAACCGAGCGAGGAGTCGAACAAGGATGCGGCCGCTGATTTGATACCCACAATAGAGTTGACGCGACTGGAGGATATTGTGAAGAGTGTGGAGATTTGTTTCGACCCGAGCGATTCGCCAAGCGAGACGAAGATTGCAGAAGACAGTGTATTTTTGGCGCAGTACGCGGAGTTTCAGCGGATGTTGAAGGAGGTGGGGGGCGAGGACGAGACGGAATGTGAGCGGGAGCGGTCGAAATGGATTTTACGAATGGAGATGGATCGGGAATCGATGTATGAGAAACGGGTTACGATGGATGATGTGCATTTTGCGATTAAAGCGGTGTATTCGAAGAATGACAAGAGTGAGGTGTCGTGTATTTATTCCGATTACAACAGCGACAATTTGGTCTTTCGAATCAGGTTGGATTTTCAGAAAAAGGACAAGGAGCCGAAGACGCTGGACCAGACGGATAAAATCTACCAGCTGAAAACGTTTCAGGATGCGCTGATGAAGAATATTATTTTGAGGGGGATTAAAGGGGTGAGGAATGTGCTGGCTCGCAAGGTTGTGGACATGGTTGCCAAAGAGAACAACGCGTTTCGAAAGAAGGAGACGTGGGTGCTGGATACGACCGGGTCAAATTTCATGGAGATTCTTTCGTTGAAAAACATTGACGCGCGCCGGACAATCAGCAACGACATTCAGGAAATTAACCGGGTGCTTGGAATTGAAGCTGCGAGGCAGGCGCTGTTCAACGAGCTTTACGAAGCGTTTGATACCACGTACATTAATCACCACCACATTAGTCTGCTGTGTGACCGAATGACATCCAGTTCAAATCTGATTTCTATATTTCGGCACGGAATTAATAATGACGATATTGGTCCAATTGCAAAAGCGTCATTTGAGGAAACGCCGGAGATGTTTCTGAAAGCGGCGCGGCATGCGGAGCTTGACCATGTGCGCGGTATTTCGGCGAATGTAATGTGCGGTCAAGAAGGATTTTACGGAACAAACGCATTCAAGGTGATGCTGGATATCAGTCAGATTATGAAGATGGGGCAAGTTGCTACGGTTGACAAGACGGTTGAAGAAGAAAAAGAAGCGGTTATACAGGGCTTTATGGATAAGATTGCAGCTGAAGACCCGCTTAACCCTTGCAGCAAAAATAAGCTGACAATTCAGAGCACACTGGACAAAATTCAGGGGTCGAATCTTGGTTCAGTTGACCCGGACTATGATATGGGATTCTAGAAATTCAAAATTCTCAAAAAAAATATGAATTTTGAATTTGATATGCATAAAAAATATATTATACAATATCAATATTAAATTATATGAATATAAAATTTGTAATTTTTGATTTTGATGGAGTATTTACTGATGGTAAATGTTATTTTGATGAAAAATCCAAAGTAAAGAAATATTATAATGTTAAAGATGGCATGGGGATAAAACTTTTAAAAGATAATGAAATAAAAACAGGACTAATAAGTTCTTATTCAACAGATAAAAATATTTTTTTGAATGATTTAGATGTTAATAAAGCAATGATAACGCATTTAAACTTTGACTTTACATATATTGGAAATGAGAAAAAGATAAATATATTAAATAGTTGGATGAAAGAATTAAATATAAGTTATGATAATTTAGCATATATCGGCGATGACATAAATGATATTGAAATTTTAAAATTAGTAAAATTTTCTGCATGTCCAAGTGATGCAGTTAAAGAATGTAAACAAATTGTAAATTACATATGTGAAAATAAAGGAGGCGATGGATGTGTAAGAGAATTTGTTGACAAAATAATCAATACTCAAAATCCAATAACAGTAACAATAATTGATGAAATAAAAAAAGAATTTAATTATCAAATAGAAAATTTTAACTTGGAAAGTATAAATAAGTTATGTGAAATAATTAAAAATGTTGAAGGAAATATTTATTTTTGTGGAGTCGGTAAATCAGGTAATATTGCTAAACATTGTTGTGACCTTTTAAAATGTATTTCGTTTCCATCATTTTACTTTGATGTATTAAATTCAACACACGGTGATATAGGAACATTAACAAATAAAGATATAATTTTAATGTTTAGTAATAGTGGTAACACAACCGAAATAATTAATATAATACCATTATTAAAAAATATTGGCACAAAAACAGTTGGAATTTGTTGTAAAGAAAAATCTAGATTTAAAGAATTATGCGATTTCAATGTCATTATTCCATGTAAGAATGAAATTACTGGCACAATTGATAAAATACCAACGAATAGTTGTATGAGTCAATTAACTTTTTGTAATATTTTAGTGTCATCGTTAAAAAATAATATTTCTCTTGATAAATACAAGGAAAATCATTTATCAGGTAATATAGGTAACAACTTATTAAAAGTAAAAGATATTTTTATAAAAGAATATCCAAAAATAATTATGAATGATATAAATGAAAATATTGAAATTAATAAAGTATTATTAGAAATGACTAAATATAAAATAGGTTGTTGTTTTTTTACCGATACTGAAGATAAACTGCTAGGTATATTAACAGATGGTGATATTAGAAGGTTATTAATAAATATGGATTATAATAAATATATTAATATTAATAATATTAATAAAAATTATTATTATATTGAAGATTTGGAAAAATATATATTTGAAATAAATTATAATTGTAATTATATACCAATAAAAGAAAAAACAAAAATTATCGGTATATTTAGAATTTAAGATTCATATTTTTTTTTTAAATATTCAAAATCTTCTATTGTATCGACACCTCTTTCCATTTCTTCTGAAAATATAGTATTAATTTTAAAACCTTGTTCAATTATTTTTAACCATTCAATATCTTCTAATAACTGATTTTTTGTATTCTCTTTACAAAAATGACCTAGTAAATAATTTTTATCATAAACAAAAATGCCAACATGTATACTATATTCATGATGTGAAATTATATTTTCTTTTTTATTACTAGGTATTATATTTCTTGAACAATATATAATATTATTAAATTTATCTACAACTACTTTACCTCTTGATTTTGACAATATTTCATCATGATTATTTGTTTTAAAGCAAATAGTAGAACATGCTGGTTTTTTTTCAATAAAATTATCAATTGTTTGATTTATAACATTTGGTTTAATAAAGGGTTCGTCTCCTTGAATATTAACTATAATATCATATTTATCATGATTTATACTTTTTAAATAACTAATAATACGTTCTGTACCATTTAAACAATCTTCATTAACAATTACACAATTACCACCAAAAGATAAAACTTCATCATATATTCTTTGATCATCGGTTAAAATTATAATTTCATCAACTTTGGTTTGTTTTGCTTTTTCATAAACAAGATGAATAATAGTTTTATTATTAAATTTTAATAATGGTTTACCAGGTAAACGAGAAGAATTGTATCTAGCTGGAATACAACATAAAATTTTTGACATTATAAATTATTATAGATTATTATAATTTATAATATTTAAATTATTTATAAAATAAATGTATATTATAATTTTAAATTTAATATATCTCCATTAAAGTTGTGTTTAACTTCTAATGGAAAATATTTGCTTAACAGTTCTATATCACCTTTATCCATACTTAAATTTTTAGGCATATCAATAATTGTTTTTTTCTTAATGATTATACCAATATTATAATCATATTGTTTAATATAACATTCTTCACTACAATCAAAACCTGCCAAAACTAAATTATACAAAACTAATCCAGCATTCCATATTGAAACATGGCCACCAACAATAAATGGTTTTCGTGGAGGAACTATAACTGCTAAGTATCCACCTTCTTCTAATAAAGAATGAATTTTTTTTAAGAATAAATTCACATTAAGTTGATGTTCTAAAATATGAGAGCACCAAATAGCATTGTATTTATGATTAAATTCAATCATATTAAAATCTCCAATATACCTATTTCTTATTTGGGATTCTATATTTTCAACTCTTTTATCATAATAAATACTATTACCACAATCACATATATCGACAATTTTACCCTTATTTAAAAATATTTCAGTATGTTCTAAAGCACCTGCACCAATATCTAAAACACTATCAAATTTTAATTCTAAAAATTTATTTAATATTTTTTCTCCACGAAGATTTTCTTTCTCAAATGATCCTAATAATCCTGAAGTATCTTTCTCAATTGTTCCTAATTCTGCATCTATTAATTTATTATTTATTGAAGAGGATGTATATTTTAAATTATAACTATTTTTTTTATTTATATTTAAAAAATGTAAAAGCCATTCCAATTTATCTAAAGGCCATTGGGTAGGCCCATCGCAAAGCGCTTTATCTGGATTATCATGTGTTTCCATAAATATACCATTAACACCGAGCGATATTGCCATTTTCCCCATGTATGGTATTAACTCTCTGTATCCACCACACTGAACAGTTCCATCTGCCATTTTTTGAGAAGGTAGTTGCAAACAATGAGTTATATCCATTGAAACTAAATTTGTATCAGATTTTAACCAAATTAAATTTCTAGGATCAACTACTAAATCTTGATATCCAAATGAATTGCCTCTCTCGCATAAAATAACTTGTGAATTCCCAAAATCTATAATTTTTTCTTTAGACTTGTGCATCTGATCGGCAGAACAAAATTGACCTTTTTTTACTTGAATAATTTTACCTGTTTCTGCAGCAGCTTTTAATAAATCGGTTTGTCTACACAAAAAAGCAGGTATTTGTAAAATATCTGCTACTTCAGCTACTGGTTTGGCTTGCCAACTTTCATGAATATCAGTAATTATAGGTATACTTAATTCATTTTTTACTCTTTTTAAAATTCGTAAACCTTCTTCAAAACCCAATCCTCTATAAGAATTACCAGATGAACGATTCGCTTTATCAAAAGAAGTTTTAAAAATAAAATTAACATCATAATTGGAAAAAATTTCTTTTAACGATTTTGCCATTTTCATAGTATGTTCTTCACTTTCAATAACATTTGGTCCACATATAATAAAAAATTTTTCTTGTAAGTTTTTAAATAAAAACATATTTATATTTATTTATGTTTTTATTTTTTTATATAGGTTTATAGTTTTTTAATATATTTAAAAAGTCTTTGTTGTATAAAGTTAAAATATGTTATTATGTTTTAATCTTAAAATACTATTTTTTATACTTTCTTCCTTCTTTTATTCCTTTATTTTTATAATGTTTTATTGCTTCAAAATTTGAAAGTTTTTGCAAGTCGTCGTTTATTTCTTTATATTCATTTACATTAAAATCATTAGGTATTTTATCATAAAATTCGTGTAGATTTATATCAGTTTGAAATTTTAATATGTTATTGAAACAAATTTCTAATTTCAAATAATTCAAAATTTTAATTATGTTATTTAAATCATTGAAAATGAATATTTTTCCAGGCAATATAACATTAATTTTATTTATAATCATATATTCAATCATTTTTAAATATAATATTTCATTCTCATTAATATTTTTAACTAAATTTTCAATATTTATAGATAAAAATTTATTAAATACATGATAACTCATGTCCAATTTTTTATATCTTGGAATTGAAGTATGAACACTAGATTCATCAGAATATAATATTAAATTAAATTTACTATAATCTAAAATATATTCATAATATAAATTAATAAGTGTATCATATCCTAATGTTTTATTTGCAATATTAGCTTTATCAAAAAAATGACTTTGACTAAAATCTTTATTTATCATGTCCCATCCAGTAACATTAAAATTTTTAACCCCCATATAACTAAACAATTCTAGTAATTTATATATTAAAGGAACATATACATTATATTTTCCATAAATGATATTATTTTTATTATGTTCAAATAATGTTATTTCTTGTGGATCAATCATTGTTTTATTTGAGTTTGGTGTAAATACTAAATTTGGTTGAAATTTAGTTTCATTTACTGGATAGTTGTAATGTTTTGGGAGATTTCCAACAAATTTATTAAAATCATCAAAAAAATAATCTCCCATATATATCTTAAAAGTATCATGAATCTTATAATTTGATTTACTACGTGGTCCTACTTTAACTCTATTATCAAAAATAAATATATCAGCGTCTTGTATTATATCAATGGTATTTTTAACACATACTTTAATTGTTTTATTGTTAGTTGGCAATTTATCATGAAATTTATTAAAACTTGGACCACATGAATATATATTCATACTATATCCATCTAAACTATTTTTAATGTTGGAAAATATTTCATCAGTTGTATATTTAGACTTATCTGTGATATTAAACAATTTATTTTTTATACTCATAATTATTTATAAAATCAACTTATAATATAATTATGATATTTAATCTTATTTAATCTTATTTAATCTTATTTAATCTTATTTAATTTAATCTTATTTAATTTAATTTTATTTAATTTAATCTTATTTAATCTTCATCTTCGTCTTCACTGTTGTCGCCGTCGTCACTACCATCGTCATCTCCGCTTTCATCGATAAATTCTTCGCCTTCCGTCGTGTAATAACTCTTATATTTTATGTAATCATTCATTGCAACCGCGCGTTTATTTTCAGAAAGGTATCTCGATAAATCCGGTTCAGATAATAACATTTCATTATCTTTCAAATTATAGTGAATGTCATCAAAGGTCAAATACTTATTCGGATGTAACATGAAGGCTCGGATGCGCCTGTATCGCAAAAGTTCATCCGCCAGGCGAATGTAGTATTTGTCTTCGTTGTCCGTGTTGTCAACAAGGTTACGTTTGGGAATATAAAGTCCGCATTCTCCCTCACTTTTTTCGTCTAAATCTTTTTTATCCACAGAAAAACAATATGCATTTTTTTTGCACGCGGATGTGTTTGTCTCTCTCGCACAACTGAGCGCAACATTTTGTTCGTAAATATCTTTCAAGACTGATGGGTTGATTTCACTGAACTGAACATGGTTGTGCGCCAACCGTACTAGTAATGATTTCATTTCATCGAGCTTCTTCATGTATACCGCGTATTGTTGTTTTATGTCATATGGGGTTTTATTCGCTTTTTTTACCAACTTTGCTGTTTTATAAATGAGCGACTCAACAGAGTTACGCAACTCCATAAATTTGAAACTGTTGAGGTTGACGCGAACAATGTTGCGAAACGCATTATAAAAGTTTGTTTCTAGGCGTATTTTTTCAACATCGTCTGTTCTTTCTGCGTCGGTTTCTAATACAAACCCCATACGTTTCAGTTGAGGAAGTATTGAAATATCTACATTCATACTGTTTCCGATTTCTACCACCTTTAAACCGTCATCTTTTACGCTGTTTATTGGGACTGACCTCTTAAGCGGAGTAAATTGGTTGGTTTCAATCATGATTCCGATGATGTGTCCATTATCTACGACTTTATATCTTGGTGTACATGGTATTTGCCCTTTTGTTTTTTTAGACACAAATGATGCAAATTCTTTTGTGTGCTCATATGATTTCCAAATTGTTGGTGAACGATTTATAAAAACCAGTTTGTAATTATGATTTATAGAGGATGGATTGCATAATATATTTCCATTGACTTGACGTACTTTCTCGCCATAACTGAACTGCATTGTAACGTGTAGCCCCACGACCTTTCCAGAATAGTCAATGATTTGTTTTACATCTTCCTTGTCTCGAATTTGTTTCATTGACTGATTCAGAATTTGAATGATTTCGTCAAATGATTTATTTTGAGTAATTGATTTTATAAGTTGTTGAGGTTTGCATTCCGTATCAAAAAAAGCTTTTATTTTTGTAAGAGCCATCATAATTTCTTTTGTTTCAACATCTTTTTCTTTCAGTGAATTGATGGATGAAAATAAAACAGTGCTAACTATGTTGCGTTTAGATGTGTTTAAATAAGTATACAATGGTTCATAATATATGTCATACTTTATAATAATTATGTTTACTTTACTTGGGTCAAATGTTGAATTAGAGTAATGATTTGTGGGACATATAACTTTGACTTCATCTTTATTATCCGTCACCTCTAAAATAATTAAATTTAGTCCGTTCAAATGAATGAATGGAACGCGCTTCGCTTCATTTTCATTTTTTTTAAATTCCGACCATAAAATCGAGTCTGTTACATAATCCCATAAATACGTGTAGTCAATAACAACGCTGTCATCTTTCAAATAGTTTATAAAGTTTTCATATGACATTATTAACGATTTAAAAAATACTACTTTTGCATCTTCATCATCGTCAATGTTACCAGCATCACCATCCGCATTCACATCAGTAAATATTTTTTTAAATAATTCCGTTTCTTTGTATTCAAGCAACTTCTCTCTATCAACATACTCAAACTTTTTAAATGTTTCAACAAGTGTTCCATTTTGATATTTGATGAAATTGTCAAAAGTTAACCGCGGAATCATAATCTGATGTTTGAATTCTTTTGTTGAAAATGACTGCTCAGTTAATGAATTGTAAATATTTGCAATGCAGGAAATAAAATATTGATTTTTATTTGCATTTACACCATCTCTCTCTTCTTCAACCGTTCCCATTCTCAAAACACATAGTTTATCATCTACGAGTATGTCACCCTTTGATGATTTACACTCTTTGCTATAATTTTCATTATCAAACAAAAAAAGTTGGAGAGAATGAGGTAAAAAGGCAAGATTATTTTGCTGAAGAGGAAATCCAGCGTCTGACTTTGACACATATAAATTTGATTTTGATTTTTTCTTTTTTGCAATTTCTTTTTCTTGTTTTTTTACTTGTTGTTGTTGTTCCATCTCTCCTTCACCCGCCATTTCATCTTCAGGTACTGCTGCAACCGGAACCAAATCTTGTTTGCATTTTTTAATTACTTCTTGTTCTTTTTTAAATAGGTGATAATTTTTAAAGTCTTTTCCATCACTGTTACCAACCCCCTTCATTCCTGTAAAACAACACGGTAAACATTTTCCTGACTTTGTTTTTACTGTTTTCAAAAATCCTGGCAAATAAGGATTATATGAACCCATTTTAAAATGTTCTCGCGGTGTCGTTAAATCTAAAATATATTTACTTTTATTTCCTGGATCATAATTTTCTTCTTTGGTTACTATGTGTTTTTGTAATTTATTGTCATCTATTTCCTTTTGTGAAACCGATCGTTCTTCGATGACATTCCAGTAGCGCGGACAAATGTAATAATGTTTATTGTCCGAGTCATCTTCATTATCACCGCTTGAATATTCTAAAGGTGTTCCATAATAAGATGGCTGCCCATTTTTTTCATCTGTAGCATTTATTTTTTCCAACTCTTCTTTTGTTAATATGATTGGTTGTCGCCGCGCACTCCAACCGCAGTTTGTCGCATACCCGGGTGTACTTTCAAATAGAAAAGGTTCCATCTTCTTTAGGCGTTTATATACCGGGTTAGACTCAAATGCACCGCCTGTATAATCTAAATCTAAGCCACCATCTCCGCCAAGTAGTAAATCAAAGTCTCCCACATCTTCCTCCTCTTCCTCCTCCTCTTCTTCCTCATCTTCTTCCTCATCTTCTTCCTCCTCTTCCTCCGCTTCCTCATCTTCCTCATCTTCTTCCTCCTCTTCCTCCTTTTTTTTCTCATCTTCTTCCTCCGCTTCCTCCTCTTTTTTCTCATCTTTTTGCAGTTCTTGCAGTTCTTGCTGTTCCTCTTCTCCTTCCTCTTCTTCCTCTTCTTCTTCGTCTTCCTCTTCTTCTTCGTCTTCCTCTTGTTCGTCTTCCTCTTCTTCCTCTTCTTCGTCTTCCTCTTCTTCGTCTTCCTCTTCCGACTCTTTTTCCTCATCACTTTTCGGTTCCTCTTCAGCTTGATTTACCGCTGATAATGCGGCAGCAACAGGAGCAGCGACAGGAGCAACATTTTCACCAATGTATGCAATGTCACATAGTTGACTAACAAGGCGTGCCGGAATATACTTTTCATCATTTCCAAAAATGTGAAGTAGTGAGTCAATATATACTCGAATCGGATTCAAAATATAAATATTGTTAATTCCAGTTATTTTGATTGTTATTGTATTTTTCGAATTTCCCAGACTTTTGACCATGTGTGTTTTAAACCCTGGAAATTTACGAGCATATATTTTTTTAGGCATTTTTTTTTGTTGTATTACTTTTGCATACTTTCCATCGAAACTTGTTTTGAATTCGCTATAACTTTTTTCAGCCACTTCTTTTGAAACCAATAAATTTGTCACCATGAGAGAAATAACATCTTTTTTCACTCGAAATCCGGCATTATATAACATTTCAATGTATGCAACTCGAAGCACATTTTCATCAAAGTTGGGAACACGAATATACTGCATGCTCACACCTTTTTCTTCGGAACTCCAATTGTTTTCGATGACTTTCATAACGCTCGAAATGCATCCATAGTAACTGCTCCAAACAATTGGCTCTGTATTATTAAGTTTTGAAATAGACAAATATTCTATGTTTTGTATAACAACATTATCATCATAGATTGAATAAAAATCGCGCATCCTGTATCCATTTTGATTTAAAAAATCAACAATTACTTTCAAATGTGGAGAGACCGCTGACCGTATCATTTCGTCGATTGCATCTTCCGTGTATGTATGTTTAAAGCTAGAATGAATATATATGTGACCTGCTTCATCAAAGTCGCAAAAAAATGGAATTTGCTCTTGGCGTTTTACACCGTGTTGCATTTTTTGTTTATCATATATAATATATAAACTAACACGTGTTGTTGATTTTTTGAATTTCTTTTTTTTATTTACATTCATCATCTTTGAAAATACAGTCATTTTTTTTGATATTTGTTGAATATCGAATATTTTATTTGACTCTGATTGATACTGAATAAATAAGTATGGTATTTTTTTACCATCTTTTGTTGAATCCTGCGTGTACATTCTGAAAATAGAATCTTGATTTTGCGGATTATATTTAATCAGCTGACACTGTTTTGTCGCATGAAACAGTTTGAATAAAAGTTCCAAAGGAAAATTAAATTTTTGATCTGGCACCAACTCAATGTCAATAGATGTTATTCCAGAGTCTTCCATTTTCAGTTTGGGTTTTTTGGATTCTTCAAAAATATTATAAAATAAATTAATTTGTTTCATACTTTTTTGAAATTCTAGAGACATGATTCGTTTTTGTGTTTCATCTCTCAACTGAATGGCAGAAGCTTCCAAATCCTGCATATTTTTTATACCCATTGAATATAATTGTGGGTAATATGTTTTGAGTACTACAACATCCTCATCATCACGATCATAACTTTCGGTTCTTTTCTTTACTTTTAAAACATCATTTGCAAAACATGCAAAAAGTGTATTATGAATTATATTTTTTGTTTCTAATAAAAGTTTTGTTGACCCAAGGTTATTTGTATTTATTTTTTTATTTTTATTTTTTGTTGCGCGTTTTGTATCATCACCAGCATCCACATCCACGTCGACAGCAAACGTTTCAGTAAAAAAAGGATTTACATACGCGCTTGCATGTATACTTTGTCCAATCGGAACATCTTTGAATAATTTCTGAGTGTTCAATTTTTTTAATGTAGTAAGCACATCTTTCACATGAATTGTCTCTCCGGATGAAGAAGTGAACCCCATTAAATAATCTTTTAAATCCGATGGTTTTAAAGTAACCTGTTGCTCGTAAGACAACCCTTCAGTATCATTACCCAAATTTGATAAGTCTTGATAAACCTCATTGGAGTCGAACAATATCGGAGTTTTTGAGAATAAATACAACTCATCATAGGTATAATTTGCATCTGACTCTTCGCCGCAATCTTTTATTGCCAACATAATTTTTCGTTTTACAACATCAATGGTGTCATCAGAATATATTTTAAAATTTACAAAATGTATTTTAATTTTGTATTTTGATATATTTTTTAATTCTACTTTGCTAAAAACATTTTTAAATGCTTCGGAATTTGAACCATCATCATGATACTGTCTGTATAGTTGTGTGAGTTGTTTAGATGTCGGCAATGCATCATCATTCATTTGATGTCCCTTTAAATGACCGTAAAAAACATACACAGATTTGGGAATTCCGCCATTACCATCACCACCATCACCACCACCCGCTATTAATATGCTGCATTTATATATTTCTTCAATTGGATTGGTAAAACTCATATTTTATATAATTTTTATATAATAGTTAATATAGATATATATATTAAATATTATTTAATCATAAATTACATATAAAATACATATATAATCCATAAATTAATATAATTTTATAGTTTATTAGAATGAATGTTAATATTGCAGTTGCATTTTCTAAAAATTATGGAATTGGACTCAAAAATAATCTGCCATGGTCTCATTTGAAAAAAGACATGACCCTGTTTTCTAAACGAACAACTGGTTCAGGTAACAACGCTGTGATTATGGGAAAAAATACATGGTTCAGCATTCCGGAACATCGACGTCCTTTGAAAAATAGAACAAACATTGTGATTTCAAGCTCGTGCTCGTGTTTGACCGGGAATCCACACATTTTTTCTTCTATAATAGATGCAATGACATTTTGTGAATCTGCAAAATATGACAAAGTATGGATCATCGGTGGAAGTCAACTGTATAATGAGTTTTTGAATACTTATTGTCATATGTTGAATCGTGTCTACATTACATATGTTTGTGGTGATTACGAGTGTGACACCTTTATTCATTTTCCTGCTTCAGACTATTATGTTGAAGAAGAAGAATATAACTCTGATGAAAAATGTTTTTACTTGTCATGTTTTCACAATAGCCATAAAGATCATAAGGATTCAGGTAACACAGGTAACACAGGTAATAGAGATAATGATGAAACTTGTAACACACTTGAAATAAGATTAAAACATTTTAATTCTAATGCAAATTTAATTCAAATGCAAATTTAAAAAATGTAAGTTGAAAACAATAAAATAAAATATTACAATAAAATATGAATATAAATATGGTAAAAAGTGTTATTTGTTATACTTATTTTAGTTCTCCGAGTTCTGACTATAATTTAAAGTTTTTTATAAAAAAAGAAGTACGTCCGCGCCCCGACATTGATTATATTTTAGTAATCAACGGTCATAATTGTCCGGTTCCGTTGCCCACGATTGATAACTTCAAAGTAATAAAAAGAGAAAATACGGGCTACGATTTTGGTGGTCATTTTGTTGCATTGAACTACATCAAAGAAAAAAACAAGAAATATGATTATTTTTTCTTTATGAATAGTGGTGCGTGTGGTCCAATCATTCCGAACTACCTAAAGAATGATTCTCATTGGTCAAAATATTTTATAAATAAAATAAATGATAAAGTAAAACTGGTGGGAACAACCATATGTTGTTTACCTCCCAAAGACGCAGGTGGATATGGTCCAAAAGTGGAAGGATTTTTTTTTATGACTGATGTGAAAGGCCTTGGTCTTTTATTTAAAGAAAAGACTATTTTTAAAATACATGAAAATAAATATTCTGCAATTGTCAATGGAGAATATGGACTAAGTAACTGCATTTTTAAAAATGGATATAGCATTGACTGTATGATAAGTAAATACCAAGGAATAGACTGGACCGATAAAAAAAATTGGAATATGAATAAAAATTTACACCCATCCAGAAAAAATAGTTTTTACTCAAATAGTCTTATTCCATATGAGTTAATATTTCACAAATGGTTCTGGTCGAGAGGTGACCCAAATTACAATACAGACCCCAATAATTTTGAGATTATAAAACAATATTTTGAAAATAACTGTTAATTAGACCACACCGAATACCGTTGTCATTTATTTATAAAATGGATTTTCATCGATCCGCGTTCCGCAGTATTGCACTGGGGATTTTGAATAATCGACAGGTTCATAAATTCCCGATTTTTTTGCAGACTGAAGTAAAAATTTGAAGTTATCCCAAAATTCTTCAGTGTGTCCAATGCTTTCAGTCATCAGGTGTGCAAGCTCGTGAATGGCCACAAATGTTAACGTGCTTAAGTCAATTAGCCTGGTTCCTTGTTTATCCTCATTTAAACAAAAAGCCATTTTTTCGCCCTTGTTCTCGCTGTACGCGGTGTGTTCGCTTGTTGGAAGCGTCTCGCTAATTTTATCAGGGTTGAAATTTTCAACCAAACGTTTAATGGCAGGATTGGACGCGTGGTTCTCATTCATATATTTTACAAGTTTTTTCATATTATTTGTTGCTTCCGCTAATAAATCTGCAGCCAACTCTAATTTACTCCGTTCTCTCACGCAATACGTGTTTCCATCCACCTTTGAAATCACACACCGCAAATTAAATGACTCAGAATCTTGATAAATTTTAATTCCAAAGTATATCATCAGTATTACTAATACCACGCCTAAATAATTTATTTTCATACTTTAAATAACTAGCTATTTACTATTATAAATGATTTGATTATATATAATGGTTTGATTATTATATAATGGTTTATATAATAATTATTACTAATTATTAATAAATATAACAAATATAAATAATATTATTATAATAAAATATTGAATAATAATATTTGAACACACTCATAGTCCTGCCTGTATTATTACAATGAATTTAGATTTATTTCTTGTGCAAAAAGTGGTACAGTCTCTCTTTAAAAATGATGTAAATGCTACACTTACACCGTTGAATGAACAGCCAGCATCGCCAAAAAAAAAAGGAGAGAATGAAAATGAAAATAAAGAAGAAAAAAAAAATGTTCGCAAACTGCTCGAAGTATATTCAATGTTGTATGAAAAAATGAACGCCGCAAATGTATACGTAAATACACAAAAAAATTCTGGCTGTTTTGAGTTTCAAGAAACAGTCGTTGACATAACTTCACAAGTTCCACAACCAAGGTCGCTTTCGACCACATACATTACTCCAGAAATATCACATTACATAAAAAATGAAGCAAGCAAGGTTCTAACATTTCAGTGTGAAATAAAAAATCGCATTGTTCGGTTACACTTTATTATATTTAAAAATAATCCAAAGACAAATGATGCGGTTTTATACTATAAAGGTTTAGCGCACCGAGTCTACATGTGGCTGTCTATGATTTCTGACAAATCAAAATGTGGCGAATCATTGAACATTTATATTTATCTTACTCCATTTGAAAAAAAGATTCCCGAAGCAAAAGGAGATTTTATTGGTCCTGAAAATGCAAACACGGGATACACATACCGATGCGAAAAACAAAATGAGATCGTAATTTATAGACAAGAAGAATGGTTCAAAGTATTAATACACGAAACCATGCATGCATTTGGGGCAGACTTTGACATTTGCGACAAGCACCGCGATAAGTGTAATAATAACGCTTATTTGAAAAAATTATTCTCTCTGCCTGATGACATCAACATTAAACTTTCAGAAACGTATGCTGAAATGTGGGCACGTATAATGAATGTTGTTTTTCAAACATTTTTCAAGTCGCCACCGTCTCTCGAATCTCGAACTCTAAGCAAATTTAAAAAAAATATCGATTTTTATTTACACTTGGAGTGCATTTTCTCTCTATATCAATGCATAAAAATATTAGACTACATGGGAATAAACTATGCAGTGCTGGTTGACGATTCAGAAAATTCTAAACAAATCGTGTCATCATTTTACAGAGAGAATACGAATGTGTTTGCATATTATGTTTTAACATCCATATTATTAAATAATTATCGCAGTTTTTTACCATGGTGTGCCAACCATAATGGTTCGGGACTACACATTTTTAAAGTGAAAACAACCGAGTCTGAATTTGTAAACTTTATAAAATCATCTTACAAAAAATCGGAACTGTTGGAGCAAATTATTGAAACGGAAAAAAAAGTGGTGAGAGACTATAAAAAAGCGGCAACCAATCGCATCCTGCTTAAAACGATGAGAATGACCATTATCGGATTTGACTGACTCATTTTAATGCACACACATCCGACTTGTCAACACTCGTCATTAAACGCTGGTAATCGGTGTATCTTTTTTCAATATCACTATAGTCAGGTCTTTGAACAACAATTAAGGGGACTAAAAGCATCCACCTGTGTTTTTTTTGAAGATTTATCCAGTATTTATCAATTGCAAAAAAATAATGATGTTCTGGATTCTTCATAAGTTTTCCAACACCCTCTTTAATATTTGAAATCAATGTGTCATAATAGTGTTGCTTAACAATGTATCCGGTGGTTGTTTGACAATGCGTAACTCGAATGCTGACTTCATCATTTGAAGTAAACGGAGGAAGAACATTTCCTGCAAGCAAAAGAATGTCCCAAATGTTATTCGAATTTGATAAAAACTTATTCACATTTTTAACAAACTCATCTGGAAGTAAAAAGGATATGTCATCCTCTATTATCAAAACGCATTCCAGGTTTTGTTCCTTTGCCATTTGAATGCATTTCAAATGGCTCAAACTGCAACCGATTCTGCCATTGACGTTGTGTATTGCATTGAAGCGTTTTACATTATCGCGAATGCCAATGAGGTCGAGCTGATGTTCCACATGCATTTTTCTGTCAGTGCGAGATTTCAAATTTATATAGTATCCTTCTATCTTTGAAATAGTCGTTGTTGTCATCGATATTTGTTTTTTTATTTACTGTGGTATATTATTTTACTTCATTTATTTATATTTATATTTATTATTTTTTAATGTTATTATTATAAATATGACAAGAACAAAAAAAAATAATATCATTAAAAAAAATAATTCAAACATCAATAAAAATAAAACGAAAAAACGATTTCTATATCATCCAAATAATCCTGATAAATCATTTGATGTTTATATTGATAAAAATCCAAAAGATACAATTTCCATCAAATATAAAACACTTGATGATGTCAAAAATACAATCATTAAATTAGAAAAATTATTCAAACAAAAAAAATATACGCACAAACGAATATGGCAAGTTGGTATGATCATGAAAGTTAGACTCGGCGTTTTACAACATATAAAACCTCAAGAGTATGCTCTATCGAATAAGTATTTTAAATTTCTCGGAAATAGAACAAAATTAAAAAATGATGACAGATATAAATATAAATTTGATATTTATTAGATTCATTATTACTATATTATCTATATTATCATGATTTTGGTAAAAAATTACTTTTTATTTTTTAGCACTGTTGTCGTTTCTTTGCTGATTATATACTATTTTTATACAATATATTACAACATGAGTTCAAAACCTGTTTATGCGATTGCCGTATTTACCGATGCCATTAAAGGAACGGTTGCCTTTACTGAAGATTTCTCAAATGGTCGAATAAAAATTGACCTGAATATTTCAGGACTAAAACCAAAAAGCAAACACGGGTTTCATGTTCATGAAGCGGGGGATTTGACCGATAAATGCACAAGTATGTGTTCGCATTTCAATCCGTTTGAAAACACCCACGGTTGTCCTGGTATGAAAAATAGGCACGTTGGCGATTTAGGAAATATTCAAACAAACGGCAAAGGAGAAGCAAAATATACATTTTATGACAACGTTATAAAGTTGAGAGGGTCGAAATCCAACATTATTGGAAGAGGGCTTATTATTCACGAAGATGAAGATGATTGCGGGCACGGTAACAATGCTGAAAGTTTGAAAACCGGAAATTCCGGAAAAAGAATTGCTTGTGCTGTCATCGGCTACTCCAAAGAAAATTTTAAATGTTAGGTAAATATAAATTATAAAGTATATATATAATATATATAAATAAAATTATGAGCGGTACAGGTAAAAGTTACGTAGGAAGACATATTAAAGGCGATCTTACCGGATTCGGCAAAATGATGTATGACGATGGTTCAATTTACGAGGGAGAACTAAATAATGGCACGCCCAACGGATTCGGCCGAATGATATATGGCCGTGGTAGTCCTAAAAAAGAAAAATATGTGGGTCAATTTACAATGGGTCTGGAGAATGGAGAAGGTACGACTACCTATTACAATGATGGTAGTCACGTGGGCTTGTACGAATACGGGCAACGCCACGGAAGAGGCAAGCGGTTTTGGCCCAGTGGTCACGTTTATGAGGGCGAGTACAACCGCGACATCATGACCGGAACAGGCAAGTATACCTGGCCCGATGGTGAAGTTCACGAGGGCGAGTTCAAGGACGGCATGAAGCACGGAAGAGGCAAGCACACCTGGCCCAATGGTCAAGTTTACGAGGGCGAGTACAAGGACAACAAGGTGAACGGACAAGGCACGGTTACTTGGCCCGATGGTCGAGTACTTAAGGGTGTGTTCGCTGACGGAGAAATTAAGAGTAGTGAACAAAGCGAAATGACCCGCGGTCATCTTCATGGTAGTCAAAGTTATAAAACACTCAAGGGACCTTATGATAAAACATTTTTAGCCCCCGTAGTGAAATATGGACCTCAAACAGTTGAAACTGATGAGGCGTTGGATAATTTAAGTTTGGGCGGAAATAAAAATAAAATAAAGCAACGACCACAAAAAAGCAAACGACGACAAAGCAAACGACGACAAAGTAAACGACGACAAAGTAAACGACACTAAATATTCATTTTAATCATTAATAAATAAAATTGATTATTAAAATGATATAAGTAAAAGATAGTATAAATAAAGATACAATAAAGATAAAGTTTCCCCTTTAAACACATTTAAATAGACCTAGACCTGAAAAAAAATGGCACAGACACAACCGCATTATTCCAACAAAATTGCGCGACTAGCCGGATTTGCCGCTGATGAAAGCCGGTTATCCATCCAACAATTCAAACATGGGGCAATTTTGTGTAAAAGCGGCAAGAAAATTTGCGCAGGTCACAACATTGACACTAGAACGTCCTACCGCCGAAACATATGCTGCAGCATTCACGCCGAAATGGGAACCGTGACAAAATTCCTGAACAGTTATATCAAAATTCACGCAACTCGAAATTCAAACAAAATAAAACGCAAATTAAATAAGTTTTCAATTTGCGTTGTGAGAAGTATTATAATCAACGGACAAATATGTTATGCCAACAGCACGCCGTGCAGCGACTGTATCAGAAAATTGCAAACAGTCGGATTGAAGAATATAATGTATTCAGATGAAAACGGTAACATCGTCACTGAAAAAATCGCAACATTCAACGCATCGTCATCATTCGTAACCGGGTCGATGAAAAAACAAAAATTTATCGACAATATGCGGTTTAAATCATTAATTTAAGGAAACGTGCTGTCCCCTCTGCCCCTTGCCTTATGGGATGTATGTCTCCCCCGCCCCTGTATCACAACTCTTCAAGAATGTCCATATTTTTAAATATAAACTTGTTGGTTACGCTCGGATACTCTTTCATTTTTACCTTCAATACAGATAAAAATTTAATTCTCGAAATAATACGCTCCCAGTCTTCGTGACTCGATAAAATATCCTTTCCATTTGTTACAAGAATGAAAATATTTTCATTCAACTCTTCAAGCTCATTTGACTTGTTTGCAAGTTTGATGTAAGATGAAATCATTTCTTGCAACTCCGTAATAATGTCCACAACTTTGTCCGAATGCAATACGCCTTCTATCATCAAGTTCACAATGAAAGTGCTCATCGCCCTACGTGTGTCGTTTATCTTTGTGTTCTCGCAAAACTTGTTGTAATTCACGCTCGGATCAACATATTCCACCTTTTTAAACAATCCAACAAATTCTGAAAAACTCTTATCAAAGACACTTTCAAACACTTTGTGATAGTTCATGAGTTCTTTGAATAATTTAGAATACAATCCCGAATAAAATATATTCGAACTTGCAGTATTGAATATTGAACTCGCTATTTTTGTAATATTTTCTTCATTCACCGTATTTGGATCGTGTGCTTCATTATCATTATCATTATCAATAATTTCCTTTACTTCATTAAAAATTTCATTTTTTACCTCACTATATGTGGTTTCCGTGAGTTTGTTGAGCAAAGAACGAATCGTGTCAATGCGCTTTTCTATTCCCTCCGTTTTTCTTAATTCCGTTTTTTGAAAATTTCGAATCATATTCCAGTCATCATCGGTAATTTGAGACGGTTTATTTTTTACACGTCGAATGTTGGCGTTGCCGCCGCCGCTGCCAACAACGCCGCCACCACTACTACTTCCAATAGCATTCGACGACTGCAACGGCTTACTATCATACTTGATTTCTTGCTTATCCTGCTTCTCTCTTTTTGGAAACACAGGCGTTTTTATATATGAAGGTGCGCCAACTTTATCCGCCAATGATGATATTAGCTCTATTACTCCAACATCTTTCAAATCAAATGAAAATCCACCCCATATAATTGTATTGAAATCTTGAAGCGTGTACTGTTTCATTGTCATTTTGTTTTCTCGTAGCCTACTTATGTTGCCTATAATTTTATATAGATAGTTTTTATATCAGTTTGCCATCATTATTTATTATTTACATGTTTTATATATTTCATTTATTTGTAACTGTTTATTCTCAAAACATTGCATGTGTAAATAAATTGTAAATTGTAAATAGCTTAAACAGAATACGTTAATCAAGATAAAGACAGGTTTATTATGACAACTGCTGGCACGATTACGAATGAAAATAATGTAAATGAAATTATAGATGCAGACACAAGTGAAGATCAGAGACAAGCGCTTAGTGCTGCTCCAAAAGAATTTTCAAAGTGGGAAGATTTAGAAGATTTTAATTCTGACTTATTGCGCGGAATATACGCGCACGGATTTGATAAACCAAGCATTATTCAACAAAAGTCGATTATTTCATTATTTGAGCAAAAAGACATGATTGCACAAGCTCAATCGGGAACAGGAAAAACAGGAGCATTTAGTGTTGGTGTTTTACACAATGTTGACACAAGTGTCGCTAAAGTACAGGCAATCATTCTTGTTCCGACGAGAGAGTTGGCTAAACAGATTCAAGACGTGATTTCAAGTTTGGGTTCATTTATGAAACTGCTCAAAATTCAGCTATTGGTGGGTGGAACTTCAACAGAACAAGATATTTACGCATTGAAAAATAATACTCCTCATATTATTGTTGGTTGCCCGGGGCGCGTTCACGACATGATGCGCCGTCAACATATTCGCGGAGTCGACATCAAGATGATTATTTTAGATGAAGCGGATGAAATGCTTTCCACTGGATTCAAGGAACAAGTATATAATATTTTTAATTTTTTGAACTCGAATGTTCAGGTTGGACTTTTTAGTGCGACGCTTCCAGAAGAGTTGCATGCTCTCTCTGAAAAATTTCTTAGGAACCCTGTGAAAATTCTCGTAAAATCAGAACAGCTTACGCTTGAAGGAATTGTTCAGCACATGATTGCGCTAGAGGATGATTCTCAAAAATACTGCACGCTGAAAGATATTTACAATATGCTTGCAGTTACGCAGAGTATTATTTACTGCAACAGCATCAAGCGAGTTGTCGATTTGAACGAAGCAATGCTTCAAGACAAGTTTCCGGTGTGTTGCATTCACTCTGGAATGGAAAAACACGAACGTGACGCGGCATTTAGCGACTTCAAGTGTGGAAAACATCGTGTTCTTATTTCGTCAAATGTCACTGCTCGCGGAATTGACGTGCAAAATGTCGGAGTTGTCATTAATTTTGATGTGCCAAAAGATGTGCACACGTATTTGCACAGAATCGGCAGATCTGGAAGATGGGGGCGCAAAGGAATTGCAATCAACTTTGTAACCCGGTGGGATTTGAAAAAGATTAAAGAAATTGAGGTGTACTATCAAACAACCATTACTGAAATGCCGGCAGTCTTGAACGTTTCATCATAACTGAATTCATAATACAAATATTTCACAAAAAATTAAATTCGCATCAATTCGTATCAATTCGTATCAATTTACTATTATTATTCTATTTTTCATATAATAATAATAATTATAATAGTAACGACCGATAATGACTAATCAATGTAATAATAATAACAATACTAACAATACTAACAATAACACAGAGCAAAATAAAAAAGAGAAAAACACGAACACGACGAACACGAATATTCCCCCGCCAACTACAATATTTAAATTACCGATTACATTTGTTGACACAGATAAACTGCACACTTTGAGTGAACACATTCTTACAGATTTAGAGCTCGTGAAAGATGGAAATGTTTCCAACAATGTGCCACCAGAACCGGTGGTGCCACTGCCAGAACCAGAACTAGAATGCCCCGAGACTAAAACAATGTATGACCATCTGTTTAACCCCCAAACAGTGTATGGAAAATATTTTTTATCACACTGGGCAACTCATTATACGTCTGACACTGTATTTTTAAAACAAACACAAATACTTATGAAACATTTCTCTCCGCCGCAGTCACCGCCGCCAGAAACCAACATCGTAGACCAATACAATGAGATTCATGCCATTTGGAACTCAATTCAATTCGATAAACACTTTAAAGATAAATTTGGATATGTTGACATTCAAATGCTCGAACCATTGAATTCATCCTCTTTTTTTCTTCAAATACTTTCCCTGCAAAATTTAGCATCACCGGTCATTTCACTCCTTACTCCGCTAATTATTCTTATCATACCCTTCATTCTTCTCAAAATACAAGCAGTTCCGGTGTCATTTTCTTCATACATATCTTCACTAAAACGCATTGCGCAGTATCATCCGATTGGAAAAATATTTGACAATTTCAACTCTGTTCCGTGGGATAAACGAATTTATATTTTCATTTCAATCGCATTTTATTTCATTCAAATATATCAAAATATTATATCATGTCACCGCTTTTATAAAAACATGTTTTTAATCCATAATAATATAAACAAATTTTCGGCATACATTGAACACAGCATTCGCAACATTTTATATCTTCATTCCGTTACAAAAAATTTGTCTTCCTATAAAAAATTCAGCGAAGAAAGCGCAATGCACGCGCAAGTGTTGTCCCAACTTCACGCTGACATTAAAAACGTGATGCCTTTCAAGCTAACGTTTGCCAATATCGCTAATATTGGAACCATCATGAAATACTACTATCAACTATTCGCAAATGATGGCGTGAAAAATGCGATCAGCTACAGCTTCGGATTCAACTCTTATTTTGAACACTTGTCCGGATTGAAAACCCTCATTTTGAACAAAAAAATTGCACCATGCACATTTGTTGTAAAATCGTCGAAAAAAAAAACATATTTTGCATCATCTTATTATGCACCACTCATGAACTGCAACCCTGTTAAAAATAAAGTTATATTGAATAAAAAAACAACCATTACCGGACCTAACGCTGCCGGTAAAACAACACTAATTAAATCCACACTTCTTAATATCATCTTCTCTCAACAATTCGGATATGGATTTTATAAAAAAGCAAAAATGTCGCCCTATCATTACCTTCACAGCTACTTGAATATCCCTGACACGTCTGGACGTGACAGTCTTTTTCAAGCCGAATCTCGAAGGTGCAGAGAAATATTATCATGTCTTCTTGAACATGAAACAAAACGGCATTTTTGCATTTTTGATGAATTGTACTCTGGAACAAATCCGTACGAAGCCGTTGCAAGTGCATATGGTTTTATTAAATACTTGAATAAATATAATAACCTAGACCTTTTTTTAACCACGCACTACACGAAACTGTGCGAACTTTTGCAAACTGAAAATGTTCAAAATATGCATATGAAAATTGAAATGTCTGGTCATGGTCATCATGGACAAATAAAATACCTTTATCAACTGGAAAAGGGAATATCTTCAATCAAGGGTGGGATTAAAGTACTTCAAGATCTGGATTACCCAGAAGATATTATCAATTCAACGAAAGAAATCATTAATAATACCCACTAATACCCACTAATACCCACTAATACCCACTGAATATTTATTTTGAATCATTATTTTGTCGTCTCTTCAAACTTATTGTAAATGAAATGGACTGGTTCTTCAGGTGTTCCTCGCGCAAATACATTGCCTATAGTTTGCCACAATTCACCACTTATGTTTTCCATGTTTGGATTTTCTTTAAGAAAATTCGCAACTGCAGCTCTTGTGTTGGTTGTGTCATCATCATCACGCATAGTGTAATAATGACTGATGAGTAATTGAATAAAAACTTTTGTCTTGGATTCATCCATTTTATGTATTAGATTATATTAGATTATACTTATTTTTATATTTTTAGTATTAATATTTTTTCGTTTATTATTTTGTTTTAATTTATATAGATTATTTAATATAAAATAATAAACGAAAAACCAAAATCATGTTGAGCAATATTTCAGATTTATTTACCATGGCAAGTTTAGCGATTTGTATGTTGTTGAGCGGAATTATATTTTATTACCTTCGAACACGCATTAACATGTTAGAACAATCAGTCATGGAACAAGCGCAGCTCATGCAACAAATTCTTAGACATTCGCAAAATCAACAACAACAACAACAACAACAACAACCAACAACAGTTACAAATTCCGTTGTGCACGTTGGCAACGGCGGCGCAGGAGCACTTGAAGTAAACCCAACATCAGCGGTCCAAGAACGCAACCAGCAACAGCAACAACGGTTGATCACAGTCTCCGATGATGACGACGACGATTCCGATGACGACGACGACTCCGATGACTCCGATGACTCCGATGACAGTTCCGGTAGTGGCAGTGATAACGATAATGCCGTTCATCCAAAATTAATTGACTTATCGGCTATCACGTCAAATGTGAAACCACCATCTTCCATCTTGTCATCAGTGTTTGATAGTGACAACAACAACAACAACAACGGTCAAACGGAAATAAAAGTAATTGAACTCACACACTGCTTCGGTGGAAATATGGACGGTATCGAATACCGTTTGCGAGATGGAGCTGGTGACAGTGACAGCGACGGTGACAGCGACAGCGACGACGACAGCGACGACAACAGCGACGGCGACGGCGATAGCGACGCCAACAGTGATTGTGGAAATAATAACAGTCTCGACAAATCAAACAATACCAATACTCATCATGTGAATAAAATTGGCAGCAGTGACTCCAAAAAACACTCTGATAAATTAAAGAAAGGATCAAGAGCAGGAGCAGGAGCAGGAACTCACGTCCTCCACCACTCAATGTCTGCAGACATTTCTCTTCCTCTTAAAAATATGCCAGTCAACATGTTGAGAGATTTAGCAAAAACAAAACTAACTCACTTGGAACAAATCGCCATTAACAAAATGTCAAAAAAAGAAATTCTCAAAGCACTCGATGGTTGAAAAAAGAATTAAAAATGAAGACAAATAAGTAATTAAATAAATCAGTAATTAAATAAATCCGATTATTATTTTATTATATTTATTTTTAATAATATTATACTATATACTATATAATACTATATATATACTATATACACATATTTACTACTTTAAAATGAGTTGGGGAACTTGCTACTCTGGATCTAATAATATTCATTTTAACTTTCCTCCCATCATGACAGATGGGCGAAACTACGCAACATGGCAACCCGGAGCCGTTGTAAATGAAATCATCCGGCAAAAAAATAACATCACTAATAATTCACAGTACCGCCAGTATTTAACTAACAATGCCATAGAAGTTATGCAAGCAAATCTTATTGCCGCATGCGACCAATGCGGATTCAACCTGGAGTTAATTAGCAACTATAATGAAAACAACGGTGGTAACGGTAATCAAAACAACAGAACGCCGTTTCTATTTTCATCACCATGGGACCAAAGTCAACCATTTGGATACGAGTCTAGCGACCTGAAAAACATGTACTTGTCGCGTTACGAACTGCAAAGTCGGATGATGGCACCATCACTCACCCAAGAACAATACTTGATGGGTGGTTTCCCTAATCCAAATTAATAATGTTTCGATTCTTTGATTCTTTTAGCTAGCCACATTTTACAAAATTATCACACAAAATTATACAAAATTATTATACAAAATTATACATAAATATTATATATAATAATAATTTTATAATATATATAGTATATTATTATTTATTCAGATAACATCAAACAACATAAAATCATGTCCATTTTATCTTCTGCCACGTCCAACTATTACACAAAAAATATCCTTTTTTACATGATGTTGTTATTTATCGCATTCATGTGCACGCAATACAAAAAAACGGTGCGAAATGGTGAAATTTTAGACGAACATGACCTGATTCAAAAATACTTGCTGCACGACCAAGATTATGACACCATTTTCAATAAAAAAAATGCAAAACCAATACTATGGATTCATATTGAATACGATGTAAACTCGCGCAAGTGGCTCAACTATGGTTCCAGAAACACTACCGAACTTAACCAGCCGTACTTGTACTTGACCATTCGAAGCATTATTCAAAAATGTAGTGAGTCTTTCCATATTTGTTTGATTGACGACTCGTCATTCAATAAATTACTGCCGAATTGGACCCTACAAGCGCAAAATTTGCCGAGCCCGCTTCGTCCTCATTTAAGAGAACTGGCATTTGCAAAAGTGCTTGAAATGTATGGTGGAATGCGAATCCCCCCATCATTTATTTGCTTTAAAAATTTATTTTCGATTTATGACACGGCGCTGCTTCCTGCTAGTATGTTTGTGGGCGAAATGTTGGCAACATCCTCCGTGTCTACTCTTGCGGAATTCTTCCCAAGTACTGAAATTATGGGATGTAAACGAAACAGTCCTATCATGAAGAAATATATTTCTTATATAGAAGTTTTAATTTCAAAAGATTATACCAATGAAATGGATTTTTTAGGCGAATGTGGACGATGGTGCTACTCTGAAATTATTAGTGGAAATATGAGCGCAATCACTTCCACTCTATTTGGAATTCAATCCCAAAATGGAAATGCTATCCTTATCGACGATTTAATTGGCGACCAAGACGTTGACTTGGATAAAAATGCTGTCGGATTATATATTCCAGAACGTGAATTATTAAAACGTATTGCGTTCGGATGGTTTATTCGACTTTCGCCTCAACAAGTGTTAGAGTCAAATACTCTCATTGGAAAGTATTTACTTTACTCAAATTCATAATTTATATTTGTTGTGTTTAGCAATAACTAACAATAAACAAAAATAAATAAATAAATAACTATTTTTTATTTATTTTTATATTACAAATATATATATATATATAAGAAAACACATATTTGATTTAAACAATGTCAGGATCAGGACCACCACCACCTAGTAATGATGAGTTAAACGATTTAATACAAGGACTTGGAAATGAATTGGATACCCAAACGCCCGAGTATATACAAGACATAATAAAATATACTACTGGTGATACGGATGCACAAGATGCAGCAAAAGCAAAATTGGGTATAATACTGGGTATGTACGAAAACATAGCTGATGGTGTTTATGACGATGGAACTGGAACTGGAGCAAAAAATATTCCACCCGATGCTTATCGCGTGATGAGTCAGATTATAAAAGCAAGAGAAAGAGCATTAAAAAAAATTTCTGAGGAAAGAAAAAAACTTGGAGCAGAAGCAAGAAATACTCTTATGAAAGCAGGGGATCCTATTGATGAAAATATTTTGGAAAAAGATATGTTGATTGATGAATATTATACTGATGTTTTATTAAGTGATCCAATTTTTAACAACTTTAATGGTGTTACCGTTCTTGATGGTAAGAGTGCAACACTCACATTGGATCAGGTTGTGGAAATATTAATGGCAGGCACTTCTACTCAAGTGGTTAATTCTTTATTAAGTTACTTTTTTACCAAAGGTGGTATATTTAGAAAAGAGGCATATGAAATGCAAACGCTATCATGTTTATATACTGGTGCAGGAGGACCAGGAGAGCTTACATTTGATGTTTCTCCTATAAATATTCCTAACAGGTTTACACTAGGTGATGGTGGTATTACTGTAACTGCAGCAGATATAGCAAATACTGGCACATACGCTTTACCTGTTCTCTTCAGTAGAGATTATCAAAACTTGGTGAAAGTAGCTAGTATAATTACCAAGGATTCGAGTATCGCCGCTGGAAATAAAATAGGTTATTTGAATAGGTGTCAATCATTTCCCAGTATTCTTAGAATTGAAATGTTGCGTTTAAAGCCTGGATTTCAACAAACATCAAAAGTCCATCGCAAGCCAGGTAGTGATACGTACTTGTTCGCTTTTAAATATTCAAAAGGTAGTGTATTTGAAGTTCCATTTGATCCAAGGTATTATAAACTGCCACAGGGTATGGCATTGTATGCAAGAGCTGATGGAATAGTTGTTCATTTTGACAGCACAAACTCGAAACTCGTTGCAGAATTTCCACTGGGTACATATGCAATTTCACCAGATGGAGTGACGGAGCCGTTTCTTCGTAGTGATATTCAACAACAAGTATATGCTGATTTAGTAACGACAACAAGTAGTTTAAATTTAAATGTAACAGCGGATCAGGTTGTGGCGGATACTCAGACTCAACAAAGACTTATAATGTTAGCATATATCCGGAATTATCAATATGATGAAGACAGAGTAGCAACAACATATGAAGGTAGGACTGGTGGTGGTCATCATCGTCGTCGTAGTAAAAGTGGTGGTGGTGGTGGAAGTAAAAAGAAATTAAAAAAAATGACCCGAAAAAGAAAAAATAGAAGCAAAAGTAAAAGTAAAAATTAATTTCAACCAATAACTAGTAACAACTATATTATGATATTGTATTCATCATTCAATATGAATATAATATCAGAAATACAAAATTCGTGGAGGGTTGTTGGATAGTTATAAATTATTTATTTTATTATTTTATTTTATATTTTCTTTTCTTTTCTTTTATTTTATTTTTATTAGTTGATGCGATTTGACTGAATGTCTGAAGATACAATGTAGATTGAGTTTTCGGTAAGAATAATGTACTCATTTTCGATTTTGAATATTTTCGAAACAGGACTTGTGTATTCCTCCTCGCTTTTAACAAGAAGTTTTTCGCCATTTTCTTTCACTCCTATAATGACTTTTTTTTCAAGTGAAAGTGTCCAATAGTCGAGCATGATGGGGCGGTCTTCAACGACTGCTAATTTTGAGGCGTGTTGCATGCAGAGCTGAGATGGCATGCGAATCGACGAACTGCTGCCACCTTCGGACGAATTTGGTGGCTGATTTTTTCCAGAATTTTGACTCATATAGTTATTTGTTATATAGATAACATTCTCATTTTCTTTAAATACTTAAATACACAATTTATTATTTATAATTTATTTATAATTTATTTATAATTTATTTATAATTTATTATTTACTATTTACTATTGAAATAATAAATTAAATAATGGTTTTATATTTTATATTATTTTAGTAAAAGATATAACAATGTTGAATTAAAATATAATATTGGTAGATATTATATAGAGAGTATATAGAATAGAATGGCACGTAACACACCAAGAAGTCGAAATGGAAGGTCGGCGGTTGCACGAAAAGCGATATTTAGCGCGACTGGTAAAACGGATGGTTTTTATACAAATACGAATAATGGCGGTGGAATGAAAAAGGGGGGTGCACAACCGTCAGGTACGGGGTTCATGATTCCTTTTGGTCGGAGGCACATGATAGCTGTTCCGGCATTGAATGCTAATTATTTGTTCAACTGGACGCCATTTATCAATCCGGGAAGGCGCGCATACGGTGCAAATCTCGGATAGTTTACTTTTTTGAGTTGAAAAATAATAGTTTTGGATTCAGATTTAGAGAGATGATGATAATAATTATAACTGTTATCATTATCGTGCGCAGACACACACACACACACACACACCCAACACACCCACGTTACACTACATCTTTTGCGGATATGCTTATTACCGTTGACTACCGAGAGAAAGAGCTTATTGATTTGTTTCAGCAAAGTTTACTTGAAACAGAATCAGAAATGGCGGAAAAAGGGAAAAATCAGGAAAAAGGTATGGAAAAAATAAAAATAAAAATAGAAAATTTGAAATTGGGTGACATTGTCATAAGCGATGGCGATGATGCGAATGAATTGATTTTATTTGAACGAAAAAGTTTGAATGATTTGGCATCTAGCATAAAGGATGGCAGGTATATGGAACAGTCATATCGTTTAGACGGATACGATTCTGTTCCCAACCATAACATTGTTTACATTATTGAAGGCGATTTGTCCAAATGGAAAAATGCGAGTTATAATGGTAGGGTGAATAAAAAAACGTTGCTTTCATCAATGTGTTCCATGCTTTATTACAAGGGATTTTCGGTGATAAGAACTATGAATATAATTGAGACATGCGAGTTGATATTGAATTGGGCGGACAAACTTCAGCGAGAGAAGGTGACAAAAACGCCGTATTATAGTGGTGGTTCAAAAATGGGAAAACAAGCGTCACAAGCGTCAAAGGAACCACAAGAACAAGATGACGAGAAAATCGAAGCCCAGTCCCAGTCGCATTCTGCCCAATCCGAGCCCCAACAAGCGCAACCTATTCGCGAGTCGCATTATTGTGACGTATTTAAAATAAAAAAAGAGAAAAATGGCAATATTACTCCAGATAACATTGGAGAGATAATGCTTTGTACTATTCCGGGGATAAGTTCGAAAACGGCGATTGTAATTATGAAGGAATTTAAAACAATAAATGGTTTAATAAAGTCTCTTGAGAATGATGCATATTGTTTGAATAATATTTACATGGAGACCAATGGTAAAAAGCGAAAAATTAATTCGCAGTGTATTGAAAACATTCGAAGTTATTTACTAGGGAATGTATAGACTTACCTGGTCGCCTTCATAATACCCGGCATCAATTAAGTGTTGTGTATATTTTGGACCTCCCCAATTTGGATCCATTGGGTTCGGGCTTAAGCCGGACTCTTGCTGGATGAAATTAAGCGCGTCAAGCGGTGTAAAGTCGCCCATGTTGAATCCGGATGCATCAAAACCGGGATATGAGTTTGTGTTGTAGGGCGGATCATTTCGATTGGAATCCATGAGTTTGGTCACGGTTGGCATTTGAATTCCCGTAACTGTTGTGTCAACCATTGGCGGCAATCCACCTTGTAAATCAACGGGAGACGGTCTGATTTTATAAACATCTTTTCCTTGAGCGTCATTCATGTGCTGCAAATACAAAACCGGGCAAACAATCCCCTGACTTCTTTGCCAATCCATAAACTCAACATAATCTTCTAAATTATTGAATCTTACCGGATTTACTCCTGGGACTTTAGCTATTTTTGAGTTATATAAGAATATTTCAGTTCCTTTTTGTATCAGAAGATTAGGGCAACGATGTTGGCCGGTTGTTGTAAACCCTTCAGCTGCGTGCGAGGACGAGTAGTTGAGAACAAAGTAGAGTCCAAGAATAAAAACGATGATTGAAAACATGAGCTGGTTTGAAATATGAGGAAATTGAAATTGCATCGCTGTGATAATAAATATATTTTTATTTATTTTTTGTTTAATATTATAAGTAAAGAATAAAATATCTATCAATATTATATATAATTGTTTATTCAATATATAAATAAAAAATTTAATATAAATATTTTTTCAAAAATGGTTATTCTGAATTATGAGCCTGAATCGAATGTAAGAAACTTGAAGGGACCGTGCGTTGTGGTTATACATGCCGAGTGGTGCGGTCACTGCAAAGATTTTATGCCGATATATAAAAATAAAATTGTGCCGTCGAATCAATTTGACGCAGAATTGAAAAACTTGTTAACACTGTCATCTATTGAAGATAAAGAATATGTAAAGGCAAAAGACACTTTCGGTGAAATCGACGGATACCCGACAATTCGATACATGGTGTTTGATGAAAATGGGAAACCGTTCAAAGACAACAATGGAGCGATTATAAAAATGGATGCAGTAAATGTTCCTAGAAAAGTTGAAACCATAACCAACTGGATTAACACTGTTGTAAAAAATGATGTAAAAAAAAGAAAACAAAAACATGGGCGTAAAAAACATAATAAGCATCATAAAAATGCTCAAACCATTGATATTGACATAGGGGATGTGCGCGGTATGGGTATGGGTATGCGTGGTGGAAGGACAAAACGGGTTAAAAAAATAAAACGGGTTAAAAGAACAAAACGGGTTAAAAAAACAAAAAGGTCTTAAATTATTTTTTTTATATTAATAATTGAAAACTTTTCTTAATATAAAATTGAATTTTATAAAAGTTAAAGACAAGTAAACATAGATATATAACCGAGCAAGCAATAACACTGTTCACTGTTCATTATACACACCATTTGACTCAACCGGATAATGTCACAATTATCAGAAAGACCGTCGAATCCACCGCCGAATAAGAAGAAAATTGTAATAAAACGAAATTCGGGACAACAAGAGACACAACAGACAGAAAAAACACAAGAGACAAAATATGACAAGGCAACGGTGTCGATTCGTCTTCTAGACTTCAACATTTATGATGCAAATGCGAGTGAGAATGAAGAAGAAAATGGTTTCAACAGCATGTATAGAAAAAAAATGGTGATTCAAATGTTTGGATTGAATGAGCAAGGTGAGACGTGCGCTCTTTTTGTTGAAGATATGAATCCGTTCTTCTATGTTATGGTTTCACCCGACTGGACTGAACGAACAAAAAAACAATTTGTTGTTGACATAATAAAAAAACTGGGATTTGCGGAAGGTTTGATTATTAAAGAAAAATGCGCACTTGTGAAGCGAAAAAAATTGTATGGGTTTGATGGCGGAAAAATGCACAACTTTGTAGTGTTGTATTTTAAAAATCTTGCAATTATGAACAAGGTGAAAAATTTATGGTATGTTTCTTGTCCTGAAACATCGTCATATGATCTGAATCCAGAGGGGTTCAATTACAATGGTGCGTGTCTCAGAATTTATGAATCAAATATTCCTCCACTTTTGCGATTTTTCCACATGAATGAAATTAGTCCATCTGGATGGATAGAGTTTTTGAAAGAAAGTGCTACTACTATTTTGGAAGAAGAAAAAAAGACAACAACGTGCACTCACGAATTTATAATTAGCATGCAAGACATTCGCGCACAACCCGCAAAAGAAACTCGTGTTCCCTATAAAATATGCAGTTTTGATATTGAGGCGAGCAGCAGTCACGGCGATTTCCCGCTTGCAATCAAAACGCATAAAAAACTTGCGACAAACATTGTTGACGTGTGTCGGTGTATTCAAAATGACGGTGGAACAATTACGAATGAATTGTTGCGTGAAATGATTTGCGTTGCATTTTTAAACACAGAAAGCGAAAATGAATACATTGATGGAAACGTTCAGAGAATATATTCAAAACGAGAATTATCAAAAAGCCAAGTTGACTCAATGGTGGAAAAGTTCATGACAGAAAAAATTAAAAATTTAGTCGTTGAAAACAGTGCAAGTGATGCAAACACAATTGAAGCCATGTTTGAATCCATTGGAAAAAAACTTGCGTTGGCGGCAGCATCAGCGAAGGAAAGCGGCGACGGCGAAAGTGATGCAGAAAACAGCGACGACGACGAAGATGAACACTCTGAAAATGGTGTTACAATGAACATTGTTGAAGAGATAAAAAAAACAAGTGCCAAGACAGTTGCAACCACGACCATTGATAAAAACATGACTGTATTGCAGCTGCTTCAATCATGTGCAACCGCGCACACTCGAGAAGTAAAGATAACTCACCTGAATTCTGCATTGTCCAGCGTGTTTCCAGATGTTGAAGGCGATAAAGTAACATTCATTGGGTCAACCTTTTTGAAATCGGGGGAAGAACGTCCGTATTTGAATCATTGTTTGACCATTGACACGTGCGACAATCTTCGCGATGTGCAGAATTCGGAAATACAGGTTTGTAATGGCGAGCGCGACATGCTGTTGGAATGGACGAATTTGATTCAGCGTGAAGACCCCGACATTATAATCGGATACAACATTTTCGGTTTTGATTACAACTTTCTGTTTCATCGCGCTACAGAAAATGACTGCGCTACAGAATTTTTGAAACTGTCTAGAAATAAAGGCAAAGTTTGTGGTCAAGTTGACCCCAAGACACAAAAGCTTGCAATCGAAGAAAGCACTATTGTCATTGCGAGCGGACAGCACGATTTGCAGTATATTAAAATGGCGGGCAGATTGCAAATTGACATGTACAACTATTTGCGACGAGACTACAACATGTCGTCTTATAAGTTGGACTATGTTTCGGGATATTTCATAGGCGATGCAGTTGCAAAAATCGAGCACAAAATTGACGAAGCCGGACAAGATGTTACTGCGATCTACACGGGAAATGTCATGGGACTAGACGTTGGAAGTTACATCAGCTTTGAAGAGACCAGTAACTCAACGGACTCCTACAAGGGTGGCGAAAAATTCAAAGTAATTCGACTTGACTCGGCGACAAAAGTATTTGAAATACAGGGTAAAGAGATGCCCAATATGGAAAAGAAGGTTCGCTGGGGACTGGCAAAAGACGATGTTACGCCGCAGGATATTTTTAGAATGACGAATAAAGGTCCGGCAGAGCGCGCAATCATTGCAAAATACTGTATTCAAGATTGCAACCTCGTGCACCACTTGATGCGTAAAATCGATGTTTTAACCGGTTTCATTGAAATGGCAAATATTTGCAGTGTTCCAATTAGCTTTCTAGTTTTTCGCGGACAGGGAATTAAGCTGACCAGTTTTATCGCAAAAAAATGCAGAGAAAAAAATACGCTTATTCCTGTGTTGGATCGAAGATTCGGAAATGAAAGTTATGATGGCGCAATCGTGCTTCCGCCCAAGTGCGACCTGTATTTAGATAATCCGGTTGCATGCGTCGATTATTCGTCATTGTATCCATCATCTATGATTAGCGAGAATTTGTCACACGACAGCAAAGTGTGGACAAAAGAATATAATTTGAACGGAATACTGGTTTGTTCTACAGGCGAAACGGATGGAAATGGCGTATTTATCTACGACAACTTGCCTGGATACGAATATGTCGATGTCGAGTATGACACGTACGTGTGGAAACACAATGCTAGAGGAAAAGCGATAAAGACGGTCAACGGGAAAAAGGTGTGTCGATTTGCGCAACCAAGATTGGATGGCGGCGGTGAAAAGGCAATCATGCCTTCGATTTTGGAGGAACTGCTTGAAGCTCGAAGCGCCACGCGCAAACTCATTCCAAAGCAGACGGACGACTTCATGAAGAATATTTTGGATAAGCGCCAGCTGGGTTATAAAGTGACGGCGAATTCGCTGTACGGTCAATGCGGTGCCAAAACGAGCTCGTTCTATGAAATTGATGTGGCGGCATCCACAACGGCAACTGGCAGAAAGCTGCTCTTGTATGCCAAGCGTGTTGTTGAAGAAACATACGGAAATGCCGAATGCCAGACGAGCAAATATGGTGTCGTAAACACGCGGGCGGAGCACGTGTATGGGGACAGTGTGGCAGCATATACTCCAGTATATATTCGATTTTGCGGCGCTATCGATGTTTGTACGATAGAAGTGCTTGCAGAAAAATACGGAGTAAACTCTAATAACTGGACATATTGCAAAGAAGATGGAAAACAAACCAAGCAGGTATGCGAAATGATGTGTGGCGTGGAAACATGGTCGGAAAAAGGGTGGACTCGTCTTCATCGCGTGATTCGACATGTTCTTGCCCCCCATAAAAAAATGATGCGGATTGTTACTCATACGGGAATTGTTGATGTTACCGATGATCATTCTTTGATTCTGGAAAATGGCGAAGAGATTTCGCCAAAAAATGTGGATATTGGAACAAAATTATTACATCATGCATTGCCCCAGCCACAACAGCAACAACATTCACAGTCGTCAGTGGAAAATGCAGAAACACCCACATACCTGAATACAGAGATCACTATTGAACAAGCTAGAATCATGGGGTTCTTCTTTGGAGATGGAAGTTGTGGAGAGTATGAATGTGATTCTGGTAAAAAATGTTCATGGGCATTAAATAATGCATCAATGGAATTTATTCATAAATATCTAGAGTTGTGTAAAGTTGCTTATCCAGATTTAGAATGGGTGTATAACGACACTCTAAAAAGCAGTGGTGTATATAAAATTGTTCCAAAGTCAAAAAAATATGGTAGCATCATTAATTTTGTAAAATTTTATAGAAAAATGATGTATTATAAAGAGTGTAAAATTATACCATCGATTATTATCAATAATACGCAAGAAGTTAGAGAAAGTTTTTGGAAAGGAATGTATGATGCCGACGGGGATAAAGATAAAAATGGATACACTCGTGTTGACCAAAAAAGTCAAATCAGTGCTGCATGTATATGTTTATTGGCTCAAAGTATTGGATGGAAAACATCATTGAACACGCGTTTAGACAAAATGGATATTTATAGAATGACAATGACAACGCGCACTCGAAGAAAATGCACCGATTCTATTAAGAAAATAATAACATTACCTGTTGAAGATAATCAATATGTTTATGATTTAACCACCGACAATCATCATTTTGCAGCTGGAATTGGAAACATGATTGTTCATAACACGGATTCTGTATTCTTTACATTTAATTTGGCCGACAAAGACGGAACACCGATTCGCGGCAAGCAAGCGCTGGAAATCACGATTGAGCTTGCGCAGCAAGTGGGGGAGCTGGCTTCGTCATTCTTGAAAGCGCCGCATTCGCTAGTGTACGAAAAGTCAATCATGCCGTTTTGTTTGCTTCGTAAAAAGGGATATGTCGGCATCTACTATGAAACGAATGCAAACAAAGGAACGAGGAAAAGCATGGGCATTGTTTTAAAGCGCAGAGACAATGCGCCGATTGTAAAAGACGTGTACGGCGGAATTATAGACATACTTATGAAGGAACAAGACATGGGACGCGCCATTTCATTTCTGAAAGAATACTTGAAAAATCTAGTTGATGAAAAAATACCGTTGGAAAAGCTTATTATTACCAAGTCGCTGAATTCGAATTATAAAAACCCGCAGCAAATTGCGCACAAAGTCCTTGCGGATCGAATGGGACAGCGTGATTCTGGGAATAAGCCTAGCGTTGGTGACAGAATTCCGTTTATATATATTCACAATCCGGATAAAAAGGCGCTACAGGGTGAAAAAATCGAGCATCCTACGTACATTAGAGAAAATAATATACGTCCCAACTATACATTTTACATTACGAATCAAATTATGAAACCCGTGCAACAGCTATTTGCACTCGTGTTGGAAAGAATTCCTGGATTTAAACGACGTCAAGAAACGTTTAAAGACAGAATTGAATTTGAAACAAATAAAATTGGAATTGAAAATAAAGAAGCGTTGCAAAAAAAAATCACAGAGTTACGACAAAAAGAAGTAAAGGCGCTACTTTTTGATGAGTTTTTAATACAAGCAACAAATGCAATTCAAAAAAACCAAAGTATTAAAAATTTCTTCAACAAACAATGAATTGTTTTACAAAAGGTTGTCATGTATTTTTTTATGCCATATTTATTTTACACGTGTTTGCATCCAAAAGAGCAAAGTAAACAACATCCAACCAGTCCGCATAAGTATAATTTTACACATCCATCCTCTTCGAAACTTGGTTTAGGTCGATTATTTACACTGTAGTCGCGCGGATCGGAATATTCATTGAATAGTCCGTCATCGTCATCGTCATCATTCACCGAAACCGAGTAATACGTAAAAGGTTTATTCACATCTTTCACAAATCGATATTTTTTTTGTCTTGCTAAATGTGTGTTGGTATTTGTGTAGAGCTCTTTATATTGATTAAATGTGTTTGCATATAATGGACTTGTATTTGTAGCATGATAGTGTTCTTGTTCTTGGTTATTGCTGTGGATGTCATCAAAGATGTTATAATTTACATTTATGTTTGACATGAATCGATAGTATATAAAATTATATAAATTAACAAAATGTAATCTTTATATCTACATACTAAAATATAATTAACTATTTTTTTAACAAAAACAAAATACAACCACACAAAATCAAACGAAGTCTGATTCTGACTCTGATTCAGAGTACAATATTTCAGATTCTGATTGTTGTATATAAACACTTCCATTTACATTCAAAGATTCATCATCATCATCATTTGAATGGTTTGAATGAGAGTGTGAGTTCAAATTGTATCTGCACATTGGACATGTTGAATTTCTATCAAACCATCGAAATAAACTATATGGATTAAAATTATGTTTACAATGATTGATTTGCATGATGCAGTCCACTTCTTCAAAATGTATTTGTGAAATTGGACATATTTCATTTTTTGGATTATCTACGGTACAAAATGGAACTATTTTTGTTGCAGTTTGGATGGTGTCATAAGTTAAAAAACTTGACCCGCTTTCAGTTTCACGCAGGGTCGGTTGGTGCGCTCTTTGCATAAATAAAAATGATTGAATTTCTGGTTCTTGTTCTTGAAATTGTTGTCGTTGTGGTGGTCGTTGTGATGGTTGTGGTGGTCGTTGTGATGGTTGTGGTGGTCGTTGTGATGGTTGTGGTGATGGTCGTTGCGGTAGTGGTCGCATCAACGGTCGTTCTAATAGTCGTTGAAAATAATTAAAATTTATATTTTCGGGTTCTCTCGACTGTGTGCGACTTACATTCATGTTTATTCTTGAAGTTGGAAATATTGGCGACAATGACCGAAACTGTGGAAGAGGCGGAGGTGGTGGCGGCGGAGGTGAAACAGGAGGAGGTGACGACGATGGTGAAATATAAAAAGTAGGTGATGATGATAGGTTGGGTGGTGGCGTTATAATTCTTGATGCTCTTGTAGTTAGAGAAGGTAGTGGTAACCTGTATCTAACAAAGGTTGTAGTTACTGGTTGTTGTGACGGTAGCGCGGGTGCGGGTGGTGCTGATGCGGATGCGGGTGCGGGTGCGGATGCGGATGCGGATGCGGATGCGGGTGCGGGTGCGGATGCGGATGCGGGTGCGGGTGCGGATGCGGGTGCGGATGCGGGTGCGGATGCGGGTGCGGATGCGGGTGGTTGAGGTAAACTTCTATACAAAAGTTGATTGTTCAGTATTCTGACTAGCCCACGCTCAAACGTCATATATCCATTTAATATTTCTCTCGTCGATGAAATATAAGATTCTACTAAACTATAATAAATTGCATCTGATTCTGAACTATGTCCATTCATTGTCTTTATTTTTGTTTAGTTTTAATATTTATTTTAATATTTATTTTATTATTTATTTTATTATATTTTTATTTTATTTTCTTTATTATTTATTTACACTGATTCATTTATTATTATCTCTCCTTCTCTCAGATTATAACATAGATAACTATATTAAAGATATAAAATGATAGTATCTAGGTTTACTAAAATTGAGTAATGACTTCGACGACAAAATCATTGTTTCAACCAGAAAAATTAAATGAAGAAAAGTTAGAAAAATATAAAGGCAAGGGTCTTTCTGGTCTTGCAAATTTGGGACAAACATGTTTTATCAATGCATTATTGCAGATTATTTCTCACACATATGAACTGAATGAACTTTTAAACGGTGATGGGTACAAATCCAAATTGAACAAGTGCATTGAGTCAGAGTTGTTGGTATCTTGGGACGAGTTGCGATTGTTGATGTGGAGCGAAAACTGCACAATCTCTCCGGGTGGTTTTATTTATGCAATTCGCAAGATATCAAAAATAAAAAAAAATAACATGTTTTCGTCCATTTCTCAAAACGACATGCCAGAGTTTTTAACTTTTTTATTTGATATATTTCACACTGCTTTGAAGAGAAAAGTGACAATGACAATTGGTGGTAACCCGAAAAACAAACGAGATAAAATGGCCAAATTGTGTTATGAAATGATGCAAAAGGAATACACGGAAAATTACTCTGAAGTCTTGAAAATGTTTTACGGAATTCATGTGTCGACCTTGACAAGTGTTGACGTAACAGAATCAAAGTCTAAATATGAATACCTTAGTATTCGTCCTGAACCATTTATGGTAATAAGTTTACCTATTCCCGATAAAAAAACATCAGACCAAGAGCACATTACTTTAATGGATTGTTTTGATTTGAATTGTGAAAAAGAGTTGATGGAAGGCAATAATGCGTGGTTCAATGAATCTTTAGGAAAAAAGCAGGATGTGCATAAACGTTTAGTGTACTGGAGCTTACCAGACATTATGATAATTGACATCAAACGATTTGAATACAATCCAAAAATGGATTCGTTTGTAAAAAATCAATCAAACATTAGAATACCGGTTGAAAATGTGAATTTTTCAAAATATGTAGAAGGTTACAACAAGGAAAGTTATGTGTACGATCTTTATGGGATTTGCAATCACCATGGGGATGAAAATTTCGGACACTATACTTCAACTATAAAAACGGCAGACTCTAGATGGTTTAATTTCAACGATGCAACTGTAAAAGAAATACATATAAAGGGTCCTGATATTATTGGAAACACGCCATATTGTTTATTCTATAGAAAAAAATGAAAAAAGAAAAAAAACTAATGTAACACTATAATATAAATTATTTTCACCGTTTTTAATATTTAATAAATATAAATATAAATAATATTAAATGGATTTGACTTATAATTCTATCAGTGGAATAAATACAGACCCAACTATTTACTTAAAGGAATTTATTAGAAAAAATGGAAAAGAAGATCCTCAAACTGCTGCGGATACTAGAGTATTCATGCTTATAGCACTCGTAGTTATTATTGTTATATACGGATTTTTTTTTGCGATTTTAGGTGGTAGCAGCGGTGGGACTACTGGAACCGATGCATCTAGCCCTGATGGTCCGGGAGTAACAAAAAATCTAGGATTACGATTTTTAGAAGTGTTGCTGTGGTCTGTGTTTATTATTTTAGTTTTGTTGAATGGGTTTCAGTATTTTTTCAATGTAAATCTTACGACAAGGTTTGTGAATTTTTTCACAGATAAACCTAGACTTGAAGTTACAATGCAAGTTCCTGAAGATGAGCCGGTTCAAGAATTGAAGATTAAAAAAGAGGTTTTCAATATTCCAAATAATGAATACACATATGATGATGCGAAAGCGATTTGTGCGGCATATGGTGCGAAACTTGCAAACTATGATGAGATTGAAACGTCATACAAAAGTGGAGGAGAGTGGTGCAATTATGGATGGTCAGACAACCAAATGGCATTTTTTCCAACACAAAAAGAGACATGGGACAAGTTGCAAAAAATAAAAGGACATGAGAATGACTGTGGAAGACCTGGTATAAATGGTGGGTTTATTGGTAACAAGAACGTTCGTTTTGGTGTCAACTGCTATGGTTATAAACCCATCATTACTGCTGCAGAAACACAAAAAATGCAGACTGCGTCTGTTTTTCCTTTAACAATGAGAGATATTGAAAAACAAAATCGAATCGACTATTGGAAAAAACGAATTCCTGAAATTTTACTATCTCCATTTAACCGTTCATCTTGGTCGATTATTTAATTTTTCAAAAAATGATTTATAGTCCTAATGAAATGACCAAATGACCTATTTAATTATTGTTGTGTTTTCTTGTTTTTCTTCTCATATATATTTTTTTATATAATTTTACACTTTTTAAATCATCATCATTTGCATTTCGTTTTTTAGTAACTCTTTTTGAAAAATTTGCATGGTTAGTATGGTTATGGTTATGGTCAGTTACAGTATTATTCAAAAGTATTTGAAATACTTCTGGATCCACTTCGTTGGAAATTATTTCTGTGGCATCTTCTTTAAACACGCAGTTGTTGTTGTTGTGGTCAGGGTCAGAAATAATAAGCTGTGACTGTTGTGGCGACATTACAAGCTCAAGTTCGCCAATCGCGGCTACAGCTGCGGCCGCAGCATCATCATTTTCGTGCGCATGTGTGTATGCGGACACTTTTTGCTCCTGCTCCTGCTGTTGCTGTTCTACACTAAATTTTGGACTAAGAAATAATAAACCCATTGGTATTCCATAATTTTCTTTGTATAAGTTTTCAACTTCTTCGTGATACTCTTTTTTATTTTTCCTTTTACCACTACCACCACCATGTTTATTTTTTGCGGTGCCAAATATTTTTTTTATTCTATATCCGCCGCTCATAATCGTTTTTCCATCCGCTGAATTTGTAAAGACCAGGTCTCTTGCTGCATCAAACATGTTTATATGTTGTTGTTATTCTCTTTATTTATTAATATATTTTGTTTATAGTTATATATTTAATTATCTTCTTATTAAATATATAAAATAAAATATAAATATATTAACACATTTTAATTACATTTTTTTTCTAATTATAGTATCTCTTAATTTCGGAATTGATTTTGATCTCTCTTTTTTCTTTGATATATTTTAAAATATGTTGAACTTGTGAATTGTTTGGTATTATTTCGTGCATACACTGTTCTATAAATGCGAGAGATAGAGGATTTGACGTTTTTGTTTCTATAAAACGTAGCCGACCATCTGCTGTTGCGATTGACGTATTTAATAATTTTTTATTATTTACAATTTCCATGATTGACGCTTCAATATCATTTTTCGATTCTCTCATTGTTTTAACTTCACTGTTCATTTTTTTCAATTTGTTATCGATTTCAATCCATCTTTGGATTTGTTTATCGAATGAAGAAACGATACTTGCGGCAACAGGATTTACGGCATGTCCATGTCCCCCCCCGTACACAGATGCAGTTGCTGATGTATTTTTTAGTGACGACATGTTATTCAAGTTATTTAATGACGACGACGATGTAGTCGTTATTGTATTTTTTCCAAAATTCATATTTTATATATAATAAATATATAAAATGTGCTAAAATAACACCCCCACAACCTCCATGTTTCCATTCTACTTCACTACACATGCATCACAGACTGATACAACCAGGGCAAAGCTTCCCGAGCCTGAATGCTAACAAGTGTTAGTGCGCACAATACAAAATTTGCCCCTAAACATCTATCAGGTTCTTGTACTGCTGTTGTTGTAAGACGTTCAATGACTACCATATTGATATTCACAATGTTTTCTAGTGTCAAGTACTCGTAAAACTGATGCATAAGCCACCCTGTTACATGTTGAGGAAAAGGGTTGCCGTAAGGCGGATAAATTGATATTCTCGCATTGTATGACAACTCTGCCCTGTAATTCCAAATGTCCATCAACTCTCTCAAAAATGTAATGTGTTGTTGATACGTTAAATGTAAAAACCAGTCAGGGTCAGAATAATGTCCAAGAAAATTTATGTTTTGAAACAAGTGTAAAACATTTTGACGATACCTCTGTTGCGGCGTTAAAACATCTTGCGGCAAAGTGATAATAATATTTCCACCTTCATTTCCACCGTCGGCACTTCCATTATGACTCAATACAATGTTTCCATCGCCATTATTTTCATGTTGGTTACTATTTTTACTATTTTTATTTATTTTTTTACTATTTTTATTTCTTTTACTACTTAAAATTCTATCTAGTTTTATTATTTTCAAAATATCTTTTATAATGTTGTGTGGAATTGTGTTTCTATTATAAGGATTGCTTGACTGTTTCCAAATTAACCGACAGTTTAAATTTGCCACACTATCTACTAAGTTATCATTCAGTATCAAATTACATATAGATGCGATGTCAAAACCATAACAACACGTCTTTTCACCACACACTTCTTCATAACTATAAAATTGTGAGTCTGGAATCTCTCTAACGGGGTCCAATGTATAAAAATCTGTTTCATTAATACAAATGTCTCTATTTTTCAACGCTGGACCTCTCAACAATGTCATTTTTTTACGTAAATATTTTTTGAATTTTAATTGAATCTTAATACAATGAAACGTATAATTGTAAAAATCATATATATTTTGTTTCATTTCAACCTTGTTTCCGGTTGTTTTCATTTTTTTATAACCATATTCTTTTTGAATTTTAGTGCACATGTTTTTCAAATCAACAACCTTATAGTTAAACTGGTTGGTCATTAATAATGCATAATTGTTTATTGATATTTCTTCTGGTGGTGGTGGTGGTAAATTTTTAACTAAAGATTTTGACTTTGGCAAAGAAGAAGAAGAAATAATAACATTACACTCTTGTCCATCTTCTTTTACTTTACATTCATTTTCTTTTTTTTTAATTATAATAACTTTTGTCATTAAATATAACTTGGATATTGACTGTCGCGCTTGTTTATATTATATATAGAGATATTTCTATATTACTTGTTGTATAATAGTTTTTTGATGATAAGTATTTGAATGTGCGTTACCGTGTTGGTTTAACCTATAGTTAAAATTAAAATTTAAAAATATACATATAAATATATGTTAAAATGCCAAATAATGATAAAATAATTCCATTGAAAATATTTCAAACATGGTATACTAAAAATTTATCACCAAAAATGAAAGAAAGGGTTGAAAATTTAAAAGCATCAAATCCTGAATTTGAACATCACTTATTTGATGACAATGATTGTAGAGAGTTTATAAAAAATAACTTTGACTCTCATGTTTTACATGCATTTGACTCTTTAATCCCTGGAGCATATAAAGCTGATTTATGGCGTTATTGTGTGTTGTTCAAACATGGAGGAATTTATCTTGACATAAAATTAAATTGTATAAATGGATTCAAACTGATTGAGTTGACCCGTTCGAACCATTTTGTTAAAGATAGAATACCTCCTTTGTCGGTATATAATGCATTAATGGTGTGCAAACCGCGCACTCCGCTCTTGTGGTATGCAATATGCAAAATAGTGTTCAACGTAAAAACCAATTTTTTTGGGAAATCGGCTCTTGATCCAACGGGACCGGTTTTATTGGGTAATATAATATTGAAAAAAAAATTAAGATCAAACATAGATATGATTCATTACAAACACGGGGGGTATATTATTTACAAAAAAAAATTTATTATTTCGACAGAGTATCCCGAGTATAATACTGAAAGAGTTAATATTAAACGTTATGATCGCTGGTGGGATGAAAAAAAAATTTATAAATAAACTGCGTATTTACAAAGTGGACAGTGGCTGCACGTTGCTGTTAACAAATGTAAAATTTATTTAATATTACCTGAATAATACCAAGTGCGCAAACATTTAATAATGTTAGTATTACATTTAGGTACATAATTCCAAGACTTGTAATGCTATCTCTTTCTGAAATATCACACTTACCTCCATTTAAGCATGTCATATTTAAAAATAAATAATAAAAAGTAATAGCTACTTGCATAAGCGCTAGTATGGCTGATATGGATGAAAAAGTTGTGTATTCAGAAGATGTTATATTTTGAGATGTTGTTATTGTTTGATAAAGCAGCATTCCAACTATTCCACAAATAAGAAGCAATTGAACTAAACTCGGTAAAACTGCTCCATTAAAAAGTGATTTTTCACTTCCAGTGCTGAAGTAGTATTTCAATACCATGAGCATTGAACCAAATAATGAGAGTCCGACTAACCCCAGTCCTATTAATGATGCTTCATATGATGATATTGTAAATTTAATGATTAAACCGATTACTGAAATTATTGCACACACTTTGATCGTGTATGATATATTTCCCATAACTGATTTAGAATTTAACTGAAAAGATGATTCCATGTACTGTCGAAATGTTGATTAACTATTTTATCTTATATATTGTTAATAAATAAATAATATTTAATGTAAACCACCATTTTTATTGGTTAATTAAATTGCTAAAATAGATTTTTGTGGATGTTATTTTTGTTGACGTAGGTAAGTTGTTTAATACGTTGTTCATCTGGACACAGTTACATTTATTTTTGTATAATTTAAATATTATTTTATTTTGTTTTTATTTATAAAATAAAATAAATCATAAAATATAATACAATAATAATATAAGTATTAGATTGTTGTTTAATCATTGAATGTCATCATATAGTAATCTTTATAAATATACAGAGTGTTGTGGTTGTGAAGAAAGTTCAAGTGGAGGACAAGGATCCCAGGGTGTAACAGGTGCACAAGGTGCTACAGGTGTAAAAGGCGCCACAGGAGCACAAGGCGCCACAGGTATAAAAGGCGCCACAGGAGCACAAGGCGCCACAGGTATAAAAGGCACAACAGGCGCAACAGGCGCACAAGGAGCCCAGGGTGTAACAGGCGCAACAGGAGCACAAGGAGCCCAGGGATCAACAGGTGCAACAGGAGCACAAGGAGCTCAAGGTGTCACAGGTGCAACAGGCGCACAAGGAGCCCAGGGTGTAACAGGCGCAACAGGTGCACAAGGAGCCCAGGGTGTAACAGGTGCAACAGGCGCACAAGGAGCCCAGGGTGTAACAGGCGCAACAGGCGCAACAGGCGCACAAGGAGCTCAGGGTGTAACAGGTGCAACAGGTGCACAAGGAGCCCAGGGATCAACAGGCGCAACAGGCGCAACAGGCGCACAAGGAGCTCAAGGTGTAACAGGTGCAACAGGTGCACAAGGAGCTCAAGGTGTAACAGGTGCAACAGGAGCACAAGGAGCTCAAGGTGTAACAGGCGCAACAGGCGCACAAGGATCTCAAGGTGTCACAGGTGCAACAGGCGCACAAGGAGCCCAGGGTGTCACAGGTGCAACAGGCGCACAAGGAGCTCAAGGTGTCACAGGTGCAACAGGCGCACAAGGAGCTCAAGGTGTAACAGGTGCAACAGGT
>Ga0194133_10000704_pt1 | contig 64288 bp, 71 predicted proteins | sample TA2KigOf40mmetaG_FD_155448 | JGI IMG/M metagenome (GOLD analysis project Ga0194133, IMG submission 155448) | Freshwater microbial communities from Lake Tanganyika, Tanzania - TA2015055 Kigoma Offshore 40m | ecosystem: Environmental > Aquatic > Freshwater > Lake | place: Tanzania: Lake... | reverse complement strand
AAAGATGAATAGCCATTTGTATCCCAAAGAAAAGTGTCCAACGCTTATACGAAACGTTTTGCTGTCGCTGGACCCAAGAGGAGATGCCAGCCAAAAACGGGGCCAGCAAAATCACAAACAAAAAAGAATGTGTAAAGCCCCGATGAGCTAATAGATCCTCAGCGGGATCGCACCATAAGTCCGCTAAAAAATCAATATCGGGCAATGATTGAGCGGCAGCTCCCCAAAACAAGGCCTTTCTTCCTGCCGTGCGTCCTGCCAACAGACCTCCCACGCAGGCACCAAGGGCAATATGTGTAATTGAATCCATCTTTATATGATATCAACATCGACCACTACTTGTACCGAGCTAAACGTACGTTGTCGATGCAAGTCAGCGATCTGATCTCGTATGGCCTGCTTGCACTCTTGCAGGACCGAAGTGGTACGAGGTAATTTCAATAGCAGCTCGGTGCGATACTGATTGCGTACTCTGGACACTACTGCAGGAGCAGGACCCGTCAAATTGGATCCATACTGGGGGACTAACGATTGGGCGAAGACCTGTGCGGCCTTGTTGCTCAGCGACGCTGATGCATGTCGAAAGCTGATCAGGATCAAGCGGCTGAAAGGGGGATAAAAGAACTCCTCGCGCTTAGCGATCTCTTCTTTAAAAAATGTACGATAGTCGTGTGCGATAACAAATTGCAATACCGGATGCGTCGGTTGAGAGGTTTGTACGATCACCTCCCCCGTTTGCTTTTTACGCCCTGCCCTTCCGCTTACTTGTTCCATCAACTGAAACGCCCTCTCGTGCACCCTGAAATCGGTAAAATGCAATAATCCATCCGCATCCAGAATCCCGACCAGATCAACCCGATCTACATCGAGTCCTTTAACGACCATTTGTGTGCCGACCAATATATCGATCTGTCCTTGCTCGAACTTCCGCACCAAATGCTCGTGCGCCTGCTTACCGCGAATAGCATCTACATCCATCCGGGCTATCCTGGCCGAAGGAAATAATTTTTGTAATTCTTCCTCGATCAGTTCGGTGCCAAAATTTCGCTGTAAAAATGCATCATGTCCGCAACTAGCACATCGGGTAGCTATTGGATAACTCGATCCACAGTAATGACAAAGTAGCTGACCTTTCTGTTTATGCATCGTTAATGAAACATCGCAATGTTTACAAGTAGGGATCCAACCGCATTGCTGACAAAGTTGATAGGGCACATATCCACGTCGGTTTTGAAACAAGATGATCTGTCGGCCGGCCTCTAACACCCGCTCCATCGCTTGGACCAGGGCGGGTGTTAGAAACCCTCCTACCCTTTTTTTGACAGGAACAGCCCGCGTATCGATCACACGAAGAGGAGGCAGCGTCACGGGGGCAAAACGCTCCAATAAGGTAACATGACCGAATTTTCCCGTTAAGGCCTGGTGATAAGTTTCAAGCGAGGGTGTCGCACTCCCTAATAGCACATTGGCCTTGACCAAACTGGCTAAATAAATAGCAGCATCTCTTCCATGGTAGCGAGGCGATGGTTCTTGTTGTTTAAAAGAAGGATCGTGCTCTTCGTCACAAATGATCAAGCCAAGCTGTTGAAATGGAAGAAAAACCGCCGAACGAGCCCCTAACAACACCTTTAGCTGGCCCGAAGCCACTTTTTGCCAGAGCTCGGCTCTTTCTTGCTGCGAAAATTTTGAATGATATACCCCTACTTGTCCACCGAAGCAATGTTGCAGTCTGCGGACTATCTGAGCGGTTAACGCAATCTCGGGCAGCATGTATAAAACCTGTTCGCCGCGCAGTAAGGCCTCACTGATCAGCTGAATGTAAACATGCGTTTTTCCACTGGCGGTAACACCATGCAATAAACAGACCAGTTGCTGCTGCCAAGAGGATTTGATCTGCTCAAAAGCTCTTTGCTGTGAAACATTCAATTCAAAATCGATAGCATGTATACTGGGCGTGTAATACAGTCGGTCTACTTGTTTTTTGCAAATAACTAAGATCCCTTTTTCAAGCAAGGCCTTTAGTAGGGCCGCTGTAGCCCCTGTACGTTTAAGTAAAATGGATACCGCCACCTCACCAGTTGATTGGTGATATTCAAGATAGGCCATCAGCAAGGCCAACTGGCGAGGCGCCCCCTTCCAATTATCCAACAACTCGTTGAGCAGTGGCGAAGACTTGTACTTGTCGTGAAGCAAAACGAATCGTTCAAATTTGGGCTGAACGGCTGTAAGTGCATCTGTTTGAACCGTACGAAACGGGGCGGGTATAGCGGCAGCCAAAATTTCTCCTTCGGAGCAGAGATAATAGGCCGCCAACCATTCCCATAAACGCAACATTTCAATCGTAACAAAGGGCGCATCATCCAACAGCCGAAGGATCTCCTTGACCCGAAAACCGGTAGGAACCTCGGTAGACAAGGACCGCACAATACCCCAGTATTTCTTGCTCTTTCCAAGGTTAACCTCTACCCGGTGGCCGGGCCGTATGCGATCTTGTAAAGAGAAGGGAACCGACCAGGTATAATTTTGGGGAAGGGCCGTTGGCAAAATTACCACCGCATACAAACTGCTATGATTATCCACGCTAGCCATCAACGCACTAATGTAACAAGAATTCAGTTCTTAGAAGATGACTTTACCCATGGAGCTTTATAGTCGAGCAATTTTTGTTGCATCACCCCATACACTTCTTCCCGAAGGCGGGCTACGTCCTCTACGCGGTATCCCTCTACTGATATTTCGTCCAAAAAGACCGCTCGACTGATGCCGGGCGTCAGGGAGGCCAGCCGACTATAGTGCATACGATCAAACCCGTCCAAAAACAAGATCGGCTTGATCGGGGTGCCGGTCTCCAAGGCGACTCGAAAGGCCCCGTCATAAAAAGACTTCAAGGGCTGATCGCCCATATTGAACGTGCCCTCCGGAAAAACAAAGACTGAGATCTTCTTTCGCAGCAATGCCTTTAGCCGATTTACACTGGCCACCCGATTAGCCGGATCGCTACGGTCTACCGTTACCGTCGCATGCCGATAAATAAAACCAAATACGGGAAGAGCCGAAGTCTCTGCCCTGGCCAGGGGTCTAAAATGCTGTCTGATAGATTTAACTAGCATAACGGCATCGATATACGATATGTGATTGGCCACAAAAATATAAGGACGGCTGGGATCATGAGGAACCTCGAGCGTGGTGCGGTGACGCATTCCGATCAATAGCATCCAGGCGTCGGCCCAAAACGTGCAGAGCCGAATGGCCCGATTACCTCCGGCAATGGGTCCGCCCCAAGATGAAAGTAAAAAAAGAGGGAGTAAAAGGAGCATGAGCACGACAAACACCAACAAGGCATACAAATTGTAAACAAACAACAGCGATCTTTTCATAGGAGAGTGCGAACACTGTAAAGGTACAGTTTAACGAAGATCTAATCGATATACTTTACTTTTGCACCATGTCTGCGATCCGCTCGGTGGCTTTTCATACCCTTGGCTGTAAACTGAACTATTCGGAAACCTCCTCGTTGGGCCGCATGCTCGAAAAGGAGGGCTTTGAGAAAAAAGAGTTCGATCAGGAAGCGGATGTATATGTCATCAACACTTGCTCCGTAACTGACAATGCCGACAAAGAGTGTCGTCAACTGGTCAGAAGGATACAACGACGCGCTCCGGAAAGCTATGTGGTCATTACCGGTTGCTATGCCCAACTCAAACCAGCCGAGATCGCCTCTATCCCAGGGGTAGATCTGGTGTTGGGGGCTGCAGATAAATTCAACCTGCCCCTACACCTGAAAAACTTACCCCAACAACAAGGAGTAAAAATTTGCAGTTGTGACATCGACGACGTAAATAGTTTTACGGCATCTTGGTCTTCGCAAGACCGAACCCGCAGTTTTTTAAAAGTGCAAGACGGTTGTGATTACAATTGTTCCTTTTGTACCATTCCCCTGGCCAGAGGAAAAAGCCGAAGCGATAGTATTGCCAATGTAGTGGCAAACGTAAAAGAGCTGTCGGCAGCCCAGACAAAAGAGATCGTTCTAACCGGTGTCAACCTGGGAGATTTTGGTTTGGCAGGAGAAAATTTTTACCAATTGATTCAACAGCTCGACGAGATCGAAGGGATCGAGCGTTTCCGGATCTCATCGATCGAACCGAACTTATTAACAAAAGAGATCATTTCGTTTGTTGCCAAGAGCAAGCGATTTATGCCTCACTTTCATATTCCCCTGCAAAGCGGGAGCAATCGGATACTGGGACTTATGCAAAGAAGATATAAGCGTGAACTCTACTCCCAGCGCGTCGAGTGGATCAAAGCGCTAATGCCACACGCAGCGATAGGAGCCGATGTGATCGTGGGCTTTCCCGGGGAGACTAACGAAGATTTTGCCGAAACGTACTCATTTCTCCAGGCATTGCCCGTTACCTACTTGCATGTGTTCACCTACTCCGAGCGCGAAAACACAAAAGCCCTTGGCTTGCCTGGTGCCGTACCCCTACCGGTCCGTCAACAACGGAACAAGGAGCTGCGCACCCTCTCTTTTGTAAAAACCAAACAATTTACGGCTCCTTTTCACGAAACGATCCGACCGGTGCTATTTGAAAAGGCCGATAACGAAGGGCTGATGGAGGGCTATACCGATAATTATATTCGGGTGCAAACCCCTTACCGGGCCGAATGGGTGAACAAGATCGTAAACTGGACAATTTAGAATTTTACCTACTTTCGCCCTCCCGGAACGTTAGCTCAGTTGGTTTAGAGCACTACTTTGACAGAGTAGGGGTCACTGGTTCGAGTCCAGTACGTTCCACCACTCCCCTTTTACACATTAAATTTCTTACCCGTGCAAAAATCTTTTCTCTTGCTTCTTATTTTTTGGCTTCTCAGCATCAGTGACAGCAAGCTGTGGGCACAAGGAAGACAAGATCCCTATCCGGGTTGCAGCAGCATCTTGATCGAAACCCGACTGTCTGGCGCAGCCGCTTTTGGAAGTTGGAGCCGTCATATAGAAAGCCAGGGGCTAAGACTGGATCGCACCGATCCTACCCTACTTCAATTAAATACACTCCCGATCTCGATCAAAAAGATGAATTGCGAATATTTTATTGAAAGTAAGGTTACGGATAATGGTACCATTTTAGTACAACTCAATTGGAGAACGCTCACAACCGACAGCACTACGAATCGGCCGCCATCCTTTCAGAAATGGACCTATGGTGCCGAAAAAAAATCCGTGGCTTTTACATTATATAACGAGATCATGCGCGTGGTCGACACCTTTGGAAACTACCTGATCTGGTATTCACGCTAAAAGCAATATCACTGCATTAAAAAAGGGTTGCATTAATGCAACCCTTTGATTTTCAGTGGGAGCTGACGGGATCGAACCGCCGACCCTCTGCTTGTAAGGCAGATGCTCTAAACCAGCTGAGCTAAGCTCCCTTTTTGCGGATGGCAAAGATAAGGCCGGGCGTTGAATTGAACAAAGCTTTTTAAGAAATGGTGATCGAACTAATTTTGTGCTATGATAGCCTATCAGAAAGATACAAATACGCACCCCCTTCAAGAAGAAGATATCGACTTACTGACCGATCTGACACCAACCAGTCAACTGATCGTCTGGAACGATGATGTCAATACATTCGACTGGGTCATTACCACCCTGATCGAGATCTGCGGACATACGCAAGAGCAAGCCGAACAATGCGCATACCTGATACACTTTAAAGGAAAATACGCGGTAAAAAAAGGGGAATTCGATCAGCTTAAACCCCTGTGTGATGCTATTTTGGATCGAGGCATCAATGCCACGATCGAAGCCTATGCAGCTTGATTGTCATTAAGGCAAAACCGGGTATTTTTGTGCCCCATGGAATTGACCAAGAATTTTGAACACGGATCGGCGGAAACGAAATGGTATCAACACTGGATCGAAAAGGGATATTTTCACTCCGAACCTGACCAGCGCGAACCCTATACCGTGGTCATTCCGCCTCCTAATGTAACCGGCGTGCTCCACATGGGACATTGCCTGAACAACACTATCCAAGATATATTGGTTAGACGGGCCAGAATGCAAGGAAAAAATGCTTGCTGGGTACCCGGTACCGACCATGCTTCGATTGCTACCGAGGCCAAGGTAGTGCAGTTGCTAAGAGAAAAAGGGATCGCAAAGTCTTCCCTTAGCCGTGATGAATTCCTATCCTATGCCTGGGAGTGGAAGAACAAGTACGGAGGCATCATTTTAGAGCAGCTAAAAAAAATGGGATGTAGTCTCGATTGGGAACGTACTCATTTTACCATGGATCCGGCCTATTACGAGGCCGTGATCAATGTCTTTATCGATCTATACAAAAAAGGATATATCTATCGGGGCAAACGAATGATCAATTGGGATCCCCGCGCAAAAACCGCCCTCAGCGACGAAGAGGTTATCCGCAAGCAAACACAACAGACGCTTTACCACCTTCGCTACTATTTGGAAGGAGGCGATAATGAGTATATCGTTGTTGCTACGGTAAGGCCCGAGACCATTATGGGAGACACGGCCATCTGTGTACATCCTGATGATCCGCGTTATCAATCTTTGCAGGGACGGTACGCCTTTGTACCGCTGATCAACCGTCGCATTCGCATTATAGCCGACGAATACGTAAGCATGGACTTTGGTACCGGTGCACTGAAGGTTACCCCGGCGCACGACAGTAACGATTACCAGCTTGGACAAAAGCATGGGTTGGAGGTAATTGATGTCTTTAACGATGATGGGACGCTTAGCCAGGAGGCGGGGCTGTATGTCGGCAAAGACCGTTTCGAGGTCAGAAAGTTAATCGCCAAGGAGCTGGAAGAAAAAGGATTCCTTGAAAAAACAGAGACCTATAGCAGTGAGGTAGGATACAGTGAGCGTACCGATGTCGTCGTTGAGCCTCGTCTTTCGTTGCAATGGTGGGTCGATATGAAGAAGATCAGTGAACCGGCCTTGCGAGCCGTTGCAGACGAGGAAATCAAATTTTATCCTGGCAAGTTCAAGAATCTCTATCGTCACTGGATGGAGAATATCAAAGATTGGTGCATCTCCCGACAACTTTGGTGGGGGCATCGCATTCCCGCCTGGTACGATGAGCAGGGAAATGTAGTGGTAGCCGCCAACGCAAAAGACGCGGAGGAAAACTATAAAAAGGCATACGGTACCGCACCCATCACTCCCTTGCGACAAGACGAAGATTGCCTGGACACTTGGTTCTCTTCTTGGCTCTGGCCATTCGAAGTATTCAAAGGATACAGCCAACCGCATAATAAGGAAATTCAGTACTACTACCCAACCAATACCTTGGTAACGGCCCCTGAGATCATTTTCTTTTGGGTGGCTCGTATGATCATGGCAGGTTGTGAATTTCAACAGCAGATCCCTTTCAAACAAGTATACTTTACCGGCATCGTCCGAGACAAGCAAGGCCGAAAAATGAGCAAAAGCTTAGGCAACTCGCCCGATCTGCTTGCCCTGATCGATCAGTATGGTGCCGATGCGGTACGATTTGGCATTATGATCGCTTCGCCTGCTGGTAACGACCTATTGTGGGACGAAAGCACCAATGAACAAGGCTTGCACTTTAATAACAAGATCTGGAATGCGCTTAAGCTGGTACGAGGTTGGGAGCAAAGACAAACGATCGAACAACATATCGAGGTACCTGTTTTTGCCATGGACTGGTTTGAAAACCGATTGCAAGAGGCAAGGGCCACACTCGAAGAGCAGTATGGTGAGTTTAAACTAAGCGAAGCCCTCAAAACCATTTATTCCCTTATTTGGGATGATTTTTGCAGCTGGTATCTGGAATGGATCAAACCGGGTTATGGGCAACCGATCGCAAAAGCTACCTATGAGAAAACGATCCTCTTCTTCGAAGAATTGATGCAACTGCTTCATCCCTTTATGCCATTTATTACCGAAGAGGTGTTTCATCAGCTAACCAACAGACAAGACGATCTGACAGTTCGTCCCTTACCCGCCGCCGGTCCGTATGATAATACTCTCCCCTCCTCCGGTGAATTATTGAAACAGATGATCTCTGCGGTCCGCGATGCGCGCAATAAAAACCAGATCAAACCTAAGGATCCCATCTACCTGCATATTGAATCGGAAACCCCCACATTGATAGCTTCCATTACTCCGCTTCTATGCAAACAAGTAAATGCCTTATCCGTTCGAGCCGAGAAGCATATCGGCCCGGTTGCCAATAGCGTGACCGTAGTGGTAGGAAAGGAAAAAATATACATAGAAACGACGGCCCCTATCGATACCGGATCGCAAAAAGAGAAATTGCAAAAAGATCTTGACTACTTGAAAGGGTTCTTGGCTAGTGTAGACAAGAAACTAGGGAACGAAAAATTCGTACAGAATGCGAATCCCACAGTAATTGAGAACGAAAGAAAGAAACAGGCCGATGCGCTGACCAAAATTCGGCTGATAGAAGAGAGCTTACGCTCCCTTTAATTATACCGACTTAAAAAAGGGTAACCGGTAAGACTAGTTCGGCAAACCAACCTCGATACCCGTCAAACTGATCGCGATCGATCAAATAATTGACCCGAAAGCCAAAACTTACGGGATACTGATTCCACCACTTGGTATCGAAAAAAATTTCTCCGCCGGTACTTCGTTGTAGAGCGCTTTGCCTTTTATCCCTGGAATACACCGTGGTATAATCGTAGAATAGGTTAGCTCTGACACGATAAATATAAAGCAGACTGGCCACGCCCACATCAGGCAGCCACAATGGAAAATGATAATTGATACCCATCTTCCACATGCGACTAAAATACCGCCCGGTAAATCCACGGCTGTAGGCCATACGGTTCCCAAAACTGAGTTGTCCCAATGTGTCGCGCTCTTGCCAGGCGCCTTGCAAGACCAGATGATGCCGCTGTGATATACCAGGCAGGTACATGTTCAGCGCGGCATTGGCTTGCTGGCCCTTGAAAGAGGAAACACTATGTTGCCCCAGTAATGTAAGGTTCATTCCCCAGCGAGGATATAGGTGCTGAAGGGCTTGCTGGGTTTGAATGGCTAAGTGGACTCGATGCATCAGGTAGCTGAAATGGACAGACCCTATTGAATCGCGATAAACGCCTTTGTATAGATCGTTACGCAAAACATAAAAACTTCCTACGGACAAATTTCGAAATGTTCTTCCCTGTACATCCTGTAACGGTATGCTGACTCCGATCCGAGTATCGAGTTGAGACCATTCCCTGCGAAGTCCCCTGACCACCGCGGCTCGTTCCATTGTATATTGGGTACCCAACGTCAGTTGCGGAAACCAACCCCCATAGGTAGTAGAGGCCCCCACCGCATGACTTCTTTCGTTCTCATTATACTCATACGACAACTCGGTTTGTAAGGTATTGAGCACATTTTCGCCGTATAAGGAAAACCTATAGAGGGGGTCTTGGTAACTGGGTCGCCAACTATGAAAATTTACCAAGCCCGTTGATTTCTTATAGCGAGTGGCAGAAACGGTATCGCTGGTTCGACGAGAAGAAATAAAACGAGATAAAAAGGACTGCTCCGGTGTGATGGCGCCGGGTACGGCATTTGGAAAGCGGGTTGGCAAGGAATCGGCAGAGAGAAGCTGCCATTGTTTTTTGTCGATATGGCTTACTCTTACCTGATATCCCTCTGCAGTGGGCTCGGTCCAATATAACTTATCGGCGGTAGCGTGTACATTGTATTTGCCAAGGCCGGCATAAGATAGTTGCCATATTGTTTTATCCTCAAGCCTATAGCAATAGACTTGATCATTACCGGAAAAACCGGCCGTAAAATAGACCACTCCTTCGAATGGATGAAGATACCCTAACGAAAACGGTAAGAAAGGCGTTAACAACTCTTCTTGACCGGTCAGCAACGATAGCTTTATCAAGCCCATGGCGCCCTGCTGGTCGCGAGCAGCTGTAACGACCACGGTGTCGGATAAAAACTTAGGGTCTGTATAGAAATAACCGTTAGGAGATTGAAAGGAGGAAAGGACCTTCCCATTGGCCGTAGAAAGAAGATCGAGCGAGTTTGTTCCGGAGGCGGAAACCTGCACGGCAATTACCTTATCCAACTCGGGGGCGAGATCTGGGGTAAAGTATCGGGTATGCCTTGTTAACTTTCTTTGCTTACCGGTATGAATATCCAACAACCGAAGGGAACTATAACTTACCCAATGCCAACGAGGATCTTTTTCGTAGGCCGCATAAACGACCTTCCCCTTTTTATATCCAAAGGGCTGATCCAAGGATATATCGAGCGTACGTAATAAATGCTCGCGTTTATTAGCGACCAAATAAAAACCCGGCCGATGCACAAAACTACTTTTCTGCAGCAGCAGGGTATCGCCTCCTACCCAATAGGGATATTGTCTGTTGGTAGCATATCGCCTCTCGGTTTTGAGTACCCAATTGGGTACGGCTGGTTCCATAGCAGGCTGTTGCTTACGATACCAATCAAATGCATTTTTTCGAAATTGAGAATAATGCAGTCCCGCCGTTTTTTTTAGGGCATGCTGAAATGGATACACCACAGAAGAAAAAGAGGCGGCCCGACGAATAACTGCAGGCCAAAAACGATCTCCATAGGTGGCGACCCCATAGCCGACCAGTACATACCCTAACTCATAATGATCGGGTACAACATCTTTTAAAGACCCGTTTCGAAGCTTTAGCCAAGAATACTTTTTGCCAGCCTGCCACAGGGCCGGGTAGGCATTCAAGAACTGAGGTAACCTTCCCCTACCCTGTATACTAAGTGCTGATTCTTGCCAGGTGGCATCTCCCTCGAAAAACCAATTGGGCACCGCCGCATTGATCGCCAGGTCGTACCCCTGCTGCCCAAATAAGACATGAGCTACCCGGCTAATTCCCACATTCATATTATTGATCTGTTCAACATGCCGATACTCATGCAAAGACAACAGATCGCTCCATCCGATCGAGCCGGTGTTAAAATTATTCAAATGAGGCATCAGCATCCACTCGCTTCGATAGGGCCCCAGTTGTACATAGGCATTGGAGATCACCGAGCTTTGCTGCAAGACGATATCGATGGGCTGCACCTTTTTTCCGAGGCGAAAAGTATCATACGAAGCCAGCCGACCAATCAATGAGAAGGTTCGCTGCGCCTGGCTATCGAGACCCGGGGCATAGATCACACGCACGGTATCGGAGCTAAGCTGTTTCCATCGCTGGCGAGGCGGATTACCTCCAAATTCTTGCGCGTTGAGCCGGGGGAATAGTAAGAGGCCCAAGAAAACCAAGACAAAAAATCGCATGGCAGGATTGTTACTCTAAAGTTACAAAGGGTAAAGGATTCTATCTTTGCAGCTATGGCAGAAGATCTAAAAATTATCCACGGCACAAAAGCAGAGCAATACCTCAGCCTCTTGCCGCAGTTGAACGGACTACTCGAGGGAGAGACCGACTTTATAGCCAATATGGCCAATACTTGCGCCGCACTCAAAGAGCAGTTTGGCTGGCTCTGGGTGGGTTTTTATCTGGTAAAAGGCAACGAGCTGGTTCTAGGGCCTTTTCAGGGACCAGTGGCCTGTACCCGAATTCAAAAAGGGAGAGGAGTTTGTGGCACCAGCTGGCAGCAAGAAAAGACCATTTTGGTCGAAGACGTACACACTTTTCCCGGCCATATTGCCTGTAGCAGCCTGTCGTGCTCCGAGATCGTTATCCCCTTACTTTATCAGGGCCATTGTATTGGGGTATTCGATATAGATAGCGAAAAGCGATGCGATTTTGACGCTACCGATCAACACTATCTTGAGCAGATCGTTGCCTGTCTGCTAAAAAGCTATACGATAAGCTACGCAACTGAATAGATACAAAAAAAAGGAAAGACCTAACCAAGATGCTGTAGCATATCATCGGTCATGGCATCCAGATTGTATTGGGGTGTCCAGCCCCAGTCATGACGAGCCACGCTGTCATCGATACTTTGGGGCCAACTATCTGCAATAACCTGACGATAATCTGGCTGACAAGAAAGGGTAAATGAAGGGATCTTGCGTTGGATCGATGCAGCGACCTCGGCAGGCGAAAAACTCAGGGCCGCTATATTGTAAGAGGTCCGAACGGCAATTCGATCAGCAGGGGCTTCCATCAGCTCTATCGTGGCGCGAATAGCATCCGGCATATACAACATGGGCAAATAGGTGTCTTCTCGAAGAAAGCACGTATAGGACTGCTTTGACAAAGCCTCGTGATAGATCTCCACCGCATAATCAGTAGTACCCCCACCCGGTGCTGACTTATAAGAGATCAAACCGGGATACCGTATACTTCTCACATCCACACCGTAGCGCTGCCAATAATAACGACACCAGAACTCTCCGGCATATTTACTGATGCCATAAATGGTAGTGGGCTCAATGATCGTTTGCTGCGGGCAGTTGATGCGGGGAGAGCTTGGACCAAATACAGCAATGGAAGAGGGCCAAAATACCTTATTCAATTTCTCTTCGCGGGCAATATCCAACACATTGAGTAGCCCTTGCATATTGAGATCCCAGGCCATCGCAGGATTTCTTTCTCCGGTAGCGGAGAGCATGGCCGCCAATAAATAGATTTGGGTGATTTCATGCTGAGCGACCAGATCACGAAGCCTGTCTTTATTCATTACATCGAGCGAAACGTAGGGCCCCGTCCCCTCAAGCAATGAATTTTGATCTCGCAGATCGGCAGCCACTACATTGGCAGACCCATACCGATTGCGAAGGGCAAGGGTCAACTCTACCCCGATCTGCCCGGAGGCGCCGATGATCAGAATTTTCTCATTGTGCATGGCCGGAATATATTTGGCAAACTTACCACTACTTTTGCAACATGACACCGGTAATGACATCCCTTTTCGCGACACAAAAATATGATGATCGATCCTTTTTCTTGCTGGCAGGTCCCTGCGTGGTAGAATCTGAACAAATGGTCCTTGACATTGCCTCGACCATAAAAGAGATTTGTGTTCGCTTGCAAATACCCTTTGTTTTTAAGGCTTCGTACCGAAAAGCCAATCGCTCTAGTGCGTCTTCGTTTACAGGAATTGGAGACAAGGCTGCCTTGGAGATCTTACAAGAAGTTCGCACGCATCTGCAGATTCCGGTAGTCACCGATATTCATACTGCCGAAGAAGCGAGCCTGGCGGCATCTTACGTTGATATATTACAGATTCCCGCTTTTTTATGCCGCCAAACCGATCTGCTCGAAGCGGCGGGACGTACCGGAAAAATCATCAACATAAAAAAAGGGCAATTTGTAAGTGGACCTTCCATGAAGTTTGCCGCTGAGAAAATTGCAAACACAGGCAATAATAAGATCCTGCTAACAGAACGAGGTACCACCTTTGGATATCAAGACCTGGTCGTAGATTTTAGGAACATCGCCTGGATGAAAGAGTTGGGCTATCCTGTTGTAATGGATGTAACGCATTCTTTACAGCAACCCAATCAGGCAGCCGGGGTTACCGGTGGACAACCTGCCCTGATCGAGACACTAGCCAGCGCTGCAATCGCAAGCAGAGTCGAAGGGCTTTTTATTGAAACCCATCCCGATCCCGCATCGGCCAAAAGCGACGGGGCCAATATGCTACCCTTACATAAACTGGAAGAATTATTGACAAAGATGATTCGGATCCGAAACGCGGTTATCTGAGGTTATCTCAGGTCCTCTACGTTGATGCCCGGAAACTTGGACTTATCGAAAACAAATAGGGCATCGGCTGCAGGCACATTGGTCTTCATGGTATTGACAGTATAAGAATACCGATTACCCGCATTCTCTAGCACACGAGTACTGTACATAGACTTGGCTACTTTATCGATCTGCAAATACACGGTGTGAAAATTCTTTGACTTATCAACCGGAGTAAGCTGGATCTCCTGTACGGTTTTGGCACCCACTTTTTTATCCCCGTTTAAAACATACAAGAAGTCCTTATCATAGAAATTGGAGAACAGTTTTTGCGGCGTGATCATTCCACTCGAGGCATCGAGCGTACTGATGGTCGCCTCATTGGCAGCCTTGTCTATATTCCAAACAGTAGTGCCATTACAGATGATCTCCTGACCGCCAAAGACCAGGCGGTACTTGGTTCCCTTCATGGTAATAGTACCCGTTTTGGTGGACAAGGCCTTTCCCGTCGCATTCTCTACCTTGTACGTAAAAGAAGCCTGTACAGAAGTATATGATTTGAACTTAGCACTGACCGCATCCAATATTTTTTTGGCTTCCGGGTCGTTACGAACAGCAGAACTGGTTTGAGCAGATAGAGAAGCTATTTGCCATACCATCAGAATTGTCAACAGGTATCTTGTTTTCATGCAGGGGTTTTACGATCAGTAAAGTTGCGCCGAAGATATACCAATTCCTGAATTAGACGAAGCAAAAACCAGGGGCTTTCTAAGGGCTTCGGTCTTAACAAGATGCTAACAAAAATCAGGACCCAAGTTGTTCCAGGTGGCGTTGCAAATCGGCCTCGGTCTTTATGAGTACTTCACGGGGTTTACTACCCTGTGCCGGCCCTACAATACCGGCGATCTCAAGCTGATCCATTAATCGGCCGGCCCGGTTATAGCCTAATTTCATTCTGCGTTGCAGCAGCGAGGTAGAGCCGATCTGCTGTTGAACGATCATGCGAGCTGCATCATCGAAAAGCGAATCCCGGTCATCCAAATCAAGCTCCCGCCCCTCCATTTCCTTTTCATCGACATATTCAGGCAATAAAAAGGCCTGTGGGTATCCTTGCTGCTCGCTGATAAAATCAACGATGCGCTCCACCTCGGGCGTATCAACGAAAGCACACTGCAATCGAGTCAGTTCTCCATGATGTGAAATAAGCATATCGCCTTTCCCGATCAACTGTTCTGCCCCCCCGGTATCCAAAATGGTACGGGAGTCGATCTTGGAAGAAACCTTAAATGCAATTCGTGCCGGAAAATTGGCCTTGATGGTACCGGTAATGATATTGACAGAAGGGCGCTGTGTGGCAATGATCAGATGAATTCCAATGGCACGGGCCAGCTGAGCCAGACGCGTAATGGGCGTTTCCACTTCCTTACCAGCCGTCATGATCAGATCGGCAAACTCATCGATGACCAGCACGATAAAAGGAAGATATTGATGGCCCTTTTGCGGATTGAGCTTTCGCTTGATGAACTTTTCGTTGTATTCCTTGATATTACGCGCACCCGCCTCCTTTAACAAGTCGTACCGATTGTCCATCTCAATGCAAAGTGCATTGAGGGTATGGATCACTTTTTTGGTATCGGTAATAATGGAATCCTCTTCGCCCGGCAGTTTGGCTAAAAAATGTTTTTCGATATGACGATAGATACTCAACTCCACTTTTTTGGGATCGATCAACACGAACTTGAGTTGAGATGGATGTTTCTTGTATAGCAAAGAAACAAGAATGGCATTCAATCCCACCGACTTACCTTGCCCGGTCGCGCCCGCCATCAACAAGTGGGGCATCGAAGTGAGATCAACGATATAATTTTCGTTATCGATACGTTTTCCAATACCGATGGGTAAACTATAATTATTGTGCTGAAACTTCTCTGAAGAAAGAAGACTCCGCATGCTTACCACGGTCTTCTTGATATTGGGCACCTCTATACCAATGGTCCCCTTTCCGGGTATGGGAGCAATAATACGAATGCCCAATGCGGCTAAACTGAGTGCAATATCATCCTCCAAATTCTTGATGCGTGATATACGCACTCCGGGGGCCGGCACGATCTCGTATAAAGTAACCGTAGGTCCAATTGTAGCACTGATCTTTTGGATCTCGATCGCATAATTGCGAAGCGTAGTGATGATCTGGTTCTTTTGATTTTCGAGATCGTTATTGTCCTGCACGATCTTGTCGGAGCCATGTTGCTCGAGCAGACTCAACGAGGGATACTTATAATTACTAAGATCAAGCGTGGGCTCGTAGGGTGGAAGGTTCTCTGGGACAATGGCGTCCTCTTCGATCGCCTCCGCTGGCACGGTCTTGATCTCTAATTGAAGATCATCCGTGCCCGTGGTGTCCTGTGCAGAAGAGATCTCTTTAGTCGGCGTCACTTCTAAATCAGTGACCGAACCTGCTTTCTCCTCTTCTATCTCTACTGTCTGGCTTGATTCAAGTGAGATCGAATCTCCGTCAATCGCATCACTGTCATCGGCGATGGCAACAGGGGACAGCTCTAAGGGGATGGTTACAGATTCAAGGGGCAACACTTCGTTTGTTTCCGCACTGGCGGAATCGGTATTTTCGGTGTAGGGTCCCTCGTGGTACTGAAGCGCATTCGCTCCCTGGGCATACCTATCATTGATCGTTGGGCCCGTAACAGGTGGAATAAAGGATGCATCCAATGGCTTGGGTTCTTCTTTCCCTTCTGTAATCGGCAAGGGAGTGACAGACTCCGTTTGCGCTGCCTGTTCTTCCGCATCATCTGAACTCTCCGCTGTATTCTCTTCGACAGAAAGTTCTTCTGCAGGTGCAACCGTTTTTTTCAGAAAGGAAAAGCTGGGATTGATCTGCCAAATAACGTAAGCCCCTACCACCAGCAACAAGAAAGCACCGGTACCGACTAGCCCCAAAAAACCCTGCAACTCACGATTAAGCAGATTTCCTACTCCCCCGCCAAAAGCAAATGCACTTCTCGCAAAAAGAAAGGACATCGATACAGAGAGAACGGTAGTGCCTACCGTAACATACTTGAGATTACGCCAAATGGAGAACACCTTTTGTCGAAAAAGTAAATTGACCCCAACGACAAAAAAGAAAGTACAGACCAAAAAAGAAGCGATACCAAATGCCTTGAAAAAGAAAAAATGAGAGACAACGGCGCCGAGTCGACCCAACCAATTAAGGGCCGGTTTATCCTCGTAGAGCAACGCTGAAAATCCTTGCTGCGCGATGGCTTGGTCTTGCTTCCAAGTAAATAGGTAAGAGGCAAAGGAAATAAATAGAAAAATGGAAAGGACCAAAAAGAGAAGGCCGATGATCTTTAAGGTTCGTTCGTCGCGGGCCAGTTCGACCCAACTGAAGGCATCCTCTTTTTCATCAGTAAACTCGCGAAGACCTTTATCTCCTTTACGGTTTTCAGTATCCCCCTTTTTAGACGTATTACGGCGCTTGGTAGCCATTCGAACAAAGATAATCAGTTTCTTTGTTTAGTGATCAGAAGGTACGACAGGTACAACCACCCTGCCACAAATAACGAGCCTCCAATGGGCGTTAAAAACACGATGCCGGTATAGGACAGCTGATAAATTTTAGCAAGGGTCAGAAAAAAAAGAGAGCCACAAAAAAGGATGATGCCGGCCATAAAAAAAGTAACGACCACCTTGCGACCGCGTTCGGTCAAACGATCGCCCGCCGCCCACAAGATCAAAATAGCCAATCCGTGCCAACATAAATACTGTACCGCTGTTTTATAGGGCTCCAGCACAGTGGGGTCGGTCGTTAATTTTTGTAACCCGTGCGATCCAAAAGCCCCGGTCAGTACAGCCAATGCTAACATGGCGGCCCCCAAAGCCCCAGTACGATTATGCATGCAAAAGCGATTTTAAAACAGCGGAAAGATCGATCGGCTCCTCATCGATGCGAAGATCGGCTTGCTCATAATACAATCTTCGGTCGGCCATCTTCTTTTGAATGTACCCTAAAAGCTCTTCGTCGGTTACCGACTGCAGCAACGGTCGTTGCTGTCGGGCTGTCGTTAGCCGTTGGGCAATCGTCTCTACGGCGGGATTGACCCAAACCACCTTTCCGGACTGCTTCATGTACTCGATATTATTCAAAAAACAGGGGGTACCCCCTCCACAAGCCATAACGAATTGCGTATGACTTTCGGTGAGTAAATGAAGACAGTCCTTTTCTAATTGACGAAAAGCCTCTTCTCCATGTTGAGAAAAAATAGTGTCGATGCGTTCTCCCTGGCTTTCTTCTAGCACCTGGTCAAGATCAAAAAAACGGAAACCAGCCTCACGGGCCAAACGAGGACCCCAAAACGATTTGCCAGCACCCATAAAACCGATCAGGTAAATACGCATGCGCCCTATTTGAAAGCATTGAGTCCGGTAATATCCATTCCCGTAATCAGTAGGTGAATATCATGTGTACCCTCATAGGTGATCACACTTTCCAGATTCATCATATGACGCATAACGGAGTATTCTCCGGTAATACCCATACCGCCCAATACTTGGCGGGCATCGCGACAGATTTGTGTGGCGATCTCACAGGAGTTTCTCTTGGCCATACTCACTTGCTGAGGGGTGACTTTCTTTTCGTTCATGAGCACTCCCAACCGCCAAACCATCAGCTGCGCCTTAGTGATCTCGGTGAGCATTTCGGCCAATTTCTTTTGCTGGAGCTGAAATCCAGCGATCGGCTTCCCGAACTGTTCTCGCTCCTTGGCATATCGTAGAGCCGTATCATAACAATCCATGGCGGCACCCAAGGCGCCCCAGGCAATCCCATAACGCGCTTTGGTAAGACAACTCAGCGGACCCCTTAGTCCTTTTACACCCGGTAAAATATTGGTTCTTGGCACCTTTACATTATCAAATACAAGTTCACCGGTAGCGGAGGCACGTAGACTCCATTTTCCATGTGTGGTGGGCGTACTAAACCCTTCCATTCCTCTTTCTACGATCAACCCGTGTATCTCACCCGCTTCATCTTTGGCCCAAACCACCGCCACTTGCGCAAAGGGAGAATTACTGATCCACATTTTGGCTCCATTCAAAATAACATGATCCCCATCGGCTCTAAAATGCGTGAGCATGCTACTCGGATCACTACCATGATTGGGCTCGGTAAGACCAAAACAGCCAAGCCACTCGCCGCTGGCCAGCTTGGGTAAGAATTTTCTTTTTTGCTCTTCACTACCATAGGCATGTATTGGAAACATGACCAGCGATCCCTGAACGGATGCGGTAGAGCGCACACCACTATCGCCTCTCTCCAACTCCTGCATCATTAAACCATAGGAGATATAATCCAATCCTCCCCCACCATATTCCACAGGGACCGTAGGCCCAAAACAACCCATTTCACCTAATTGGCGAACGATATGCGTTGGGAATTCAGCGCGCTGTGCATAGTCCTCTATGATGGGCGAAATTTCTTTTTTTACATAATTGCGCACCGATTCACGCACTAACTTATGCTCTTCGCTTAGCAAGGCATCAACATCAAAATAATCGGGATGTTGAAAAAGGTCGGTCCGAACGGCCATGGCAGGAAATTTGAAACACAAAGTTAGCGAATGCCACCCGTTTCTCCCAACGAGAGGGCGGGGATTTCACGCAAGAGCAGCGCCATCTGTTGTTGATAATGCTTGGCTTCTGCAGCAGCCTTTTGAGCAAAATCCGGCTGGGAAGAAGCAAAGATGATGGCCCGGCTAACATTGACAAGCAGCCCACCCTCACGGGCCAATGACTGTTGAGAGACTTCCTCGAGACTTCCGCCCTGTGCACCAACGCCGGGCACTAAAAAGAAATGATCGGGATATTGCTTTCTGATAGCACCGATCAGATCTGAGCGAGTAGCCCCCACCACAAACATGATGTTACCGGGATTTCCCCAGGATGATGCAGTTTGCATGACCCTCTCATAAAGCAGTTGCTCCCCGCAAGACTGTAATTCAAAATCAGCGGCCCCCGGGTTGGACGTTAGACCTAACACGATCCCCCACTTGCCTGGAAATTGCAAGAACGGTTTTATGCTGTCGGATCCCATGTAAGGAGCAAGGGTAACGGCATCAAAAGAGAGCGTATTGAAAAAAGCCTTTGCATATTGATCGGCAGTATTCCCGATATCACCTCGCTTGGCATCGGCGATCAAAAAATGTTCTTGCCCTATATAATGTACCGTTTGCTCCATCACCGACCAACCGGCTGCCCCTAAGGACTCATAAAATGCCGTATTGATCTTATACGATACGCAATAAGCACGGGTAGCATCGATGATCGCCTTATTGAAAGAAAGTACTCCACCGGGATCACGCGTTATTCCAGCAGGCAACTTATCGATATCGCTGTCTAGCCCTACGCAGAGGTAGGATTGCTTTTGGATGATCTGCTCAATAAGTTGCTGGCGGGTCATATACCAATTATAGGCTGCTGGAAAGATACTATTTTAAACCATAGTTGCGATGTGCTCTGTTTTGATATGAGCATTTCCCATCGCGATACTTCTTACCACCAAGGCAGCAAATTGCTCAAAGGCTTGCTTAGAGACCGCATCGTCACTAATCATCACCGGTACCCCTTGATCGCCGCCCTCTCGGATCGATTGCACCAGGGGTATCTCTCCCAAAAATGGAAGATCATATTCATCAGCCAATTTTCGTCCGCCTTGCTTTCCGAAAAGATAATATTTGTTATCGGGTAACTCGGCCGGTGTAAAGTAGCTCATGTTCTCAACCAGCCCAATGATAGGAATCTTCAACTGCGCTTGCCCGAACATGGCGATCCCTTTTTTGGCATCGGCCAAGGCTACATCCTGTGGTGTACTAACAATAACCGCTCCGGTTACAGGGACTGTTTGCAACAACGTAAGATGGATATCTCCAGTACCGGGAGGCATGTCGATAACAAGATAATCCAGCGTATCCCAACAAACATCGGTAGCAAATTGCTTTACGGCGCTACTGGCCATTGGGCCTCTCCATACCACGGCGTTCTTCTCATCGACCAGCAACCCAATGCTCATCAGTTTGATCCCAAATCGCTCCAATGGAACGATCATCCCTTTACCATCGACCTCTTTCATGAGCGGACGCTCGCCGCGTACACCGAACATGATGGGAACACTGGGCCCGTAAATATCAGCATCCATCAAGCCGACTTGTGCACCGCCCTGCGCTAAGGCCAGGGCCAAATTGGCGGCCACGGTCGATTTACCCACGCCCCCTTTTCCGCTTACCACCGCAATGATATTTTTAACCTGTGGCAAGACTGAAAGACCATCTACACGCTTGGTGCTGGTTTGAGCCGTAAAATGAACTTGCACCACCGCTTCTTTATTGACCAAGAGCTGTATGGCATTGACACAGGCATTGCGCATCATATCCTTCATCGGACAGGCGGGCGTGGTCAGCACGACCGTAAACGAAACCTGCTGCCCGTCGATGGCAATATCCCTGATCATATTGAGCGTTACCAGGTCCTTGCCCAGGTCGGGCTCTTGTACATTTCGTAACGCATCAAGTATTTGCGATTCGGTCATTTGTTAAAATTTAAACAACGCTTCAAAAGGGGTACAAAAGTAAACATTGAAACTGGCAATTTGTTGGGACAATTCAGCCGGGACTGACTAATTTTGTCAAGTGAAAACCCCCTTTCTTTTCTCGCTGGCACTGTTGATCCTAATACCTACCCTGGCCAAAGCGCAATTTGAAACGACACGCGACTCGGTGGTGCAGTTATTCGGCGTGGTAATGACAGCCGATAGTCTGGTGGGTATACCCGCCGTTAGTATCGTGGTCAAAGGACAGAATCGGGGTACTATTACCAATAACCAAGGCGTTTTCTCGATCGTTGTGCTAAAAGGAGACCAGGTCGAATTCTCACACGTAAGCTACCAGGGAAAAACGGTTTTGATACCCCGGAACCTCGTGGGCAATCAGTATAGCATCGTACAGCTGCTGGTAGCCGATACGGTCTATCTGCCTGCCACTGTGCTTAAACCCAGGCCAACGCCAGAACAATTCGCAAGAGATTTTGTGAATGTGCAAGTCCCCGACGACCAATACGAGATCGCTCGAAAAAATACCAACGCCACTACCCGCAGACTATTGCTTCGTACCGTACCGGGCGATGGCGGAGAAGCCACCCGCATGCAAATGAATAAAATTGCAAACCGGGCCGTATACCAAGGGCAAACGCCTCCTATGAATATTTTTAACCCGGCCGCCTGGGCCGATTTTATTGAATCGTGGAAACGAGGCGATTTCAAAAAGAAAAACTAAGGATGACTATGAAGAAAATGGCTGTGATCGGAGCCGGCACCATGGGTAATGGGATCGCGCATGTGTTCGCACAATATGGCTGGAGAGTAACCCTGATCGATGTAAATGGTGCGCAACTCGAAAAGGCAATCAACACCATTAAAAAAAATCTGGAGCGAATGCAGAGCAAGGGCACGCTCACGGCAGAACAAGTAAATGCCACCTTGCAAAATATGACCACGAATACTTCGTTGACCGAAGGGGTCCAAGAGGCCGAGTTAGTCGTGGAAGCGGCCACCGAAAACAAAGAGATAAAACTGAATTTATTCAAAGCGCTCGATACGGCAGCGCCAGCCCATTGCATCTTAGCGACCAATACCTCTTCGATCCCCATACAAACCATTGCTGCTGCTACTCGTCGTCCCGAAAAAGTGATCGGTATGCACTTTATGAATCCGGTACCGGTCATGAAGCTGGTGGAGATCATCACAGGGCCACAGACCGATCAGACTGTCACCGCTCAAATTGTTTCGTACAGCAAGGCGTTGCAAAAAGTACCTTGTGTGGTCAATGACTTTCCTGGCTTTATCGCTAATCGTATTCTGATGCCCATGATCAATGAGGCCATATGTAGTTTACAAGAGGGGGTAGCCGGTGTGGAAGAGATCGATACCATTATGAAACTGGGCATGGCCCACCCCATGGGTCCGTTGCAGCTGGCCGATCTGATCGGTCTTGACGTATGCTTATCGATCATGCAGGTTCTTCACGAAGGATTCAAGACCGATAAATATGCACCGGCAACTTTATTAGAGCAACTGGTCAAAGACGGAAAACTGGGTATCAAGACCGGTGAAGGCTTTTACCAATACACTCCCGGAAGCAAAGAGCTAGTCGTCAGCAGCCGTTTTCGGCAGTAATACTAACGGCATGATGACCCTGGCCACATCGATCCAACATTACTCCAATTGGCTTCAATCAAAAATAGACCCGGACGAAGCCAAGGCCATGACTACCCTCTTACTGGAGCATGTACTGCAAGTGGAAAGAGACCAATTCCACAAACTACAACACAGCTTACTTTACACTGATCAGCTCGATCGACTCGCTGTGCTTACTCAACGTATTTTAGCAGGAGAACCTTTACAATATGCCGTGGGGGAGGCTTGGTTCTGCGGATTAAAATTGATGGTCAATAACCAGGTGCTCATACCAAGACCTGAGACCGAAGAGCTGGTCGAGTGGATCATTTCCAATTGCCGCTTTCCGGTTACGCAACTCCAGATCCTCGACATGGGCACGGGTAGTGGCTGTATTGCCTTAGCCCTTAAAAGAAGGATCAGAAAAGCATCAGTGACCGCAGCAGATATTGATGAAAATGCGCTGACCGTAGCTCGACACAATGCCACGGCACTAGGCATCGATATTACCTGTATTCAAACTGATCTGCTACATCCATCGACCTGGACGAACCTTCCCCTCTGCGATCTGATCGTAAGTAATCCTCCCTACATCAGTATCGATGAGAAGGCCGCGATGAGCGCGCGCGTGTTGGACCATGAACCCCATCGTGCCTTGTTTGCGCCCGGTACCGATCCCTTGATTTTTTATAGACAGTTAATGTTGCTGGCTCAGTCGCATCTCAAGCCCACCGGACAGCTCTTTGTCGAATTGAATGCAGCGTATGCGATGGACATCGTATCGATAATGGAGACAGGCTCGCTAAAAACGGAGATAAAAGAAGATATGCAAGGGAAAAAGAGAATGCTTCGGGCCTGGCGCTGATCTCTTATTCGATACGGGCCACTACTTTGGCCTTTTCTTTTTTGGCCAGTAGCATAATCTGGTAGACTTCGCCATAATAAGCCGTGGTATCGGCATTGATAACTACTGTTGGCGTATCGACCAAACTGCGAAATCGTCTGATCTCGTCGGTAAGGGCGGCTTCGAATCGATCGGACGCAAGCGGAGTCGTACCCAAATAAAATTGTTGATTACGGTCTATCGAGACCATGATATGCTGCTTAGCCTTGGTATCCTTTGATCCTTTGGGTAACCCCACCCTGATCACATTCGGATTCGCCAGGGTCGCTACGATCAAAAAGAACATCAATAAGATAAATAAGATGTCATTGAGAGAATCGGTGAACACCTCTGATTGTTCGCTATGTTTTCTTCTAAATCGCATGGGGCATTAACGAGTAGGCTCTTGTAAAACGTCCAGAAAATCGGCAGCGGCCGATTCCATTTTATTGGCAGTCTTATCGATCTGGGTCATCAGGTAACTATATCCCAAATAAGCGATCAACCCAATTACAAGACCCGAAATAGAAGTGATCAATTTTGTATAAATACCACCGGCGATTGTAGAGACTTCAAATTCATTCGATGTTGTGATACTGGAGAAAAGTTGCATAAGCCCCACCAAGGTCCCCACGAATCCGAAAATTGGAGCGGCTTTGGAGATGACGGATAACACTCCCAAATTCTTTTCGAGTTTGTACATTTCCAAAACGCCTACATTGTCCATGCTCTTTTCAATGGCATCGATCGGCTTACCGATGCGCTGAATACCCTTATCGACGATACGGGCTACGGGATTATTACTATTCTTGGCAAAATTGCGGGCGGCAACCACGTTTCCGGTCACAATATGATCGCGGATGATATTCATAAAATTGGGATCGATGCGTCCGGCTTCCCGAATGGCCATAAACCGTTCGACAAAAACGTAGACCACCGCCAGCAACATGATACCCAGCGGGATCATGATCCATCCTCCGGTAGAGAGTAATTCCCATAAACTAATATAGCCGTCTTGATTGGTATCGCCAGCCACACGCTTGGCCGTGGTGGTAAGACTGTCGGTGATCTGCAATAAATTGATCATGCCTGTTGTGCTGTTAAATAGGTTGATTCAAATTAAAAAAAGTTCCTACTCCTTAGAAATAGTACCGGATGATTTGAACATCAGCGCCTGGATCTGCTTCATGGTCTGCTCCATACCTTCGGCACTTCCGTCGAGGAAGATCACATTTCCTTTTCCATATTCAGCAAAATTCTTGATCGCCTCTGTCCACATACTGAATAAAATAACATTGGTATCCAAATTAGCTTGCTTCATTTGCTCCGCAGCTTCCGTCATACCGGCAGCTACCTCTTTTCTAAACAGGGCCACACCCTGACCACGTAAACGGGCCGCTTCTTTCTCGGCTTCAGCGGATATTTTAATAGCGTTACCATCGGCCTCGGCCGCTTTTGTCTTGGTGATCAGCAAAGCTTGCCCTTCATTTTCGGCCGCAGCCTTGAGGTTATTGGAAGCCACCACCTTGCTCATTGAATCCAGAATAAGTTTATCGAATGTAATATCGTTGATCTGCAAATCTTGCAAGTGATAACCCCACTCCTCGAGCGAATGATCTACCTCCACTTTCACATACTGAACGATCTCACGACGCAGTCCCAACACCTCAGCTTGCTTTTTGGTAGCGACAAAAGAACGAATATTACCCTCGATCGTACGCACCAAGGCTTGCATCAAGTCTTTGTCGGTAATAAACTTAAAGGCCACCTTTTTTATTGTCTCCTCATCGGCATTTTGCACAGAGTACAATAACATGCTTTTAAAATAGACATTGGCCTGATCTTGTGTAACCGCTTGAAACTCCAACTCTACGGAGCGATTTTGTACAGAAACCCTCTTAAAGACGGTCTCAAAAAAAGGAATCTTAAAATTTAATCCTGGTCTTACCACCCGGCGATATTTTCCAAACATGGTGATAACACCAATATACCCTTGATTGATGGTGAAAAGTCCAGACATCACGATCCCAAGCAGTAGGATCCAGGGAATAAGAAAGGCAACTGATTCCATAGGTAATTTTTTTACAAGTTACGACTAATTCCTCTCCCTACAAATGCAGAGTAGATGCACCAATACCTCCACAGCTTTTTGCATGTCTTGTACCGACACAAATTCGCGTTTGGAGTGGATCAACTGCTGGCCGGCGAAAAGATTCGGACAGGGCAGCCCCATAAAAGAAAGTCGGCTTCCGTCGGTACCACCCCTGATACTCTCTTGTTGAAGAGATAGACCCGCGCGCTGCAGGGCTTCCCTGGCCAGCGCTACCACATGTGGATGACGATCGAGTACTTCTTTCATGTTCCGGTACTGTTCGGTCTTGGCCCACGCATAACAGGCACCCGGATACCTACTGATCACCTCTTGTACCAGTCCTCGGAGTATCTCTTCTTTCTCGTGCAGTCCCTGGATCGTAAAATCACGGATCAAAAAATGCAAAGTGCATTCCTCGGCCAAACCAGACATACTAACGGGATGAATAAAACCCTCTCTGCCGGCCGTGGTTTCGGGAGATAAGCCATTGGCAGGAAGGGTGGCCAGTAAAGCCCCTGCTATCTTGAGCGCATTGACCAGCTTATCCTTGGCATAGCCTGGATGAACGATCACTCCCTGCAGGGTAATCTTTATTTCGTCGGCACAAAAGGTCTCGTCTTCGAGAGATCCCAGTTCTCCGCCGTCGAGCGTATACCCAAAATCGGCGCCGAGTTTTTGCAGATCAACATGATTTGTTCCTTTTCCGATCTCCTCGTCGGGTGTAAACAAGAGACGAATCTTTCCGTGCGCTATATCCCGATGAGTAACCAAAAAATGAGCCAGGTCCATGATGATGGCTACTCCGGCCTTATCATCCGCCCCTAACAAGGTAGTACCCGAGGCGGTAATAATATCATGCCCGTGTTTGTTTCGTAAATAAGGATGATCCTCTTCGCGAATTACCTGTGTTGGGTCATCTGGTAATACAAGCGCCTGGCCCTGGTAATGACGATGTACTATTGGCTTTACACCGGCACCGCTACAATCGGGGGCCGTATCCATATGGGCACAAAAACAGATTACAGGAAGGGGCGCTGATGTAGTGGGTTCGATGGTGGCATACACATAACCCCATTCGTCCATATGGGCATCAAGAACACCCATTTGATGCAACTCCTCTACCAGCAGGGCTGCCAACTTCTTCTGCCCCGGTGTACTGGGAAAAGTAGTAGACGCAGGATCGCTCTGCGTGTCGCATTGAACATAACGCAAAAAACGCTGTTCAACCGTGTAAGCATACCCTTCGAACATGAGAAAATTTAAGGAAGAATGATCAGTGGACTAGCTCCATCGATAGAGACCAATTCCAGATCAAAGATCAGGTCTTTTCCCGCTAATGGATGATTGGCATCTAATAGCACGACACTTTCCTTGATCTCGGTAACGGTAACCTGAAATTGGCGACCCTGTCCATCATTCATTTGCAGGGGCATCCCGACCGTAATTTCCATGTCGGCAGGAAAACGCTCTTTGGGCATTTCGATGACCATTTCGGGGCTGTGGGGACCATAGGCTTCCATAAAAGGAATTTGAATGGTCCTCTTTTCTCCCACGGCCATACCCGTTACGCCATCATCAAATCCTTTTATGACCGCGCCACTACCCACCTCAAAAGCAAGGGGCTCACGACCAGCCGAGGAGTCGAATGTCTCGCCCGAAACGAGCTTGCCATGATAATGAACCTTTATCTTATCACCACTTTTTACCGTAGACATAATACTGTACTTATTTAAGCTGCAAGGTAACCATAATGAGGCAGCCCGATTTATTTTTTTTGCCAAAATGCGATTGCTTAATTTTAAACTGCATCAACCTAATTGAAACAATGAAAAGCGGCATTCTTTTTTTCTTGTCTTGTTTTCTTGCCATTACGGTAAGCGCTCAACAAAAACAAGTAACAGCTCAACAGGCCGATCGAACCCTTATTCCCGTTATACAGCCAGGCGCAGAGCAGCTTAAGAACTACCTGGATCTGTTACTGGGAAAAAGAGTTGCCGTTTTCGCCAATCAAACATCGGTGATCGGCCCCTCTCACCTGGTAGACAGCTTACAGAAATTAGGGGTTGATATCCGGGTTATTTTTGGTCCCGAGCATGGATTCAGGGGCGATGCAGATGCTGGCGAAAAAGTTGGAAACTACATTGATAAAAGAACCGGGATCCCGGTCATATCTCTCTACGGTGCTAAACGTCGGCCTGACGAAAAAGACCTTCAAGAGATCGATGTGATGATCTTCGACATTCAAGATGTGGGCGTGCGCTTCTACACCTTTATCTCTTCGCTGGAAGCCTACATTCAATCGGCCAAGGAGTTCAATAAACCATTGATCGTGTTGGACAGACCAAACCCGAACGGATTTTATGTAGATGGCCCGGTACTGGACACAACCTATCGCTCCTTTATAGGAAGACAACCCATTCCCATTGTCTATGGACTTACCATTGGAGAATATGCCGGCATGCTCTTGGGAGAAGGGTGGATACAAGGAAGTGCTCCGCCCAAATATGAGCGAAATGTGCAAGGAGGATTTGGACTAACGGTTGTCAAATGTGCCAATTACACACATCGTTCACTCTATGTGCCTCCCATAAAACCCTCTCCAAATCTTCCTGATATTCAAACTATCTACCTCTACCCTTCTACCTGTTTTTTTGAAGGGACCGATCTCAGTGAAGGGCGGGGAACCAACAAACCCTTTATGCTTTTTGGGCATCCTTTACTACCCGCCTCCATGGCGGCTTTTACCCCGCAACCCAATGCCGGAGCCAAAAGTTCAAAGCATTATGGAAAACAATGTTACGGGTGGGAACTAAGCGGCACCCCCCAAGAGATACTGGCCATGACCAAGGGGCAGATCCAGTTGAAATGGCTTCTGGAATCCTACCGTTTGTTTCCAGAAAAAGACAGCTTTTTTCTACTTCCTAAATCGGGCGACATCAAGGCCTCTTTCTTTAATAAACTGGCCGGCAACAACGACCTGTGGCAACAGGTACGCGATGGACTATCCGAAGAAGAAATAAAAAAAAGTTGGGAGCCCGCATTAAGTCAGTACAAGTTGATGCGTAAAAAGTACCTGCTTTACGAGGACTTTGAATAGCGATTGAGCCCTGGCTTTTTGTTACATTCGCAACCATGCAAGATTATCGATCGGTGCGTATTGTTTTTATGGGCACCCCTGCCTTTGCTGTAGCAAGTCTCGATGCCCTTGTTCAAGCGGGCTGTACGGTTGTGGGCGTTATTACCGCCCCCGACAAACCCGCCGGAAGAGGACTGCAACTGCAACCCTCCCCCGTAAAGGAATATGCCTTGGCCCATAGCATTCCGCTCTTGCAACCCATCAAACTAAAGGACCCCTCTTTTTTGGAAGCGTTAGATCAATGGAAAGCCGATCTACAAGTAGTAGTGGCCTTTAGAATGCTTCCGGAAGTAGTATGGAATCGCCCCCGCTTGGGCACTATCAATTTGCACGGATCGATGCTTCCTGCTTATCGGGGGGCAGCCCCCATTAACTGGGCTATCATCGATGGGAATACCGAAACCGGTGTCACCACTTTTTTATTACAACACGAAATTGATACCGGCGCGATCTTAGAAAAAAAATCCATTCCCATAGGGCCCGATGAAACGGCCGGAGAATTACACGACAAGATGAAAGAGATCGGCGCCTCTTTACTGGTAGAAACTGTAAAAAACTGGATAGAGCAAAAGATCGTTCCGATACCCCAGTCCAATATCAATTTCGATAGTAAAGTACTTCGCCATGCCCCCAAGCTGAGCAGGGAGACCGGACTGATCGATTGGCAACAGTCCGCTGCGGCCATCCACAACCTGGTGCGTGGGCTTAGCCCAGCTCCCTGTGCCTATACCACCTTACATGGCAAGCTGCTCAAGATCATTGGGACCAAACCCCATATGAATAATCGAAACTTGCGCCCCGGCCAAGTAGATACCGATGGAAGATCTTATTTGTTTTTTGGCTGTGGAGATGGATCGATCGAAGTGCTGTTCCTTCAACTTGAAGGAAAAAAACGCATGGCTGTTTCCGAATTCCTGAAGGGCTACCGGTTCGAAGAAGGCCAATAATAAAGAGTGAGTGAAAAAGTTCCCGTCTCATTAATGCCCAATATGGGCAAGGCTGCTGCACTGACCCGAAGGTCAAAAGGTACATTAAGCCGAATATCATGCAATGGGCCGATCACCTTGGCATACACCCCACGACTTTGCGCATCGGCATATAAATACACGAAGGAACCTACCGGGGCCAGGTTGGTCAACACATAAAACTTTTGATCGGAATAGCCACTTTGCGTTTTAAAGACAGTGGCCTTGACCAACTGCTGCATAGGTGCGGAGGCATCAAGCGATTCCTCAAATGCATTTTTAAAGTATCCCTGCCCTCTTAACAAAAAGCGATAGAGCGTCTCATCGCGTACCTCGGTACGAGGTGAAGTTCGCTCCATCGACCCTTTTGCATTTGTCTGCGCCCACGCTGAGGAGCAAAGCAGCCACAACAAAGAAAATACCAAGGGACGAATGATCATCATGCCTGTAAAGATCTGAAATTTTAATCAGTCAGACTTTCTTTGAGAATACGGAGCTCTTTGGGATAATAATTATTGACTCGACTGGAGAGAATATTGATCCAGCCCAGAGGATGTTGTTGGTAGGCCGCGATGCACCAACCCTTTTCTACCCGTTCGGCCAACGACAAGGGCTTTCTCTGTAAATAGAGAATGGCCTCTTCGACCGTCAGCGAGACCAGGGGAATCCCTTGATGCAAGCGTTGACTAAGGGCCAGGGCATGATCGGGTACCAGCTTGTCGCCCATGATCTGCCCGACACGGAAACCGGAATAGATCACATTCAAAACTTTGATCAGTTGGTGCCACTCGTCCCAACATAGACGAGGCCACCCATAAATAGAACGCTGGGTTTGAAAATAAAGATCATCCTCCTCTTTGATCCATTCGCGTACAATTGCCACTTCTTTTTTACTAAGTGTTTTTTCCGTTCGAACCTTTTTGGCCACCATAGCCACCTCACCCTCTACTGGCTTTTGCAAACAACAAAAATAGAATCCTTCCCCTTTTGCTTTATCGGGCCAACAACGATAACCCGGCGATGAAGGCGTTATGTTCCATGCTGGTTGCAGGGACAATAAAAGCGGTCGCGCCCCTTTCTCTTGGATCAACCTGGTCGATATGTCTTCGTTCTCTTGTGTCGAATAGGAGCAGGTAGAATAAAATAAAATTCCTCCTGGTCGTAATGTTTGCCAGGCCGCCGATACAATACGTTGCTGGCGCAAGGAACAATGTTGAACGGCACCCGGACTCCAATGGGCAATAGCATCAGGATCTTTACGAAATAACCCACTGCCGCTACAAGGAGCGTCTACTGTTACCCAATCAAAGTAATTCTCGAGGGCAGAAAATTGCTCCGGATCGTTTTGCGTAACCAGGGCCTTTTGAACGCCCCAACGGATCAGGTTATCGCGCAACACAAGGGCCCGGGAGCGGATCACTTCGTTTGCGACCAAAAAACTATTGGGAGGCAACAGCGAATAAAGATGAGTTGCTTTACCCCCGGGGGCGGCACAAAGGTCCAATACCCGTAAAGGCCGATCTTTTGGCAAGAACTGCTTGACGGCCTGTTCCAGTAACATACTGCTGGCCTCTTGCACATAGTAGGTGCCGGCATGAAACAAGGGGTCGAATGTAAACGAAGGCCGCTCTGATAAATAATATCCATGATTAGCCCAACCTATCGGTTGCGTAGCATATGGAAGCGAGGGCAACTTGGTCGGATTTAGGCGAATAGAAGTTGGAAGCGTTGCGTCTTGATGAGATTGCAAAAAAGCATCCCGGTCAAAGCCAACCGTGCCAGAGAGTTGATCGAGTAACGCTGCTGGAAGCCCCACTAACTATTCTTTACTTCGGTAATAAGATCTTGCAATACTTTTTTGGCATCACCGAACAACATCGAGGTCTTGGGTCTAAAAAAAAGATCGTTCTCGATACCCGCATAGCCGGGTTTCATGCTACGCTTATTAACGATCACATGCTTTGCCAATTCCACATCCAAAATAGGCATACCATAAATTGGAGAAGCCGGATCGCTTTTTGCAGCGGGATTCACCACATCATTGGCCCCCAGTATCAAGACCACATCGGTGGTGGGAAAGGCCTCATTGGCCTGTTCCATCTCGAGCAATTTTTCGTAAGACACATCGGCCTCGGCCAATAAAACGTTCATATGACCAGGCATACGCCCAGCAACAGGATGAATCGCGTACGATACTTTTACTCCCTTTGCAGCTAGTAGTTTCTCAAGTTCGTGGCAGGCATGCTGTGCTTGGGCCACGGCTAACCCATATCCCGGCACGATCATGACCTTATTAGCATAACTCATTACTACCGCGGCATCAGACAGCGAAATCTCTTTGTACGAGCCTTGAGCGATTCCACCTGCAACGGCGGCGGTATTACCCCCAAAGGCTCCGATCAATACATTGGTCAACGAACGGTTCATGGCCTTGCACATCAATATCGTCAAAAGGGTTCCGGCAGCGCCCACAAGGATACCTCCTGTCAACATCACTTTATTGTCGTATAAAAATCCACCACAGGCAGCCGCAACCCCCGTAAAGGAGTTCAGCAGCGAGATCACTACCGGCATATCGGCTCCGCCGATCGGAAAGACAAAGAATAATCCGTACAAGATCGATAGGGCAAAGATTACATAGAAGAGAAGCTGTGCATTTGCGGGCAATGCCACCACCATATACGTAGCCAATCCCAAGATCAAAAGCAGTAGACCTATATTGAAGGCCTGTTGACCACGAAAAGAAAAATCGCGTAGCGACCCATTTAATTTTCCCCATGCCACCATGCTGCCTGCAAAAGAAACAGTGCCAATGATCAATCCCAACAAGATGATCAATAATAATCCTTCCTTGGGCCATTCGATACCGGCGAATAGAAAGGTTTGCGATAAAGACGGCTGGTGAATGAGATGATCGAACTCAACAATACTGATCAAAGCAGCGCAGGCTCCACCCATTCCATTAAATAAACTTACCATCTCGGGCATGGCTGTCATCTTAACGCGACGAGCCGCGAGGGTACCCACCACAGAGCCGATCGCAAGACCGCCAAAGATCCATCCGTAGTTACCGAGGGTTTCCCCGTCTTCGTTATATAAAAAAATAGTTCCGACGATCGCCAGGGTCATCCCTGCAGCGGCCACCGCATTTCCTTTTCGGGCCGATGTGGGGTGAGAGAGCATCTTGAGCCCGACAATAAAAGTGACCGAAGCAAGCAGATAGATAAGTGAAAGGATATTAAATTCCACAGATAAGAAGTTTTAAAGCTTAGGAGGATTTTTCTTTTTGCTAAACATCTCTAACATCCGGTCGGTAACCACGAATCCACCCACTACATTCAGCGTACCCAATACCACCGCCAAAAAACCCAAGGCCAATGCCAGATAATTATCGGCCTCGGCCTTACCCATAACGATGATCGCTCCAATGATCACGACGCCATGGATCGCATTGGCGCCACTCATTAGAGGCGTGTGCAAAACACTGGGCACACTGCCGATCACTTCTATCCCTACAAAGATCATCAGCACCACAATGTAAATAATGGCCTGATGCTCATGAATCAAATTAAATACAGAAGTCATACCTGATTATTTTAAGCGTTCGTGTACGATTTGCCCCTCGTGCGAAATACAACATCCCTTGACCAGCTCATCATTCCAGTTCAATTGTAACTGGCCTTCTTTACTCAGCAGCAATTGTAAAAAATTGATCAAATTCTTTCCATATAATTTACTGGCATCGGCTGGCATCCGGGAATACAAAGCCGAATCACCGATGATGGTGACCCCGTTACGATGTACCGTCTGGTTATTTTCGGTAAAGGGCGTATTGCCGCCGGTGGCCGCGGCCAGATCTATGATGACAGAGCCGGGTCGGAGCGCATCGATCATTTGCTCGGTGATCAGGGTGGGCGCTTTCTTACCCGGGATTTGAGCGGTAGTAATTATAATATCCGCCTTAGCAGCAGCGGTGGCGATACGCTCTCGCTGGCGTTGTTCGTAGGCTGCAGACTGCTCCACGGCATAACCCCCTGCCTGGCTGGCATCGGCGGCCCCTTCTACTTCAACGAACTTTGCACCCAAGCTCATCACTTCTTCTTTTACGGCCGGACGCGTATCAAACACTTCAATGACTGCACCTAATCGCTTGGCAGTGGCGATGGCCTGCAATCCGGCCACCCCCGCGCCCAAGATCAATACCTTGGCCGGAGCAATACTTCCGGCTGCGGTCATGAACATAGGAAAATAACGACTGTAGGTAGTAGCCGCTAGCAATACAGCCTTGTATCCGGCAATATTCGCTTGAGAGCTGAGGATATCCATCGACTGAGCACGGGTAGTGCGTGGTAACATATCCAGCGAAAAACAAGTAGCGCCACTGTTGGCAACGGCAGTAGCCCATTCGCGGTTATACAGGGGTTGATAAGCCCCGATCAATACTTTACCCTTTAAACTTGACAATATAGATAGCGAGAGAGGATGAATACAAAGCAGCGCATTAGACTGCTCCATCACCTCCGCAGCCGAGAGCACAGTGGCTCCTGCTTTACGATAGGCCTCATCTGTGCAAAACGCCAGATTGCCTGCTGCTTGTTCTACCAAGACCTTTATTCCTTTCTTGACTAAGGCAGAGACTCCTTCGTCGGTTAGGGAAACCCGGGTTTCGGGTACAGCTTCGCGCAGCAGACCAATTGTCATGATAAATAGTTATAAAATAAGTTGGAACTAAGGTAGCAATTAAAATCGTATAGAGAAGTGACGTACTTCTTTGAACTCTTCTTTAAAAAACACCAACCCAAATTGAAAAAGGTCGATCGTACAGCGAACCTCTGGATGCTGCTTAATCGTCTCCCAAGCCATCTTCATTTCTTGACTCCAATAAATATCATCGATAATAAAAACAGAGCCGGACGTTTTTGTAGAAAGCAACCACTCAAAATAACGAAGCGTGGGCTCCAGTTGGTGATTACCATCCAGAAAGGCCAGATCGACTTGCTTTACCTTGTTCAATAAAGCAGGCAACTCCGCATCAAAATGCCCCGAAATCTGCTCTACATTCCGCAAGCCCCAGCGATCGAAATGCGATCGCGCCTTATCTGCCACGGCCGGATTGCCCTCGATAGTAAATATCGTGGCCGAGGGGCAAGCCAGCGAGAAAAACGCAGTGCTCAGTCCCAAAGACGTGCCTAACTCTACAATACACCCAGGCTGATAAAACTGGGCGATCCGAAACAACAAGCGAGCAGTTCTTTCGGGCTTCGAAACCTGTCTGGCCAGATCGCCCACGCTTCTTTCAGATCGACCGGGCGCGGTAGCAGAGCCAGCCCCAAGTTCCACGATCGGCAATACGGTAGCATCAGCCAGCAATTCCTTTCTCCACGGAGCCCAGGTCAGATAAGCCGGATGGAGTCTGGTATCGCCCAGGACAGATCGTGCAAATTGATAAACAAATGGAGAATGAATGCCATGTCCAGCAGCAGAATAAGAACTTATATAAAATTGAAGATAATCAATACAAGTCCTTAAAATAGAATGCATAAGGAGATATTAAATTCGCTCCCAAATCTCAAAGGAGCAACTATATGCATTCTTGGCATCGGCCTCTTGTCTGACGGCCTTTTGCATGGTCCAGACGGTAGGATCTAGCGCCGGAAAGAAGGTATCCCCCTCGGGTTCCGCCTCAACCCGGGTCAAGTAAATGCGACTTGCCAGGGGTAAAAAAATGGCATAGATCTCTCCTCCGCCAATCACCATCACCTCTTTGGCAAATACCGACCGAGCCTGGTGTAGCGCCTCCTCGGGAGTAGACACCACCGCTACTAACTCGCTATGGGGAGACCAATCCTTGTTCCGAGTCAGCACAATATTGGTTCGCCCCGGCAATGGAGCCATTAGCGAGGCATAGGTCTTTCTTCCCATGATAATAGGCAATCCCCAGGTGATGTTCTTAAAATGGCGCAGATCGGCCGGCAATTGCCAGGGAAGGGCTCCCTCCTTGCCAATAACATGATTTGAGGCCGCCGCGACTACCAGAGAGATGATCATGAAAGATATATTGCTTGAGATGAATATGACTTACAAAAATAAACGCTTCTTACCTTAGACGGCAACGGGCGCTTTGATGGCCGGATGACATTGGTAATTGAGTAAGGAAAAATCCTCGTACCGAAACGAAAAAATATCACTTACCGCGGGATTGAGTTGCAAGGTGGGCAGCGCAAAGGGCTCTCTGCTTAGTTGCAGTATTACCTGCTCTCGGTGATTATTGTAAATATGTACGTCTCCAAACGTATGTACGAAATCCCCTACGCCCAACCCACACACTTGCGCGATCATATGGGTCAGTAAGGCATAAGAAGCGATATTGAATGGCACCCCTAAAAAAACATCCGCACTACGTTGGTACAATTGGCAACTTAACTTGCCGTTGGCAACATAAAATTGAAATAATGCATGACAAGGCATTAACGCCATTGACGGTAAGTCCGCCACATTCCAGGCACTAACGATCAGGCGACGACTATCCGGGTTGGCTTTGATCTGCGCGATCAACTCCTTGATCTGGTCGACCAGTTTTCCATCCTTACCCTCCCAACTGCGCCATTGCTTTCCGTAAACGGGACCTAATTCTCCTTGCTCATTGGCCCATTCGTCCCAAATGCTGACCCCGTTCTCTTTCAAATAGGCGATATTGGTTTCTCCGCGCAAAAACCATAACAGCTCATAGATAATACTCTTTAGATGCAGTTTCTTGGTCGTGACCAGCGGAAATCCTTCCTCGAGATTGAATCGAAATTGATAACCAAAAACACTTTGTGTGCCGGTACCTGTCCGATCGGTCTTTTGTATGCCGTTTTCTAAGATATGCCGAAGCAGCTGGTGATACTGTTGCATACCGCAATTTAAGATGATTGCTTTCTTCGGTCCAATTCTTTTTGGATCAGACTTAGTTCACGCCCAGTTTGGCCCTTTACCGAGGTGTTTTCCTGTGCCCTGCGCATCAGATAGGGCACTACGTCTTCGATAGGCCCAAAGGGAAGGTACTTGCTGACACTGGCACCTGCCTTGGATAGATTGAATGTAATATTGTCACTCATGCCATAGAGCTGACTGAAATGAACATGTGGGTGTCCTATCGATAAGCCTTTCTCTCGCAGTAGCTTTGTCGCAAGCATATTGCTGTATTCATTATGAGAAGCCACGATCATGGCCACACGATCGATTCGATCGATACAATAGCCAAGAGCCTGGTTATAATCAAGGTCGACTGCTTCTTTGTTGGCGTGAATGGGAGATGCATATCCCTTTTCAAGGGCTCTCTTTCGCTCTTTTTCCATGTAAGCACCCCGTACTAGTTTCAAGGCCAAAATGTACTGTTGAGACATGGACTCCGTGCAAGCATCCTGTAAAAACCGAAAGCGGTCATGCCGATAAAGCTGAACCGTATTATATACGAAAGGTCGCTCCCGATTATACTGCTGCATCATCAAGGTCGCCAAGGCATCCACAGGGGCTTGAATCCAACTCTCTTCTGCATCGATGGCCACCGCGACCTGACGATCTCTTGCATTGACACAAATTCGCTGCGCTCTATCGAGTACCCGTTGCCATTCTGTACGATGGTGCTCGTCTAATTGAGCCAGCATGGCCTGATAACGATCCATTAGCGGCCCGGTTTGCGAAAGCATTAGCTGCTGCAGATGCTCCAACAATCCAAATCGCGCAAAGCCAGTTACCTTAATGCTGATGTACGGAACATTGGAAGCCGTGGCCGCATAATCAATGACCCGGTTAAACTCCTGAGCGGCTCTATCAAAATTCTCCTCCCCCTCTTTACCCTCTACTCCATAATCAAGTATCACTTTTACACCATAGCGCTCCAAGGTGGAGGCAACCACTTGGGTACTTTCTAGCGTCTCTCCACCCACAAATTGAGAAAACAATGTACTGCGCAAAAGTCCTTTAATGGGAAGCCGCAAGCGAATGGCCAAAGGAGTTAGTCTGGTGCCCAAGGCTACCAACCAAGAAGAGGACATGATGGAGAAAAGAAAACGCGCCTTGCGAAGAGCGGCATCCGATTTATACTCGAATGCATATTGCGAATTATCAAAAGAGATCGGTTCGTCTTGTAAAGCCATGGCAAGCAATTTGTTCCTGGGGAAAGCCCCTTAAGACCGCGCAAAAATAGCCCCGTAAAGTGGATTATCACCAAAAAATCAGATCGCCTGGTGATTGAAGGGCTGCAACACCATTTCGCTGACGACCCCGCTGACAGGCTGCTGACAGAGGAACCAAATGGCACGAGCGGCTTCTTCTGCCTGTATCATCTTATCGCGCTGGACCCTCAGGTCGATCGTATCCCAAAAGGGAGAGTCCACTCCGCCCATAAAAATATTTGTGATCCGGATCTCAGTACGCTTTAGTTCCTCGCGTATGCTTTGCATCATTCCAACTAACCCATATTTGCTGGCAGAATATGCAGCGGCCCCGGCCATGGGAACTTTTCCGAGTACGCCGGGTATATTAATAATGAGACCCTTTTTTACTTCCTTCATGGCTGGTAAAAAAGTTTTGACCAATAAAAAAGGAGCCATCAGGTTCGACTGAAGGCTTTGCATGAGATCCGTTTCCGAAAGTTGCTCAATGGGTCTGATGATGCCTACACCAGAAGCATTGACCAGGATATCGATTCCGGAGAAGGCAGCAAAATAACGCTGCCCCAGGGCACTCACTTGGGCTGGATCGGAAAGATCGGTACTGAATACCTGAGCAGACGAAAGATGTAGCTCGGCCGCTAACGCATTTAATTTTTCGGGATTACGCCCCGTTATGAAAAGACGGGCACCGCCAGCGGCTAACAATCTGGCTGTTTGCGCACCGATACCACCGGTAGCACCGGTCACCAAGATCTGCTTCCCTTTAATGGATTCCATAGAAAGATTTGTAATAAAACAATTACATCGCTCAATTGTTTACCAAGTTCCTGACTATGTCTGCTATTACCCTGATCTTTCCGCATCAACTTTTTGAGCTGCACCCTGCCCTGCAAAAAGACCGCCCGGTCTGGCTACTAGAGGAGCCCCTTTTTTTTACACAAGTACCCTTTCATCGCCAAAAGCTCGTTATGCACCGGGCTTCTATGAAAGCGTATGCAGAAGGACTCACCCAAAAAGGATACCAAGTCCACTACGTAGAGACAAGGGAGAAAAAAGCAGATCTGCGCGAATTGATCAGGTGGCTTAAAACAAAGAAGACCAGTGCTATTCACTACGCGGACAGCACCGATCATTTTATAGAGCGTCGCCTTCAGCAGACGACCTCTTCGCTCGGACTCGAATTGATCTGCTATCCGACCCCATATTTTTTAAATCAGCTAAAGGATGTAAAGGAATACTTTGATAAGCGAAAAACATATTTTCAGACCGACTTTTACATACAGCAGCGAAAGAATAGAAAATGGCTGTTGCAAAATGATAAGGACCCGGTAGGTGATCAATGGACCTTCGACGCAGACAATCGTAAACCCTACCCCAAGAATAAAAAAACTCCGGCTCCCTTTGCTTTCAAATCAAGTGTATTTGTCAAAGAGGCTCTTGTCTATGTTGAGAAACACTTCTCGGCCCATCCCGGATCAACTACAGCATTTGCATATCCGGTAACGCGCCAAGAGGCCCTGCATCAACTCGACCTCTTCCTTACACAGCGTTTTGCTGAGTTTGGCCCCTACGAAGATGCTATGCAGGAAAAAGAAGTGTGGCTACATCATTCGGTGCTTTCTCCGGCCCTCAATATCGGATTGCTCACCCCACAAGAAGTGATGGACAAGGCCACCCAGTACGCGCTGACGCACAAAATACCGCTGGCCTCGCTGGAGGGCTTTGGCAGACAGATCATGGGCTGGAGAGAATTTATTCGCATCGTCTACGAGCGAGAGGGTGTACGACAGCGCACCAAGAACTACTGGAAATTCACGCGTAAGATCCCTCGTTCCTTTTGGGAGGGAAACACCGGAATCAGACCCATAGACATCGTAATAGAGCGATTGAATAAATATGCTTACTCGCATCATATTGAGAGATTGATGGTGCTGGGAAACTTTATGCTTCTTTGTGAGTTTGATCCCGACCAGGTCTATGAATGGTTTATGATCTTTTTTATTGACAGTTACGACTGGGTGATGGTGCCCAATGTATATGGAATGACCCAATTTGCAGACGGCGGCATTATGACGACCAAGCCCTATATCAGCGGAAGTAATTACCTACTCAAAATGGGGGATTGGGATAAAAAAACAACCCTCACGCTTCCCAATAAAGAAACCGTTAGCTGGACCGCCGTCTGGGACGGACTCTTTTGGCGATTTATGCACACCCATCGCTCCTTCTTCTCCAAAAACCCCAGACTGGGCATGCTACTAAAGACCTGGGACAAAATGGATCCGGAAAAGAGATCGACTCATCTTCGGCTGGCTACCAACTTCCTAGCCTTGCTAGACGCGGGGAAATAACCCTTCTTACGTAAGCAAACTAGCACGTTGACTCAACTAATTTGACGATGGATTGTTTAACTACATTACAATGACATTCCCCACTGACATATCTTCCATTTGGAGTCGGATCGACCAGATCGACCCCATTGCCTATGGGCAAACCCGAAACTACTTGCATGGCGATGTCACTTACTTATCCCCATACATCTCTCGCGGAGTAATCTCTACCCGTCAGGTAGCTGCTGCTGTGCTTTCAAAAGGATACAAACCCGCGCAGATCCAACGCTTCTTACAAGAATTAGCCTGGAGAGAATATTTTCAACGCGTCTGGCAGCATTTAGGCGATGATATGTTCGATGACATTCGCGTCAATAGGACCTCCTTACATTCCGCTGCACTTCCCTCGGCCATTGCGCAAGCCCGCACCGGCATTGAAGCCATCGACCAAGGTATTGAAAGTCTCTACCAAATCGGCTACATGCATAATCACCTTCGCATGTACACCGCCAGTCTGATCTGTAACATTGCCAAAGCCTACTGGAAACTTCCCTCGCAATGGATGTACTATCACTTACTCGACGGAGATCTGGCCAGCAATACCTGTAGTTGGCAATGGGTTGCCGGCAGCTTTGCCTCCAAGAAATACTATTGCAACCAAGAGAACATCAATAAATATTGCAACACGCAACAGCAACATACTTTGCTAGATCATGACTATAGCACGCTATCTTCCATGGATTGCCCCGAAGCCTTGATCCCTTCGGAAAGACCCTTATTGGAAACGATCTTGCCTGAAACCAATAAGCCAGCGATCGACCCCTCTCTCCCGCTGCATATCTATCATCCCTACCACCTCGATCCTACCTGGCGATCCGAAGTGCCCTCCAATCGGGTCTTATTATTAGAGCCCTCCCACTACAAAGAATTCCCTGTTAGCAAAAAGGTCATCGACTTTATCATTTCACTGGCCGGTAACATAGAGGGTGTTCAAGTCTTTTGTGGAGAGTTCAGCGATATCCCTAACGCCTATCAGGTTCCGGCAGTTTATACCCGCGAGCATCCCGCCTTTATGCATATTCCAGGCCAGAAAGATCCACGCGACTGGATGTTTCCGTCCGTAACCCGATACTACCCTTCTTTCTTTAGCTTTTGGAAAAAAGCAAGCGCCTCCCTTCATAGCTTATCGGAATCTCCGCTGCAACCGGCATCGGTTTAGAATGTCACAATCGTTGGGGCATCGTTATCTTTGCGAAAAGAAATGAAATGGAAGCAAAACGCGCGGTAGACAGTCTGACCTTGATGACCGAATTAGTACTTCCCAACGACACCAACCTTTTTGGAAATCTGATGGGAGGACGCCTGATGTATTGGATGGACATTGCCGCTGCCCTTGCTGCCCAAAAGCATTGTAATGTACCTTGCGTTACAGCCTCGGTAGATAATATCTCTTTTGAAAATCCCATCAAATTGGGAAACACGGTACACATAGAGGCTAAGATCACCCGCGCCTTTAATAGCTCTATGGAAATTCATCTGCGCGTGTGGGGCGAAGATCTGATACAGCAATATCGCTATAAGAGCAATGAGGCGTACTATACATTCGTTGCCCTGGACCCGAACAGAAAACCTCGTCCGGTACCCGCGGTAATAGCGGAAACCGAAGAGGAGAAAAAACTCTTTGACGGAGCCTTGCGTCGCAGACAATTGCGACTGATCTTGGGCGGCAAAATGAAGCCTAACGATGCAGCAGAATTGAAGGCCCTATTTTTTAAGGATTAACTGACAACCGGCAACAGTGATCGATGATGGCGCCCTTGCAACATAAATTGCTTGCTTTGCTCAATAGCATCCATGATCTGTTCCAATATCTGCTCGGCGGACGCCTCATAATCGATCTGTAACGGCGCCTTAAATTGAACGCTCAAGATCGTCCCCTTCTTTTTAAAGCGTAATCCCTTTTTATTGAAGGCACGCCAAAAACCATTGATCAATACCGGAACTACGACCGGGCGCACTTCTTTAATAATAAGGGCCGTTCCCTTCCTACCGGGAGCAAAGGGCTTGGTGGTACCTTGCGGAAAGGTGATCACCCAATTTTTCGAAAGGGCTTTGGTAATTTTTCGGGTATCGGCTGGATCCACCCCTCTTTGCACATCCTTTCCCTTTTCCCTCCAGCTTCTTTTGATGGTAATGGCGCCTGCCAATAAGAACAATCGAGACAAAAAGCTGTTCTTCATGGTTTCTACAGCCGCCACATAATTGACACGGGTAAACGGATTCAAAAGATAATAGGGCAAACCCAGGCGGTCTTGCTTACCCCATTTGACCGCACAGAAAATATGAAAGAACGTGATCACATCGGCGAAATAGGTTTGATGGTTGCTTACGAATAACACCTTTTGCTTGGGCAAGTTCTTAATATGTTCCGTACCACTGATGGTCAATTTATTGATCCAAGCCAACCCGGGATAGCTAGCTAAGCCCACCAGCAAAAAGACCAGCTTTCGGATCGGATTAAATTGAACGACTCTTTGTAGAACAGAGGGCATATCGGACATACTAGACAACAAATATACCATGGGGGCAGCGATCTGGTAAAAGAAAAGGCTGCCTCCTTGGAGACAGCCTTTGCATAGTGTTTAACAAGATAGGTTATTCAGGCGCTTTTTCTTCGCCACCTTCTTGCATTTTTTTCTTTAGATCGGCCAACACACCGAGATCACCCAAGGTTGCCTTTTCTACCTTGCCTTGAATGTTCTTGACAGCCTTCTTGGTTTTGTCCGCATCGGCACGAGCCTCTTTCTTCGTCTGCTCGGCCTCTTCGATTATTCCTTGTTCCCAGATGCGGGTATGGGAGAGTACGATACGCTTTTCGTTGCGATCGAACTCAATGACCATGAAGGATGCTGTCTCGTCAGCGGCGATGCTCTTGCCATCTTGCTTGGCCAGATGACGATTAGGAGCAAACCCTTCGAGTCCATAAGGCAACTGTACAGTAGCCCCTTTATCGTCGCGACGTGTTACCACTCCTTCGTGCAGGGTGCCGATCGCGAAGGTCTCTTGCAATTGATTCCAAGGATCTTCTTCGAGCTGCTTATGGCCTAATTGTAATTTGCGATTATCCTTATCGATACCAAGGATCATCACATCGATGTGCTGTCCTACTTTGGTATACTCTGTAGGGTGATTGAAACGCTTGAGCCAGCTGAGGTCACTGATATGGATCATGCCTCCAATGCCAGGGGCCAGCTCTACGAATACGCCATAGTTGGTAATATTCTTGACCAGACCGTCATGACGGCTTCCCTCAGGAAACTTGGTCTCGATCTCATTCCAAGGATCGGCCGTAAGCTGCTTGATAGACAGACTCATTTTACGGCTGTCTTTATCGAGCGTAACGATCTTGGCCTCATGCTCATCATTGAACTTAAAGAATTCCTTGGCATTAACGGGTGTGTTCGCCCACGTGATCTCCGATACGTGCACCAGTCCCTCTACACCGGGTTGGATCTCGAGGAAGGCGCCATAGTCTTCGATATTGACAACACGACCTTTAACCACATTTCCTTCTGCGATATTGCTACCCAATACATCCCATGGATGTGGTGTCAGCTGCTTTAAGCCCAGGCTGATACGACGCTTCTCATCATCGAAGTCGAGTACCACCACGTTGATCTTTTGGTCGAGCTTAAGCACTTCGGAAGGATGTGCGATACGTCCCCAAGAAATATCGGTAATGTAAAGTAAACCATCGAGTCCACCCAGATCCATAAAGGCTCCAAAGTCAGTGATGTTCTTAACGGTTCCTTCGAGTACCTGACCTTTCTCAAGTTTACTCATGATCTGTGCACGCTGAGCCTCAATATCGCTTTCAATAAGTGCCTTATGAGACACTACTGCATTCTTGATAGCTTCATTGATCTTGACCACCTTAAATTCCATGGTCTTACCCACGAACTGGTCATAATCAGCAACGGGCTTCACATCGATCTGAGATCCGGGAAGGAAGGTTTCCATACCGAATACGTCTACGATCAATCCACCCTTAGTTTTAGAGGTAACAGTACCGGTGATCACCTCGCCAGTCTTATGCACTTCTACGATACGCTCCCAGGCTCTTGTAATACGCGCTTGACGACGGCTCAGGTTCAGATGTCCGTCACGGTCTTCTTTTTCAACGATCATCACTTCGACCTCATCCCCTACTGATAATTCAGGGAGATCGCGGAACTCATTGAGTGAGATCAATCCATCGCTTTTAAATCCGATGTTCAAGACCACGTCGGTCTTGGTAAGACCTACTACGGTTCCTTTGATAAGTTCTCCGTCGTTGAGTTGCACAAAAGTGTTTTCATACACTTTGTGATACTTTTCTCTTTCCGCTTCGGAATACGTGGTCAGGTTGCGCTTGTCGACACTCCAATCAAAATCGTCGTGAGCTGTCGGCGCGCTCATCACAGGTGATGTTGTTGTCGCTGTAGCGGCAGCGGTATCTCCGGCAGCCTGCTCCTGTGCATCAGCGTTTAGTTGTTTGGGAATGTTGTTTTCAAACATGATTGCTTTCCCGAGGGTTTTATTTCGGGGTGGCAAAGATACGCTTATAATTGCTATTTTCACTAAAAATCGGGCCTTGTTATACACCCTGCTAAAGCTCGCTGGGAGACTGGCAATCAAGATATTATGCAGAAAGATCCGGATCAATCGTCCTGAGGTCCTGGCGATGAACGGCCCCCTGCTGTTAGCAGCAAATCATCCTAACTCTTTTTTGGATTCCATCCTACTGGATCTCTTGTTCGACAAACCGGTTTGGGCCTTGGCAAGAGGAGATGCTTTTCGCAACAAAACACATGCCCGTTTATTACGTAGGCTAAAGATCTTGCCCGTTTACAGAAGTAGCGAGGGCGTAGAGAACCTGACCATAAACTACCAGACCTTTGATGCTTGCGTGGCTTTGTTTCGAGAGCAACAGATCGTGACCATCTATAGCGAAGCGCTATGCGTTAATGAGTGGCATTTACGTCCACTAAAAAAAGGTACCGCGCGCCTGGCTATTCAAACATGGGAAGCCGGTATTCCCTTACAAGTTGTTCCGGTGGGCATCAACTACAGCTCTTTTCGTCTTTTCGGAAAAAATGTTGACATCAATATCGGAGAGCCGATTGCTGCTGCGGACGTTCCCCATCATAACTCCAACGGACAACGACTCAACTCTTTTAATCAATTATTGCAAGAGCGACTGCAACCCCTGGTTTACGAAATAGAAAAAAACGATACCGGCAACAAAAGAAAAAAATTGGGTGTACAGATCTCCCCGGCAGAGAAGATCATTTTCTTCTTCCCGGCGCTGATCAGTAAGCTCATTCACTGGCCCTTGTATAAACCCATACGAAGTATAGCCATCCACTATTTTGGGAAGACCGGACATTACGATTCCGTAGTTACTAGCCTATTGTTGATACTCTACCCTATTTACTTACTAACGACCAGTATCCTGCTGGGCTGGTATACCCATTCTTGGTGGATAACATTCGGCTGCCTGTTGGCGGCCCCGATTTGTGCCTGGTGCCAAGTAAGGATCAAACCACAGTTCGATCAATCGTAAATGCTGCTTATTGCAAAAGGGCAATGGACCTGGCGGCTAACATTCCGCTACTCCAGGCATGCTGAAAATTAAAGCCCCCCGTAATGCCATCAACATCCATGATCTCTCCGGCAAAGTAAAGCCGGGGTATTTTCTTGCTCATCATGGTAGCCGGATCGATCTCGGCAAGCGCTACCCCACCGGCGGTAACAAACTCTTCTTTAAAAGTGGTCTTGCCCTCTATACGCATGGGCATATCAGTGAGCAAGCGGATCAGTTGGTTCTCCTCGCGACGGGAAAGATCTGCCCAACGTCGCTCTGCAGCGATACCGGCTTGCCCCAAGAAAAAATCCCAGAGCCGCTGCGGAATGGACGGCAACTTGCCATTACTGACCTTTTGCGCTGGATGAGACAATCGTTGATCGGCAAATAAGGTGGCAAGCGTCGAAGCAGTATGCCCTTCTCCTGCTAACCAATTTATCTGAATCCCAAAAGAATAATTGCGTTGTGCCAACTCGCGAGCAGCATAGGCGCTCAACTTCAAAACAGCAGGACCACTCAACCCCCAATGGGTAATCAAACAAGGACCGGTCTGCATAAATTTTGTGCCACTGATCTTGACCGAAACCGTCTGCACCGATACGCCCTGCAACGAGACAATGGGATCGGCGGGTGCGTTGAACGTAAAAAGCGAAGGCAGGGGATCGACGAGTGTATGTCCCAATGCGCTAAGCCAATCGAAAGCGGTACGCTGCGACGAACCACCACAGGCGATACAACAATACTGCGCAATCACTTTTTCTTCCTTTTGTAGCAAGATCTCGAATTGCCCAACCCCTGGCACCAGCTGAATTACTCCTGCTTGCATCCTGATCTGCACCCGATGTGTGGCCGCTTCTTGTAAAAGCGCATCGATGATCGTCTGAGAATTATCCGTTACAGGAAACATCCTTCCATCGTTCTCTGTTTTTAAGATCACCTGGCGAGCGGCGAACCAATCGATCGTATCCTGGGTAAAAAAATGATGTTGATAGCGTTTTACAAAAGCGCTTCCCCGTGGATAATAACTTGGAAATTGAGCGCGATCGAAACAAGCATGCGTCACATTGCAACGCCCACCACCACTTACCTTGACCTTCGCCAATAATTTATTGGATCGTTCAAGTAAAATCACCTGAAGCGATGGTGCCAAGCGAGCCGCATTGACAGCACAAAATAGACCTGCTGCTCCCCCACCGATCACAACCAGTGTCTGTTTTGGAGGGGTAGACATAAAGGGAAAATTAGTAAAAAGAAGACTAGATCGTAAACAAATAACTATTGGCCTTTTCTGCAGCCTCAATAGCGGTATAATCCGATAAAATATCGGCCTTATCTTTTCTTACGCAAACATCATGCTCAAAATGAACGGAAGGCTTTCCGTCTTTCGTCCGAACGGTCCACCCATCGGAGGCCGTGTATACTTCTTTTTTTCCAAGGTTGATCATAGGCTCAATGGCCAATACCAATCCCTCTTTTAGCTTTGGCCCCGTGCCCCTTTTCCCATAGTTTGGCACCTGGGGGTCTTCGTGCAAGTCTCTTCCCAGACCGTGTCCTACCAATTCTCTGACCACCCCATAACCATGTTGCTTTTCGGTGTGCGATTGTATAGCAAATGAAATATCACCCACCCGATTTCCCGCAACGGCTTTCTCGATTCCCAAGTACAATGATTCCTTTGTCACCTTAATAAGTTGCATAACCTCCTTTCCCGGATCACCGATCGCAAAGCAATACGCATGATCACCATGCCAGCCCTGATACAGTACGCCAATATCAACCGAGATGATATCACCTTCTTTCAGTTCGGTCTTGGTAGGAAATCCATGCACAACAACGTCATTGACCGATAAACAAGAATTGTAGGGATACCCATGATAGTTCAGGAAAGAAGGAACGGCACCGCAGTCGCGAATAAATGTACCTATAAACTGATCTAGCCAGATCGTGGTAAGACCAGGACGAAGCTCAGTGGCTACAGCCGTAAGGGCCCGGCTGACCAAGAGGGCCGACTGACGCATCAACTCAATTTCCGGAGCAGATTTTACGATCATGGCGCAAATATCATCTAAAAAAACAAAACCCGACCTTTTAAGCGGCCGGGTCTGTCTATTCACAAAACAATACGTTACATATCAACGGGAGCAGCACTTTGGCGGCCTTGTATGCGACCGCTCTTCATCAATCCGTCGTACTGACGCATCAACAGCTGGGTCTCGATCTGCTGCAAAGTGTCTAAGATGACGCCCACCATGATCAGCAAGGAGGTACCTCCGAAGAAATTGGCAAACTGACCTGTTACTCCCAAACGCTCTGCAATACCAGGTAAGATCCCCACAAGGGCTAACAAGATAGCGCCGGGAAAAGTGATTCGATCCATAATGGCACCAATATAATCAGCCGTAGGCTGACCGGGCTTAACGCCGGGAATAAAGCCATTGTTTTGCTTGAGATTATCGGCGATTTGCTTGGGATTAAAAATAAGTGCCGTATACAAAAAGGTAAAGGCAATCACGACCACAGAGTAAACGGCCATGTATAAAATACTTTTGGGCTGGGTAATCTCATATAAGAAACTACCGGGCTCTTGAGAACTATAACTGGTAAAAATAGTGGGGATAAAGATGATCGCTTGCGCAAAGATGATAGGCATTACCCCGGAGCCATTCACTTTCAAGGGCAAGAACTGACGCGCACCTCCAAATTGACGATTCCCTACAATTTGTTTGGCATAATTGACAGGCACTTTACGAACCCCTTGTACCAATAAGATACAACCCATGATGATGGCGATCAATATGGCCATTTCAACAATAAAAATCAGGATCTGACCATTGGTGACCGACTTATTACTAAGCTCCTGTAAGAAGGATTGGGGCAGACGTCCTAAAATACCGACCATGATGATAAGGGAGGTACCGTTTCCAAGACCTTTGTCTGTGATCTTCTCGCCCATCCACATCACGAACAATGTGCCGGCGGTCAGGACCACTACCGTAGAAAGGTAGAAATAAGAAGAGAATTCGGTGATGATGGCACCAGACTGCTGGGTAAGCCCTTCCAAGAAAGTAACATACGCAGAGGCTTGTAAGAGGGCCACAATAACGGTCAGATAACGGGTATACTGATTGATCTTCTTTCTTCCGCTCTCGCCTTCTTTTTGCATCTTTTGAAAATGAGGTACGAGTACCGTCAGCAACTGCACAAAAATGGAGGCAGAGATATAGGGCATGATCCCCAATGCAAAGATAGAGGCCTGGTTAAAGGCGCCCCCGGAGAAGGCGTCGATCAGACCCAGGATACCGCTGTTATTTTGTTCGGTCGAGGATAACTTGACTGGATCGATACCAGGCAAGGCAATATGTACTCCGATCCGATAGATCAATATCATTAGCACCGTAAAGAGAATCTTGTTGCGCAAGTCCTCGATGCTAAAGATGTTCTTGAGTGTTTTAAAAAAATTCTTCACGGGGCTATAACTATTTTAGTCCGCTAATTTATTTTACGATTTCGACCGTACCGCCAGCGGCTTCAACCGCGGCCTTTGCCTTTTCGCTAACGGCATGAATACGGAAACTGTATTTACCCTTGAGCTCTCCATTCCCGAGCAACTTGACCAGATCGGTCTGCGCAATCAGTCCGTTGATGTACAGGTTCTCCAGGGTAAATTCTGTCAAATTGTACTTAGAAGCCAATTGCTCGATCTGTCCCAGATTGAACACTTTGTATGATACACGATGGGGATTTTTGAAACCACGCTTGGGAACACGACGCTGAATGGGCATCTGTCCACCTTCGTGAGCCATTTTACTTTTGAAACCAGTACGGCTTTGTGCACCCTTGGTTCCTTTGGTGGCAGTTCCACCGTGTCCGGAACCATCTCCGCGACCGATACGTTTTGTTTTGTGTGTAGCCCCCTTTGCAGGCTTTAATTGATGCAGTTTCATAGCTTTTATTATTTACTTATCGCCCCGAAAGCGATTTGATACGGGGCTCGCTTAAAAAATAAGAAGGACCCGATTCCGGGTCTTTCCGTTTACTTAGATTCTTCTACTTTAACCAAGTGCGTTACCTTACGAACCATTCCCAGTATTTGCGGGGTGGCCTCCAATTCGCGTGAAGAATTGGTTTTGTTAAGACCCAAGGCCTGCAACGTCAACTTTTGACGCTCCGGACGATCGATCGGGCTTTTCACCAATGTTACCTTTATCTTCTTCATGTTTCTTATTTTATCCGTTGAATACTTTCTTAAGACCAATGGTACGCGTTTTAGCTACCTGGATGGGCTCGCGCAACAAGGCTAAGGCCTTGACTGTTGCTTTCACCACATTGTGAGGATTGGCAGAACCCAATGACTTGGCCAACACGTCCGTTACCCCGGCACTCTCCAATACGGCACGCATGGAACCTCCGGCAATTACACCGGTACCATGAGCGGCAGGCTTGATCAATACCTTGGCGGCTCCTTCCTTTGCCCACTGATCATGGGGGATGGTTCCCTTCATGACAGGAACTTTGATAAGATTCTTCTTGGCATCCTCAATTCCTTTTGTGATAGCCTCTTGCACCTCTTTGGCCTTACCCAAGCCATGACCAACCACTCCATTTCCGTTACCTACTACCACCAGGGCAGAGAAACTGAAAGAGCGTCCGCCTTTGGTTGTTTTCACCACGCGGTTAACGGCCACCAACTTATCCTTCAACTCCAGATCACCGGGCTTTACTCTGTTTACATTGAGCTTTGACATGTATATTTTTTTTGTCGTTGTTAATTAGGTTGATCAGAACTGCAAGCCTCCCTCACGGGCGCCATCGGCTACCGATTTCACTCTTCCGTGATAGAGGTATCCCCCACGGTCGAATGTGACATTGGTAATGTTCAGCTCCCCGGCCTTGCGGGCGATAGCTGCACCGACCAACTTGCTCTTTTCGATCTTGGTACCCTTTTGCGCGGCAATGTCCTTATCGCGAGAAGAAGCCGAAGCCAGCGTTTGACCGCTAAGATCGTCGATCAGCTGTGCATAGATATCAGCATTGCTGCGAAAGATAGACAAACGGGGCTTGGTAGCCGAGCCGCTGATCTTGCGACGAATACGGTAACGTATGTTCTGTCTGCGCTGGGTTTTGAATTGTGGTGTCATCGATATAAGAATTTAGATCTGCTTGTTATTTGATTATTTACCTGCTGCTTTACCGGCCTTCTTGCGAACTACCTCGCCGACATAACGTACACCCTTTCCTTTGTAAGGCTCAGGCTTACGCAAGCTGCGGAGTTTGGCAGCAACTTGTCCGATCAGCTGCTTATCGATACCCTCGAGGGTAATGATCGGATTTTGTCCTTTTTCTTGTGCCGTGGCCACCTTGATCTCTTTGGGTACCTCAAAAATGATATTGTGAGAGTAGCCCAGTGCCAGGTCCAGTACATTACCGGCATTGGAGGCTTTGAAACCTACCCCGATCAACTCGAGTTTTCTTTCGTATCCCTGTGTTACTCCCTTTACCAGGTTGGCCACAATGGCACGATAAAGACCGTGCAATGCACGATGACGGATCTGATCGGTGGGGCGTAAGAAAGACACCTGTCCATCCTTTACCTCTACCGTAATATCACGATCGATGGTCTGCTTAAGTTCACCTTTGGGACCCTTTACGGCGATCACGTTGTCTTTACCAACGGTGATGGTGACACCTGAAGGAACGGGGACCGCTTTTTTACCAATACGAGACATAGTCAATTATTTTTTTAATAGATGTGACAGAGAATTTCTCCTCCAACATTTTGCGCCTTGGCATCTTTATCGGTCATCACTCCCTTGGAGGTAGAGACGATAGCGACACCCAGTCCGGATTTTACCCGACGAAAATCGGCAGGCTTAGCGTACTGACGAAGACCGGGACGACTGATCCGCTCCATGCGCTGAATGGCCGGCTGCTTGGTGGCAGGATCATATTTTAAGGCAATCTTTATAATGCCTTGCTTGTTATCATCCTCAAATTTGTATTTGAGAATGTACCCCTGATTATAGAGGATCTCCGTCATGCGCTTTTTGAGGTTCGACGCCGGAATATCCACCACACGGTGTCCTGCCATTTGAGCGTTTCGGATTCTTGTCAGAAAATCTGCTATAGGATCTGTTACCATAATTCGTTTTTTTTAGGATTACCAGCTTGCTTTTTTGAGCCCGGGGATCTTTCCATTGAGCGCCATATCACGCAGGGCCACACGAGAAATGCCAAAGAAACGGACATACCCCTTGGGACGACCGGTGAGCTGACAACGGTTCTTCAAACGCACCTTAGAACCATTGCGTGGCAATTCGTCGAGTTCCTTCCAATTGCCGGCCTTTTTCAACGCCTCGCGCTTGGCAGCATAATGATCTACCATTTCTTCGCGTTTGCGCTGTCTGGCTTTTACGGATGTTTTTGCCATGTTGTTGTACTATTTAATTAGATGATTTAGCATTTTTAAAAGGCATACCCAATTCCTTCAGCAACGCATAGGCTTCCTCATCGGTATTGGCCGTAGTTACGAAGGTGATATCCATACCAGTGATCTTGCTCACCTTATCGATGTCGATCTCGGGGAAAATGATCTGCTCGGTTACACCCAAGGTGTAGTTTCCGCGCCCATCGAAAGACTTATCGTTAATACCCTTGAAATCGCGCACACGAGGAAGAGCAATGGCGATCAGACGATCCAGAAATTCATACATTCTGTTACCACGCAACGTTACCTTGGCACCGATGGGCATATTCTTACGAAGCTTGAAGTTAGAAATGTCCTTCTTCGACATCGTAGGGACGGCCTTTTGACCTGTAATGGTAGTCAACTCATCGATAGCGATATCAATGGTTTTCTTGTCAGAGACGGCACCGTTTACGCCACGGTTGATGCAGATCTTCTCCAAACGAGGCGCCTGCATAACGGTCTCATAGCTGAATTTTTTTACCAAGGCAGGTACCACCTCCTGCTTGTACTTGGAAGCCAATCTGGGGGTATAGGTTGTAGTACTCATATCTTTTCTCCTGATTTTTTAGAAACTCGTAAGGTCTTGCCATTTTCTCTTTCGCGCTTAACACGAGTGGGCGCTTTGGCCTTGGCATCCCACAACATCACATTACTGATGCTGATAGGCGCCTCTTTCTTGACAATGCCACCCTTGGTGTTTTGTGCCGTGGGCTTAGCGTGCTTCGTGATGATGTTAACACCTTCAACGATCACCTTACCCTTTTCAACCAACACCTCCCGAACGAGACGGGGCTTGGTCAGGTCTTTGTCGTCGCCGGCAATAACCACCACCGTATCACCTTTACGGATACTGAATTTGGCTTTGAATCTTGTTTTCATACTATAGACGTTATGGATTCGATCCCGTTATTAATTATTAAAGTACCTCTGGGGCCAGTGAAATGATCTTCATATATCCTTTATCGCGCAACTCACGGGCTACGGGCCCAAAGATCCGCGTACCACGAGGCTCATCAGATTGATTCAAGATCACCACCGCGTTATCATCGAAACGGATATAAGAGCCATCCTTGCGACGCAGTTTGTTAGTGGTCCGAACGATGACGGCCTTTGCCACGGTACCCTTCTTGATACCACCGGCAGGTAATGCATCCTTTACGGTCACTACGATCTTGTCTCCTATTCTGGCATAACGCTGTCCGCTGTTACCGAGAACGCGAATGCAGAGCACCTCTTTGGCACCACTGTTATCGGCTACGTTCAAACGGCTTTCTTGCTGTATCATGCTACCTAAATTTTATAATTACGTTCAATGAGTTTATTTCACTTTCTCTACTACTTCAATGAGGCGCCAGCGCTTTGTCTTGCTTAACGGGCGGGTCTCCATGATCTTGACCACATCGCCAATGCTGCATTCGTTCTTATCGTCATGCGCATGGAACTTCGTCGTTTTCTTTACGAATTTTCCGTAGATGGGATGCTTTACTTTTCGCTCCACGGCAACGGTAATGGTCTTGGCCATTTTATTGCTGGTAACGACACCGATCCTGGTTTTTCTTAAATTTCTGGCTTCCATGTTGGGTTTTTTATCAGGCTTGCTGTTGCTTTAACTTGATTTCGGTCTTCAAACGAGCGATATCGCGACGCAGACCGCGAATGGTCATCGGGTTCTCGAGCGGAGAGATCGCGTGAGCGAACTCCAACTTCTTGAGTCGCTGCTTGTCCTCTGCCAAGCGGGCACGGAGATCTTGCTCGTTCATGCCGTGAATACTCTTTACAAATTCTGCTTTCTTAGTCATCGTAATAAGCGTTTATCGGTTAGGCTGTGACCAAGTCACGGCGTACAATGAATTTGGTTTTGATAGGCAGTTTACCGGCCGCCAGCGATAAAGAAGCGCGGGCTACTTGTTCACTTACCCCATCCACTTCAAAAAGGATACGTCCGGGTTTGACCACCGCCGCCCAGAACTCCAGGTTACCCTTACCCTTTCCCATTCTCACCTCGGCAGGCTTGCGCGTAATTGGCTTGTCGGGGAAAATTCTGATCCACACATTTCCCTCACGCTTCATTTCGCGGGTCAATGCCTGACGAGCGGCCTCGATCTGACGATCGGTGATCCAGTGCTGATCGAGGGCCTTAAGAGCATACGATCCAAAGGCAATGGTAGCACCACGCTTGGCATCGCCCTTCATACGCCCTTTTTGCATCTTTCTGTGCTTGGTTCTTTTTGGCTGTAACATGCTATTCTATTTCAAGTTTCTTTAATCAATTTCTTATTAACCACGACGTTCTCTGCCACCACGACCACGATCTCCGCCTCCCCTTCTGTCATCGCGACGATCACCACGGATTTCTTCGCGACCACCTCTTCTTTCACCTACCTCAGATTTACCTCCGATAAAGTTGGGATTCAGATCGCGCTTGGCCAGTACCTCACCCTTACAGATCCATACCTTGATACCGATCTTTCCGTATACGGTTTGCGCAAATACATTTGCATAATCGATGTCCATGCGGAACGTATGCAGCGGCACACGGCCTTGTTTGAACTCTTCGCTACGAGCGATCTCTGCACCAGCCAAACGACCGCTGAGTTTGATCTTGATCCCCTCTGCACCCATGCGAAGGGCCGAGGCGATGGCCAGCTTGGTAGCGCGCTTAAAATTGATACGGTTTTCGATTTGGCGGGCAATATTGTCTCCGACGATCATCGCATCCAACTCAGGACGACGGATCTCCAGAATATTGATCTGCACATCTTCCTTTCCGGTAAGCTTCTTCAGCTCTTCTTTGATATGATCCACTTCTCCACCCCCCTTACCAATGATGATACCGGGTTTTGAGGTATGGATGGTAACTATGAGTTTACCCAGTGTACGCTCAATGACGATCTTAGAGATACCGCCCTTGTTGATACGGGCATTAAGGTAGCCTCTGATCTTGTGATCTTCGATCAGCTTTCCGGCAAAATCTTTTCTGTTGCCGTACCAGTTAGACTCCCATCCGCGGATGATGCCTAAACGATTACCAATCGGATTTGCTTTCTGACCCATGTTTGGTGTAGGTTATTCGTTTGATGATTTAGATTCTTTAGTATCGACGATCACGGTCACGTGATTACTGCGTTTGCGAACGCGGTATCCACGCCCTTGCGGGGCAGGACGCATACGCTTGAGACTGCGGGCTCCATCCACAAAAATGGTCTTGATGATCAAGGCACTTTCATCACCCCCTTCGTTCTTCTGCTTCCAGTTGCTAATAGCACTCAAGACCAATTTACGCAAGGGAACGGCGGGATGCTTGGGATTGAACTCCAGCTGCGCCAACACTTTCTCCACCTTCTGACCACGGATCATATCGGCCAAGAGACGCATCTTGCGCGGCGATGTGGGATAGTTTCTCAATTTAGCTACTGCTTCCATGATAATAAGTTTCAGGTATTACGATTCTTTTTTAGAGTGGCCTTTGAACTGACGGGTGGGAGCGAACTCGCCCAACTTGTGACCCACCATAAATTCAGTAACATAAACCGGGATAAACTTGTTGCCATTGTGTACGGCAAAAGTGTGTCCCACAAAATCAGGACTGATGGTAGAGCGACGACTCCAGGTCTTGATAACACCTTTCTTGGTCTTGCCATCATTCATGGCTACCACTTTATTTTCGAGGTGGGTAGCGATATAGGGTCCTTTTTTGATCGAACGAGCCATATAGTTTGTCGTTGTGTTTTAGAAAAATTATTTTGACAATTTCTTACCGTTCTTACGTTGAATGATGAGCTTGTCGCTGGACTTTCCAACGGTACGCGTCTTCAGACCACGTGAGTATTGGCCATTTCTAGAACGAGGCTGACCTCCGGAGGCCTTACCCTCACCACCACCCATGGGGTGATCGACTGGGTTCATCGCTACCCCACGGTTGCGAGGGCGAATTCCTTCCCAGCGGTTACGACCGGCCTTACCCATACTTTGCAAACTGTGGTCGCTATTGCTCACAACGCCAACGGTAGCGTAACAATCGATAAGCACCTTACGCAACTCACCACTGGGCATTTTCAACACCGCATAACGATCTTCTTTGTTAGAGAGCTGAGCAGAAGAACCGGCGCTACGAGCCAACTTACCTCCTTGACCAGGCTGCATTTCGATATTGTGCACGTTGGTACCAAGGGGCATGTTACGCATCGGAAGGGCATTACCCACTTCAGGGGCTACATCAGGACCACTTTCTACCTTGGCACCCACTTCCAAACCCTGGGGAGCAATAATGTAACGCTTTTCACCATCGGCATAGACCAACAGTGCAATAAAAGCCGTACGGTTGGGATCGTACTGAATAGATTCTACTGTGGCGATACCCGTCTTGTTGCGCTTGAAATCGATGATACGGTACTTCTTCTTATGTCCACCGCCACGATAACGCATAGAAAGATGTCCAGATGAGTTACGACCACCGGTACGGGGCTTGGCTTCGATCAGACTCCTCTCAGGTACATTGGTAGTCACCTCAGCGTACGAATTACCGATTCTCCAGCGCGTTCCTGCCGTGATCGGTTTGAATTTTCTTAGTGCCATACTTCTTTTATTTTTTCAACATTTGCGGCTGTTGAAGCCATTCGTTTTTTAATTAGATGGTTGCGTACAGATCGATGTTCTCCCCTTCTGCAACGGTTACAAAAGCTTTTTTATAAGCAGGCTTGCGACCAGATACGACTCCGCTTTTAGTGAAACGGCTCTTGTGCTTACCGGGCACTACCGATGTATTGACATTGGTTACCGTTACCCCGTAAAAACTCTCGACCGCTTTTTTGATCTCGAGCTTATTAGCCTTGCGAGCCACCTTAAAAGCATAACGACGCAATTTTTCTTGCTGGGCGTTGGCCTTTTCGGTCAGGATGGGTTTGATCAGTATTTCAGAAAGTTTCATGGATGATAATTTATGCTGTTAATTACGCTTCGGCCGCTTCGTCCTCTGCAAAGATCTTGGCTGCACTCTCGGTCATGACCAATACTTCAGAATTGACGATATCGTAGGTGTTGATATCACTCAATAAGGCCCCCAGTACGGAGGGTACATTACGAAGTGAACGCTCCACATTGTCGTTATACTCAGGAGAAACGAAAAGCGTCTTTTTATCGGCTACTTTCAGGTTCCCTAAGATTTCCATGAACTGCTTTGTCTTGGGCGCTTCCATGGTGATATCCTCTACGATCAGAATGGCTTTTTCCTGGGCTTTGTAGCTGAGGGCAGAGATCTTTGCAAGATCTTTTACTTTACGATTCAACTTAATATCGTAGCTGTGAGGCTTAGGGCCAAATATGGTACCACCCCCTTTGTATAAAGGGTTGCGGATATTACCCTTACGGCTTCCACCGGTTCCTTTTTGCTTGTGCAGCTTACGGCTGGCTCCCTTTACTTCCGCACGGGTCTTTACCTTGTGTGTTCCCTGGCGCTGTGCAGCGAGATATTGCTTAACGGCCAGATAAATGACGTGGTTATTAGGAGCAGCACCAAAGATCTCCTCTGGCAATTCCACCGAGCGACCGGTAGCGCTTCCTTTTGTATTTAAAACTTCGATTTTCATTTTCGTATCAGTTTATGGAGTGCAAAGACCCGAACTTATTTTTGGATGAGGACGATTGAACCGTTGTGGCCGGGAACCGATCCGCTCACCAGGATGTAGTTTTTATCAGCGAAGATCTTGACCACCTTCAGCCCTTTCATCTTTACGCGATCATTACCCATGCGACCGGCCATGCGCATTCCCTTCATAACGCGGCTGGCATCGGAGGAGTTACCCAACGATCCGGGAGCACGCTGACGATCGTGTTGACCATGCGATTGCTGACCCACCCCGCTAAATCCATGACGCTTGACCACACCCTGAAAACCCTTTCCCTTGGTGGTTCCGACCACTTCAATGGTCTCCCCCTCGGAGAAAATGTCTACGGTAACGGTCTCGCCGATATTCTTGGCAAGGGAAAAATCGCGAAACTCCTTAGAGAAACGTTTGGGAGAAGTTTGCGCTTTGGAAAAGTGATTGATGGCGGCGCTGGAAGAATTCTTTTCTTTTTTGTCGCCGAAAGAAAGTTGTAAGGCACTGTATCCGTCAGTCTCTTGGGTTTTGACCTGAGTAACGACACAGGGACCTGCTTCAATAATAGTGCAGGCGGTTTGTTTTCCGGTGGGATCGAAGATGCTGGTCATTCCGACCTTTTTCCCAATAATACCTTTCATGATCGTAGGTTTAGTGCCTGCAAGGTTATTGGGACAATTCGAACCCGGTGAGGTCCGAACTTCAATCCCCGTTTGCCACCGACCTTTTCCTTTCTGGGGAAGTACCGGCAGTAAACAAACCCTGAATGGCTTGTTTTATGTTAAAAAGCCAGCGCTCTTTTTTTGATGATGCAATGCGACACCAATTGAGAGATGGCCAATTTTCTATTTCAAGTTTTTTATAAGAGCTGAGAAGATGCGACCTCCCGTTACGCGACCGATGAAACTGTTCCGAAGATCAATTACACCAGCTTGATCAAGCCCTAGGCTTTGATCTCTACTTCCACACCACTGGGCAAATCGAGTTTGCTCAGTGCATCCACAGTACGACTGGTAGAGGTGTAAATATCTAACAGACGCTTATGAGTAGCCAGTTGAAACTGCTCACGACTCTTTTTATTGACGTGCGGCGAACGCAGTACGGTAAAGATCTTGCGACGGGTAGGCAACGGAATAGGTCCTGTTACCACGGCTCCGGTGCCACGCACCGTTTTTACGATCTTATCGGCAGATTTATCTACCAAATTGTGATCGTAAGACTGCAATTTTATTCTGATTCGCTGCGACATGAAATAATTCCCATTTTCTTTAGGGGATGCAAAGGTAAGGGAGAAGTCCGTATCTACCAAATAGTTAGTGGCTATTTTTCGGGGCCCCGCCAGAGAACTTTAAACGATCGCCCAAACAAAAACCAATTTTTTGCAAAGTGCTGATATTCATATAAATATAAATTTATCGTATGCTACCCCTCCCCCAATTCTCTATGGTCAAAGGCGCGGGTGGTCTTCCCTAAGAATTGCATAGTAGATCTAACGTACGTTTCCACCGTTGATCTACCCCACGTCTACAATGACGGGCTCATGGGTAAGCGAAGACCTTGAACAAGGGCACCCATGAGCCCGCCCTGTTGTTCAGTGTAGCGAGCACAAAAAAAGACCGCCCAAAAGAGCGGTCTCACTATTTTGCACAACGAAAGTCTATGCATTCACTTTGCCCTTGACCTTAGCGATCACCTCTTCTGCAATGTTGTTAGGGGCAGGAGCGTAATGAGAAAATTCCATAGTAGAGGATGCACGACCAGAGCTCAACGAGCGAAGTTGTGTAACATACCCGAACATTTCGCTCAATGGCACTTTGGCTTTGATTACTTGGGCACCACCACGGCTGTCCATTCCCTCCATCATACCGCGACGGCGGTTCAAGTCTCCGGTTACATCTCCCATGTATTGATCGGGTGTAACTACCTCGACTTTCATGATCGGCTCCAATAATACGGGCTTGGCTTTGCGGGCTGCCTCGCGGAAGCCTTGCTTAGCACAAAGTTCAAAGGACATAGAATCCGAGTCAACTGCGTGGAAACTTCCGTCAAACACACGGATCTTCAAGTTGGCGACTGGATAGTTAGCCAATACCCCGGTAGTCATGGCCTGCTCGAAACCTTTTTGGATGGCAGGAACGAATTCACGGGGAATGGATCCTCCGAACAGATCGTTGACGAACTGATAACGCTTATCTGGATTTTCCTTTTGCCACTCGTCATCAACAGGACCTAAATTAAATACGATATCGGCGAATTTACCGCGACCACCGGTCTGCTTCTTGAGCGTTTCACGATGCTCGACAGTTTGAACGAATGCCTCTTTGTAGGCCACCTGGGGTGCGCCTTGATTAACTTCTACTTTGAACTCGCGACGCATACGGTCTACGATGATTTCGAGATGAAGCTCTCCCATTCCTCTCAAAATGGTCTGACCGGTCTCCTCATCGGTGTTCACACGCAAGGTGGGATCTTCTTCGACCAATTTAGCGATGGCCATACCCATCTTATCTACGTCGGCCTGTGTCTTGGGCTCTACAGCCACGGCGATCACCGGCTCGGGGATAAACATGTTCTCTAAGGTAATAGGATGATTCTCGTCGCAGAGTGTATCTCCGGTCTTGATCTCTTTGAATCCGACGGCGGCACCAATATCTCCCGCTTCGATAAAATCAATTGGATTTTGCTTGTTAGCGAACATCTTCATGATACGGCTAATACGCTCTTTTTTACCGCTGCGAACGTTGAGTACATACGAACCGGCATCGAGACGTCCAGAATAGGTCCGGAAAAAGGCCAGACGACCTACGAACGGATCGGTCATGATCTTAAAGGCCAGTGCTGCAAAGGGTTCCTTTGGATCGGCCTTACGCGTCAGCTCTTCTCCAGTATCAGGATCTGTACCCTTTGTATCCGGAATATCAATAGGAGAAGGCAAGTAGCGGCAAACTGCATCGAGTGCCGTTTGTACTCCTTTATTTTTAAAAGAAGAACCACACATCATGGGCACGATCGAAAGATCGATTGTGGCCTTGCGAATGGCTTCGTGAATCTCGCCCTCAGAAATGCTATTAGGATCTTCGAAGAATTTTTCCATCAGGGTATCATCATATTCTGCTACGGCCTCTACCAATGAAGCTCTCCATTGCTGCGCTTCTTCGATCATATCAGCAGGCACATCGATCTCATCAAAGGTCATACCCTCAGTCTCAGCGTGCCAGATGATCCCTTTCATCTTGATCAGGTCCACTACCCCTTTGAAATTATCTTCGGCTCCTATAGGTAGTTGCAAAGGCACGGCCTTTGAGCCGAGCATCTCTTTAACCTGCTTGACCACATTCAAAAAGTCGGCACCGGCTCTGTCCATTTTATTGACAAATCCGATACGGGGTACTCCGTAGCGATTCGCCTGACGCCATACCGTCTCGGACTGTGGCTCTACCCCATCCACAGCAGAGAAAAGGGCGATCAGTCCGTCAAGAACACGCATAGAACGCTCTACCTCTACGGTAAAGTCCACGTGACCGGGCGTATCGATAATATTGAAAAAGTATGGCTTGGTATCGGCCGTATTCTGTCCCTTGTCGGTAGGAAAATTCCACTTACAACTCACGGCAGCAGAGGTAATGGTAATACCTCTTTCCTTTTCCTGTTCCATCCAGTCGGTCGTAGCGGCTCCTTCATGAACCTCTCCGATACGATGGATCATACCGGTATAACGGAGGATACGCTCCGTTGTGGTGGTCTTACCGGCATCAATATGAGCGGCAATCCCGAAATTACGTTGATACTTTAAGTCTGCCATGGTCGTAGAATATGATTTTAAGGCCGCAAAGGTAGGGGAAAATGCATAAAAAAACCCCGCCTTGGCGGGGTTGCTAAGAGGAAGGTCAAATCTGACCCAACGTATTAGTTTTTCTTACCCAACGGAGCGGCGATACCGATGGAGTGCTGAAAATGATAATTGGCGGTTTCAGTCGTTACCGGCACGCGATAAGTAGAACTTACCACCACACTGGCGTCTCCCAAAACATTCAGCTTAAGCCCCACTCCGGCGGGAATAAAGGCACCATAGTGAACGTCAAATTTATGTGCGCCCACCCCCAGCACCAAGTAGGGCTGTACATAGTAATCGGAGGTAGTCATCATGGCATTGATCGTGGCGCTAAACTCCAGCAGGGTACCGTTCTTGGTGATGTTACGACCGGGCATAGGATAGCGAAGACCCGATACACCTAACGCTGCGGAGAACGACATGCGGTCACGCATCTGCTTAGAATAATTTACCGCAAAGCCAGCATTCATCTCTGCCATACGGGCAAAGGTCTTATCGTTTATTACCTGGTTGAGCGAAGTGGAGCGAATGCGTTGGGCAGAGGTAAAATCATTCATAAAAAAGCTAAAACCAATGGATTTAGCCAATGAATTGCTGCTCTGAGCCTGTACGGCCGATACCAGCAGACATCCAGCTACGATCAGGAGAAGGAACTTCTTCATAGAGAGATAGTTTGGGTTTATTCCAAGCAAAAATAACGGGTAAGTTCAATATCGTAAAATAAAAAATCCAAGGGGGTATCCGGGCCACCCGGCCTTTAGCAAAAGAAAAGAAGGCCTTATCTTTCAAACTATGGATAAGAAGATATACAAGGATCGTTCCGTTTATCGTTTAAGCATCCTCTTAGAAGTCGTTTTCGACAGGTTGCGGACAAGATTTTGTTGGGGAGGACTCCTACTTGCAGGGTGTATGTTACCCAATGGCCTGCCAGGGCAACCTGCCTATACCAAACCGCCGGTTATTGAAAAAATGCAGGCCTACAGAGACCTTATTCGTACCGATCCCGATCAACAGTTGATAGAACTCCGTTTACTGATACCCGCCATAGTGTATGATTTGCGCTATGCGTCTACCCATAATTTTACCGGACAAGCCCTCTACCCTGTCTCGCTCTCGGCTTGCTATTTAAGAAGACCGGCCGCGCTAGCACTGGCAAGAGTGGCTGCAGCATTGCAGCCACGAGGGCTGGGTCTAAAGATCTTCGACGCCTATCGTCCCTACCATATTACCGAACGATTCTGGCAATTGATCGGCGATGATCGATATGTGGCCCATCCGGCAAAAGGAAGCGGACATAACAGAGGAATTGCAGTAGACCTGACCCTTATTGACCTGCGAACGGGTAAAGAAATAGACATGGGTACGGACTTCGATAATTTTACCGACAGCGCTCATCATACGTTTACCAAGCTTGATAAACCCATACTAAAAAATAGAGATCTCCTGCGTAACGAGATGATCCAAGCAGGCTTTGTGCCACTCGAAACGGAATGGTGGCACTATGCCCTACCCAATGGGGCTGGTTATCCGCTACTAAACATCTCCTTTAAAAAATTGAAATAAGTCCCCCTATCGAAGAACCCGGCCGAGTTTTTGTTCACGCAACATCAGATCGGCCAAAACGATCGCTGTTACCGCTTCGATCACCACTGGTACACGAAGGGCGATACAAAGATCATGTCGCCCCTGAATGGTAAAGGATTCTTGCTGGCCGCTTTCGGTATTGAGACTGCGCTGCTCCTTAGGAGTAGATGAGGTGGGCTTTACGGCCACCCTGAAAACCAGTTCATTTCCGTTGGTGAGTCCGCCGACCACTCCACCCGCATGGTTGGTGCGAGTGGCACCCTGACTATCTTCAATGGCATCGTTATGCTGACTACCAAATAGTTTTGCCGCGGCAAAACCAGTTCCAAATTCTATACCTCGAATAGCCGGGACGGCAAAGACCGCATGGGCCAATAACGATTCGGTGGCGTCAAAAAAAGGCTCTCCCAGCCCAATGGGCAATCCGTTTACACGACATTCCACGATCCCCCCCACACTGTCGTGCTGAGCAAGGGCCCGCTCGATCCCTCTTTCAATATCGGTTTCGCCACCCACCTCGGTAAGCGTTGCTTGGATAGTAATGGAGCCCAGCAATTTCTTAGCCACCACACCGGCCGCCACCAATGGCAAGGTGAGTCTTCCACTAAAATGTCCGCTGCCGCGATAATCTTCGAACCCGCCAAATTTTTGAGTGGCTACAAAATCGGCATGCCCTGGGCGGGGAATCGTTCTTTGCTTTTCGTAATCGCTGCTACGC